>Ga0070741_10009833_pt1 | contig 18343 bp, 14 predicted proteins | sample Coa_R1_4_FD_66440 | JGI IMG/M metagenome (GOLD analysis project Ga0070741, IMG submission 66440) | Surface soil microbial communities from Centralia Pennsylvania, which are recovering from an underground coalmine fire - Coalmine... | ecosystem: Environmental > Terrestrial > Soil > Unclassified ...
AACGATCAGGTGCGCTTCGACGTGTCCATTCACACGCTGGCGCCCGATCTCAAGATCATTGCACCCGTGCGCGAATGGAGCATGACCCGCGATAACGAAATCGCGTACGCGGCTCAACATAACATCCCCGTCCCGGTCACCAATGCCAGCCCCTATTCGGTCGATCAAAATCTGTGGGGGCGCAGCAGCGAATGCGGCATCCTCGAAGATCCCTGGGCCGAGCCGCCGGAGGATGTCTATGCCTGGACCGCCAATCCCGACACGTCGGGAGCGCAAGAGCCGACGTATATAGAGATCACATTCCAGCAAGGTATTCCTGTTGCGCTCAGCGGAGCAGAGCTGGACGGAGTAACGCTGATCGAGACCCTCAATCGGCAGGCGGGGCAGTATGGTATTGGACGCATTGATCATATCGAGAATCGCCTTGTGGGCATCAAGTCCCGCGAGGTCTACGAAGCTCCCGCCGCTGTTGTGCTCCACACTGCCCATAAGGCGCTGGAGGCGCTCACATTGAGCCGCGACCAGCTTCGCTTCAAAGATCTGGTTGTCGGCGAGTACGCGCGTTTGATCTATAACGGGCAATGGTATAGCGCGCTGCATCAAGACCTGGCAGCTTATGTCCAGAGCACGCAACGCTTTGTTAGCGGTACGATTCGCATGAAACTCTCATGCGGACACTACGCGGTAGTCGGGCGCAAGTCGGAGCACTCGCTCTACAGCCACAGCCTGGCGACCTATGATACCGGCGATCAGTTCGATCATAACGCCGCCCTCGGCTTTATCAAACTGTGGGGCCTGCCGCTCAGCACCCAGGCTCAGGCGCAACTCCTTCCCTCCATCGGGATCGAGGGCAACCTGCTCAATGGAGCATCGAAGGTGCAGATCGCACCAGGAAGTGAAGATGCCCACCCGTAGGGACGAGATTATGCAGATTCCCTATGAAATTCAGTAATAAACAAGGTCGCAATTGGCGAATGAATGTGTTCATGTGCATGATCGCGTCCGCTTCAGCGCCCGCGCCTACCGGGAAAAGGAAGCCACGACGGAAAAGACGTTGTTGCTGATCTGGTGGAAGATGGCAAGGCGGGCGTAATATGCAAAACAGGCGCTAAAGCGGACGGCATGAATATCGTCGCTACGGAGTGAGATTGCCGTTCCAGTCCATTATCACTTCTGTAGGCATCCTCTTCTCTGGAATGGTAAATATAATTCCCCTCGGATTTTGATGAATCTGGGGGAATTATAAAGCCAAATCGTTCAGTTGAGATGCCCTTGAGAAACCTCGCCACGGAGGGTTTACAGATCCGGGCAGTCACGATGACCAATAGGCGGAGGCACGCACCTGGAGAGGGAAAATCGTCCTATGTCCTGAGCAGATTCTTGTCATCACCAGGTTTTTCTCATACCATACCAGCAAGAGTATCGAGAGCGCTCTGGATGCCCCCCGACTTGTCTCCTTTGCCTTCCCATCGCAGGAGTTGCATCTATGCCAAAGGCCAAGCGAGAACGACGGGAGCGAACAGACAACTATCATTTGCTCCAACAATGGTGTCGAACCCCAGAGCAACGCTTGTATGAAGGGATTCGCCCAGTCGTGCTTTTCGGCATCCCGTCAACAGACCGAGCACAAGAAACGGGTCTAGCAGCGCGGAGCTTGGATCGTGCTGCTGATGCCTTTGATACACATGGCATCATTAGCCTCTTCCGATGTTGGAAGACGCGAAAGCCACGCGCGAGGAGGAGGAGTAAGCCATGAGACTTTCAGACACCTTCCTCCAACGGATCACGCACCTATTGAGCACATCTGCTGGAACGCTCGTCCGCATTGTGGAGACAGAGCCCATCACAGAGGGCTGGTCGGCCAGGTTCGGGATGTCCCCTTGGCCCTGGGTGGCCCGATGCGCCATCACAGCCGAAACCGGGGTCAAGACCACCATCTTGCCTGCTTCGGTAATCGTCAAAGCCCGCCATCCGGCGAGACATTTCCGCAGCGAGCCAGAGCGCTTTCACAATGAGGCTGTGGCTTTGGACTTCTTAACCAGGATCGAGAGTGCTGCTGGGCCACGCCTGCTTGCTGCTGACCATGAGGAGGGACTTCTCATTCTGGAGGATCTTGGGACCGGTCCAGCTCTGGAAGATCTGCTCGTGGGTCATGACGCTTGGAGGGCTGAGCAGGGGCTGATCGCCTTTGCGACAGCGCTGGGGCGGATGCACGCGGCGACCGTTGGCCATGCAACGTCATACTATCACTTGAGAAGCAGATTCGGGCCGGTTGATCCCGCCTTCGATCGGCTCAGCATCCTTGGCATTGACATTCGTGAGGCGTTTCGACGACTCCAGGAGATCACTGCCTCCCGCCTCTACTTACCTCCTGCTGTTGATGTTGAGAAAGATGTCGATGAGATCCTTCGCGTCCTGGCTGAGCCTGGCCCTTTTCTTACTTTCTCCAATGGAGACAGCAGTCCAGCGAACTGCCGAGTGTCCGATGACGGTCTCCGGTTTCTCGACTTTGAGCACGCGTGCTTTCGCCATGCGTTGCTCGACGTTGTCGCTCTCCGTTTCCCCTTTCCAGCCTGTCCATGTTGGTCGCATATACCTGAAGAGATTGTCCAAAGGGCTCTAGACGCCTACAAAGAGCATGTGGTTCGCTCCTGCCCCGAGATCCTCGACCCCATAAGGTATACCCAGGGGTTAACAGCGGCGTGTGCGGCTTGGACGATTGTGCGCGCCACTCGGCTGCCCAAGTTGGAAAAGACCGACGAGCCCCAACCAATGGGGTTCTCACGGCGAGGGCAACTCCTAGACACGATCGCCACCACCGTGGCCTGTTCGCAGCAGTCCCGCAGCTTGCAGTCCCTCGCTGGCTGGCTCACCGATGTGAGTCAGGCCCTCCGTCTTCGCTGGCCCCATCTTCCTCTCGCTCAACCTTTCTATCCCGCCTTCTATTGAGGGTCAATTTTGATAGCAAGGGACACTTACCATAGTCAAACCTCATGTGAGTTAGTGGCTGTTCGTGCTCTGAAATGGCTTCAGAGGCCCATTGGTCATCGTCGTTGCCTAGATCTGTAAACCTTCCGTGGCGAGGTTTCGCCCTTGACAAGGAAAATTTGTTGACTATAATTAATAATCAGATCGTCTTTTTATTAATCGAGGGGGCAATGGCACGAACCGTTAGACCAGAACAGTATGCAGCCAAACGGGCGGAGATCCTCAACGCGTTCCAGCGCTTGTTGTTGAGCAAGGGGTATGAACGCATGGCAATCCAGGATGTCCTGGAGGAAGTAGGGATATCAAGCGGGGCCTTTCATCATTACTTCGCCTCACGCGGAGCCCTGTTAGAAGCTTTTATCGAGCGGATCAAGGAAGAATCGGGGAAGCCGCTGCAGCAACTCATTGATAATCCTGAGTTGAGCGCGCGCGAAAAATTCCAGGGCTTCTTTGACACGCTGGACCGTTTGAGAATGGAGCGCAAGGCGGAAGTGGTCAGGATGGGGCGCGTCTGGTACTCCGATAGCAATGCTGTTGTACGTCTCGGAGTGGCTGAGGCGCTTGCCCGACAGCGAGCGCAACTGCTAGATGTGATCGTCCAGCAAGGTATTCAGGAAGGCAGTTTTGTCGTCGCTTATCCTGACAAAGCCGGGGAAGTCATCATGGCTCTGTTACAAGGGATGGGAGACAGGCATGCAGAATTACTGTTCACTCTGGACCAGGCAAGCGACAATGATCAGCGTCTCAGCGCAGAGATCGTCACTACCCATGCCGCCTATATGGACGCCATCGAACGCGTATTGGGCGTACCAGCACACACCTTCTACCGCGCCAGTGCCGAAGCCGTGCAACTCTGGTTTGATGCGATGCGAGAGGACGATCAACAATAAAATCCAGGATAAGACTCCTGGCGGGATTATAACATGCTCTCCACGCCCAATCGGCAAGCGAATGAACCAGCCGATAGAGCGCGCGGCAAGGAAAGTGAGAAGGATCATGAAAACAGGTCTTCAGGTAGAGGGAACAGCGTTTATGCGAAACCTCGTAGTACTATCTGTGATTGGACTTGTCGTGTTTGGGTTGCTGCTGTTTTTGCCAGCATGGACGTTCAATTACTGGCAAGCATGGGTTTTTATCGTCGTCTTTAGCCTCTCAACGACTCTCCCTAGCGTCTACCTGAGTCTGAAGAATCCGGCAGCCCTTGAGCGGCGTATGCATGGCGGACCGGTGGCGGAAACCAGAACCGTGCAGAGAATTATCATCTCTGGCGCATTGCTATTACTGCCAGCGATGATGGTGCTGAGCGCCTTCGACCATCGTTTTGGCTGGTCGCCGGTGCCGGTGGCTATCTCTGTGATTGGGGATGCTCTGGTAGCGATTGGACTTGGTATCACCTGGCTTGTGGTTATGCAGAATAATTATGCAGCCGCCAACATCACAGTAGAGTCGGGCCAAAAAGTCATCTCCACCGGCCTGTATGGCCTCGTACGGCACCCGATGTATGTGGGAGTGCTGATTATGATGGTTGGTATTCCCCTTGCGCTCGGCTCCTGGTGGGGGCTTGTCATCCTCATCCCCGGCGTAATTGTGCTCGTCTTCCGCATTCTCGACGAAGAAAAGATGCTCAGGCAAGAGTTAGACGGCTATGGCGAGTACACACAGAAGGTACACTATCGGCTGGTGCCATTTGTGTGGTGAGGGCATAAAAACAGAGAGGGTTGCTTCCCTCTCTGATCTCACTATAACACGCATGTCAAGCGAAAAGGATCGTCCAAAGTGACGGTCTTTTTTTGACGCACCTGCGGCTATACTTGCAAAGGAGCAGGTTTTCTGCTGGACTGCTGTTGGGAGGGGCGACCGTTTCACATCAAGGAGGCAAGTATATGCTGTTCAGGCGCTACTTTGTGCTGCTCGCCGCTTATCTCAGGCCGCAATGGTGGCGTAGCCTTTTGCTGGCATTGCTGCTGATCGGCAATACTGGCTTACAATTGCTCAATCCGCAGTTGCTGAAGACGTTCATCGATACCGCTCTGGCGCGTGGCGTCTCGCTGACACTGCTCGTTGTGGCGCTACTCTACTTTGGCATTGCCCTGCTCAAGCAGTTTGTGGCTATCGCGGATACGTATCTCGGCGAGTATGTGGCCTGGACGGCAACCAATCAGTTACGCGGCGATCTGGTCGCGCACTGTCTATCGCTGGATCTCTCCTTCCACAAAGCTCATACGCCGGGCGAGTTGATCGAACGCATCGATGGCGATATCGATACGCTCTCCAATTTCTTCTCGCGTCTGCTGATCCAGCTCGTCGGCAGTAGCCTCTTGCTGCTCGGCATTGTGGCGATCTTCTTTCAAATTAGCTGGGTTGCAGGCGTGGGAGTGGGCCTGTATGCTCTTACATTTCTCAGTATCATCACCACAATGAATCAGCGGCTCGTCCCGCTCTGGGTTGCTCAACGACAGGCGAGCGCGGATTTCTATGGTTTCCTGGGTGAACACCTGGAGGGGACGGCAGAGATTCGCGCTAACGGTGCAACCGGAGCAGTAATGCGCCGTTTTTTCCTGCTGCTCCGCTCATGGTTTCCCATCACAGTGAAAGCGCGTATGACGACGACCAGGCTGCATATTGCCAATTTCATGCTGATATCCGGTGGGCTGTTGCTTACCCTCGTCCTGGGCGTTTATTTGCGCAGCCTGCACCCGGCAACGGTGACTGTTGGCACCATCTTCGCGATGTACAGTTACACCTTTCTACTGATCGGCCCTATCTGGTCAATCCAGGCGCAACTTCAGGATCTGCAACAGGTCGAGGCATGCATGCAGCGCATTGATGAACTGCTTGGCACCGCTTCGGCGCTGCATGATGGCCGTGAGACGTTACTACCGCAGGGACCGCTCTCCGTAGAGTTCAAACATGTTACCTTCGAGTACGATGCTGATGTGCCTGTATTGCGTGATGTGAACTTCGCTGTTGAGCCAGGAAAGATACTCGGCGTGCTGGGTCGCACCGGCAGCGGCAAAACCACCCTGGCGCGCCTGGTTTTTCGCTTCTACGATTCTCAACAGGGCTGTGTGTACGTGGGTGGCATCTCTGCTCAAGAGATGCGTTTGCAGGAATTGCGTCGGCATATCGGCGTAGTGACGCAGGATGTGCAGTTCTTTCAGGCCAGCGTGCGCGACAACCTCACCTTCTTCGACCGCGAAATTCCCGATGAGCGCATCCTGACGACTATCGCGGATATGGGCCTGTCTGCCTGGTATGGCTCCTTACCACAGGGATTAGATACAATGCTGGGGGCCGGCGCTGTTGGCCTCTCAGCCGGAGAAGCGCAGCTACTGGCCTTCACCCGCGTCTTCCTGCATGATCCAGGGGTGATTATTCTCGATGAAGCTTCGTCTCGTCTTGACCCCGCGACAGCCGCTTTGCTAGAAAGTACTATGGACAAGCTGTTGGCCGGTCGCACTGCCATCATTATTGCCCATCGTCTCTCTACAGTGCAGCGTACCGACTCTATCCTCATTCTGGAGCATGGCGCCTTGCTCGAATATGGAGAGCGCGAGTTGCTGGCGCGCGATCCTTCCTCACATTTCTTCCGTTTGTTGCAGACCGATCTGGAAGGGGTCCTGGCGTGAAAATGATGCAACTTTTATGGCGGCTGATCCGCTATCGTCCCGGTAGCTATGCCTGCAAACCGCTGATGATGCTGGCGTGTTATAGCGAACGCATTATTTTTGGGCTGGTGATGCAGGCATTTTTCAATGCGCTGCCCACGCAAACGCGGTTGACGCCCGCTCTGCTACTGATATTTCTGCCCTGGCTCGTCGCCATCACCCTGCGCCAGCTCATCGTCTACGCAGCAACGCATGGCATTATTCGCTTCGAGTTCGCGGTTGGTAGCCTGCTACAACACAACCTCTTCCGACACATTCTGGCACAACCTGGTGCTTGCAGTGTTCCTGGCACGATTGGAGAAGCAATCAGCCACTTTCGTGACGATACCGGCGTGGTGGTTAAACTGCTTGACAGCCTGGGTGATGCCTTCGCTCTTTTTGTCTATTCGGCAACTGTTTTTATCATTCTGCTACACGTCAACGCAATGATTACTCTGCTAGTCTTTATCCCGCTCTGCTGTGTTCTGATGCTGACACGTCTGGCGCAAAAGAGGTTGGAACGCTATCGTATCGCCAGCCGCGCGGCAACCAGCAGCATTACCGGAGCCATCGGCGAGATCTTCAGCGCGGTCCAGGCCATCCAGGTTGCGTGCGCTGAGCGGCATATCGTCGCTCACTTCAATATGCTGAGCCATCAGCGGCTCAAATCAATGTTGCAAGATCGCGTAATGTCCGATGCGCTCGATGCTTTTGCCGAGAATGTGATTGATATTGGCAAAGCACTGATCCTGGTGTGCGCTGCCCTCTTACTTTCCGCCGGTCAATTGCGTCCTGGCGACCTGATCCTTTTTATCACCTATCTAGGCATCGTTACCGATTTTTTCAACGATATGGGGCGGCTGCTCGTCCAACTCACGCAGACGCGCATCTCGTTCGAGCGCCTGGTGAAATTCTTGCAGGGAGCGCCGGCGCATAAACTCGTCGCTCACCATGATATGCCCTTGTGGGGAAATATGCCGGAGCTTCCTCGTTCGCTTCAGACCGACTCGCAACGGTTGGAGACGTTAGAGGTGCGCAACCTGGGTTATCGCTATCCAGAGACGGGACGCGGGATCACGGGCGTCAATCTGCTGATCAAGCGGGGGACGCTGACCGTGATTACGGGACGTATCGGCGCGGGCAAAACGACCCTTTTACAAGCCATGCTTGGCCTGCTGCCAAAAAACGAGGGAGAGCTCTTCTGGAACGGTCAACCGGTTGCCGAGCCTGCAACGTTTTTTGTGCCGCCCCATAGCGCCTACACCGCCCAGGTGCCTCATCTGTTTAGCGATACGCTCAAAGAGAATATTCTGCTGGGCATGCCAGCAGAGGCCATTGATCTGGCAAGCTTCATTCATATAGCCGTGCTTGAGCGCGATATTGCCACGTTCAAGCATGGGCTGGAGACGCAGATCGGCGTTCGAGGCGTCAAGCTTTCGGGAGGCCAGGTTCAGCGCACTGCTATGGCGCGCATGCTTGCGCGCATGCCCGAATTATTGATCTGCGATGATCTTTCCAGTGCCCTCGACGTAGAGACGGAGCAGGCCCTCTGGCAGCGTCTGCTCGCAAGCAGAAGCTATACCTGCATTGTCGTATCGCATCGCCGCTCGGTTCTCCAACGCGCTGACCAGGTGGTTGTCTTGAAGGATGGCCGAATCGCAGCCTCCGGCTCCCTGGATATGTTACTGGAGAGCAGCGAGGAGATGAAGGATATCTGGATGAAACCTACCCTTTTTTTGTAATCTAACAGGCAGTAATGTTAGACTGCGGCTTCCCTTGCCAGCCTGTCCGCCTGTTCGGCGGCGGCGATATCATCCTTCATCCAGCGCGCCCCGAAGATGCCGATGAGGCCCGCGATAACCAGCGCGGGCGTGCAGGTCACCAGCAGGGCTATGCTCAGATCCTGCCCGGCCAGGCCATTCTTGAAGTGCAGGCCATGAGTGGGGTCGAAGTTTGTCGCCAGGACGCCGACCAGCGTGGGCGCGAAGGCATCGCCCAGCAGGTGAGCGATCAGCAGGGAAATAGCCACCGCTGAGGCTCGCAGGGCCGACGGTACCACATCCTGCGTTGCCGCCGTGCTCGGCCCCGTATAGACAGTGAGCAGAAGCGTGGTGAGCACAAAGAAGATCGTAAAGATCGGAACGTTATGGATGGTGATAGCCAGCATAAACGATGGGGCGCCCAGCAGAAAGCCGATGCCGCATACCAGCACGCGTGCCCCCTGGTGATGGCGATTGAGCATATCGGACATATACCCACCTATCACCGTCCCCGCCATACCTGCCAGCACAATCACAATGCCGGAAAAAAGTCCTGCCTGCGCGGAAGTAAAGTGAAAAATGTCCCCTTGCTGCAAATATGTTGGCAAGAAAGTGACATTGACGCCCAGCACGAAGAAGGCGAAAATCTGCATCAGAATCAGCACCACCAGCGTCTTGATGCGCAGCAAGCTTTTCAGTTGCGTCATGGTACTGGAAGGGATACCCAATGTGTGCGGTGGTTCTTCCACTGCCGGAACGTTGCCGGGTGAATGTGGATCGAGATCGATTGCCTCCTCATCGGCCTGGTTGCGCCGCGGCTCACGAACCTTCCATGCCAGCAGCGCCAGGAGCAGGCCGGGGATGCCAGTAAAAATAAAGAGTAGTCGCCAACTGCCAGGATAAAGGCCCGCGATGGCGCCACCCAGAGCAAAGCCCGCCAGTATCCCCACGAGTTGGGCGACGCTCCACCAGCTCATGATCCGCGACCGTTTCTCGCGGCTGAAATAATCGCTCATGAGCGCGGTGCCAGCGGGAAAATAGCCCGCCTCGCCAATGCCTAGAAACATGCGGGCGAAGAAGAGCGTAATAAAATTCGTAGCCAACGCGGTAGCAGCGGTAGCGACGCTCCAGGCGGCGACGCAGCTCGCAACGACGTTTTTGCGCCTGGCCCGATCCGCCCATATCCCCAGTGGCAAGGTGCCGAGCGTATAGACGATCAGGAAGGCCGAGGCGATATAGCCGATGCCGTCAAGCTGGAAATGGAGTTCTTTAGCGACGATGTTAGCGGCTCCGGTCAGGATATTGCGGTCCAGGTAATTGAGGAAGCTGATTAAGAACATGATCCAGAAAACGTAACGAGCATAGCCGGAGGAGGGGCGCTGAGACGTTCTGGTGGTAGTGGTGGTAGACGGAGCAATCTCGCTCATGTGTGCCTCCAGAGGATCAACGGGTAATAGACATATGCAGGCCGAGGTTGGTCCCGCTAAAGATAACATAACATAGATGAATGTGTTTGCATAGCCATTGATTTTTTTGTACTGCATAGAAAACTAACGCAGCATGTCCAGAAAGCTCCAGGATTTCAGGTCGCGCTCCAAATGGAAGCGCAGCAATCCGTGCATGGCCGACTCTATCTCCGCTTGCAGGCGGCCATCGAGGCGGAAGCGGGGGAAGCGTTCCCAGGACTCGCTGCGCTGCAACAGACGCAACACCTTCAGCGCATTCATCGAGAGCGCCTGTCCCCATAGATGCGAGCAGCGGGGGCAGAGAGCGCCGCCGAGCGAAGGGGTAAAGCCATTCTCTTCCGGCTGTAGCTCGGCGTTACAATGGGCGCAGGTGCGAAGAACCGGCTCGTAGCCGATAAATGAGAGCAGATTGATCTCGAAGTAGCGCATGAGCAGCAGCGTGCGTGTATGTTCCTGCGCAGGGGAAAGCGTTCCCTGCGCGCGCTGCTGTTGTACTTCGATGGCATCGGCCTCCAGGCCGCGCAGTGTTTCCAGCAAGAGGGTATAGACGTCGTTGTGAGGAGTATCGTCCTCAATAAAGCGGTCAATCAGTTCGGCCAGATAAAAGCCGCAGGTCATATGCCAGAGTTCGGTGCGCAGGTGGGGGAAGTTCTCGTGCGCCTGAGCCTGGGTCACAATATCGAGGTTACGCCCCTGAGCCAGGTGGAGCTGGCTGCGGCACAATAGCTCAAGATGGCCCGCTTTCCTGCTGCCGGGACGCCGCGCCCCTTTGGCGACCGTGCGCATCTTCCCTTTGTATGGAGTGAGCAGCGTAAGAACCCGATCAGCTTCACCCAGATCGGAGTGTTTGAGAACGATAGCCTCGATAGAGTAGGTACGTGCCTCGCGCATGGTGAGTATCCTGAAAACAAAAAGAGACGTGACAGACGCCACATCTCTTAATAAGGAGGCGACGAGCGGATTCGAACCGCTGGTGCAGCTTTTGCAGAGCCGTGCCTTACCACTTGGCGACGTCGCCGGGAAGGGGAGCGGGAGACGGGGATCGAACCCGCGACTTTCTCCTTGGCAAGGAGATGCTCTACCACTGAGCCACTCCCGCAATTGCCATTTCTGCGCCGATAATTTCGTTCGCGGTATTAAGATATCACACCTTTAGCGAATTGTCAACAGTTTCTCGATGATGGTTCGGAGCTTCTCCAAAGTCGCTGCACGCGCTGACTGCTCGCGCCGAAGGCGCTCCCAGGGAGGGGAAGGTGCAGGCTGTGGGCTACGCCCACAGCCTGCACCTTCCCCTCCCGAACGGCTCGCTTGCGAGCCATTCGTGTGAAAAGACAACGTTTGAGAAGCCCTGGCTGGAGGTTATCGTTGGTCTCCCAGAACTCTTCTCTTACGTGTAATAGGTACAACCTTTACTCTCTACCTTCGATGTCGCGCTCTGTAGGGGCAGGGCTTGCCCCTGCCCTGCTCGCGCGAAAAGGGGAAAGCACTTATGGTTAAAACGGTGTTGCAGGATCAGCAGCGTCAGCTTTTGCAGCAGGAACGGCGTATCGCCAGCGAATTGCAGGCGTGTCTGGCCGGTTTTGAAGGGGCGGATGCGCATGCCGCTACCTTACGCCAGGTCATCAGTTCGCTGGATGAATTGTTTCTGCTGGTGGTTGTGGGCGAGTTTAATGCGGGCAAATCGGCCTGTATCAATGCTCTGCTGCACGATAATGTGCTGGAAGAGGGCGTGGTCCCTACAACGCATCAGATCACGATGGTGCGCTATGGTGAAGAGCATCAGCAGACGTTACGCGATCAGGCCATACTGGAAATTACCTACCCGGCGAACTTCCTGCAAGATATCAGCATCGTCGATACGCCGGGAGTCAATGCGATTTTGCGCGAGCATGAGCGGCTCACCGAAGAGTTTGTCCCGCGCAGCGACCTCATTTTGTTCATCACCTCCGTTGATCGCCCCTTCACCCAGAGCGAGCGTCTTTTCCTGGAGCGTATTCGCGCGTGGGGCAAAAAAGTTATCATCGCGCTCAATAAAATTGATCTTTTGCGCGAGCCTGACGATCTTGATGAAGTGGTCAATTTCGTGCGGGACAATTGCAAACAACTGCTCGGCTTCCAGCCAGAAATTTTTCCGGTATCGGCCCTGCTGGCCCAGAGATCGCTCTCGGCTGTCGGGCGCGAGGCTATCGACCTGTGGGGGACAAGCGGCTTCTGGGCGCTGGAGGAGTATCTGCTGCGTAAGTTGGACGAAACGGAACGTGTGCGCCTGAAGCTGCTTAGCCCGCTCGGAGTCATGCAGCGCTTGCTCACACAAACACAGCAGTCTGTGGAGCAGCGAGCCAGCTTGTTAGCGGAAGATGCTCGTACCGTCACCACGATTGATGAGCAGTTGCGTCTCTATCGCGAGGACATGGAGCAGAATTTCATGCATCGTCTCAGCGAAATTGAGAATATCGTGCTGGACATGCGCGCGCGTGGAGACCGCTTTTTTGATGATACCATTCGCCTGGGTCGCGTGCTTGATCTGGTGCAGGGGCAGCGCATTCGTGATGAGTTTGAGCGCGACGTGACCGGCGATAGCGCGGCGCGGATCGATCAGACCGTGCAGGAGTTGATTGACTGGCTGGTGGAACACGAACACCGGCTCTGGCAGGACGTCATGGAATATCTGGACCGTCGTCGCCAGACCAGCCTGAGGCGTGACGGAGAGATGGTCGGCTCAGTCAGCAAGCAGTTTGACTATAGCCGTCGCACATTGCTACAGTCGGTCGCCAGAATGGCCGATAGCGTGGTAAAGACCTATGATCGTCAGGCTGAGGCGGTCGAGCTTTCCGAAAGCTTGCGCAGTTCCGTTGCTCAGGCAGCCATCGCGGGTGCAAGCGGCATAGGGCTGGGGGCTGCCATCGTTGCCTTCGTTGGTACTGCGGCAGCCGATGTCAGCGGCATTCTAGCGGGCGTCGCCTTGCTTGGCCTGGGACTCTACATCATCCCCGCTCGCCGCAAACGAGCCAAACAGGAATTTGACGAAAAAATGCGAGAGTTGCGCCAGCGCCTGCACAACGCAATGAAAGAACAGTTTTATAAAGAACTCAACAGCTCTATCAGCCGCGTCCAGGATGCTATTGCCCCATATACCAGATTTGTGCGCTCCGAGCAGAAAAAAACGCTCGCCATGCAGGAACAGATCAACGAATTGACTGCTGCCGTCGCTTCACTGCAAAGCGAAATCGAAACCCTGTAGGGGCAACCCTTGCGGTTGCCCTCATGCCTACGCATGATCGCCGCTGTCAGCTAAAATTTGCCCGCGCCGAATGCGACATTGACCAGGATCACAGTAAGGCAAGCCATACCGAAACCAATCAGGCCGCCAAATCCGCCAATACCGCCAATCAAGATGGCTGCCAGCGCAATAAGCGCAACGAGCGAGACAATAGCCAGGGCCAGCTTCATGCCGGTGGTAGGTGGATTTTTGGAACGGCCATATATTTTTCCGGCTGACCCCTGTCCCATAATCTGGCTCATTCTCTGGGCGATGGCCTCAACGAGATTATCGTCAAGCGGGCTATCCTGCTGACCGGAACTGTGTGGAGCGCCGTATTGCTGACCTTCGTATCTGCCGTACTGAGGTTGCTCGCGTATCGGTTCGCCTGCGTCCATCTGTGGCATCATATCTATCATCCGTCCCTTCTGGTTGTGTGTTTCTTTTCCGGTACTATATTTACGCAGGAGTTTGCGCAGGGTTGTAGCGGTATGCCCTCTGGCCGTCAGGTCAATAACGATTGCATTATTGCGTGTGATACACTATAGACGCGAATTCGTTATTTGCTCAAGTTGCTAGGTGCCAACCGCTTGCTATTCCAGACAGCCAACGCTGCTGACGCGCTAGCTTCGCTCAGGCTGTCTGCAATGAATGGCTTGCCATTCCAGACAGCCAACGCTGCTGACGCGGTAAACCTGGCCCCTACGAAGCTCAGGTAGTCTGTTAAGAACGTGTCTAATTCTCGACGCTCTCATCTGCTTTTGACCAGGAGTCGCGCGGCTTCGCCACGCAAAAGAGGAGAGGTGTTGCAGGACATGCGCTTCGCGCATGTCCTGCAACACCTCTCCTGAAAGTGAGCGCCACAGGCGCGAGCACGCGGGAGCAAAGAGAATCAAACACATTCTCAAGAATGACTGACTATGGTTATTTTTAGGAGGATCAACCATGTTTCGCTTTACCGTTCTTTACGGCCATCCTAAGGACCCCGCAGAGTTTGAGCGTTATTACCGGGAAATCCATATGCCTCTGGTGGGGAAGATCAAGGGGCTTCAGGGCGTGGCGACCACGAAATTTGAACCTGGACCGAATGGAGAACAGCCTCCTTACTATAGAATGGCAGCGCTGTTTGCCAGTGATCAGGAGAAGTTCAACGCAATCATGGCGACGCCCGAAGGCAGAGCTGCGGGCGCCGACCTGCCCAACTTTGCCACCGGAGGCGTAACTATCCTCTATGGCGACGAGGAACTTGTCGTCCCCGTTTCTTAGCTGTCGGGCAGATAGAAACACATCGCAGGTAGCAAGGCTCGCCCTTGCTACCCTACTCTCACTTTCTATCCCTTATGAACAATGATCAGTTCCCCTCTGCAAATTCATTTTTTGAGGAGCGGTCATATGTGTTTTCACGTTGTAAACAAGAAATATGTAACAGGTAAGGAGCCGCGTTCGGGTGTTTTCATTGACACGGATATACTGGCTCAGATATACTCAATACACGATACATTTTCTGGCCCATCCAGGAACCTGGTTTATGCCTGGAATTTGCGAAAGGAGCGTGTCATGCACAAAGTAACGACTTTTACAGCGTCATCACGTCTCCAGCAGGGTCGAAAATACCTTTAGCGACTTTGAAAAAAGCATAATCATAAAACAGAGTCGCAGATAATGGGTCGTCCTGGGCTGGACGGCCTCTTTTATTATCGCGGAGAGGGCTGCAAGCGTGATGTTTGCAGCCCTCTTTCTATTGTTGAGCAGCACTATCAATGGCAAGAAAGGAAAGGTGCCTTATGTTGGTGAATAACGCAGTTTCTACTAGCAACAATACATTGCAGACCACAATGAGGAGCAGAGATAGAGCATGTCAAAACGAAAGTTTTTTAGAGAGCAGGACGAGCTGGAAGAGCAGGAGATGCTGGCGGCACAGGACCCGGTACAGGTAGCTCTTGATACCTTCTTTGCTGATGGGCTGATTACCGAAGTTTTATATACTGTCAAAAGTGGGAAAGAGGCAACCGTTTATTGTTGTCAGGCTCATCCCTCGACAGGTGTGGAGCTATTTGCAGCCAAAATCTATCGTCCGCGCAACAATCGCGGTTTCAAAAACGATGCTGTCTACCAGGAGGGGCGCGTCATCCGCAACGGTCAGGTCCGTCGCGCGGTCCAGAACAAATCCCGTTTTGGCCGCGAGATCCAGTTCTCTATGTGGGTGAATTACGAGTTCGAGGCGTTGAGGGCGCTCTATAAGGCTGGCGCGGATGTCCCCCGAGCCATTGCCAGGACTGATAGCGCCATTCTTATGGAGTACCAGGGAGATCGCCAGCATGCGGCTCCATCTCTTCAAGCTGTGGAACTATCGAAGGAAGAGGCTCATCGTGTCTTCGAACAATTGATGGACAACATTGAACGCTGCCTGGCTCACAACTACATCCATGCCGATCTCTCGGCCTACAATGTCCTTTACTGGCAGCGGCAGATCAAAATCATCGATTTTCCTCAGGCTGTCGATCCCCGTTTTAATCCTAACGCTTTTGCCCTGCTTTCTCGCGATATCGAGAATATCTGTCACTATATAGCACGCTATGGGCTAGAGCGCGACGGGCAACGGCTTGCCCACCACCTCTGGCAAAAATTCAAAAATGCCGAACTTTGAACGTGGGTTGCTATAGCCAGTTTAAAGAGGTTAAAAGGGTGGAAACAGTGTAAATGCTGTTCCACCCATCCCGAAAAACCGCAATTATTGCATATACCGTAGGGACGCGATTCATCATGTCCGCCTCAGCGCTCGTCCTGGATGAGACAGGCGACCGAAATACTACTTCCCCAAAATATGGATCGCTCTCCCCAGCGCGTTTTCGGCGCTTTCCTGAAGCAGCTCGCTCAGGCCGGGGTGGGCGTAGAGGATTTCGCTGAGATCGGTCAGGGTCGCGCCCATCTCGATAGCCAGAGCTGCCTGTCCGATGAGATCACCCGCGCGCGGACCTACCAGCGTAACGCCCAGGATGGCTTCATCGTCAGCGTTGGCGACGACGAGCGCGACCCCATTATCGCTGCCGAGCGTGAGCGCGCGCCCATTGGCAGCCAGGGGAAAGCGTCCGGTGATGGTAGTATAGCCCACCTCGGCTGCTTCCTGCGCCGAATAGCCCACAGTTGCTAGCTCCGGGGTGGTATGAACAATCAGCGGTGTGACCAGCGGCGCGAACTGAACGCGCTGGCCCGCGATAACATCAGCGGCGATTTTGCCCTGCTTGATCGCTACACCTGCCAGCGTCTGTCCCCCTGTACAATCGCCCACGGCATAGATATGCGGTACGCTACTCTGCTGCATCCTGTTGACGGCAATACCGCCCTGCTCGTTGAGTTTGACGCTGGTGGCATCAAGGTGCAGCCCGGCGGTATTGGGACGCACGCCATTCGAGACAATAAGCGGGCGTTCGCTAATGTCAGCGGCCTGAACCTTTGTGCTGACCTGGACGCCGAGTTTGCGCAGGCCCGCCTGGACAAGGCGTAGAGCTGCGGGATCGATCCCCGGCAGGATCTGTTCGCCGGGTGAGCAGAGCTTCACCTTGACGCCGAGTCGCGCGAAAATGGTCGCCAGCTCCAGCGCAATGTAATCGTCGCCTGCGATGCCTAACGTCTCCGGTAGTTTGGATAGCATCAGCGCCTGTTCGGGCGTAAGCACTTGCTTGCCATCGTAAGGAAGTTGCTCAACAGGGGGGGCCTGAGCGCCGGTGGCGATGATGCAATGCTCGAATTTGAAGCGGTGGGAACCGTGTTCGCCCTCGACTCGCACCTCTTGCTCATTGATAAACCAGCCGGTTCCTTTCACCATCTCAATGCGGTTGCCGGAGACCAGGCGGCGCACGCCATCGGAGAGGCGCGCCACCACGCTCTGCTTCCACGCCTGCATCTTGAGCCAATCGAAGGAGACCGAGGCGGCTTCAATGCCCAGCGCCGCCAGCTCTTCCTGGCTCGTCTGCTGGTAGCGTTCGCTGGCGGAGATCAGGGCCTTGAGCGGAATGCACCCCCGGTTAAGGCAGGTTCCGCCCGCGGGGCCGGGTTCAATCAAAGTAACATGCCTCCCCTGCTGAGCCGCTCGTATTGCCGAAACGTAGCCTCCTGGCCCTGCTCCCAGGATCAGGATATCTACCGCCGTTGTCACATCGCCGACGACCATATGCCTCTGCCTCTTTCTGATTTATGTCAATCGTACTGCCTACGTGCTTATATCATATCCAGCATCAATTGAGCTGGATTCTCGACCAGCTCTTTAAAGCGAGCCATAAAGCGGCTGGCAAGCGCGCCATCGATCAGGCGATGATCGAACGACATCGTGAGCGGCATCGCCATGCGTGTGCTGATCGCGCCGTTGTGGGCGATCACTCGCTCTTGCAAGCGTCCAACCGCCAGAATCGCCACCTCCGGGTAATTGATGATCGGAATGCCGCCTCCGCCGCCAAAGCTGCCGACGTTGTTGAGCGTGAAGGTGCTGCCGGAGACCTCTTTTAGCGTCAACGAACGTTTCTGCGCGCCCTCAATCAGGCGCTCAAGCTGCTGGGCAATCTGGATCACCGAAAGCTGATCGGCGTTGCGCAGCACAGGAACAAGCAGACCTTCGGGCGTATCGGTCGCGATGCCGATATGATAAACGTGTTTGTAAATAATCTCGCGCCGCTCTTCGTCCAGGCAGGCATTGAAGATTGGGAACTCTTTGAGCACGGGGACGAGCAGCTTGACCAGCAGCGGCATATAGGTCAGGCGCACGCCGCGCTGTTCCGCGACCGGTTTGAGGGCCTGACGTAGCGCAATCAGCGCAGAGCCATCAAGTTCATCGAAGGCGCTGGCGTGGGGAACGGTACGCCATGAACGTTCCATATGTTCGGCAATGCTGCGGCGCAGACCCGTCAGTGGCTTGCGCTCCTCAGCCGCTTCGGTGGTAACGGGCGTGCTCTCTCTAGAGGAAGGAGCAGGCGAAACCTTCGTGGTCCCGTTTGCTTGTGCTGTCGCAGGAGTGACAGGAGCGGCTATGGTCGCTGCTCTGGCGCGTTCGGCGTATGCCAGGACATCTTCCATCGTGACGCGTCCGTTCGCCTGTGAGGGCATAACCTGTTCCAGATCGATCCCCAGCTCGAAGGCGCGCTTGCGTACGGCGGGAGCTGCCAGCACGCGCGCTTTACCGCTGCCTTTCGAGGATGTTGCGGCTTGAGAAGTTGCCTCCGCCTGTCGCGT
>Ga0070741_10009834_pt1 | contig 18342 bp, 16 predicted proteins | sample Coa_R1_4_FD_66440 | JGI IMG/M metagenome (GOLD analysis project Ga0070741, IMG submission 66440) | Surface soil microbial communities from Centralia Pennsylvania, which are recovering from an underground coalmine fire - Coalmine... | ecosystem: Environmental > Terrestrial > Soil > Unclassified ...
ATCTTCGGAATGGTGAATTGCACGCCCGAGTTTCGCGACCATCCCCAGGTCATCAATGGTTGCAGCGAACTCTTCGCCGAGATTTGGGGACCCGACCACGGCATCGGCGCCCGGAGCGCGGTCGGAATGAATTCGCTGCCAGCCAACATTGTGGTCGAGATAGAGGCGATCTTCTCTCTAAAATGAAGCAGGAAACTTCAAGACCAGGTTGGTGGCACGTCACCGAGGTGGCTGAGCTCCCCTCTCCTTCGCTATTGGTCTATCCTCAACGGGTCGAGGAGAATCTGAAACGTATGCTGGCCATTGCCGGTGCCGCCGAGCGGTTGAGGCCGCATATCAAGACGCATAAGATGCGGGAACCCATTGAGCTCCTGAAGCGGCTTGGGGTCACCAAATTCAAATGCGCGACCATTGCGGAAGCCGAGTTAGCTGCGAACACCGGCGTCGCCGATCTGCTGTTGGCTTACCAACCTGTCGGGCCGGCTGCCCGGCGAGTGGCCGAGCTGGTGCGCCAATTCCGGTTGGTTCGGTTCTCGGTCGTCTGCGATGATGAGGCCGCGATCCGTGAGCTCTCGGCGGCTATCTCCTCGCTTCCACACCGTGGGTCAGCCGCGGCGCGGCTCGCGCGCGCCTCACAACGAGAGATCGAGGTTCTGATCGATCTGGACATTGGCCAGCATCGTACCGGTGTGCCGGCTGGCCCCGAGGCGGTGGCACTGTATCAATTGGTCGCTTCCCTTCCCGGATTGAAGCCCGGCGGGCTTCACGCTTATGACGGCCACTTGTCCGAACCGGATCCGGTTCAACGCGCGCACGCTTGTGAATCGGCGTTTGCTCCCGTAATTGCCCTGCGACAGCAATTGCAGGCTGCCGGCCTTTCGGTTCCACGAATCGTGGCCGGCGGGACGCCGACATTCCCGTTTCACGCCAAACGTGGCGACGTGGAGTGCAGCCCCGGCACGTGCGTGTTTTGGGATGCCGGTTATGCAAGCAAGCTGCGCGATTTGGATTTTATGCCAGCGGCGTTGGTCCTGACTCGAATCGTGAGCAAACCCGGCGGTAATCGGCTCTGCCTGGATCTCGGGCACAAAGCTATCGCCTCGGAGATGCCGCATCCGCGGGTCAAGTTCCTCGACTTGGACGAGGCGCAGGCGGTCATGCACAGCGAGGAGCACCTGGTCATTGAGACCAGCCGCAGCGGGGAGTTCAAGGTCGGGAATTGCCTGTATGGAGTGCCCTGGCATATCTGTCCGACCGTAGCACTGCATTCCGAAGCCTTCGTAGTCGAAGATGGAAAGGCCGTTGGCACCTGGGAGGTAGCGGCTCGGGAACGCCGACTGACCGTCTGATGGCAGGGTTACTGCCTGGCTGCTTTTCAACCACTCCAATCGGCCTTTTCTTTATGCTCACTTTCGATGCTCACCTGGACCTGGCGATGAATGCCATGGAATGGAATCGGGATCTGACACAGCCCATCGACGTTATCCGGCAGCGAGAACAAGGTGTCGCGGATAAACCCGACCGCGGCCGCAATACAGTTTGCTTTCCCGAAATGCGCCGTGGGGGAATAGGCATCTGCGTCGCGACCCAAATTGCGCGGTTCGTTAAACCAGGCAATAAGCTGCCTGGCTGGCATAGTCCTCAACAAGCATGGGCGCAAACCCAATGCCAGCTCGGATGGTACCGCGCAATGGAAGAAGCCGGACACTTGGCGCAGATCACAAGTGCAACCCAACTACTGGAGCACGTGCACCTATGGCAGACGAAGCTGGATGCCGCTAAAGCTGGAAAGCCGAACGCTCAAATCGAAGGTGTAACGCCTGGCCACATGCAAATCCCAATCGCTTACATTCTCAGCCTGGAAGGGGCAGACTCGCTGCTTACTATGCGCCATCTGGAACGAGCCTACGAGCAAGGTCTGCGAGCGATTGGCCCGGCCCACTATGGTCCCGGCACTTACGCCCAAGGCACCGACGCTGCGGGAGGTCTGGGCCCACCTGGACGTGAACTGTTGTCGGAAATGGACCGACTGGGCATGATTTTAGATGCCAGCCATCTGTGCGACGAAAGCTTTTGGGAAACCCTTGAGTTGTTTCAAGGACCGGTTTGGGCGAGCCATTCGAATTGTCGCGCGCTCGTCCCGCATAACCGTCAACTGGCCGATCCACAGATTAAAGCGCTGGTTGAACGCGGCGCGATCATCGGCTGCGCCCTGGACGGCTGGATGCTGGTCCCCGGTTGGGTCAGAGGAAAAACGACTCCTCAATCGGCCGGGTTGAACCTGACGCGGGTCATCGACCACATCGATCACATTTGCCAAATCGCCGGCAACGCGCGCCACTCGGGAATTGGCTCCGACCTGGACGGCGCTTTCGGGCGCGAGCAATCACCGGCCGATCTCGACACCATTGCTGACCTGGCCAACTTGTCGGACCTGCTCAAAGCGCGTGGTTACCCGGAGGAGGATATTCGTCAAATCATGCACGGCAATTTTCTGAGCTTTCTCACAAAGGCGTGGAGTTGAGCTCAACGCCGCCGCGTTTTCGGGATCAGACTCCAAGCGCGGGACGTCCTCACGAGTACGCAAATTTCATCAGCTCCGTGCCCTTGGCCCATATCTCACCCACCCACAACGATAGCTGATCCCGGTGCACTTAATTTGGAGCGGACATTTGGAAAGCATCGGCTTGGGCGTGGGTACCTGGGTTTGGAGTTCCCCCTTCAGTTGGTTTTGTGCCAGGCCGCCTAAAGGCAGCTTAAAGGCGGGACTCCAAACCGAATTTTAAAACACGCCCTGAGCCTTAATTCAAACAAGAGTTACCCAACAAGGAGTTCGCCAAGCCCGGTCTCAACGGGTTACATTCCGCTCCGGTGGCGACAACTGACTCACACTCGATAAGAACCACGGATGGGGAGATGCATGCCTCGGCTTGGCGGCCAGGTGCGCTGACCTGCCATTCGCCTCCAGAAGACAAGATTGCGTTGTTTCGGTCCCTCTTTCGGGGGCGAGAAGACGTCTACGCGCGCCGATTTGAAAACCGCCGAACCGGTAAGAGCGGGTATTCGCCTGCCTGTGCAAATGAATGGGTGCGCGGCATCTGCGAAAAGCCGCGAATTAAGTGTTCGGATTGTCCACACCAGCGTTTCGTTCCTGTAACCGACGAAGTCATTCGGGGGCATCTTTCCGGGCGAGATGGTCAGGGCAAAGATTTCGTTCTCGGGGTTTATCCAATGCTTCTGGATGAGACCTGTTTCTTTCTTGCGGTTGACTTCGATGGAGCCAATTGGAAAACGGATGTGGGCGCATTTGTTCAAATATGCCGAGAGCGAAAGCTCCCAGTGGTAATGGAACGGTCGCGGTCCGGCGAGGGCGCGCATGTGTGGTTCTTCTTTGAAAAAGCAGTTCCCGCTAACCTGGCTCGTAAACTCGGTTCGCACCTCCTCACCGAGACCATGGAGGCGCGTCCAGAAATTGGTCTCGATTCTTACGATCGACTTTTTCCCAATCAAGATACTCTTCCGTCGGGCGGTTTCGGAAATTTGATTGCGCTGCCGCTGCAAAAGCAGGCGCGGGAGCGTGGAAACTCTGTGTTCCTTGACGAACAGTTTTCACCGTGGCCCGATCAGTGGACATTCCTCTCCTCCGTCACACCCACTGCCAGCTCGCAAATCGAAACTCTCGTGGCAGAAGCTGAATCCAAAGGACGAATCCTCGGCGTGAGAGCCGCCGTGCTGGAGGATGACGAGGAGGATACTCCCTGGGTGAGGCCGCCGTCGCGACGCCTCAAGGAACCTCCAATTGTCGGTCCTTTGCCCGAAGAATTGGAAGTCGTAATCGCTGATCAGATTTATATCTGCAAACAGGACATTGTAGCGGGACTCAGGAACCGCCTGATTCGGTTGGCAGCTTTTCAAAATCCGGAGTTTTATCGGACCCAGGCTATGCGGCTTCCCGTATATGGCAAACCGCGGATCATTTCCTGCGCGGAGGATCTTCCAAAACATCTTGCGTTCCCACGCGGATGCCTGGAGGAAATAACGGCGCTACTGAGGGGCTTGCATATTCAGCCTATAATCCGCGATGAACGCTTTGCGGGAACTCCTCTGAGGGTTACTTTTTGCGGAACCTTGCGGGCCGAACAGCAAGCCGCCGCGGAGTGCATGCTACGGCATGAAACCGGGGTACTGGCCGCAACAACCGCCTTTGGGAAGACCGTAATTGCCGCGAAGCTGATCGCCGAACGCGGCGTGAACACGCTAATACTCGTGCATCGCAAGCAACTCCTTGAACAATGGATCGATCGGCTTTCGACCTTTTTGAATGTCCCGCCCAAAAGTCTCGGGCAGTTCGGGGCCGGCCGTAAGAACCTCATAGGAACCTTGGACATCGCTCTGATCCAAAGCCTCGTCCGTGGAGGTAATGTAAATGACTGCATTGGAGGCTATGGCCAAATGATCATAGATGAGTGTCATCACATCCCGGCACAGAGCTTCGAACTGGTCGCCCGGCGGGCAAAGGCCAAATTTATCGTCGGTCTGTCCGCGACCGTTGGGCGCAAGGATGGACATCACCCGATCACCTTCATGCAATGCGGGCCCGTACGCCATCGAGTTGACGCGAGGCAACAGGCCGCTTCGCGACCGTTTTCGCACCACGTATACGTACGGCCGACTGCTTTTCGTCAGTTGGGTTTATCGCAACCGGACATGCGCCTTGAGTTTCATGAGTTGTACGGAGAATTGGTTCATGACGAGCGCCGGAATCAGATGATTTGCGCTGACGTACTCGGCGCCCTGCGTGAAGGTCGCTCTCCCCTGGTACTGACGGAACGAGTCGAGCACATCGAAGCCCTGGCCAAACTACTGACGCCTGCGGCAAGTCTTATCGTTTTGCATGGTGGCCAGAGCAAAAAGGAAACAAAGGCAGCCCTCGCGCGCGTTTCTGAAAGTGCCGGAAGCGCTCAGCGAGTCATCCTGGCGACTGGTAAGCTCGTCGGTGAAGGTTTTGACGATCCGAGATTGGACACCTTGTTCCTGTCATTACCGATCTCGTGGCGCGGCACGGTTGCTCAGTATGTTGGACGGCTGAACCGCTTGCACGAAGGGAAACGGGAAGTTCGCGTTTACGATTACGCCGACCTAAACGTGCCCATGCTTTCAAGAATGTTTGATAGGCGATGCCGCGGCTATGAGTCGCTGGGTTATACTATCCTCCTCCCCGCCAGCGCCCTTCCAGGGTGGCCAGTCGAAGCGCCCTTGCCCATTGATCCGGAATGGAAACGAGACTATGCAGCCAGCGTGCGCCGTCTTGTACTGGATGGAGTCGATGTGCCGCTCGGCCAACTGTTCGTGCGCGCCGCAAGTCCTCCGATGCCAAAGGCTGAGGGTGAGGCCAGGAGTGCCAGCGAAGCGTTCCTCTATGGCCGACTGCAAACCATGTCCGCGACCAAGGACCGTTTTCGCTTGAACGCTCGATTGCCGATAGCTTTCGATGGCTCTGGAACCATGGAAGTGGATTTCCTCTGCGCGGAACTCGGGATAGTGATCGAGCTAGATGGAGAACAGCACTTGGGTGATGCGGACGCCTACCGGCGAGACCGGCATAAAGATGCGCTGCTTCAGCAGCACGGGTATTTTGTGCTGCGATTTCTGGCATCTGACCTTGCCAGGCGTCTCGACGAGGTGCTTAATGAGATTCTCGCGGTGCTCGAAAGTCGTAAGCGTAATCAGCGGAAGCCACATCACTAACTGGGCCACCTTCCATCTGGGTTTGGCTTTTCCAAAAAGGGGTACTCACTCCGGAGACATTCCAGTCGTAATGTTCCCGGTATCGAGGAGTACCGGCAGGCCTTTCTAAGCGCCCTCAGGTTATCGCAGGCGGCCAGCGGCGAGCTCTCGTTTAAGGAATACGCCTGGCCTGAACACAAGCAGGCCGTAAAACGGCTTATCCATAAAAGCTCCAAAGTCACTCTCGTCCAACGTCAGCAAAATGTCGGCCCAGGCTAACGCGCTGAATAATACCGGGCGGTCCTTGGTGACTGCGAACACGGCTGCGCGGTCAAGTGTCAGCACGTCGTCCATGATCAGCAAAGACGGTCGCAGTGCCGCCCAGTCCGCGCTCGCTGATGGAGTTAAGTCAGGAAGATTCCGAAGCACCTCCTCCAGTCCGTAAGGCGTTGCAATCAGGACCTAACCGTTGGCAGAAGCCCGACTGAAGATTTGGCGGGAAGCGCCTGCCGCCGAGCCGCACGCCGCAAGCAGAACACTTGTGTCCAAAAACAGCCTCACGAGCCCTGACGAAACCGGTGCATATCGGCCTCATCCCGCCCAATCCAATTCGCGATCTGTTCGCGCGAGAATTTGCGCGGCTCAGGCAGCTTAGCGCCTTGCGCCCGCAGGCGGGCTGCGAGGAACAGCAACAGTTCCTGCTTCTGCTCCGGCGTAAGGGCGTCGGCTGCGGCTTCGATTTCGGAGAGAGTGCTCACGGCGAAACCATACCTCACCGCCTTCAGAACGACAAGTCTAGGCGGATTGCTACACAGGGATCCAATCCGTTCCGAACTTGTTGCGATTGCTGTCGTTCGTGTCTGATTCTTGAAGCTTGGAGCGGGTGAAGGGAATCGAACCCTCATCTCAGGCTTGGGAAGCCCGCATTCTACCACTGAACCACACCCGCTCAAAGGTGTCCGCAGTCTTTAGCAGACCAGGCGGCGGCTTGCAATAACGCATTTGAGCATTTGAGCTCCTTGAATCGGATCCAGTTGGAAGGCGCGGTGCTCACACGGTCAAGGATTTCAGCCGGGTGCCGGGGTTTACGGCGCCGGCCCCGAACTCGCGAAACCTATGAGATGCATGCTTGACGGCCCGAAACGTGCCGCCTATCACATCCTTAGAACTTCTTTTATGAATACGCCATCCAACCCAATGACCACGCGCCGCGAATTTCTCAAGACCTCCGCCCTGGTGGGCGGGGTTTTGGCCGCTCCGGCCATCTTGCCGAGCAGCGCTTTTGCTTCCGAAAAAACTGGCCCGATTAAGGTCGGGCTGATCGGCTGCGGTGGTCGCGGGTCAGGCGCCGCCAGCCAGGCGATCAATGCCGACCCCGAGGTCGAACTGACGGCCATGGGGGACGCGTTTGAGGACCAACTGCAGAGGAGCTTACGCGATCTGCAAAAAAGCCACGGCGAAAAAGTCAAAGTCACGCCGGATAAATGTTTCGTGGGTTTGGACGCATATCAAAAAGTGATCGATAGCGGTGTGGACGTGGTTTTGCTCGCGACACCTCCCGGGTTTCGGCCGACGCATCTGAAAGCGGCCATCGACGCCGGCAAGCATGTTTTCTGTGAGAAACCAATGGCAACAGACTGCCCCGGCGTTCGTTCCGTGCTCGGGTCGGTCAAAACGGCGCGGGACAAAAACCTTTCGCTGGTAGCCGGGTTCTGCTGGCGGCGGGACACCGCCCGTCGTGAATTCTACAAGCGCATTCACGAAGGCGCGATCGGGGATATCCGTGCAGTTTATGCCACTTACTACACCGGCCCGGTGAAGCCCATGCCGGCAGCGACGGATCGCCCTTCTGGAATGGGCGACTTGGAATGGCAACTACGCAACTGGTACAATTTCGTCTGGCTCTCTGGCGACGGTTATGTCGAGCAATGCTGCCACAGCGTGGACAAAGTGGCCTGGGGCCTTAAAGACGTGCCGCCGATTAAAGCGGTGGCCGTGGGTGGCCGCCAAACCCCCAATAACCAGGGCAACATCTTCGATCATATGTTTGTCGTGTACGAATTCCCCAACGATGTGCGCGGGTTCGTCGGGCAACGGCAAGTTGCCGATTGTTATTCCGAAAACTCCGATTACCTCATGGGTTCAGAAGGTTTCGCCAAGATTCCCGGCTGGCAGGCCCCGTTCATCAAAGGCAAAACCAACTGGCGCTATCATGATACCGGCCCAAAAACCGACATGTACCAGATTGAACATAATGAACTCTTCGCCAGCATTCGCAGCGGCAAGCCAATTAATGATGGCGAATGGATGGCTCAAAGCACCCTGATGGGCCTCATGGGCAGAATGGCCGCTTATACCGGCCAGGAAGTCACCTGGGAACAGGCGATGAACTCCACTGAGAAACTCGTGCCGGACAATCTGGATTGGAAGATGAAGCTGGACATCCAGCCGATAGCGATGCCGGGAGTGACCAAGATTGCTTGAGGCATTGAAACGCGAAAACGTTAAAACAATGAGACGTTAAAACATTGAGACGTCACCACGTCAAAATGTTCAAACGTTAAAACTGCGAAAACCAGAACCGAACATTATGCGGCGACGTGAATTCTTGAAAAGAAGCGCTGGTGCGCTGACGCTGGCTGCTTTGGCTCCGGCTGGCCTGGCTGAGAGCGGGACAGACTCTCCTGTCTCCAAACGTCCCATTCACAAGGCCATCATGTGGGGCACGGTGGGTGTGAAGGGTTCCGTGCTCGAGAAGATGAAAGCCGTCAAGGCCGCTGGTTTCGAAGGGGTCGAGATGAACAGCCACATGGACCAGGACGAAGTCGTGCGCGCGCGCGACGAGGCGGGCCTGGTTATTCCAAGTGTCTGCGGCGCGCATCATTGGGAAAAGCCATTGTCGCATCCGGACCCGAAGGTGCGAGAGGAGGGTTTGGAAGCTCTCAAGCAGACGCTGCGCGACGCCAAACGTTACGGCGCTTCCTCGGTGCTGCTCGTTCCGGCGGTGGTGAACAAGGAAGTCAGCTACCAGGACGCCTACACCCGGTCGCAAGAACAGATCCGCAAAGCGGTGCCGTTGGCCGAAGAACTCGACGTCAAAATCGCGATTGAAAACGTCTGGAACCAGTTCTTGCTTAGTCCACTGGAGGCGGCCCGGTACGTTGATGAGTTCAACAGTCCGGCGGTCGGCTGGCATTTTGATGTCGGCAACGTGATCAATTATGGCTGGCCGGAGCAATGGGTTCGGATTCTTGGCAAACGAATTCAGAAGCTGCACATCAAGGAATTCAGCCGCAAACGCCGCGACAAGGAAGGACTCTGGAAAGGTTTCGATGTGCCGCTGCTGGAAGGCGACGATGATTGGCCCGCGGTAATGAAGGCGCTGGACGAAGTTGGCTACAGAGGTTGGGCCATGACGGAGCAGGGCGGGGGTGACACGCCTGAGGGATTGCAGGATTTGGCCACGCGGTTCGGGAAAATCCTGGCGCTCTGATGGATGGAAAACCACTGATGAACACCGACCGCCACGGATAAGACCGCGAAGGACAAACTTCTGAGTTGCGTTTGCGATCGCCGGCAAGCCTGCTTGCCGGGCCAGAACCAAGGTCGATTAGATGAGAATTGCCCCGTTCATTGCGCTTTATGTTGGCGCTTTGTTCGCGCTCTCGAGCCAAGCTCAGAATGAAGCAGTGACCCTGGACGATCTGGTCTCTTCGGCTCAGCAATGGGCTCAGGAAAATCTGGACGAGGATGCGCTGCACGTGCTGCAACAGGCCGACCGCGAAAAAGTCCAGCAAGCACTGGCAGATCTCCAAAAGCAATTTCAGGGAGAATACGTTTTGGATCTCGCCGGACTCAAGGACACCGCAAAATCGGTAATCCCATTGTTGGAGTCCTACGAGGAGACTTTGCCCTATGCGCTCTGGCTCAAGACCCGCCTGGATTATTTGGATGTGGCCGACCAGTTTCGGCTGATTATTCCTCCACCCAAACGATCGCCCGGCCAGCCGCCTCGACCCGCTCCCAATCCTGCGCCGCAGAAAGAGCGTGAGATCTGGATCAGCAAACTCAGCGAACGCTCCTACCCGGGGAACGCCAAACCGTACATCAACAGGCTCAAACCTGTTTTTGCTTCCGAACAGGTGCCGCCCGAGCTGGTTTGGGTTGCGGAGGTTGAGTCATCATTCGATCCCCGGGTGCGCAGTCCTGCAGGGGCTGCGGGACTATTCCAACTCATGCCAGCCACGGCCAAACGCTATGGCCTAAGGACCATGTGGCCGCTCGACCAGCGAGTGAGTCCGGAGCCGAGCGCCCGAGCGGCGGCTCAGTATCTGCGCTACCTTCACGGTCATTTCCATGATTGGCGCCTGGCGCTGGCCGCTTATAACGCCGGCGAAGGCACTGTTCAGGAGCTTCTCACCCGAAGCAAGGCACGGACCTATGATGCGATCGCCACCCGTTTGCCGGCTGAAACGCAGATGTACGTGCCAAAAGTTGAAGCCACGCTTTTGCGTCGGGAAGGAAAGAATCTGAACGAGCTGCATGCGCCAGCCGGTAATTTCGCCAAACATTGAACGTGGGGCGGGCCCGGGTTGCGGTGCACCCATCCGCGGCCCCGCGCACAATCTGATAACTTGATAACTTGCTACCCAATCACCGGCTCGAAGCGGTGCGCGCGCTTTCTTTCATTACAAAGCCCATCAACCGCCGAACACGAATGCAGCCGACGAGCTTGCGGTCATCTTTTCGCTCGACGACCGGCAAACTCTTTAGCCGATACTCCCGGATGGCTGCGGCCGCAACCGAACAATCGTCGTCGGCCGCAACCACGACGGGGTTTTTGGTCATGAATTCGGACGCGGGTGTTTCGCTGTTGGTGCTCCCCGGCTGCGCGCGGTAGAGATCCGTGATCGTGACTACCCCATCGATCTTCGCTCCGTCAGCCGAAACGTAGAAAAATTCATGCCCATGCTCGACAAACGCCTGGCTGGCCTCTTGCATCGTCGTGGTTGGTTTGAGCAGCGGTTGTGGCGCGGCTTCCATGAGTTGACGGACGGGCGTTTTTCTCAGCAACTCGTAAACTTGCGGCCGATTTTTCCACATGTCCACTACGCGTCGATTAAGCGTCTGCGCCAGCGCATCGCGCAGAGGCCCCAGTGCGCCGGACATCTGCGTGAACACGTTTTTGCCCATGACCAGGACGTCCACCGGCGTGCGGGCTCGGATAGACATGACCCGCGGCCGATTGCCGAGCAGGGCCCGCTCGCCGAAAAATGATCCTGACCCGAGCACCGTCACGACCTCGTATCCGGCGCCGTTGCCGGACACCTTGCCATCGGCGCCGTTGGTGGAGCGCAGGACCTCGACTTCGCCCTGTTCGAGGACATAAAAGTTGGTGGGGGCGTCGCCTTGTTTGAAGATGAAATCGCCCGCGTCATAATGGGCGTGGGAGACGCGCTGGGTGGCTTCGCTGCGCACGTAAGCCAGGTCGCGGGGAAACAGCAGCAGCGAAGCCCAATCGAAGCCGACTTGCATCCGCCGGCCAATCGTCGGCAGCTTGAACAGGTAAACACCGCGCCACACAAACCAGGCCAGGAACCCTGATAAATGCATTCCGAAGAGATCGGCCACGGCCGAATGGCCGCCGATTGAGCAGAGTTCGCCCAGCAGTTTGAAACGAAATGGCTGGGTCGGTTCGCCGCGCAGGGACCGGACGATGTTTTGCGCGCACTGGCGGCCCTCGCGTTCGGCAAACTGACCGGTGGTCGGCGAAATCTCTCCATTCAGCGAATTAACAATGCAGGCGCAATCGCCAATCGCCCACACATTGCGGGCGCCGCGGACGCGCAGGTCCGGCTCGGTGGCCAGGCGGCCTTTTTCCTTTGGCGCCTTGAGGCCGCCAATAACGGGCGCGGCGGAGCTGCCGATCGTACAAACAATTGTGGCGCCCCTGAGCAAGGTGCCGTCCTCCAGCGTAACCCCTTCAGGGGTGGTCGAGACCACCCGCGCATTAAGGACCATTTGGACGCCGGCCTTCTCCATTTTCTTGCGGGCAAAATCGCGCAGCCCGGGGCTGATCTCGGGCAGGATCTGATCGCGCGAGTGAATCAGCACAACCTTCAGATCAGCTTTCGTCCAATTATGAAAGTAGCGGGCGCTCTCGCGAATCAAATCGTTAATTTCGCCGGCCGCTTCCACGCCGCTGTAACCACCCCCGACAACCAGCACGGTTAGATGCCAGCGTTTGCGAGCTGGATCGTTCGAGATCTCGGCCTGCTCCATTTGTGCCATTATATGCGAGCGGAGATTGGAAGCATCGGCGACATTCTTCAGCGGAAAACCGTGATCGGCCATCCCGGGCACAACGTTCAGGTTCGTCACGCTTCCGCAGGCAATCACCAGGTGATCATAATGCATGCGCGCGGCTTGTTCGTCCTCCCCGTGGTACTCGACTTCGTTCTTATCGAAATCAACGGTCTGAATTTCTTCAGTTCGACAAAACACGCGCGGGAGCAGTTGTCGGAGCGGCACCACAACATCCAGCGGATTAATCGAAGAGCCGACTACCTCCGCTAATAGCGGACTGAAGACCAGGTGGTTTTGACGATCGAACAGCACAATCTCGGCATTGTCGCGTCGCAACTCCTTGCTGAGTGTTGCGGCGCATTTAACCCCGCCGAAACCGCCTCCGATGATGATAATCCGCTTTTTATCCATATCCAATCGATTGCAATACTCCGGGCCAATATAGCTCAAGTGTCTGCTCCCGAAAGAGGAGCGAACGGGCGCCCGTTCCGGCAGTTCATTCGGGGCGACCGGACTCGTGCGTGTGAGCCTGAATTCAGTCGTAAATGACTTGAAGGTAGAAGCTTAGGTCCAAGCTTATGCAGCACCGGTCATGAACGAGAAATTACTTTTGTTGAAACAAAACGAGCGGGTCCGGTGTCTGTCAAAGAGAGAAGCACTAGCCGTTCGTACCGTGGTGCAGCAGGGAAACGGTTTATGAACACACAATCTTTACGGCAGCATCAAGGTGCGCCCACTTCGACTGGGTTCACCCTGGTCGAACTGTTGGTGGTTATCGCCATCATTGCCATTCTGATGGCCCTCATGATGCCGGCGATCTCGCGCGCCAAAGCCAAGGCTAATCAAACCAGCTGCCTTAACAATATGCGCCAGCTTAACCTCGCGGCTTCGATGTATGCCAGCGACCACGATGAGGAATATCCTCCCCGTCGTATTCCGACCAATGCCTGGCCGCACAAGCTCAAACCCTATTACGTCAACTGGCAGATCATCGCCTGTCCGAGTGACCGCTTCGGAATCATCGGCCTGCTAGCCGACGACGCCAACCCCAAGCGCAGCTATCTCATCAACGGTTTCAACGATTACTTCAAAGTCAACCTCAGCCCTGGCGATTACAAACTGGTCCAGCAGTGGAAATTTGCGCATGGCATGAAGACCACCCGCGTTCCCAAACCCAGCGACACGATCCTCTTCGGTGAGAAGCGGAGCGGCTCGCCCCATGTGCATATGGATATCGATCAGGGCAAACGCGGCAACGATTTCGAAGAAATCGAGCATCAACGCCACGGCGCCGGTTCAAACTTCGCTTTCATCGACGGCAGCGCCCGTTCGATAAAAAAGTACCAGGAGTTGTATCCCGAGAATCTTTGGGCGGTCATCGAAGAGTTTCGGTATCCACCCGGACCGCCGCAGGGCTTGCCGTAAACGGAACGGTGCAATTGGAAAACACGGATAGACACTGATTGACACGGATGCCGGAGCAAGAAAACCGCTTTTCCTTTGAAGCCGGCGGTTTTCGCCAGAGCTTGACCCGGAATCGGATCGTCCAAAATGACCTTTGAGCCCTTCCCATCAATGCTCATCCGTGTCCATCAGTGGCATCGCTTCCTGGTTCTCCCCTATTGGCCGCTGCGGATCTCTCATACTGAGGACCACGCCGGCGCTGATTAGCAATGCCGCAGTGGCCAGCTCCAGCCCCGGCATCCGCCGCACGCAAAAGGCCAAAAATACCGTTGAGAGCAGTGGAGTGGCGGCCGCAACCATGCTGAGCGATTGGATCTTTGCACGAGCTAACGCCAATTCCCAGAGCAGGTATCCCGCTGCCAACGGTCCGACGCCGTACAGCAGCGTCATCACGAGGCCCGCAGAACTCAAGTCGAGGGCTCGCTTTCCGCTGGTTTTGAGGATGATCCACCCGATCACTCCGATGACCATGAACCCGACGGGGCTCGTAACATATTTGCCTGACCAACTTCTCCATCTCGCCAGCAGCGCCGAGTAAACCGCCCAAGTCAATGCGGCGACCGCGGCCAGACCAAACGGAAGCCATTGCGCCAGGCCGGCTCCAGGTTTGGCAGCACCTCCCGAGAACAAGGCCTGGAGAGCCGTGGCATTGGCGCACACCAGTCCTGTCACCGCCAGGACGAGCGCCAGTCCGATCCGTCGTGTTAGTCTAAATCCTGGTACACACCAGGCGCTGAAGACCACCGTCAATACGGGCCATAAATAATTGATCAGGTTGACTCCGCCGGCTTGTCTCGGGGTGGCGGCGGCCAATGCCCAGGGCCAGGCCAATCCATAAAGAACAAAGCACACCAGAGGCCCGGCCCAGAGCCGCCAGGGAAGCAGCAGCGCTGTGCGCACTTCGCCGTAGTGAATGCCTCGGGAACACAGTTGCAGCAGCCCGGCTGTGCACGACGCAATAGTGACAAAACGCCAGGTACCCGCTTCGCGCGCGCCTAGATAGACCAAAGAGGAGCCAAACGACCAGAAAAGCACCGCTGCGCACCCCAGCCATAATCCGACTCGCGCGGAGCGACGCGATTGGTTGGTGCGCATGTCCGAAGGCGGCAAGGCTCCGGCGCTCGGCGCCGCCTCGGTTTTGCGAGCAGGCATAACGCTTTTAGCGAAACGACCAGCACTGCGCCTCTTGTCCGAGAATTCGCAAGGTATTTGCCCGATTAATCTTGTTCAGAACGTTCGGCTGGCCGAGGGAAATCACGAGAGATAAGGGGGTCATGCGCGGGAGCTTACCAGCTGAAGGGTCGGTGTCAGGCAAAAGTCAACTTGCACGGTCAATCAGGTAGGGATGGCGCGCTGCGCCGTCCGCGCCGCGTTCAGCGGCGCAACGTCGGATGTGAATGTAACTCCTCTCGCACATTCGTTCCGCTAAGCGCGGGGGGGACATCGCAGCGCGATGTCCCTCTACCTCAGGGCGCTCTTTTCAAGGGATTAACTTATTTTGTCGGCTGCGCTGGTTTCTCGCCAAGCGCTTTAAGCATCGCCTCGAGAATCTCTTGATAGTTCACCGGCTTCTGAAAGAAGGCTATCGCACCGGCTGCCAGGGCCCTATTCTTGTACTCCGCAGCCTCGCTGCCGGAGATCAAGATGACGGGGATTCGTTGCAGTTCGGGAAACCTGTGCAGCCATTGCATTACCGTAAAACCGTTCCACTCCATCGCGCCGCCGGTGGGAAAGTTCACATCCAGGACAATGAGTTCGGTTTGGGTCTGTTCGGCAGTACTGGCTACTGCCGAGCTGTTGGTGGTCGTTGTCACCGCAAAGCCATCGGCTCTGAGCTTGAGCTCGAATGCTTTTAACACCACCGCATTGTCATCGACCACCAGGACCCTGCGGTTATTGCCAATCGGGGCAGGGGGGGATGGTGAAGGGGCCTCGGTTGAAAAGGCATCCTTTTCCTTTTCTTTTGGCAACGCGCGTCTGGGCGTTTTGCCGGTGGGTTTCTCCGCTTTATTGACCAAATGTAATGAGATTGGCATCGCTGAGGCTCAGATGTACTTCAGCATTGTCTAAAACTGATACATTCTGGCGCGTCGTCCTGTCATCCAGGCCAACGCTTGGCCAGAGTAGCCGTTCTTGTGCCAATCCCATCAAGTCCAGGCAGTTCCAAAATCGAGAATTACGCTTGCTATTCCCTTGAAACAGGTCACTGTTTGAATCGTCGGTGACGCTGGTTCTACTTCCGGGGTATGGAAGTCTTCACGTGAATTCTTTCAGTGTGGATTTGAGACCCGATCCTCGGGAACAACCGGGAAGGATGAGCCAGTTCAGGAGCATACGGAGTTTAGATGAGCACAAAATTGTTCGTAGGGAATCTCTCATTTGATCTGACGGAGAACGATCTGCAGGATGCCTTCGCGGCACACGGGACCGTTTTGGAAGCTAACCTCATGATGGACCGCGCAACGGGCCGTCCCCGTGGTTTTGGCTTCGTCACGATGAGTAGCCCGGAAGAAGCGCAGAAAGCCATCAATGCGCTAAATGGCAAAGAACTGGGCGGGCGGGCGTTGACAGTCAATATCGCCCGACCTCGTGAGGAACGTCCGGGCGGCGGCGGCGGCGGTGGTGGCCGAGGCGGCTACGGTGGCGGCGGCCGAGGCGGCGGTGGTCGCGGTGGCGGCGGCGGTGGCCGCGACCGGTATTGACCCGCATCTCCGGCTGTTGTCCCGCATTTCGGGACCTTGCTCGGCTTTATAGTCTTCGCGTCCAGCACCGCTTTGGCTGTGCTGGCCTGATTTGTCGTGTCGCTGTCGATTTATGAAAGAAGAAAGCATCGAAATCGAAGGCAGCATCCAAACCGTGCTCCCGGGAACCATGTTCCGGGTTGAGTTGGACAATAAGCATTTGGTTCTGGCCACCATTTCCGGCAAGATGCGCAAACGTTGGGTCCGCCTGACCGTCGGTGACCGCGTCAAAATGGAGATGTCTCCGTACGACATGGACAAGGCGCGGATTGTTTGGCGTTTGCAGGATCAGCCCCCACCCCAGGCTGGGGCATAAGCTTGATCTTCGTAAATTCTTAAACGCCTGATTCTTCCGAATAATCGGCCGCCCCATTCTATCCGTCTTATCAGCCCTATCGGGCCTCTCCAAACCGTTTAAAAATAGTTTCGAATTCAATTGAACGAAAAACGGGCTCGTTGCTCTAATTTATCAGTATTGGTTGTTGGCTGAGTTGTGGTTTAAGAAAACGGCCGAGTTAGTTTCTCGGCACCGTTGGAGAGCGGTCTCCTGGGAGGGAGGCCGCTCTTTTTTCGACCTGCTGGGTTGAACAACAGCGCGTTATTCTCTTCCCATGACCTTCGCCCCTGACTATTACTGGTTCCAACTGGCGGTTTGGAATGTTCGTGCGCATTCCGATTGTGGAAGATTCATCTGCCAAGAATGTTTCGGTTGCCGGCGGACCTGACTCAGGCCACGCTGGGTTGAGGGGTTTGTCCAACACCAGCCTGGTTGAGGAAGCCGCTCGAAAAGCTCTCAGCGCCCAGGAACTCGAAAAGACGATCGAACGCTTTCGCACTCTGTGCCAGGATCCCGCTGCGGACGTTAAGGCTCTTGAGGATACTGCCGAAACCCTCCGCAATGCGGGGTTCAAGCAGGAATTAATGCGCCTGCTGCGCGATGCGCTGGCTGCGCCGAGGGTTAACCCACATGTCGGCGCGATTTGGATCCGGCGTGTGGTCACCAGCAAAATCTGGGACCACCGATATCCCGACGGACTCGATGCGCTCTGCAAAGCGGGCGAAGTGGGCCGCCGCGCGGTGATTGAATTTCTCGAGATCGCTGGCCCCAAGCGCCGCTCTCAACTGGTGCTCCAGGCGGTGGCCCGCCACCAACGTTGGTTGCGTACCCATGAAACCGGCTGGGCCGCCGCGGGCCGCGCCCTCGTCCAGGCGCGCTGTTACTCGAAAGCCGTAAAATGGATGTCCGATTGGCGGCGGCACGACCTTGATCTGCCGACCATGAATTGCCTGGCCTTGGCGTTGCGCGCGACCGGCCGGATGCGCGTGTCGGACGAAGTCGCGCGCCTGGCGCTGGCCCGTCCTTCCGCGGCCGACCTGTTCCCGCTCTTGACGCTCTGGGCGGCGCAAGATGAGGCTTTCGCGGGTGATACCCAAAGCGCTTCGGCCACTTTCAAGCGAATTAACCCGACTGGCTGGGATGACGATGCCTTGGCGCTTTATTACCTGGTTCGTGGTGTGATTCGAGTGCAAAAGGCCCGCAACGACGATCCGAAGGGAACCTTTGAAATGGCCCGCGATCGGGTGCGTGACCTCTTTCGCCGCGTGCCGGTTTACAAGCGCGACATTTATTTGCGCCGCGAATACCGTCGTTGCATATCGCGCATGGCCAGGGATTCCGGCGCCTGGTCTGAGCGCGTGCTGGCCTGCTGGCGCAGCGCCGACAGTGCGTGGTTCCTGGCGCTCCTGCTGGTCATCCCAGGTTTGCAGTTGTTTGTTCCCTGTTACCTCTATCGCCTCTGCTCGCGTCGGCGCGGCGTGATCAAATAACTCCGGCGCGCGGACCCGCCAAGTTCTCTCGCGTTTCTGGGGCTGGAAAGTCCAATATCTCTAATCCTCTCCTCCCGGGGAGGCCTGAGAGGAGAGGGTAGGGGAGGGCGGCGTAGAGCGTGTTTTAAAAATACTGACCTGGACGTGGGCGTATGGTTTTGGAGTCCCGCCTTTAGGCTAATGCCTTTCGGTAATTATTCATCAGCTGCCTCGAGGACTGATATGGTAAGGGGCTCGGTCGAACTTTTCTGATGCTTTTTGCGCGGCCAACGCTGGA
>Ga0070741_10009835_pt1 | contig 18341 bp, 11 predicted proteins | sample Coa_R1_4_FD_66440 | JGI IMG/M metagenome (GOLD analysis project Ga0070741, IMG submission 66440) | Surface soil microbial communities from Centralia Pennsylvania, which are recovering from an underground coalmine fire - Coalmine... | ecosystem: Environmental > Terrestrial > Soil > Unclassified ...
GCCGCTGGCAATACTGCCTCCACGTGCCCATCTCCTCTGCCCGTCCTGCCGTTCGGGGTACCCGACAGGCAGTTTCCGTGCATTCCGAAGACGTGACAACTCGGGTTTAATTAACAGGAACTACGGATTTACGGACGCCGCCGTTCATCTTTGTCTGTAAGTGACTGGAAAGCAAGCGGAAGTTCGCACAAGGGCGACGTGACACCCATTCTTGTAATCGTAAAGAAGACATTGAGGTATGGCTGTTACCCGTAAAACGCGCAAAGTTCCTTCGGCTGAATCCATCGCCAGGATGGCGGAACGCGGTTAAAACGTTGCAAAATTCTTTACGAAGAGCGGAGGAATAGTGCGTTCCATTCGTCCTGCCTAAGAGAAGATTGTCGAGCCGCCTAAGGCATCGAAAACCAGGAAGAAATGTTGAGCAGAGTGCTATTCTCACCACATGGAAATAAAAGTCACTCTCCCCGATGATGTCGCCGAGCATGCGAATCCTGGGCGCGAGGCGCTGGAGAGGTTGGTGGTCGAAGGCTATCGTTCTGGAGCACTTTCGCATTATCAGGCAAGCCAGCTACTAGGGATATCTCGGCTGGCATTCGATGCTTTTCTGAAGACTCGCGGTATTCACGATCACGCCTATGGACTGGAAGAGTTCAAAACAGACGAGGATTCCTTGCGACAACTCAAGAGTAAGGGTCTTATCTAAGGGTGATAGTCGTCGCCGACACTTCACCGATTAACTACCTCATCCAGATCGGTTGTGATTCTCTCCTTCCAAAGCTCTATCAGCGAGTCGTACTTCCGAGAGCTGTTATTCAGGAGTTAGATCACTCGGCTTCGCCAATATCTGTCAAACATTGGCTCTCGTCCTTTCCAGCTTGGATTGATGTGAGAACGACACGCCCCAGCGCTGATCCTGCTCTTGAAGCTCTTGATCTGGGCGAACGAGAGGCCATTCTCCTCGCGGAACAAGAACACGCCGATCTCCTCTTAATCGACGAGCGACGCGGCCGTCTTGAGGCGCAGCGACGTGGGCTCGCAACTACTGGCACCTTGGGTGTTTTGCTGGCAGCTCACGAAAAACGCCTGGTGGCGCTTACGCTGCATACACTCGTCTGACAGCGGAAACTTCCTTCCGATCGACCCCGGAACTCGATAAGTATTTCCTGCAGCGAGTCAGAAAACAGGTATTGGTCCCAAAATCAAAAACTTTCTGAAACTCCGGACACTTTCCTTCCGTTCTACCGTCTATAGCTGGTAACGAAGCTGCGCGATATTTTTGCGGGAGGCAAAGGAATGGAAAGACTGAATTGGTTCTGGCAGGACCTGCGGTACGGCCTCCGAAGTTTGCGGAAGGATCGCGGCTTTGCATTGCTCGCCGTATTGGCGCTCGCGCTTGGAATCGGCGCAACGACCGTCATCTTTAGCGTCCTCGATAACGTTCTTCTCGAGCCATTTCCGTACAAGAATCCCGACCGTCTGGCGATGTTTTTCATTCATGACAACACTCGCTCCGACCGGGATGGACGCGGTGATTTTTTCTATGCCGAGTACGTGGATTACAAAGAGCAGAACCACGTGTGGGAAGGCCTCATCGCCAACAATGGAACGGATGTCCTCTATACAAATAAAGAAGGAACGAGGCAGTACCAAGGAGGCGAGGTCAGCGGAGAGACCTTCGAATTCCTCGGCATGCAGCCCTTGCTCGGCCGAACGCTGGTTCCGGATGATGCTAGACCCGACGCGCCGCCTGTTGCGGTGATGAGTTATCGCGTGTGGCAGAAGGATTTCAACGGCGATCCTAAAATCATCAACAGCACTCTGCAATTGAACGGCAAGCAGGTAACGCTGGTTGGCATCATGCCGCCGCGCTTCCTTTTTGGCGCGGAGGATTTTTGGCTGCCGCTCATCCTCACCCGCAACGACACTTCTCCGTTTAATCGCGTCTGGCTGCTGGGCAGGCTCAAACCTGGCGTGAGTCTTCAGGCAGCGGCCAGCGATCTCGATGTAGTAGCGCGCAGGCTGTCGACGGTCTATCGCAAGGATTATCCCGCGAGTTTCAGCATTAAAGTCATGTCGCTCGCCGATCAGGTTGTCGGTCAGTTTCGCGTCATGCTGTTTGCCTTGATGGCAGCAGTCAGCATGCTTCTGCTGATCGCGTGCAGCAACGTTGCGAACCTGCTTCTGGCGCGAGCCACCGCGCGTGAAAAAGAGATCGCGATTCGGGCCTCGATGGGAGCGAGCCGCGCGCGGCTTGTCATGCAATTGATGGTCGAAAGTTTCATTCTTGCGGCGCTCGGATGCCTCGCTGGAGCCCTGTTCGCTTATGGGGGAATCAAAGGCGTGCTCGCTGCATTGCCTCCGGACCTGATACCTGCTGAGACCGTTATCACTCTGAATGCACGTGTGCTGTTGTTTTCTCTTGGCGTCACCGCGATTACGACTTTGCTGTGCGGACTGGCGCCGGCATTCCATTCTGTTCGCGGTGAACTGCACAACCGCCTGAAAGACACCGGCAAAGGAACGCAAGGCGCATTTCGGCACGGGAAGTTCCGTTCTGGGCTCGTGGTCTCCCAAGTCGCGCTTTCCATTGTCCTGCTGGTCGGCGCGGGACTGATGATGCGCAGCCTGTTCGCGCTGCAGCATGTGGATCTGGGACTCACGCCCGATCACATCCTGGTCGCGCGCACTCCACTCCCAAAGGGGCGCTACGATAAGGCAGAGCAGAAGGCCGTTTTCTTCCGTCAGGTTCTCGACAAAATTACCGCGCTGCCTGGAGTCGTTGCCGCTACTGAAACGAGCACGCTTCCTCCTTATGGCGGCATTCCGAGCGAGGTCACGGTACCTGGCAAAAGTCACGCCGAGGCATGGCGCTCAATCTTTCAACTCTGCAGTGAAGGGTACTTTCCCACTTTAGGAATTCGGCTGATGCGCGGACGTTTGCTCTCTGAGTCTGATGTTGTCTCTGCGCGTCATGTGATCGTCGTCAATCAGGCGCTGGTGCGCAGCTTCTTCGGCAATGACGATCCGATCGGCAAATCCATCAAGTTCAACCTACTCGACACCGTTCCCGAATCTCCAAAGGACGCATATTTCGAGATTATTGGCGTGGTTTCCGATGTGAAAAATCGCGGGCTGCAGGAAGCTCCGCAGCCGGAGGCATTCATGCCCTACAGCGTCTCCGGAGCATTTGAGCGCGGAGTTCTGGTGAGAACCGCCGTCGAACCGATGTCGATGCTGTTGAACGTCCGCCGCGAGATTTGGTCCGTCGATCGTGGCGTCGCGCTCACGCTTACGGGAACGCTCGAAGGCTATCTCGAACAGTTTTCGTATTCGCAGCCGCGCTTCGGTCTCATCCTCTTTGGAGTCTTTGCGGGAATCGGCCTGGCTCTCGTGGCAATTGGCGTATTCAGCGTAATGGCTTATTCCGTCAGCCTGCAAACGCACGAGATCGGAATCCGTATGGCTCTCGGGGCGCAGCAGGGATCCGTTCTGCGCATGGTGCTGAGGAAAGGATTGCTGATCATCGCCCTGGGGATCCTGATCGGTGAAGTCGTGAGTCTCGGGCTCACACGCTTTGTCCAAAGCCAAATCTGGGGAGTATCGGCGCGTGATCCGCTAACCTTCGCTGCAGTGCTCGCCGTGCTTGTCATGGTAGGAATTGCCGCTTGCCTGGTTCCGGCGCGACGAGCCACTAAAGTTGACCCTCTAGTGGCGCTGCGTTACGAGTGACTCGCGAGACAGACCAGAACGAATCGGCAATGTTCGCTTCCGAACAGTGATTGCGATTTTGCAAAGGCAATCTCGCGTATGTCTTCTGAAGAGCGTTGCTTCTCAAGCACTTAGCACACCCTCAGCTGGACGCAAAACTGCCATTGAAACTTGGACGCAATCCTTCTATGTCCTTTATTCAAGACCTCCGGTATTCGTTACGGCGTCTGATCAAATCGCTGGGATTCACCGCGACCGCAGTCCTCACGCTGGCTCTGGGCATGGGTGCGACCACTGCGATGTATAGCGTGATCCATGCCGTGCTGCTGAACAGCTTGCCGTTTGCTCATCCTGAGCAACTCCTTGTCTTCCGCGAATCGCAGAAGACGGGCGAGATGAGCGTCACCTGGCCCAATTTCGAGGACTGGCGCGCGCAGCAGCATTCGTTCGAAGGCTTAGCCGCGTTTGACGTTCGGCACTACGATTACTTCGACGGTACGCGCACGACCCTCACGCGAGGGGCGCGGGTTACATCCGAATTCTTTCCCGTGCTCGGAGTTAAGCCGGAGAGCGGACGAGGGTTTGGCGCGTCCGAAGATCGCCCCGGAGCCGCTCCGGTTGTAGTGCTCGGGCATAAATTCTGGCAGAACGAACTGCATGCAAATCCGGCTGCTGTCGGCAAAGGCATCGAACTCAGCGGCAAGCTCTACACCGTGATTGGAGTAATGCCGGCGGGCTTCCATTTCTTTTTCGGACGCAACGAAGATTTTTACGTGCCGCTTGGGCCTGAAGCTGCTGATCCCAAGTTCAACAATCGCACGGCACATGGAAGCATCAGCGTTTTAGCGCGGCCTAAACCTGGCATCTCTGCGGCGGCTGCCAAAACCGAGTTAGAGGGAATCGCGGCCCGGCTCGCGGCGGAATATCCGGCCACCAACGGGGGCCACTCGGTCATCGTCAGAAAGTTAGTGGACCAATACTTCTCCGAGATTCGCCCCGTTTTGTGGTTGCTGATGGCGGCGGTCGCGATCGTGCTTCTCGTAGGCTGCGCCAATGTCAGCAACCTTCTGCTTACGCGCGGCGCTGATCGCGAACGCGAGTTCGCAATTCGCAGCGCACTTGGCGCAAATGGATATCGCATCTTTCAGCAGTCGCTGGGAGAGAGCCTTTGGCTGGCGTTGTTTGCGGGAGTATGCGGAGTAGCCATCGCGTATCTCTCTCTGCCTTTCCTGCTGCACCTTGGACCTTCGAACATTCCGCGGTTGGATGAAACAGCAATCCAGTGGCCCATTTTGGGATTTGCCTTTGTTGTCACGCTCTGTGTTTCCCTCCTCTGCGGCGTTCTGCCAGGATGGGCGACCTTGCATATTGCCCCCGAGCAGGCTTTGCGCAGTCACTCTACTTCCTCCTACGCAGGGCGGGGCCGGCAGCGTGTGCGCTCGGCATTGCTCGTCGGCGGAGTTGCGATCACGCTTATCCTGGCCGGCGCAGCTGGGCTCCTGGTCCAGAGCCTGCGACGCACGATGGCGGTCAATCCCGGGTTTCAACCGGATCATCTGCTGGCGCTCGACATCATTTTGAGCGGCGACAAATATAAGTCGAAGCAAGCCAGTCAGGCCTTCTTCTCTGCTGCAGAAGAAAAGTTGCGCGCCCTGCCGGGCGTTACAGATGTTGGAAACGTCTGCAGTCCTCCCCTCGCAGGAGAATGCGGCGATTACTTCTATTCCATTCCGGGAAGGACCGGTCCGGACGAGGCGAATCTACCGGACGCTAATTTCAACATCGCCGACGAAAACTATTTTCGTGCCGCAGGCATTCGCCTGATCTCCGGACGCCGATTCCTGCCGACCGACACGGATTCCTCGCCGCACGTCGCAGTCATCAACGAGACCTTCGCGCGCAAATGGTGGCCTGCGGGAGATGCCGTCGGACACACGGTTCATTTCGGCGGCCGTGGCGAAGCAGGAGACCTGCTGCAAATCGTCGGCGTGGTCGAGAACACGAAACAATATGGGCTCGATTCCCAAATTGATCCGGAAATCTTCTTTCCTGAAAAACAACATCAGCAGGGCGCGATGGTGTTGATGGTGCGAACTGCCGGGAATCCGGAGAGCATGGCCGCAGCGGCAGAGAATGCAATCCAGAGTATCGACAAGGAAATTCCGGTTCGTATTCATCCGATGAGCTACTACGTCGCGCAGACTTTGCGGCAACGCCAGTTCCTCACCTTGCTGCTCTCGATCTTCGCCGGATTGGCGATCTTCCTCGCTGCCATGGGCATCTTTGGGGTGGCAGCCTACGCGGTTGCGTCGCGCAAAGCGGAAATCGCGGTGCGTCTGGCGCTGGGAGCGCCGCCGCAAAACGTGAAAGCCTGGATCACCATGCGCACGATGCGGCGAGTGGCCTTCGGATGCGCAATTGGTCTGGTTGGAGCATCACTCGGCGCTCGCCTGGTACGCAATCTTCTCTATGACGTATCGCCGACCGATCCTCTGGTGCTGAGTGCAACATGTGCGCTGTTGATCGGAGTAGCGCTTCTGGCAACATGGATTCCTGCTCGGCGGGCCGCGGCTATCGATCCAATGCAGGCGCTGCGGGCGGAGTAGCCTTGGCCGTACAAATACACCTTGGACCGACGCGCGCCCTCGCGCGGGTTTTATTTGGGAGTCTGTCCCAGCTATTCGATTGCTCTTGTCAAAGGTGAAAATCGGGCCAAGACGGCCGGCGCTCCTGAAATAAGGAAAACCAAAAAGGCCGGGCTCTCGCCCGGCCGATGTCATTGATTGTGACAACGATCAGTTTATGCGAACGCAGACCGCCTTCGTCTCGGTATAGAGTTCGAGGGCTTCCTTGCCCATTTCACGGCCCCAGCCCGACTGCTTGTAGCCGCCGAAGGGCATGGCTGCGTCGAAGACGTTGTAGCAATTGATCCACACCGTTCCGGCTTTCAGCTTATTCGCGAGCGAGTGAGCTTTGGCGATGTCTTTCGTCCAAATGCCCGCTGCCAAGCCGTAGCTCGTGTTGTTGGCTTCGGCGGCGATCTCGTCGATGCTCTTGAACGGCATCGCGGTCACAACCGGTCCGAAGATTTCTTCGCGAACTACCTTCATGGTCGGCTTCGTGTTCACCAGTACCGTGGGCTCGACGAAGTATCCACGATTGCCTACCGTCTTGCCACCGACGACGGCCTTCGCGCCTTCGTTCAAGCCGGCTTCCATGTAGCCGCGCACACGATTGAACTGCTCTTCAGAGACGAGCGGCCCCATCGTGGTGTCAGCATTCATTCCCGGACCAACCTTGATCTTCTTTGCGGATTCCGAGACGCCTTCGACAACTTTGTCGAAGATCTTGTCTTCAACAAAAAGGCGCGAACCGGCGCAGCAGCACTGTCCGTGATTGAAGAAGATAGCGTTGGCGGCTCCGGCCGTGGCCTGCTTCAGGTCGGCGTCGTCGAAGACGATGTTCGGCGATTTGCCTCCGAGCTCCAGCGTGACCTTCTTCAGATTGCCTGCAGCAGCCTGCACGATCAGCTTGCCCACCTCGGTCGAGCCGGTGAAGGCGATCTTGTCGACATCAGGATGCGCGGCCAGCGCAGCGCCTGCGGTCTCACCGAATCCGGTGACGATGTTGAGAACGCCCGGCGGCAATCCCGCCTCGAGCGCAAGTTCGCCGAGACGAAGCGCCGAGAGCGGAGTCTGCTCAGCAGGTTTGAGGACGACGGTGCAGCCTGTGGCCAGTGCAGGGCCAAGCTTCCAGGCAGCCATCAGCAGCGGGAAATTCCAGGGAATGATTTGCCCTACGACGCCGATCGGCTCGCGACGGGTGTAAGCGAGGAAGGGTCCCGCAATGGGAATCGTGCTGCCTTCGATCTTCGTCGCCCATCCTGCCATGTAATGGAAGAGGTCGGCGGCTAGAGGAACATCAGCTACGCGAGCTACGCTGAGCGGCTTGCCGTTGTCCAGTGTTTCCAGCTCGGCGAATTCTTCGAGATTCTCCTGAAGGAGATCGCCGATTTTCCAGATGATGCGCCCGCGCTCGCTGGCCGACATCTTGGCCCACGGACCAGATTCGAAAGCTCGCCTTGCGGCTTTCACGGCAAGGTCAATGTCGGCCTTGTCGCCTTCGGCGACGCGGGCGAGAACCTCTCCGGTTGCGGGATCAATGGAATTGAAGGTCTTGCCGGAATGGGCCTGAACCCATTTGCCATCGATGAGAAGTTTTCGCGGAGTTGCTAGGAATTCAGTGACTACGTTGTGAACTTGCAGCGGAGTTGCTGTTGCCATACTGCCTCCTCAGAGTGAGGTTCGTTCGGAAGGAACCGGGCATCTTACCACCGACTGAGGTCAGAAAGCTTGCCAGCTTCTCATATTCATCGCTGGCAATGTAATCGACGCCCGCCCGAGCCGCCGCCTGCCACCTTTGTTGTGCAGCGTCGAGCGATCCGAAGTTGTAGCCGGCGAACCATCCATTGCAGCTCAACTCGTCTTTCGTGGCGCCATCGAGTGTGTAGAAGCGGATAAACAGGCCGTTGGAATGCGCGTGCTCGACTAGGGCGCGCAGGCGAAGCTCGTCTTCTTTACTCCAGTCGCCCGCTTCGTTCTGCCCTCCACGCTCTACCACCGACCACGGATTGTTCCACCAGCGACGATAATTCGAGGCTGGTTCCCGTTCGATCACGTCCGGCGCAGCCATCGGATCGCGCTTGTCGGTGTGCACCGCGCCGAAAACGAGCAACCGCTCGCCGACTGAAACCTGGTCGTGAAAAACGCGTTGCTGCGCGTCGGACTCACCGGTCAATACCAGCAGCGGCTTAATATCGAGCGGCTCCACCTTGTTCGCGTCTGCCGCTTTGGGAGCAGTAGTGATCCAGCTCCGATATTTGTTGAGCAGTTGCCACACAGCCGCGAGATGCTCAGGCTGTTCCGTTTTGAAATCGAGATTCAATGTGATCAAGGGCCAATCGGCGTGATTCCCTTCCTGCAGCGCCTTTTCCATCATGGACCGCACGCGATCGAAGAAGTAATGCTCCAGCGTCGGCTCATGGCCGCTCAGGGGCGCACCGTGAGCGACGACCGATCTGCCTTGTCCTGTTTTCGGATCGACGTACCAATATGGGTCTTGTTCAATGGCCAACGGCGGCCTTGCCGTGAGCGCGCGATCGATGCGATTGTCCCACCATTCGCCGTAGGGATAGCAGTTGTGGGCGTCCATTACAGTGCGGGAGCCGGGATGGAACGGTGTCTGGGCAAACAGCGGAATAGCAACGAAGAAACAAATGAGATGGAAACAGACGCCTCGGTTGTGCATATATTTATTTCGCGCCGGCGGAGCTGAGTGTTTGTTAGGCCCGAAGGGCCGATATGTACTAGCCATGGGAGTGGCGCCGCTGGGCTGCGCTTCTTGCGGCCCTTCGGGCCTAAATTTGGGTCGAAGCTGCCACCCTTGGGATTCTGGTCGAAAAAAATGAGGATTGTGCTCGAAAAACTGAAGGCGGGCTTATTGCCCGCCTCGTAAATGCCGAACCGGCTAGCCCATGTCCTCGTTCCAGTTCTCGAGGTAATTCCTCACCGCGACCATGAACTTATCAGCATCGGCGCCATCGATGATTCGGTGATCGTAGCCGAGGGTTAGGCGGATGATCGATCGAATCGCAATCAGGTCGTTGCCGTCTTTATCGGTAATCACGACCGGCTCCTTGAATAAGCCGCCCATTCCCAAAATGGCAACCTGCGGCTGCATGATGATCGGTGTTCCGAATTGAGGCCCGAAGATTCCCGGATTGGTAATGGTGAAGGTGCCACCCTGGACCTCGTCGGGCTGAAGCTTCTTGGAGCGGGCGCGCTCGGCGACATCGTTGATGGCGCGCTGCAGTCCGACGAAGCTGCGCTCTTCAGCTTGCTTCACCACGGGAACAATTAGACCCCACTCGAGTGCGACGGCGATGCCAATGTTGACGTTCTTGTGATAGCGAATACCGTCGCCTTCCACGGACGAGTTCACGATCGGCATCTGCTTGATGCCGGCCAGCACGGCTCGCGCGATAAACGGCATATAGGTAAGCTTCACGCCATTGCGCGCTTCGAATTTTGCGCGTTCCCGATCGCGCAGCTTGACGATCCGCGTCATATCGACTTTGAACACCGTGTGGACGTGCGCACTGGTGTGCTTTGACTCGACCATACGCTGGGCGATAATCGCGCGCATCTTCGTCATCGGCACGACTTCGCCCGGAGTCGGCGGAGGCAGTGCCGGGGCCGGGGCTGCTGCCATCTGTGAAGGAGCCGCCGGGGGGGCGGCCGTCGGCCGCGGCGGAGCCTGGGCTGCGGCGGCCGGAGCGCCGGGGGGATATTTCTGAATAAAGCCGAGGATGTCTTCCTTGGTAATGCGTCCGCCCATTCCCGTTCCGGGAACCCGGCCCAGATCGACGTTGTTCTCCTTCGCGATCTTGCGGACCAGCGGACTCGAACGCAGCCGCTCGCCTTCGCCCTGGCTGATCTCGGTCACATTCGATGGCTGTTGTCCGTAGCCGGCCGGAGCTGTTTCCGTTTCAGTCTCGTCTTTGGCTTGGGGCGCGGGAGCAGTCTGCGGGGGCCGTGACGGTCCATTGGTGCTCGCGGCGCTCGGGGCCGGAGCGGCCTTCGCGGGCTCGGGAGCGGCAGGCTTGGCGGGAGCCGCTGCCGCGCCTGCGCCGTCGCCATCGATGATGCCGACGACTGTGTTTACCTGCACGGTCGTGCCCTCTTTTATCTTTACTTCCTTAAGCACACCGCTAGCGGGAGCAGGAATTTCGGCGTCGACTTTGTCGGTCGAGATCTCAAACAGGGGCTCATCGCGCTGAACTTTGTCACCCGGTTTCTTGAGCCATTTGGTAAGAGTGCCTTCGAAGATGGATTCGCCCATCTGAGGCATGATCACGTCAGTCGGCATGCGGTCCTTCCACTAGTAGGAATCTTGGCGCAAAGGCAACCGAACATTATATCTGTTTGGCGCTCACTGGAAGCGCAGCGCGGAGAGCCTGCTGCACGGGCGTAATCTCGAAACCAAACTCGCGCGTGAATCTGGAACCATCTGCCAGCGGCGCGAGCAGACGCGTTCTTCCAGAGAGCGCGACGTAAGTCTCAGGCGCTGCCGATTCGACCGCTTGTTTCAAATGAGCAGCCGTGAGCAGCTCTGCTGGAGTGTTGTAGAGGATGTGCTGAACGGATTTGGCCTGAGCTAACGTGACTAGCATTCGCGCGACGTCGTTGACGTGCACCACTGTGAGTGGGTCGCCAAGTTCGTAGGGCAGCGTGATGCTCTGCTTGCAACCGAGCTTCTCGAAAATCTCCGAGCGCCAGGGAGAAGAAGTATTGCGGGCACCTGGTCCAATGACGGTGGCGATCCGCAGAGCCACGAATTCAATGCTGCCGTTTTTCTGCAGATTCTCGCCGACCATTTCCACTGCCCGCTTCGCGGCTCCATAAACATCAGTCGGGGCGGCCGGAGTCTGTTCCGAAATGGGAGCGTTAGTTCCGGCGCTTCCATACACACTCGTGGAACTTCCAAAAACAAATCGTCGGACGCCGTGAGCGGTTGCACGTTGAAGCAGTGCCATGCTCCCGCCGACATTCAGCTGCGTAGCGCGGATCGGATCTCTCGAAGCTGCGCCGGGAAGGATCGCGGCGAGATGAATGATGGTATCGAAATCATGCGAGGCAAAGAGCGCGTCGAGCGATAGAGGATCGCTCAGGTCGCAGCCAAGGATGTGACGCTGGGCAACTTCCTTCCCTCCGTCTTCTACCCAGGCACATGCGTTCTTATCTGTCGCAACGCAATCAACCCCAATTTTGCTCAGGAGGCCAAAGACGGCACGCCCAATGAATCCTGCTGCGCCCGTGACGAGAATCTTAGACATGCGTGTTCAATTTAGCTTAGCTGGGTATGATCTGAGAGCTTTTGCCTGGGTGCATTCGCGACCAGCATCTCTGCTACCCTAGTCAGTCCTCATTGGACACCAGATCATCCCACCCTCGGGAGTAAGAATGAACTCTTTCCGTTCGCGCACAGGATTGTTTTCTCTTTTTTTTCTAATTCTCACAATCATTCCGATCTCTCTGGTTCACAGTTCTCGTGCTCAGAGCGATGCCTCGCAGGCGCAGACGCGCAACGATGCAGACAAGCGCAACTATCGTTCTGCCATGGAGCAGGCCGATCAGAAGATCGCCGACGAGGTGAAGGCTCACTCCGAGCTGATGAAGAACCTCGAATACCTGACCACCGAGATTGGAGCGCGGCTCACGGGATCGCCGCAGATGAATCGCGCCAGCGACTGGACGCTGCAGCGGTTTAAAGATTACGGCGTAGATGCTCATCTCGAGACCACGGAAATCCCGCACTCATGGACGCGGGGACAGGACAGCGCGGAGATCACCGCCCCGATTCAGAAGTCTGTCGAGATTCGCTCGCTCGGTTGGAGCAAAGCCAGCGCCGGTCCCGTTTCGGGAAGCGTTATCTTTTTGAACCTCGATGACCCCAAGGAGCTCGATAAATATAAAGGCAAGCTCAAGGGAGCGATTCTGATAACGCGCAAGCCAACGGAGCTTCCGCCCGAATCGGAAGTGCCCAATAACGCGTACGATGCCGTGATTCCGCCCAGCCACGGAATCCCTCAGCCGGGCGCTCGGGGACGCTTTCGCGAACGCATGCAGATGATGCAGACTGCCGCCAACGAGGGCGCAGCTGTCCTGCTTATGGACAGCGGCAAGACCGATTCGCTGTTCAACATGGGAAGCTTCAGCCGCTACCAGCCGTCGCAGCTCCCGATCGCGTTCCTCACGCATGAGGATTACAGCCTCGTCTATCGCTTGCTTCAGGCCGGATCGGTCTCGATGAAAGTGAATCTGACCGGCACGTTCAGTTCGGCGCCTGCCAAGGTTTCGATTACGGTCGCAGAAATCAAGGGCAGCGAGCATCCGGATGAGCGGGTTATTGTTGGCGGCCATCTCGATTCCTGGGATCTCGGTCAGGGAGCGCTCGACAACGGCACTGGATCAATGGCTGTGCTTGAGGCGGCGCGTACTTTGCACGCGCTCGGGTGGAAGCCGAAGCGCACGATTACCTTCATCCTCTTTACTGGAGAGGAGCAGGGTGGCGTGGGCGCGGAGTTGTTCGTAAAAAATCACGAAGCCGAAATTCCCAAAATGGATGCCGTGCTGGTTCATGACACCGGTACTGGCAAGGTATTCAGCATCGCGCTGGAAGACGAGTACGAGACGGCATCGCTGATGGAAGAAATTTATCGTCCGCTGCAGGAGGTCTTCGATCTTGAATCCCTGAGCACGCGCTACTTCGGTTCTTCCGACCACGTTGAGTTCATCGATAAAGGCGTGCCTGGGTACTTCTGCGTACAAAAGCCTGCGCACTATCGCGAAGCTCACCACAGCCAGACCGACACCTTCGACAAAGTGATTCCCGACGAGATCAACGAAGGCGCAGCATTCCTGGCGGCATGGGCCTGGAACGTATCGGAGATGCCGCAACCACTCCCGCATCACGCACCGCGCGAGCGCGGTGGAATGGAGTAGACGTGCAATGAGCTCAGTAGGAGTCGCAATACTCTGAAGTGTTTGAGTGTTTCGGGCAAAACCGATGCGGTTTAGGCAGTCTCGCTAGCTCGCAACCAGCACCGCGACTGGCAAGGTCTCGAATATTTCGCGGCAGAGCAACTTGCGATCTGTTGCCCCTACCTTCTTATCGGTTAACATGTTCCGCAACTCGCTCGGAATCCCTTCCGGCAAGGTGATGGTTGCGTCGCCCCAAACATCGGCGATTGGGGACTCGGCCTTTCCTCCCATCAACGTGTACGCCAAGCGAGGGACTGCGATAATCGCGGCTTCCGCTCGCCCATTCTCTTCGTGAATGCGGGCGAAGGCGCAGAGATGTTGATTCTTTTCCGAGCTTTCCAGCGGCACGTAAGTCCCTTTTTGGAACAGGGAGGGATACTCGCGGCGAAGCTCGAGCGTGCGCATGGTGATCCACATCTTGATGCGGCCATCCTGATAATGTTCGAGAAGTTCGCGAACAAGCGTAGCCGGTTCCAGGTGCGTGCGCAGCTCCGAAAGCATTTTCCTGCGTACATCAAAGTCCACCGGCCGCCGGTTATCGGGATCTACCAGGCTGAAGTCCCACAGCTCAGTTCCCTGATAGATATCTGGGTTGCCGGGACAGGTCATCTTCAGCGTGGCCTGCGCCAATGAATTGATTATCCCAAAATAGGAAACCGGCTTTAGAAATTCCTGGAGCAGGCTGGAAAAGCTATTCGCCCGCCCATGATCGTTAAGGATTGCTGCGATGAAATTGCGCAGCGCGTCGACGTACTCGGGATTCTGATTGATCCAACTCAGGTTGACCTTAGCTTCGTGAACAGCTTTGGTCATGTACTCCTGAACGCGTGCGATCAGTTGCTCGCGATCGTCGCCCGCTTCCGTCCAGGGCCAAATGCCGGCCAGCGTCTGATACAAGAGATACTCTTCATTGCCGTCGGGAACTACGCGTCCATCCGAGATCGTGAGTTTCTTGTTCCGGTTCAACCGCCGTGCGCGCATCACGAATGCCGACCAAAGTTTGGGCATTTCGGAAAGCACGTTCAGCCGAGCGCGAACATCTTCGCTGCGTTTGGTGTCGTGCGTGGAAGTCGCCAGCATCGAAGATAGCCATCGCTCTGCGCGTTTTACGTTCGTCGCGTGGAACTCGGCGGGGCTTATGCCAAAGTGTTTGGGCGAACTGCCGACTTCGTTGACCGAGACAAAGCGGTTGTAGACGTAGCAAACTGTGTCTTCCAGACCCTTCGCCATTACCGGTCCACTCAGCTGCTGGAACTTGAGAGCGAAGTACAGTCTGCGGCGGTACATCATCTCGTCCAGTCGCCCGCCTTTGAGTTCCAGCGTATCGCGCAGAAAATCGAAGACGCGGTCCGACATTCCGGGGTTCAGCCGCTTCGCTCTTCGGATCGCGAATTCTATGTATTCCTTGTCGCGCGCCGTGTATTCGCCTCGTTCGTCGATGTAGGTGCGGTACACGGGAAAGCAAGCGATGGTTTCGCGGATGCTGTCGCGCAAGGTCTTCAAGGTGAAATCGCGCGCGCGCCGATCGCTGGAAGAAATTTCGCCGAGCAGATGCGTAAGCACGTTCACTTCGCTCGAGAGCGCGTTGTGCATGATGAGTTTCTTGCTCTCATAAATGAGCGTGTCGACCTCGGCGACTTGCCCACTAAAGCGCAAATAAATGCGGTCGAAGGCGCGTTCGTTGCTCTGGTCGATGAACAGTCCGTTGACCTGATTGGTGAAGTCGTAGCCGCTGGTACCGTCAACCGGCCATTCGTCGGGCAGCTCTTCGCCGGATTCGAGTATCTTCTCGACGACCGCATATAAAGGATGCTTGCGGTACATCCAGTCGTTCTGCGAAAAGACTTGCTGGATTTCAAGCGAGATGCCGTTCTCGGCGAGCGGCTCGGCCGGCTCTGGACCATTTACCCGGGCAGCAGCGTAAAGCAACTGGAGTCGAATCAGATACTGCCGCGGATTCAGCATACCGTCGCAGTGGTCGATGCGCACGCCCGTAATCATTCGCTCTGCCAGTAAACGGCGGAGCATGCGATGGGTCGCAGCAAAGACGCGCGGGTTCTCCATGCGCAGACCGACCAGATCGTTGATATCGAAGAAGCGGCGGTAATTGATTTCCTCTCCGGAAACTCTCCAATGCGCGAGCCGGTACACCTGAAGCTCCAGCAATAAATGCAGAAGATCGAAGCTGTGCGGCTCGTCGACGTGTCCGTTGATGTGCTTGAGAGCGCGTTGCAGCATTTGCTTCACTGGCTCTGAAGTCTGCAGCAGGTTCTGCCATTCCGGACGAATCTGGTTCCAAGTCCGGCTGCGCTCTTGCGCCTGCGCTGGATCTGTGCTGCTGTGCTGTGGCAACGAGCGCAGGCGATCGAGTAGTCCGCGAAAACGAGCAAGATCACCCGTCGGATCGGACTCCGGCATTGGTCCAAGCGCTTCGAAGATCAGCGGCAGCGTCTGCGGGTCGAGAGGGAAGTCGTGATCGTAGTACTGGACCACGAGCTCGCCATCCTTTTCGCGAATCTGCAGTTTTCCGCCTTCGAGTTCTTCTCCATATTGATCTCCCAAAACGGGAAGCAGCAGCTTGTTGTGCAGCTCGGGCTTCAGCGGGTTCCAATCGATGTCGAAGAACTCGCTGTACTCAGAAGCTCGTCCATGCTGCAGCACGTCCCGCCACCACGGCGTCGCGGTACTCACGCCCATGTGATTGGGAACGATATCCAGCACAATCGACATCCCGCGCGCATTCAGGTCGCTCACCAGCGCGCGCAGGTCCTCTTCATTCCCGATCTCAGGATTCAAACGATCATGGTTGATGATGTCGTACCCGTGGACGCTCCCCGGCCGCGCTTCGAGCAGCGGCGAAGCATAAAGATGCGAGACCCCGAGATTGTGAAGGTAATCGGCAAGCTCTCGCGCCTGCTGCAGCCCAAATCCGTTATGGAACTGAATCCGGTAAGTAGAAAGCGGGCGGTTGCCGGTTTCGTTAACAATCTGTTGCAGTACTTCCGTGAGACTCAGCGATGCGGCAGCAATGCCCTGATCGGTCGTGTGCATGCAACAACTTAGATGCGGAAAGCGAGGGGACAGGGGACAGGGAACAGGGAACAGGGAACAGGTTGCAGCGAACAGAAAACCGCCTCTGCCAAGGTAAAAACGTATCTTTACAGCACGTATTCACGCGCGCCGAAGAAGGAATGAGCACACTCAATCATAGGAGTAGCACGCGGCCGGGGCCTACCCTGTCCCCTCTACCCTGTCCCCTGTTCCCCGTAACCTGTCCCCTGTTCCCTGTAACCTGTCACCTGTCCGGCCATCCCTGTTCCCTGTCCCCTATCCCCTGTCCCCTATCCCCTAACCCAGCGCCTGGTCGAAGTCGGCGATCAGGTCTTCTTTTCCTTCCAGTCCCACGGAAATGCGCAGCAGCCCCGGAGCAATGCCGATCTTTGCCGCTTGTTCGAGCGTCATGTAGTGCAGGAAGTTCGAAGCCGGATGGACGGCCAGGGTCTCGATTCCTCCCAGGCTGGCGGCGCGTGAGGCCAGGCGAATGCGACTGAGGAAGCGGTCGGCTGCTTCGTAGCCGCCATTAACCTCAAACGTGAGCATTCCGCCGAAGCCGGACATCTGCTTTCGCGCAAGCTCGTGCTGCGGATGACTCTTCAGCCCGGGATAGTGCACGACCTTTACTGCCTTGTGGCTTTTCAGGAACTCCGCCAGGGCCATTGCGTTCTCGTTGTGCTGCCGAACACGCAACGATAGCGTGCGCAGTCCACGCAGCATGAGCCAGGCATCGAAGGGACCCAAGGCCGCTCCGAGAATCACATGCGCGTTCCAGATCTTGATGATCGATTCAGAGCTGCCCATTACCGCTCCGGCGATGAGGTCGGAGTGTCCGCCGAAATATTTGGTGGCACTGTGGAAGCTTAGGTCGATGCCGAAGTCCAGAGGTCGTTGATTGATCGGGGTGGCAAAGGTGTTGTCAATGAGCGTGGTGATTCCGCGTGAACCTGCGAGCTTAGCAACTGCCGCGATGTCGGTCAGAGTCATCAGCGGATTGCTCGGAGTCTCGATCAGTATCAATTTGGTATTCGGACGCACTGCTTTCTCGAATGCCGCAGTGTCGGTCTGATCGACTTGCGTGACGTCCACTCCGAATCGCGGCAGAAAGCTGTTGAGCAGGTTGAGCGTGCCGCCGTAATGATTCTTTTGCGCCACGACGTGGTCTCCCTGGCTGACGATTGCCAGTACAGTCGCGCTCACGGCTGCCATTCCAGAGCCGGTCACCAGCGCTGATTCGGATCCTTCTAACGACGCGAGTACGCTCTCGACCTGGCTGAGCGTGGGATTTCCATAACGGGTGTAGAACTCCGGATGCCGCGGACGGCTGGCCCGATCGGCAAAATCCTGCGCCGAATCGCCGCGGAAAGTTGCAGTTTGAAAAATCGGCGGCGCCACCGCAGAGGTAGCGTTTAGTTCCCGGTCGGTGTGGATGAGCTTAGTTTCGACAGAAGCGTTCTTCAGGTGGTCGGCTTTCATAAACGTTTAATCCTACGCGCACTAACTGAGGTCAGTACCGTCCCGGCGAGCCGGGATGGGTGTCAACGACTAATGCTGGATACTTAGCCCAGAACCGCCACGGATTCCACGGACGCTTCAGATCTCACGGATCACGGAGAGGCTGTGCTGTTCCTATACTGCCGAGTCTCTCCCTCTCATCGGTGTTATCTGCGTCCGAAGGATTCGTGCCATCCGTGGTGGTTTTGTCTTTGGCACGGTCTTGACATGTTGTCTTCGGATGTGCCGACGTTAAGAATTGTTACGTTTGTCCAACAAATGTGCGTTGTCTCCTATTTCATCCCGGCGGGTTGCTCGGCGATACTTCCGAACCGTAGGCGAATGTAGAACCCGAAGTGTGTCGTGTAGCTGTGCGCGATCGGGTCATTTAGGCCGGAAGCGGGAAGCGAGCTGTCTTCCGGAATCTCGTAATCGGCATTGCCCAACTGAGAGAGGGTGCGAATATGTCTATTCACGTGCGTC
>Ga0070741_10009836_pt1 | contig 18338 bp, 13 predicted proteins | sample Coa_R1_4_FD_66440 | JGI IMG/M metagenome (GOLD analysis project Ga0070741, IMG submission 66440) | Surface soil microbial communities from Centralia Pennsylvania, which are recovering from an underground coalmine fire - Coalmine... | ecosystem: Environmental > Terrestrial > Soil > Unclassified ...
TAGCGGAACGGGAGGCGTCAGTACCCAGGTGTCCTTGGAGCCGCCGCCTTGGCTGGAATTGACGACAAGCTCGCCTTCGGGGAGCGCGACGCGGGTCAGCCCGCCGGGCAAAAGCCACACGTCGTGACCGTCGTTGATGGCGAACGGCCGCAGGTCTATGTGCCGGGGCGCGAACCTATCGCCGATCAGCACAGGGGAGGTGGACAGCGCGACCGGCCGCTGGGCGATCCACCCGCGCGGATCCGCGGCCACCCGCTCGCGCAGCGCGGCCAACTCGGCGGCGGTTGCGCGGGGGCCGATCACGATGCCGGCGCCGCCCGCTCCGTCGACCGGCTTGAGCACCAGCTCGTCAAGCGCACCGAGCACCCAGCCGAGCACGTCCGGGTCGTCGAGCCGGTACGACTCGACGTTGGGAAGCAGCGGTTCCTCGCCCAGGTAGTAGCGGATCAGGTCGGGGACGTAGGTGTACAGCAGCTTGTCGTCGGCCACGCCGTTGCCCGGCGCGTTGGCGATCGTGACGTTGCCCGCCCGGGCGGCGTTCACGATGCCGGGACAGCCGATCACCGAGTCCGGCCGGAAATGCAGCGGATCGAGGAAGTCGTCGTCGATCCGCCGGTAGATGACGTCGACCGGACGGCTGCCGCGGGTGGTGTGCACGAACACCTTGCCGTGGGCGCAGTACAGGTCGCGCCCCTCCACCAGCTCCACGCCCATCAGCCGGGCGAGCAGCGCGTGCTCGAAGTACGCGGCGTTGTGCACGCCCGGCGTGAGCACCACCACGTATGGGTCGCTGGCGCCGCGCGGGGCGGCCGCGCGCAGCGCGGCGAGCAGGCGGGACGGGTACTCGTCCACCTGGCAGACGCCCTGCCCGGCGAACAGTCCCGGGAACGTCCTGGTCATCGCCAGGCGGTTCTCCAGCACGTAGCTCACCCCGGACGGGACGCGCACGTTGTCCTCGAGTACGCAGAACCGGCCGTCCTCGTCCCGGACCAAGTCGATGCCCGCCACGTGGATGCGAACGCCGTTCGGCGGATCCAGGCTGGCCACCTCCCGGCAGAACCGCGGCGACGTGCAGACCAGGCGCCACGGCACCACGCCGTCGTCGAATGCACGGCCGGGACCGTAGACGTCGGCCAGGAACGCCTCGAGCGCGTGGACCCGCTGCCGCACGCCGCGCACCACCAGATCCCATTCCGCCGCGTCGATGACGCGCGGGATCAGATCGAGCGGGAACGGCCGCTCCTCCCCCGCGTAGTCGTAGGTGACGCCGCGCTCGGTGTAGACGCGAGCCAGCCGGTCTGCGCGGAACCGCAGCTCCGCGGGGTCCATCGGCTGGAGTAGAGCGGCCAGCACGTGGTATGGCGGACGGGGTCTGCCCGGCGCGGCGAACATCTCGTCCCAGGCTTCGGCAGGCTTGTACCCGTTGAAGATGTCCGCCACATCCGAAGCGTAAGCAGGGCGCGTTCCGCGCCGGTTACGTCAGATCACGGCGGTGTTTCAGGGGATCTGCGGCTCAGGGATTTCCGGCAGGACGTGCTCGAAGTATTCACGGGCAGCAGCGGTGGTGCCGACGTCGCGGCCGGCGGCTTCTGAGGCGTACCAGCGGTGTTCGAGGATCTCGTGGAAGATCTCGGCCGGGGCGAGGCGGTCGCGCAGGCCGGGCGGGATCGCCTCGATGACCGGCTCGTAGACGTTTTCCAGCCAGCTGCTGGCTGCGACGACCTCGGAGATCGGGTGGCCCTGCTGCTGCTCCAGCCAGGCCCGGTAGCTGGCTATGTCGTTGAGCAGGCGGCGCGCCTGGTTCTCGCCGGCGTCGATGCCGGTGCGCAGGAACAGGCGGCGGCTGTGCTGGCCCTGCTCGGCGACGCGGGTCTTGATCCGGAGCCGGCTACCGCCGTCCGCGGTGCCGATCAGCTCGACCTCTTCGGCGTCGAAGCCGAGCTCGTTGAGCCGGCGCAGCCGCTCCGCGATGCGGTACCGCTGGTCTTGCGGGCGGAGGATCTCCTCGCGGGTCAGCTCGTTCCACAGGCCGGCGTAGCGGCGGCGGAGCTCGTCCGCGATGTGCATCGGGTCGACGCTTTCCGGCAGCAGGTCACCGGCCTCGAGGTCGAGCAGCTCGCCGAAGACCCGCTCGGTGGCCAGGTCCAGGTCGTACTCGCGCTGGCCGTTGCTGAGTCCTTCCGGGTGCAGTTCGCTGGTCTCGGCGTCCACCAGGTAGGCCTCGAGCATGCCGGCGTCGTACCGGAACAGCGTGTTGGACAGCGAGCAGTCGCCCCAGAAGTACCCGGTCAGGTGCAGCCGGGCGAGCAGCTCGACGAGCGCGTCGAGCAGCACGTCGGTGGGCTGGACGCCGCGCGGGTTCGAGAACACCGCGCGGTACGTGGTCGCGTAGGTGAGGAAGCGGGTCACCAGGACCGCGTCGAGGTCCGCTTTGCGATCTACCGCGATGCCGACCACCTCGACGGCCGGGATCTTGTGCTCGGCCAGCGCCCGGAGCAGGCGGTACTCGCGCCGGGCGAGCCGTTCGGGGATTTCCTTGAGCGCGTAGAGCGTGCCGTGGTCGGACACGAACCGGACCACGTGCCGCGAGATGCCGCGCTGGCGGATCGTGACCAGGCGTTCGTCGTCCCAGTCCTCAAGCGGCTGCTGCCACGGGAGGGTGAGCAGGCCGGCCGCCTCCTGGGCGGGCGGCGCGAAGACAAAACGCACAAGTCCCTAGATTACGGGCATGCGTCCGCCGCCGGCCAAGGGCGGACCTCGACGACCGCGTCGGTGTTGAGCGGGCTGTAGATGTGCGGGTAGGGCTTCGGCTGCCCGGGGACGTCGTCGTACTGGATCTTCGAGCCGACCTTGGCGGGGTCGATCACCAGCAGCACGAGGTCGGTTGCCCCGTTGTAGAAGAGATTCGCCACGCCGGCCACCTGGTCGGCTGTGGAGCAGTGGATGAAGCCCTCCTCGGCCAGCGTCCGGCCCCGGGTCGACATCGTGTACTCACCGTCACGCCGAGCCTGCTCCCAGTCCGATCGCGCGGCGATGTGATAAATCGTGTTCATGAGCGGCGGAGTGTAGCAAGGGTCACACACGCGATGAGGCTTGTGTCACTGCATCGGTGGGCCGGAGGGAATAAGTTCGTCGGGTTACCCTTACTTTCACCGAAGCAGCAAGGACGCTGAGGGATGACACAGGCACCTGAAGCCCCGGCCAGAACCCGTGCGCAGATTGGCCAGCGCACGCTCCGCACCGACAACTGGTGGCAGACACCACGGGTCGTCGCGACACTGCTCAGCATCTGGGTGATTTACGCGACCGTGCGCGTGTTCACCGGCCACTGGTATTTCGTGCCCAAGTATCACTACCTGACGCCGTTCTACTCGCCGTGCGTGAACGGCGAGTGCGTGCCCGGGTCGTCGACGCTGGGTCACTGGATTCCCTCGGTGCCGCCGATCATTCCTTACGCGTTCGTGTCGCTGGTGTTCGTCCTCGGCTTCCGGCTGTCCTGCTATTACTACCGCGGCGCGTACTACAAGGCGTTCTGGCAGGCACCGACGGCGTGCGCGGTCCGCGAGCCGCACGCGAAGTACACCGGCGAGACCCGGTTCCCGCTGATCATCCAGAACCTGCACCGCTACTTCTTCTGGATGGTGGTGCTGATCTCGGTGCTGAACACCTGGGACGCGGTGCAGGCGTTCCGCGGCCAGAACGGGACCTTCGGCATCGGCATCGGCTCGCTGATCATGGCGGCGAACGTCATCTTGCTGTGGTGCTACACGCTCGGCTGCCATTCCTGCCGGCACATCACCGGCGGGCGGCTGAAGAGCTTCTCCAGGCACCCGATCCGCTACTGGTTCTGGACGAAGGTCTCCTGGCTGAACGCCCGGCATATGCGGTTTGCCTGGATCACGCTGGGCACGCTGATGCTGACGGACCTCTACATCATGCTGGTCGCCAGCGGCGCCTTCTCCGATCCTCGAATCTTCAACTAGGAACCGGTTATGACTGAAGTAGATCGCTATTCCTACGACGTCGTCGTCATAGGGGCCGGCGGATCCGGGTTGCGGGCGGCGATCGAGGCACGGCTGCGCGGCAAGAAGACCGCGATCATCTCCAAGTCGCTGTTCGGCAAGGCGCACACGGTCATGGCCGAGGGCGGCTGCGCCGCCGCGATGGGCAACGCCAACCCGAACGACAACTGGCAGGTGCACTTCCGCGACACGATGCGCGGCGGGAAGTTCATGAACAGCTGGCGGATGGCCGAACTGCACGCCAAGGAGGCGCCGGAGCGGGTCTGGGAGCTTGAGGCGTGGGGCGCGCTGTTCGACCGGACGCCCGAGGGGAAGATCTCACAGAGGAACTTCGGCGGTCATGAGTATCCGCGGCTCGCGCACGTCGGCGACCGGACCGGCCTGGAGATCATCCGGACGCTCCAGCAGAAGGTCGTCGCGCTCCAGCAGGAAGACGCCGTGTCGCTGGGCGACCCGGAGGCGATGATCCGGGTGTTCGCGGAGACTACCGTGACGCGGTTGCTGAAGGACGGCGACCGCATTTCGGGAGCTTTCGGATATGTCCGTGACACCGGGCGGTTTGTCGTGTTCGAGGCGCCGAGCGTGGTGCTGGCCACCGGTGGCATCGGCAAGACGTTCAAGGTCACATCGAACTCCTGGGAGTACACCGGGGACGGGCACGCGCTCGCGCTGCTGGCCGGGGCGACGCTGCTGAACATGGAGTTCGTGCAGTTCCACCCCACCGGCATGGTGTGGCCGCCGTCGGTGCGCGGCATCCTGGTCACCGAGTCGGTCCGCGGCGACGGGGGGGTGCTGCGTAACTCCGAGGGCAAGCGGTTCATGTTCGACTACGTGCCTGACGTGTTCCGTGAGCAGTACGCGCAGACCGAGGAGGAGGGCGACCGCTGGTACACCGATCCGGACAACAACCGGCGCCCGCCCGAGCTGCTCCCCCGCGACGAGGTGGCCCGCGCGATCAACTCCGAGATCAAGGCGGGCCGCGGTTCGCCGCACGGCGGGGTCTTCCTGGACATCGCGTCCCGGCGCTCGCCGGACTACATCATGACGCGGCTGCCGTCGATGCATCACCAGTTCAAGGAGCTGGCCGACGTCGACATCACGACCGAGCCGATGGAGATCGGGCCGACCTGCCACTACGTGATGGGCGGCGTCGAGGTCGACCCGGACACCGGCGCCACCACGGTGCCGGGCCTGTTCGCGACCGGCGAGGTGTCCGGCGGGATGCACGGCTCGAACCGGCTGGGCGGTAACTCGCTGTCCGATCTGCTGGTATTCGGCCGACGGGCCGGGGCCGGCGCGGTTGACTACCTGGACGGGCTGAGCGCGCGGCCGGTCGTCGCTGACGCGTCCGTGGCGGCGGCCGAGACGGAGGCGCTGGCGCCGCTGGAGCGGGACGGCGGGGAAACCGCGTACGCGGTGCACGGCGAGCTACAGCAGATGATGAACGACCTGGTCGGACTCATCCGGCGCGAGGCCGAGGTGAAGCAGGCGCTGGCCGAGCTGGACAAGCTGCGGATCCGCGCGCAGTCGCTGATCGCGCCCGGCGGGCGGGCCTACAACCCGGGCTGGCACCTGGCCCTGGACCTGCGCAACATGCTGCTGATCGCCGAGTGCGTCGCGATGGCCGCGCTGGAGCGGCAGGAGTCGCGCGGCGGGCACACCCGGGAGGACTTCCCGGCGATGTCGCCGGAGTGGCGCAAGATCAACCTGGTGCTCACGCTGGACGGCGAGCACGTGGTGATGAAGCGCCAGCCACTGGTCCCGATGCGGCCCGATCTGCTCGCCCTTTTCGAGCGGTCCGAGCTCAAGAAGTACATGACCGACGACGAACTGGCCGGACTGGAGAATCACTGATGGGCTACAAGGCTGCGCTGCGGGTCTGGCGCGGGGACGCGGGTGCCGGCTCGCTCGCGGACTTCGAGGTCGAGGTCAACGAGGGCGAAGTGGTCCTCGACGTGCTGCACAGGCTCCAGGCCACCCAGGCCGGTGACCTGGCCATCCGGTGGAACTGCAAGGCCGGCAAGTGCGGGTCCTGCTCGATGGAGATCAACGGCCGGCCGCGGCTGGCGTGCATGACCCGGATGTCGATCTTCGCCGAGACCGAGACGCTGACGATCACGCCGCTGCGGACGTTCCCGGTGATCAGGGACCTGGTTACCGACGTGTCGTTCAACTATGCCAAGGCGCGGCAGATCCCGTCGTTCACGCCCGATCCTTCGGTGGGACTTGGCGAATTCCGGATGCAGCAGGTCGACGTGCAGCGGTCTCAGGAGTTCCGTAAGTGCATCGAATGCTACCTGTGCCAGAACACCTGCCACGTCATCCGCGACCACCCGGAGAACGAGGCGCCGTTCGCGGGCCCGCGGTTCCTGATGCGGGTCGCCGAGCTGGAGATGCACCCGTGCGACACCGCTGACCGGCGGGAGATCGCGCAGGACGACTTCGGGCTCGGCTACTGCAACATCACCAAGTGCTGCACCGAGGTATGCCCGGAGCACATCAAGATCACCGACAACGCGCTGATCCCGATGAAGGAGCGCGTGGCCGGGCGCAAGTACGACCCGCTGGTGTGGCTCGGCTCCAAGATCGGCCGTCGGACGCCTAAGGACACGCCGAAGATTCCCGAAGGGGCGGGGGGCGCGGGGGGTCGGCCCCCCGGGGCGTAGCCGGGGGTGCGGGGGGTTGTCCCCCGCTGAATGACACAGCTCCCGAAAAGCAGTAATTACTACTCGCCTGTAGAGGTACGCGTCGGCTACGATGGCTGCGCTGAGACGATCCTGAGGGGCGGGCATGTCGCATCTGACGTTCGGAGAGGCCGGTGTCGTCGGCCTCCTCCAGGGAGTGACAGAACTTTTCCCGCTGTCCAGCCTGGGCCACGCCGTGCTGATCCCGGCGCTGGTGGGCGGGTCGTGGGCGCAGGATCTGAACGTCTCCAAGGACGAGTCCCCGTACCTCGCGTTCATCGTGGGCATGCACGTGGCAACGGCCCTGGCGATGATCATCTTCTTCTGGCGGGACTGGGTGCGGATCATCGGAGCGTTCTTCGCGTCGATCAAGCACGTCATCGCCCCCGAGCCCGGTACGCACCGGTTCCAGCCGCAGAGCACGGACCAGCTGCTGTCCTGGATGATCATCGTGGCGACCATTCCGGTGGGCATCGCGGGCCTGGCGCTGGAGCACGCGTTCCGTACCACGTTCAGCAAACCGATCCCGACCGCGGTGTTCCTGCTCGTCAACGGGTTCATCCTGCTCGGCGGCGAGCGGCTGCGCCGGCGCGGCGCCGACGAGGAGGCCCGGCAGATCGCGGCGGACGAGGCCGCGGTGCTGGCGGAGCGGGAGACGGCGGCGGTCGGGGCCGGTTCCGGGTCTAAGGTGGCCGGTGCCGCGGCAAGGCATTCGTCCGGGCAGCGGGCGCTGAAGCAGCAGCAGGCGAGCCTCGCGGTCCAGGCCGACGGGCGGCTCACCAGGCAGGGCTTCCTGGGTGCGTTCTTGCTTGGCGCGGTGCAGATCCTCGCGCTGCTGCCGGGTATCAGCCGGGACGGTATCGTCATGGTCGGCGGCATGGTCCGGGGTCTGACCAGGCAGGACGCGGCGCGGTTCTCGTTCTTGCTGTCCGCTCCGGTGATCTTCGCGGCCGGCGCGCTGAAGATCGGCGACCTGACCGGGCCGCTCGGCAACGGGATCCGCGGCCAGGTGCTGTTCGGCAGTATCCTGGCGGGCGTCGGGGCTTACCTGGCGCTTCGCTTCCTCGTGCGGTATCTGAGTGATCCTACGAAGACCCTGACGCCGTTCGGCATCTACTGCATCCTGGCGGGGCTGGGGAGCGCGATCTACCTGGCGTCATGACGTAAGCTCGGCTTTTATGGCGGGTCCGGGCGATTTGTCCCTTATGTCGTTGTGGCTGGCAGGCGAAGCCGGGCAAGTCAGCCTGGCGCGGTCCGGCGACTCGTCGGGGTTGCGTGCGGCGGTGGATCAGCACGTCGCGGAGGTGCGGGACGCGCTGGACGGCCGGCTGTCGGTCGGGGGCCTGATGAGCTACGCGCGCGGATTCGTCGACGCGGCCGTGGCGCGTGGCTGGTGGCCCCCGCACCGTGTGGCGCCTGATGCTGTAGTGGCGGACTGGCTGCCGGAACTCGACTGGGAGTCGCTCCGCCTGGCCGCCGTGTGCCGCATGTACACCGAGATCATGGAGCTGTGAGCGCGACCCCGGATCGACCCGCTGGGCGATACCTGACTTAAGGCGTTATGTCGGGCCTAGGTGCAAGGCTGATTCTGGTGGTCTATTCCGGTGGCCATGCCCGGAACGATGGTCGCGAGCCCGCCGCCCGCCGCCCGGCTGCCCGCCGCGCCGCCCGCCGTCCGGCTGCCCGCCGCCCGGCTGCGGCTAGCGGCTAGCAGGTCGGCGCAAGAGTCGAACAACGTGGCGGATTACCGCTTTGTGGTATCCTGACCCCCGGCTGCGGGGGTCAATCTTCCACGATGGGGCAATCCGCCACGCTCATGACGGGGCCGCTGATGCGCTCGGGTACTGCTAGTCACATGGGTGCACACGAGCCCCAATGTCACCAGCCAGTCGGACGCACACAATTAGACCGCCAGGATCAGGGCTACCCCGTAGACCGCCAGGATCAGGGCTACCCCGTAGACCGCCAGGATCAGGGCTACCCCGCCGGCGGGGCAGCCGAGGCGGCGCGGCGACGGACCGGCGGACTGGGCGATTCGCACTATTTGTTCGTTACGCCCCCGGTGCTGCGGTCGCTTCCGTGGCGAGAAAGGGCCCTGCGGTAGAAAAGGCGCCGGATTCGGCGCCTTGTGCAAAAGGGCCTCGATGGGCGCGACTTGACACGGCCTAGTGGGCTCAACTGCGCAATTGACACGATGGGTGCGGGGTGGGGCGATGGGCGGGGCGGGCGCGGACGCCGAGGCCGCCACGGGTGGGCGGCGGCGGGGCTCTCGGGGTTGCGGCCCGAGAAACCCCCCGTCGTTAGGAAGAAAGGTCGGTTTTAGCCTTGGGTTGGCGGCTCGGGCGTCGGAGTCTGGCCGGCCGGGGCGGGCGCCTGGACGGTGCCGGGTGCCGGGGCGGGCGCTTGCATGGCGTGCTCGCGGCCTTGCTGGTAGGCGGCCACGTGGCGGGTCGTCTCCTGCTCGGCCGCGTTCAGCATCCGCTCCCAGCGGGCCTGCATCGGCCGGACCAGGCCGCCGCCGACGCCGATCGCGACGATCGCGCCGATCGTGGCCAGGAAGAAGATCAGGATCGGCTCGGTGACAGTCGCGGCGATGCCGACCTGGTTCAGCGCGGCGATCGCGAACATCGCGATGATCAGAACGCTCGCCATCGTCGCCACGAACGGGCCGTAGGACAGCCCGCCGATGGCGCCGTTGATCAGGTCCTTGACGACCTTGGCGATCGCGGAACCGATGACGATCAGGACGATGGCGACGATGGCCTTCGGCAGCCAGCCGACGACCGCGTTCAGCATCGTGGAGATCGGGTTGGTGCCGAAAACCCCGAACGCGAGCTGCAGCGTCACCAGCAGCAGCATGTAGTAGACGACCTTGCCGATAAGGCCGGAAGCGTCATAGTTGCTGCGGGCCAGGGCGTCGCCGACGACCCCGCGCTGGGCGAAGCGGTCGAAGTGGACCTTCTTCAGCAACATGACGACGGCCTGCATGACGACCCTGGAGACGATCCAGCCGATCACCAGGATGACCAGGAACAGCACGATCTTCGGAATGTTGTGGAAAACCGTGTTGAGCAGGTTCTGCAGGCTCTGGCTCACGCTTACGTCGGCCAGTGTGTGATTCATGGACGGCTCTCTCCCCCCGAGTAACAGAGCGTGATCGCTCTTATACCCAGGAGATAAGCGTCTCAAGCGCGCGCGGCGCGAGCGCGCTGGCGGCCACGCTCCTTGGCATCCAGCGTCACCTTGCGCAGCCGCACGGCGGACGGGGTCACCTCGACGCACTCGTCGTCGGCACAGAACTCCAGGGCCTGCTCCAGGCTGAGCAGCCGGGGCGGGACGAGGCGCTCCAGCTCCTCCCCGGTGGACTGGCGCACGTTGGTGACCTTCCGCTCCCGGCAGATGTTGACGTCCATGTCGTCAGGCCGCGAGTTCTCGCCGACGATCATGCCCTCGTAGACCTCGGTGCCGGGCGGGACGAACAGCGAGCCGCGTTCCTGGAGGTTGAACATCGCGTAGGCGTTGGCGGTCCCGGTGCGGTCCGCGACCAGGGACCCGGTGGCGCGGCCGCGCATCGCCCCGGCCCACGGCTCGTAGCCGTCGAAGACGTGGTGGGCGATGCCGGTGCCGCGGGTGTCGGTGAGGAACTGGGTGCGGAACCCGATCAGGCCGCGGGCCGGGACCACGAACTCGAGCCGGACCCAGCCCGTGCCGTGGTTGGTCATCGTTTCCATTCGCCCGCGCCGTACCGAAACAAGGGCGGTGACCGCGCCGAGGTACTCCTCGGGGACGTCCACCGAGAGCCGCTCGACCGGCTCCTGTACCTTGCCGTCGACCTCCCTGGTCACCACCGTCGGGCGGCCCACGGTGAGCTCGTAACCCTCCCGGCGCATGGTCTCCACGAGGACGGCGAGGGCCAGTTCGCCGCGGCCCTGCACCTCCCAGGTGTCCGGGCGTTCGGTCGGCAGGACGGCCAGGGACACGTTGCCGACCAGCTCGCGGTCCAGCCGGTCCTTGACCATCCGGGCGGTGACCCGGGAACCCTTGTCCTTGCCGACCAGCGGCGAGGAGTTCACACCGATCGTCATCGCGATCGCGGGCTCGTCGACGGTGATCAGCGGCAGCGGGCGCGGGTCCTCGAGGTCGGCCAGCGTCTCGCCGATCATGATCTCCGGGATGCCGGCGATCGCCGCGATGTCGCCCGGGCGGGCCGCCTCGGCCGGCACCCGCTCCAGCGCCTCGGTGAGCAGCAGCTCGGAGATCTTCACGCGCTCTATCGAGCCGTCCCGGCGGCACCACGCGACCTGCTGGCCCTTACGCAGCTCACCGTTGTAGATCCGGCACAGCGCGATACGCCCGAGATAAGACGAGGCGTCCAGGTTGGTCACCTGGGCCTGGAGCGGCGCCTCAGGGTCGTAAGACGGGGCCGGGACCGTGTTCCTGAGGACCTCGAACAGCGGCTCAAGGTCGGGCGAATCGGGCAGTTCCCCGTCGGCGGGCCGGTTCAGCGACGCCCGCCCCGCCTTAGCCGCGGCGTAGACGATCGGGAACTCGATCTGCTGCTCGCTGGCGTCGAGGTCGATGAACAGCTCGTAGCACGCGTCCACGACCTCGGCGATCCGGGCATCGGACCGGTCCACCTTATTGATCACCAAGATCACCGGGAGACCGGCCTCCAGGGTCTTACGCAGCACGAACCTGGTCTGCGGCAGCGGGCCTTCGCTGGCGTCCACCAGCAGCAGCACCCCGTCCACCATGGACAGGCCGCGCTCCACCTCACCGCCGAAGTCCGCGTGCCCGGGGGTGTCCACGATGTTGATCGTCAGCCCGCCGTGCCGCACCGCGGTGTTCTTGGCCAGGATCGTGATGCCCTTCTCGCGCTCCAGGTCGCCTGAGTCGAGCACACGTTCGGCGACGTTGGCGTTCGCGCGGAACGCGCCGGACTGCCACAGCATGGCGTCGACCAGCGTTGTCTTGCCGTGGTCGACGTGCGCGACGATCGCGACGTTCCGGAGGTCATCGCGGGTGGCGATGGTTGCTGCAGGCATGCGTGAGTCTCATTTGCTCGGTTGTCTGGGATCGCCCAATTCTACGGGCTACCGGGGCTAAGCAGCGTCTAAGGCGGTCCAGGGCGGGCTTAGGACGGGCTTAGACCCCTCTTAGCCCCGAAGATAAGGCATTCGTCCGATGCCTGGGGTAGGGCCTTACGACGAATCTTAAGGGTGTCGGGAACCAGACGGGTTCCCGGAAAACCTTGGAGGAAGCATGAACCCGGAGATTCTCCGCCAGATCGCCAGCCAGCAGGTACGCGACCAGCGCGCCCGGGCCACCCGTGACCGTGTGGCTCGCACCATGGCCAAGGCCCTGCGTGGCGGCAACCTCGGCGTAGCTGAGTCCGACGGCTTCGTCATCCCGGCGATCCCGGACTACGTGGATGGCACGTTCGCGAACGCTGAGGTCGGCCTCCCGGCCGCTCGCACCGCCGCATAACCGGCGATGGCGACCCCGGAAAGCCTGGTCAAGCCAGGAATGTCTAGCAACGGTGGCACGCTTGGTATAGCAATGAGCGGGCGTGCCTCGAGCCCCGTCCTGGTGGGACGGAGCGAGCAGATGGCCGCCCTGGAGGGCGCTTTGGACAGCGTCCGCCAGGGCGGTCCGGCTGCTGTGCTGCTGGGCGGCGAGGCGGGGGTCGGCAAATCGAGGCTGATCAGCGAGTTCACCACGATCGCCCGGCGCAACGGCGCTCGGGTGCTGGCGGGCGGCTGCATGCAACTTGGCGCCGATGGGCTGCCGTTCGCGCCGTTCACCGCCGTACTGCGGGATCTGGTTCACGAGATGGGCACTGACGCGTTCGGCGCGCTGCTGCCCGGCCGGGCTACACGGGAGCTGGCCCGGCTCCTTCCCGAAGTGGGGGCCGCCCCGGAGGGCGGCGGCTCCGGGACCGCCAGGGCTCGCCTGTTTGAGGAGATGCTGGTCGTCCTGGACCAGTTGGGCAGCCGGTCGCCGGTTGTCCTGATCATCGAGGACGCGCACTGGGCCGACCGGTCCAGCCGCGATCTCCTTACGTTCCTGATCGGGAACCAGCGCACTCTCGGGGGCGTGCTGGTCCTGGTCACCTACCGGTCGGACGAGCTGCACCGGACCCATCCGCTGCGGCCGCTGCTGGCCACCCTGGACCGGATCGACTGGGTGGAACGGGTCGACCTGCCCCGGTTGACGCGCGCCGCGACGGTGGATCTGGCCTCGCGCATCATCGGCCACGACCCGTCGGCGCAGCTGGCCGACGTGCTGTACCGCCGGACCAGCGGCAACCCGCTGTTCATCGAGTCCTTGCTGTGCTGTGACAGCGAGAACGAGCTGAGCTGCGAGGTGCCGGAATCGCTCAGGGACCTGCTGCTGGAGAGCGTCCACCGGCTGCCCGAGGACACCCAGGAACTGTTGCGCACGGTGAGCGCCAGCCCCGGCGTCACCAGCCATGCCCTGCTCGCGGCCGTCACCGGGCGGGACGACACCGCGCTGAGCCGGGCGCTCCGCCCCGCGGTGACCGGCAACGTGCTGCGGGCCGAGGCGGCGGGCTACGCGTTCCGGCACGAACTGATCCGCGAGGCGGTGCACGAGGACCTGCTGCCCGGCGAGCACGGCCGGCTGCACAGCAAGTTCGCCGAGGCCATCGACGCGGACAACCGGCTCGTCCCGCCCGGCCGGGCCGCGATCGAGATGGCGTTCCACTGGAACGCGGCACACGACTCGACCTGGGCGCTGATCGCCGCGTGGCAGGCGGCTGCGCAGGCCGGCAAGGCGGTCGCGCCGGCCGAGCGGCTCTCGCTGCTCGCCCGGGTGCTGGAACTGTGGGATCAGGTGCCGGACGCGGCGTTGCGGATCGGGGCGGATCACGTCCGGGTGCTTGAAGAGGCCACCGCGGCGGCGCACGACGCGGACGAGTGGGAGCGCGGTATCGCGCTGGCTAGTTCGGCGCTGAAGGAGCTGGATGCGTCGGCCTCGCCGGTCCGCGCCGCGCGGCTGCTCGAGCAGCGCGGCCGGTACCGCATGCACATCGGCCGGCAGGGCAGCGCGGAGGACTTCGACGCGGGGCTTGGGCTGGTACCGGGTTCGCTTGACGTGCCGACCAGAGTCAAGTTGCTGCTGTCGATGGCGCGGTGCATCCCGTATCGCGAGTCCGACCGGAGCTATGCCGAGGAGGCGCTCGCGCTCGCTCGTTCGGCCGATGACACGATAAACGAGGCCAAGGCGCTGCTCATGCTCGCGATGTTCGACGGCGACGACGGACAGCAAGCCAGCCCGGGTTCGAGCGCCATCGAGCTGATCGCGCAGGCCCGCGCCCTCGGCCGGGAGGCGTCCGACCTTGGCATCTTGCTGGCCGCGGCGATCAACGAGTCGCATCTGCTGGAAGGCGCCGGGCTGCATGAGCTCGCCTTCGAGGCGGCGCGGAACGGCGTGCTGAGCGCGGATGCGCACGCACTGTCACGGACGTCGGGCAGCGTGCTCACGATCAACCAGGCCGAACCGCTGGTGGCCCTCGGTCGCTGGGACGAGGCGATGGCGGTGCTGGACGGCGGGCTCGACGTCGAGGTCATGCCGCGCCCGAGCCATCGCGCGCTGCTCCAGATCCTGAAGGGCACGATCGCCCTGTCCCGGGGCGACACCGAACTGGCCGCGCGGATGGCCACGCTGGCGGAGAGCCTGGTGCGGGACCAGACCTACAAGCTCCAGAACAAGCTGCCGCTGGTCCGCCTGGAGATCTTGCTGGCGCTGGCCTCCTCGCCCGGGGCGGGCGTCGCCGCGACGGTGCGCGCCATGGACGACAACGACCTCGCCAACGCGAACCCCAGGTACGCGTGGCCGATCCTGGTGGCCGGCGCCGCGGCGAGCGTGGCGGCGGCGCGGCAGGCGGCGGCCACGGAAGACGATGTTCTTAGCTACGAGGTCGCGGCGCTGCTCGAGCGGCTCCGGACGGTGGCGGAGAAGCTCCAGGTGTGCGGCCCGCTACAGCGGGCGCATCGGCTCGAGTTCGAGGCCGCGGACGCCACGGTCATGCAGCCCGGCGGCAGTGAGCCGCTGGCCGCGTGGGATGCGGCGAGTGCCGCGTGGGAGGAGTTGCGCGAGCCCTATCCCTTCGCCGCGGCTTTGCTGCGCGCCACGGAGTGCGCGCTCGCGGGCGGCGACAAGGAGGCGGCCGGCTCCCGGTTGCGGCGCGCGGCGGCGCTGGCTTCCGAGCTGGGCGCGGGACCGCTTGGCGCGGAAATCGCGACGTTGGCCAGGCGGGCGCGGATCGCGCTCTCCTCCGGGGCGGGTGCCGTGGCCGCGGAGCCCGATCTCGCGGCCGGGCTGACCGACCGCGAGGTGGAGGTGCTGCGGCTGGTCGCGGCCGGGCGCACCAACCGGGAGATCGCGGCCGAGCTGTTCATGTCGCCGAAGACCGCCAGCGTGCACGTCTCCAACATCTTGCGCAAGCTCGGCGTGGGCTCGCGCACCGAGGCCGCCGCCAAGGCCCACTCATTGCGTGTTGTCGGATAGGTGATTAACCGGCGGGTGGCCTTCACAAGAGGCCACCCGCCTTTGCCGTGCCGCGTCCGGTTCCTGACAATCCCGCGTTTACGCTATCGAGATGGCTCCGGCAGGTGCCATGTTGAAACGCTAGGGTAGCGAGTCCCTCGCCAGGACGTCGTATCTGAGGTCAGGAGTGCGCCCAATGGACGCAGGTGTAACCAGCGAACTCGGCCTTGACGGGGACGCTTCCGGGTTTTCCGGCGGGGTTCTCGGCGCCCGGCCGCAGCGGGCCGAGACGTTTCACGGCAACGACCCCGACAGCGTCGCCGCGCCCGCCATCTGCCGGCACACTCCGACGAAGTGCCAGGCACGCACGCGGCTGTACCGGAACGGGACCCTCGAGCTTGAGGGTTTCCCCGTCGCCGACATCAGTCAGTACATTGCCGACGAGGCGGTCACCGTCTGGCTCGACCTGCGTGATCCCGACCGGGACGACCTCACCGTGCTCAGCGAGGAATTCGGGCTGCATCCGCTGGCCATCGAGGATGCCGTATACGCGCATGAACGACCCAAGCTCGACCGTTATCGCAGTCACCTGTTCGTGACCGCCTACGGCGCGCAGCTGGACGCCAAGACCGGTGAACTCGTGACCAGCGAGCTGGCCGCCTTCGTCACCGCCCGTGCGCTGATCACGGTACGGAAGGACGACGGGCTGGACATCGGTGCGGTCGTCGCGCGCTGGGATGCCAGCCCTGACCTCGCCGGATCCGGTGTCGGCTACCTGCTGCACGGCCTGCTCGACTACATCGTCGACGGGCACTTCGAAACCGTGCAGAGCCTCGACGACGCCGTCGAGGTGCTCGAAGACCAGCTGTTCGCCGATACCGTACAGGACCTGCTGGTCCAGCGACGCAGCTTCCAGCTGCGCAAGAGCCTGGTGCTGCTGCGCCGGATCGTGATCCCCATGCGCGAGGTGGTCAATGCTCTGATGCGGCGCGACCTGCACGTCGTCAGCGACGAGCTGATGCCGTACTACCAGGATGTCTACGATCACGTGCTGCGGGCCGCCGAATGGACGGAAAGCCTGCGGGACCTGGTGAACAGCATCCTGGAGACGAACCTGACCATCCAGGGCAACCGGATGAACACGATCAGCAAGAAGGTCACCGGCTGGGCCGCGATCATCGCGGTGCCGACGTTCATCACCGGCTTCTACGGGATGAACGTGCCCTATCCCGGCTTCAGCCGGGAGGTCGGCTTCGCCAGCTCGATCGCCGTCATGATCGCCGCCGGGGTCATCCTCTACCTCGTCTTCAAGCGCAGAGACTGGCTGTAGCGTGCACTCATGAATTCCGTGGTCGTTGTCGGCTCCATCAACGAAGACGTGATGCTCCGGCTCGGCCGGCCCATCCGCCCCGGCGAGACCATCACCGCGCAGCGTGTCGAGCGGCGGCCGGGCGGCAAGGGCGCGAACCAAGCGGTCGCCGCCGCCGCGGCGGGAGCCGACGTCGCGATGCTGGGCGCCGTCGGGGACGACACCGCCGGGACACGCATGGTTGACGACCTGCGCCGCCGCGGCGTGCACACCGGATCGGTGCGGACGGTGGCCGGGGTGAGCACCGGCACCGCCTACGTCACCGTCACCCCCGATGGGGAGAACACCATCGTGCTCGACCCGGGCGCCAACGAGTTCGTGGACGCCGCCGCCGTCGAGGCGGCGTGGCCGTCGCTGCCGCCGGCGGGCGTGCTGCTCTCCTTGCTGGAGATCCCGCTGGCCGGCGTGATCGCCGCGATACGGCTGGCCGTGAAGACGAGCATGCGCCCGGTGGTGACGCTGGCGCCCGCGATGCCCGTTCCCGGCGAGCTGCTGTCCGGCCTGGACCCGCTGCTGGTCAACGAGCACGAGGCGGCGTTCCTGCTCGACGTCGGCGACCTGGACGGGGACGTCCTGGACGCCGCCGCCGCACTGCTGCGGCTCGGCCCGAAGTCCGCCGTGGTCACCGCCGGCGCGGCGGGAGCCGCGGTCGCTGACGCCGGCGGCGCGCGGCTGCTGCCGGCTGTCCCGGTGCGTGAGGTCGTCGACACCACCGGCGCCGGTGACGCGTTCGCCGGCGCGCTCGCCGCCGCGCTGGGCCGGGAAGCGGACCTCGATGCCGCCGTGACGGCCGGCCTGCGGGCCGGCGCCGAGGCGGTGCAGCGCGCCGGGGCTCGCTGAGAAGCTGCTAGTGTGCCGCCTGAGATTGGCCGTTGCTGGTTCGGGCTGAGCGCGCGTTGAAGCGGCCCTCGATACAGGGGGGTATGCGGTCTGGTTTGTCCTGCTATGTGGGCCTGCGTTCCGCTGGTTCGCGTGGCTTGTTTCATGATCATGAAGGGTTGTACGTGCTATAGGCCATAAAACCCTTCGTGATCATGAACTATATACCCCTAGAGGGTATAGAGATCGTTCACTCATTCGAATATTCCATTTCTACGCTTGGTGGACAGCTACGATAAAAGAGATTTCTCCGAACGACGGTGGTGGAACGGACCGAACCCGCTGCCGCTGCCGCTCCCGGCGCTAAGTCGTCGATTGCCTGGTAGGCGGCTGTCCAGAAGTCGTGGAGGATCGGCAGCGGAGGTGGTGCGGGTGCCCGCTGGATCATGAGAATTGTCGTCATGTCCTCGGGCGGGTCGTTGTACCAGCCGGTGCCGTAGATGCCGGGCCATCCGTAGCTCCCGGCCGAAGCCGCCCACGGATATGACACTCCCGGCGCAGGGCCGGGATGCGCACGCTGGGTGCGAACCGACATCCCGAAACCCCAGCCGATGTCGTCGAAGTAACCGGGCGTGAACCCGGAGACCGCCTTCTGCGCCGGCGTCAGATGATCGCTGGTCATCAGCATCACCGACGGCCGCGAGAGAACCCGCTCGCCGTGGTAGGTGCCGCCGGCGAGCAGCGCCGAGGCGAAGGCTAGGTAGTCGGTGGCGGTCGAGACGAGCCCGCCGCCCCCTGATTCGAACTCCGGCGGCTGGCTCCAGTATCCGTCGGGGCCGTCTTCGATGACGATCGCGCCGCTGGCCTCGTCGCGCGTGTACGCGGTCGCCAGCCGGCCGATGCTCTGACCGTCCACACTGAAGGCAGTGTCTT
>Ga0070741_10009837_pt1 | contig 18335 bp, 14 predicted proteins | sample Coa_R1_4_FD_66440 | JGI IMG/M metagenome (GOLD analysis project Ga0070741, IMG submission 66440) | Surface soil microbial communities from Centralia Pennsylvania, which are recovering from an underground coalmine fire - Coalmine... | ecosystem: Environmental > Terrestrial > Soil > Unclassified ...
ACCGCGATCCAGTGGTCGGGCGCGCCCTTGCCGCTGCCCATGCGCGTCTCGGCCGGCTTGGCCGTCACGGCGTGGTCGGGGAAGATGCGAATCCACACCTTTCCGCCGCGCTTCAGGTGGTGGGTGATCGCGCGCCGCGCCGCCTCGATCTGCCGCGCCGTGATCCAGGCCGGCTCCATCGCCTTGATCCCGAACTCCCCGTGCAGCATCGTGTTGCCCGACGTGGCGAGGCCGCCCGAGCGAGGCGCATGCGGCTTGCGGTACTTGACGCGCTTCGGCTGCAGCATCTCGTACTCCTACTTCTCCCCCTCGCTCTGCTCGGCGCTCGGGGCCGTCGACGGCGGCTCAGCGGTGCTCGGCGGCACGGCCGGCGCGGCGGGCGGTGCAGCGCTCACCACCGTGGTCGGCTCGGCCTGGGCAGGCGGCGCGGCCGGCGCGCTCGGCGCCGCGCTGGCCTCGGGCGCCGCCGGCGCGACCGTCTCTGTTACGGATGGCTCGGCCACGGCCGGCGGAGCAGCCGGCGCCTGCTCGGGCGGAGCGGTCGGCGCCGCGGGCGCAGCCGCTGCCGCGGGCCGAGCGGCCGGCGCCGCCGGGCTGGCGGCGGTCGTGCCCCGGGCACGGCCGCCGCGCCCGGCGCCATCACGCCCGCCACGGCCGCCGCGCGGCGGTGGCGGTGGCGGCGCCGCGGGCTCGGGGGCCGTCTGGCCGGGCAGCACGTCGCCCTTGTAGATCCACGTCTTCACGCCGATGACGCCGAAGGTGGTGTGCGCCTCGGCCTGCCCGAAATCGATGTCCGCGCGCAGCGTGTGCAGCGGCACGCGCCCCTCGCGCTCCCACTCGGTCCGCGACATCTCGGCGCCGCCGAGCCGTCCGGCCACCTGGACGCGAATGCCCTTGGCGCCGAGCCGCGTCGCGCGCAGCACCGCCTGCTTCATGGCGCGGCGGAACGCCACGCGGCGCTCGAGCTGCTCGGCGACGCTGCGCGCCACCAGCGTCGCATCGAGCTCCGGCTGGCGGATCTCCTGGATGGTGACGCGCACCTTCTTGCCGGTCACCTCTTCGAGCCGCTTGCGCAGCTCCTCGACCTTAGCGCCCGACTTCCCGATGACGATGCCCGGCTTGGCGGCGGAGATGATCACCGTCATCTGGTTCGCGGAGCGCTCGATCTCCACCTTGGAGACGCCCGCGTCGAACAGCCGCTTCATGATCAGGTCGCGTACCTTGAGGTCCTCGTGCAGGAGACCGGTGTAGTCCTTCCGATGGGCGTACCAGCGCCCCTGCCAATCTTTGATGATCCCCAGGCGAAAGCCGGTAGGATGGACCTTCTGTCCCACGGGTGTGCTCCTTATCCTCGCTCGGCAACGACGACGGTCAGGTGGCTGGACCGCTTGAGGATCGGGCCCACCCGCCCGCGCGCCTTGGGCCGGTAGCGCTTGAGCACCCGGCCCTTATCGGCGGTCACGCGCACGATATACAGCTCGGTTGGATCGAGATTGAAATTGTTCTCCGCATTGGCCGCGGCCGACTTGACCACCTTGGCGTAGTTGCGGGCCGCGCGGTGCGGCAGGAACTGCAGCGTCGCGAGCGCGTCGCTGACCTTCTTGCCGCGGATGACGTCCGCCACCAGCCCGGCTTTGCGCGGCGAGCCAGGCACGTTCTTGGCTACCGCGCGAACTTCGATACCAGCCATGTTAGCCCTCAGCTTTCAGCCTTCAGCTATCAGCTTTCAGCTTTCAGCTAAGACGGGCTGACGGCTGATCGCTGATGGCTGACGGCTTATCTCACCGACGTCGACTTCTCGCCGCGCGCCGTATGGCCGCGGAAGTGCCGCGTGGGCGCGAACTCGCCCAGCTTGTGGCCGACCATGTTCTCGGTCACGTAGATCGGCACGTGGCGGCGCCCGTCGTGGACGCCGATCGTGTGCCCCACGAGCTCCGGAAAGATCGTGCAATCGCGCGACCAGGTCTTGATGACCTCCTTGCGCGCGTTCACGTTCATCAACTGTACCTTGCGGAGCAGCTTGGGATCGATGTACCAGCCCTTTTTCGTCGAGCGACTCATTCTGCCCTCTTAGCCATCAGCCATCAGCCGTCAGCCAGGCCGGACCACCGACGCTGGCTGATAGCTGGCGGCTGCTCTACTTCGTCCGCCGTCGAACGATGTACTTGTCCGTCGCCTTGTTTCGCCGCGTCTTGTACCCCATCGCCGGCTTGCCCCACGGCGTCTGCGGCTGTCCGCCGATCGGCGCCTTGCCCTCGCCGCCGCCGTGCGGGTGGTCGCGCGGCGTCATCGCCGAGCCGCGAACGTGCGGCCGCCGACCGAGCCACCGATTGCGGCCTGCCTTGCCGATCTTGATCGTGCCGTGCTCGGGGTTGCCGACCGCGCCAATCGTCGCCATGCAGGTGATCTGCACGCGGCGCATCTCGCCCGACGGCAGGCGCAGCGTGGCCCAGTTGCCTTCCTTCGCCATCAACTGCGCGCCGACGCCGGCGCTGCGGACCATCTGGGCGCCCCGCCCGGGCTGGAGCTCGACGTTGTGGACGACAGTACCGGTGGGGATGTCGCGCAGCGCCAGCGCGTTGCCGGGCGTCAGCTCGGCCTCGGGGCCGGACATCACCTGCTGCCCCACCCGCAAGCCCTGCGGCGCGATGATGTAGCGCTTCTCGCCGTCGGCATACTCGAGCAGGGCGATGCGCGCCGAGCGATTCGGATCGTACTCGATCGTCCGCACCTGAGCCGGCACGCCCAGCTTGTTCCGCTTCCAGTCGATGATCCGGTAGAGGCGCTTGTGGCCGCCGCCGCGGTGGCGCACGGTGATGCGCCCGTGCGAGTTGCGCCCGCCGCTCTTCTTGAGCGGCTGCGTGAGCGATTTCTCCGGCCGCTTGGCCGTAATCTCCTCGAAGGTGTAGCCGCTCATGCCCCGCCGGCCCGGCGAGGTAGGCTTGTAGTTCTGAATCGGCACGCTACACCCCCTCGTAGAGCTCGATGCGGCTGCCCGGCTTGAGCGTGACCACCGCCTTCTTCCAGCTCCGCGTCATGCCCGCCGTCCGGCGGCGGCCCGGCGAGTGCTTCAGCTTGCCGCGCACGTTGATGACGTTCACGGCGGCGACCTCGACCTTGAAGACCTCTTCGACCGCGCGCTTCACGTCGAGCTTGTTGGCGTCCTGCGCCACCTCGAAGATGTACTTGCCCTCGGTGTTGAGCATCGTGTTCTTCTCGGTGATCACCGGGCGCCGGAGCACTTCGTAGCTGTTCACGGCGTCTCCCCCTGCGGCGCGCTGGCCGGCGGCGGGCTGGCGCTCGGGCCAGCCTCGGCGGCCGGAGCCGCACCAGCCGGAACGCTGCCGGTGCCGGCGCTGCTCTCGGGCATCGTCCGAGCGGCGCTCGGCGCCTCGCCGGCCGGCGTCGCCGGCGCTGCCGCCGTCGTGGCCGCCGGAGCCGGGCGGCCATCGCCGGCCGGCTTCAGATCGGCCGCCAGGCTGCGCGTCAGCGCCTCGACCGCGTCCACCGTCATCAGCAGCCAGTGATGGTTCAGGACGTCGAGCAGGTTGGTGCTGCCAGGCAGCGCCGTGCGCACCTTCGGCAGGTTCGCCGCGGCCCGCTTGGTGGCCTCGTCCGCCGTGCCCAGCACGATCAGCGCGCTGTCGCTCGCACCCAGTCGGGCCAGCAGCGCAGCCATCTCCTTGGTCTTCGCCGTAGGCAGCGTAAACTGGTCGACGATCAGCAGCTCCCCGTCCTGGACCTTCGCCGACAGGGCCGAGCGCAGCGCCAGCCGTCGCATCTTGCGCGGCAGGTCCTTGTGGTAGGAGCGGGGATGCGGGCCGAAGACGATGCCGCCGCCGCGCCAGTGCGGCGCACGGGTGGAGCCCTGGCGGGCCCGCCCGGTGCCCTTCTGGCGCCAGGGCTTGCGGCCGCCGCCCGCGACCATGCCGCGGGTCTTCGTGGCGTGCGTGCCCTTGCGCTGGTTCGCGAGCTGCGTCACCACTGCCTGGTGTACCACGGCCGTGTTGGGCGTGATGCCCCACACGCGCTCGTCGAGCTGGATCTGCCGCACGACCTCGCCGGCCGCGCTGCGAACGGGTACCTCGATCATGGCGTCTCCCGGCTCTTGCGAAGCAGCAGCAGGCCGTTGCGGCCGCCAGGCACCGCGCCCTCGAGCGCGACCAGGTGTCGCTCGGGATCAACCTGGACCACGCGCAGGTTCTTCACCGTTACCCGCTCGTTGCCCATATGGCCGGCCATGCGCATGCCCTTGAACACGCGGCCGGGGGTCGTCCCGCTGCCAACCGAGCCCGGCGCCCGGTGGCGGTCGGACTGGCCGTGCGTTTTCGGGCCGCCGCCGAAGCCGTGGCGCTTGACGACGCCCGCGAACCCACGGCCCTTGGACGTCCCGGTCACGTCGACGCGGTCGCCCGGCCGGAGCAGGCCGACGTCGAACTTCGCCCCGACGGTCACGTCGTCCAGGGTGTCCACCGGCACCTCGCGCAGGTGGCGGAGCTTGGGGAGGTTCTTCAGGTGCCCCTGCTCCGGGCGGGTGAGCCGCTTGGTCTCCTCGTAGCCGATCTGGGCGGCGGTGTACCCGTCGCGCTCGGGCGTCCGCAACTGGGTCACCCAGCACGGTCCGGCCTGCACCAGCGTCAGGGCGACCATGGTGCCGGTGTCGTCGAACGCGCGCGTCATACCGAGCTTGCGCCCCAATAAGCCGCGTATCATCTCTCTTGCCCTCAGCCGTCAGCTATCAGCCATCAGCTATCGGTCTTCAGCGCTCCGCCCTGCTGACCAGCGGCGACCCCGCTGGCCCAGCGGCCCGCTGACGGCGGATAGCTGATGGCTGATGGCCTCCTACAGCTTGATCTCGATGTCCACGCCGGCCGGCACGTTGAGCCGCATGAGCTGGTCGACCGTGCGCGGCGTCGGGTCCAACACGTCGATGAGCCGCTTATGGGTCCGCATCTCGAACTGCTCGCGCGAGTCCTTGTCGATGAACGGGGAGCGGATCACCGTGTACTTCTCGATGCGCGTCGGCAGAGGCACCGGGCCGGCAACCGTCGCCCCCGTGCGCTCGGCCGTCTCCACGATCTGCTGCGCAGACTGGTCCAGAATCTTATGGTCGAACGCCTTGAGTCGAATCCGAATACGCTGTCTTGCCATTCGCCTCTTCCTCTTGGCCGCCGGCGGCGGCTAGCGGCGGGTCCTACGGGACCCGCCGCCCGATCGGCCGCTACTCCAGGATCTGGGTGACGACACCCGCGCCCACGGTGCGGCCGCCCTCCCGTATCGCGAACCGCAGCCCTTCCTCGATCGCCACCGGCTGGATCAGGTCGATCTCCATCCGCACGTTGTCCCCCGGCATCACCATCTCCACGCCCTCCGGCAGCTTGATCGACCCCGTCACGTCCGTCGTCCGGATGTAGAACTGCGGCCGATACCCGTTGAAGAACGGCGTGTGCCGCCCCCCCTCGTCCTTCGACAGCACGTACACTTCCGACGCGAACTTCGTGTGCGGCTTGATCGACCCGGGCTTCGCCAGCACCTGCCCCCGCTCGACCTCCGTCCGCTCGATCCCCCGCAGCAGGCACCCCACGTTGTCGCCCGCTTCCCCCTGGTCCAGCAGCTTCCGGAACATCTCCACGCCGGTCACCACCGTCTGCCGCGTGTCCGTGAACCCCACGATCTCGACCGGCTCCCCGACCTTGATCACCCCCCGCTCGATCCGCCCCGTCACTACCGTCCCCCGCCCCTTGATCCCGAACACGTCTTCGATCGGCATCAGGAACGGCTTGTCCACCGGCCGCTCCGGCGTCGGGATGTAGCTGTCTACCGCCTGCATCAGCTCCCAGATGCACGCGTACTCCGGCGCTTGCGGGTCCTGGCTCGCCGACTCCAGCGCCTTCACCGCCGCCCCCCGGATCACCGGGATCTCGTCGCCGGGGAAGTTGTACTTGGTGAGTAGCTCCCGCACTTCCAGCTCGACCAGCTCGAGCAGCTCTTCGTCGTCCATCATGTCGACTTTGTTCAGGAACACCACCATCGCCGGCACTTCCACCTGGCGGGCCAGCAGGATGTGCTCGCGGGTCTGGGGCATCGGCCCGTCCGGGGCGCTCACCACCAGGATCGCCCCGTCCATCTGCGCCGCCCCGGTGATCATGTTCTTGATGTAGTCGGCATGGCCCGGGCAGTCCACGTGGGCGTAGTGGCGCTGGTCGGTCTCGTACTCGACGTGGGCGATGGCGATCGTGATCCCCCGCGCCCGCTCCTCGGGGGCGTTGTCGATCGAGTCGAACGAGCGGTACTCCGCCTCGCCCTTCATCGCCAGCACTTTCGTGATCGCCGCCGTGAGCGTCGTCTTCCCGTGGTCCACGTGCCCGATCGTTCCCACGTTCACGTGCGGCTTGGTCCGCTCGAACTTCTTCTTCGCCATCCTCGTCTCCAGCTCTCAACTGACTGGCGCTCGCCGAAGGCCCTTACGCTCGGGCCTTCGCGAGCAGTTCGGTGCCCACGTCGCGCGGGACGGGCTCGTAGTGCGAGAACTCCATGCTGTAGGTCGCGCGACCCTGCGTCGCGGAGCGCAGGTCGGTAGCGTAGCCGAACATCTTGGCCAGCGGCACCTTCGCGCGCACGACCTGGGCGTTGCCGCGCATCTCCATGCCCTCGATCTGGGCCCGCCGCCCCGACAGGTCGCCCATCACGTCGCCGAGGTACTCCTCGGGCACCGTGACCTCGACCTTCATGATCGGCTCGAGGATCTCCGCGCCGGCCTTGCTGAGGGCGTTCTTGAGCGCCATCGAGCCGGCGATCTTGAACGCCATCTCCGACGAGTCGACCTCGTGGTAGGAGCCATCCACCAGCCGCACCTTGAGGTCGACCACCGGGTAGCTGGCCAGCGTGCCGGTCTCGGTTGCCTCGCGGACTCCCGCCTCGACGGCCGGGATGTACTCGCGCGGGACGGTGCCGCCGACGATCTTGTCTTCGAAGACGAACCCGCCCCCCCGCGGCAGCGGCTCGACCTCGATCCAGACGTGGCCGTACTGGCCGCGACCGCCGGACTGGCGCACGAAGCGCCCCTCGGCGCGGGCCGGCCGCGTGATCGTCTCGCGGTAGGCTACCTGCGGCCGACCGACGTGCGCGTCCACGCGGAACTCGCGCTGCATGCGGTCCACGATGACCTCGAGGTGCAGCTCGCCCATCCCGCCGATCAGCGTTTGCCCGGTCTCGTGGTCCATGCGGACGCGGAAGGTCGGGTCCTCCTCGCCGAGGCGCTGGAGGGCGATGGCGAGCTTGTCCTGGTCGGCCTTGGAGCGCGGCTCGATGGCGACGTCGATCACCGGCTCGGGGAAGCGGATCGCCTCCAGCACGACCGGGTGGTCCTGATCGCAGAGGGTGTCGCCGGTGATCGTGCTCTTGAGCCCGATCACCGCGGCGATGTTGCCCGCCTCGATCTCCTTGATCTCCTCGCGCTTGTTGGCGTGCATCAGCAGCAGGCGGCCGATCCGCTCGCGCTCGCCCTTCGACGAGTTGTAGACGTAGCTACCCGCCTGCAGCGTGCCCGAGTACACCCGCACGTAGGCCAGCTTACCGACGTGCGGGTCGGCCACGATCTTGAACGCCAGCGCCGCGAGCGGCTCGTCCGGCGACGGACTGCGCACCACCGGCTCGTCGGTGCGCGGGTCGATGCCCGCCACCGGCGGCACGTCGAGCGGCGACGGGAGGTAATCGCAGATGGCGTCGAGCAGGAGCTGCACGCCCTTGTTGCGCAGCGCGCTGCCACAGAGCACCGGCACGAGCTGGCCGGCAATCGTCGCCTGGCGCAGCGCCGCCCGCAGCTCGGCCTCGGGGATCTCCTCGCCCTCGAGGAAGCGCTCGGTCAGCGCCTCGTCGGTCTCGGCGATCCGCTCGACGAGCTGCTCGCGGTGGTGGCGAGCCATCTCCTGCTCCTCGGCCGGGATCGGCACCTCGCGCGGCGGCGTGCTCGGGTCGTCCGAGAACTCCCAGGCCACGTTGCGCAGCAAGTCGATCACACCGTGGAACGAAGCCTCCCGCCCCAGCGGAAGCTGGATCGGCAGCGGGTGGGCGCCCAGCCGCTCGCGGATCATGTCCACCGTGCGCCAGAAGTCCGCGCCCGTGCGGTCCAGCTTGTTGACGAAGCAGATGCGCGGCACGCTGTACTTGTCGGCCTGGCGCCAGACCGTCTCCGACTGCGGCTCCACGCCGGCGACGCCATCGAAGACGACGACGCCCCCGTCGAGCACGCGCAGCGACCGCTCCACCTCGACGGTGAAGTCGACGTGGCCGGGCGTGTCGATGATGTTGATCCACGTGTCCTTCCACTTACACGTGGTGGCCGCCGAGGTGATGGTGATGCCCCGCTCCTGCTCCTGCACCATCCAGTCCATGGTGGCCGCGCCCTCGTGGACCTCACCGATCTTGTAGTTCTTGCCGGTGTAGTAGAGGATCCGCTCCGTCGTGGTGGTCTTGCCCGCGTCGATGTGGGCCATGATCCCGATGTTGCGGGTCCGGGCCAGCGGGAACTCTCGGATTGCAGGTGCGTCAGCCATGGTTCAGTGTTCCTAGATAAAAACAGCACGGAGGGCGGGTCCGGCTTGGCCGGCCCGCCCGGAGTTCGGTCTGGGAGACTCGCTGCGGAACCCGTGGTTCCGCAGCGACATCACCAGCGGTAATGCGCGAAGGCCTTGTTCGATTCCGCCATCTTGTGCATGTCTTCCCGGCGCTTGACGGCGGCGCCGATGCCGTTGCTGGCATCGAGCAGCTCGTTGGCCAGGCGCAGGGCCATCGTCTTTTCCCGGCGGGCCCGGGAGAACGCCGTGAGCCAGCGGATCGACAGGGTGGTGGCTCGGCGGGGGCGGACCTCAACCGGCACCTGGTACGTGGCACCGCCGACCCGGCGGCTCTTCACCTCGAGGGCGGGCTTGGTGTTCTCCACCGCTCGCTTCAGCGTGGCAACGGGCTCGGTGCCGGTCTTGTCCTTGATGACCTCGAGGGCGTCGTACACGATGCGCTCGGCCAGCGTGCGCTTGCCTCGGGTGAGGACCTTGTTGACGAGCTGGGTGACGAGCACCGACCGGTAGATCGGGTCGGGCATGAGCTCTCGGCGGGGTGCGGGGCCTTTACGGGGCATGGTGGCTCCTAACCCTCGCGCTTGGCGCCGTAGCGGCTACGGGCCTGCTTGCGGTCACGGACGCCCGACGTGTCGAGCGTGCCCCGGATGATCTTGTAGCGCACGCCCGGCAGGTCCTTCACACGACCGCCGCGGACGAGCACGATCGAGTGCTCCTGGAGGTTGTGGCCCACGCCCGGGATGTAGGCGGTGACCTCCACGCCGCTGGTGAGGCGCACGCGAGCGACCTTGCGCAGGGCCGAGTTGGGCTTCTTCGGGGTGGTGGTGTACACCCGGGTGCACACGCCCCGGCGCTGGGGCGCGCCCTTGAGGGCCGGCGTCTTGGTCTTGGACTGCTTGGACTCGCGGCCCTTGCGGACCAGCTGGGCGATGGTGGGCAAACCGAACCTCTTGCTTGCGGCGATGTGGGCACGCGGGCGCGCCAGGGCGACGGGCCAGGATAGGGGTTCCGGGCCGCCCCGGCAAACGGCGCACGTCTGCCCAGTCTCGTTTGCCAGTCCCGTTTGTCGGTACGGTGAACAAAGACATGCCACGCGGCCCTGACCTTGCCGACCATGCCTTCGGACACGCCCTCCTCGTCCTCGGCGACCCCGGCGCGGCCGAGGACGCGGCCGAGCGGGGGCTCACCCGGGGCGGGCGGTCCCGAAATGCCGTGCTCGGCCACACCCGCGCCGCCGCCCTCGAGGCGGCCGGCAGCGCCGCTCCCCCGCCCGACGGTCCGTTCGATTCGGTGATGGCCGCCGCCCTCGCCCTGGCCGCCACCCGGCCCCCGGTGGAGCGGGCCGTGGTCGACCTGGAGGGCAGGCACGGGCTGGCCCGCAGCGCCTTTGCCCGAGCGCTGGGCGTGGCGCCGGCCGGCGCCCGGGCCCGGGCCGCGGCCGTGGGCCAGGCCTGGGCCGACGAGCTCGACCCCGCCCTCATGGCCTGGCTCGGGCCGGGCGACTGCGAGGAGCTGGCTGCCGTGCTCCCCGGGCCCGACCAGGCGACCAACGTGCGCGAGCTACTCGCCGCCGCGCCCGCCGTGGCCGCCCACACCGACTCGTGCGACGCGTGCGCCGACCGGCGCCGAGCCCTCGTGTCGGTGCGCTCGCTGGTCGTCCAGCACCCGCTGGCCGAGGCCCCGGCCCGGCTGCAGGCGCTGGCCCGCGCCCACCGGCGACGGCCATCACTCCCCCCGCCACCCCTGGAGCGGAGGCGGCCCCGCAACCTGGTCAAGGGCGGGCTGGCCGGGCTGCTCGCCGGGGCGGTGGCGGTGGCCGCCGTGCTCGGGGTCCACGCCATCCAGCGCCGCGACCGGGACCGGACCCGCCGGGTCGAGGCCCTCACCGCCCTCCCGGCCGGGGCGGGCACGCTCACGCTGTCGGCGTCGACGTTCAACGCGTCCACTGGCACCGTCGACCTGGGTGACCGGTCGGCCCGGTCCGTCCGCTGGCGGGCCGTGGCCAACGTGCCCTGGCTCACGGTGTCGCCCGCGGCCGGCCAGTTGGCCCCGGGCGATTCGGTGAGCATCCGCCTGCGCATCCTCGACACCGCGCCCGAGGGCGACCTCAAGGCGGCCGTCACGTTCACCGCCGACAACGGCGACACGTTGGGCCTGGTGGGCGCCGGCACCATCGAGCACCCACCCGACCTTGCCGCCCGGCGGACCCGCTGCTCGGTGGTGGCCCGGGCCGAGGACGAGGGCAAGGTGGCCTCCGTGATGCTGCACTGGAGGGAAGCCCGGGTGGAACGCACCATCGACCTGGCCGGCGACCAGCAGAGCCAGGACTACCGGGGCGCCCTGCCCCCGACGGCCACGTCGTGGTGGGTCACCGCCGTCGACGCCCGGGGCAATGTGGCCAGCACCCCCGAGGAACGGCTCCCCACTCCCGCCTGCTGAGTCCCCGCTCCCTCCGGGCGGACGCGAAGAGGGGCGGTGCCGGTCGTGCTGGCACCGCCCCTCTTCCGCAGCAGAGCTGCTAGCCGGCCGTCTCCTGCCCGGCCTCGGGCGCAACCTCCGACGACCCGCCGGCCTCGGGCTCGCCCGGCACCCATCCCTGCACGGTGCCGGCCCCGCCCTCGCCGTCGTCGCCGGCCGAGCCGATGTTGGCCAGCCAGGCGGCCAGATCCTCGGTCTCGGCATCGGTGTCGGACGACCAGAACGTGAGCCGCTCGGCCTCCGGCGCGTCCATCCCCACGTTGCGGTACCGGGTCATACCGGTGCCCGCGGGGATGAGCTTGCCGATGATGATGTTCTCCTTCAGGCCCAACAGCTGGTCGGACTTGCCCTCGATGGCGGCCTCGGTCAGCACCCGGGTCGTCTCCTGGAAGGACGCGGCCGACAGCCACGAGTCCGTCGCCAGGGACGCCTTGGTGATGCCCATCAGCTCGGGCCTGCCCTCGGCCGGGCGCTTGCCCTCCTGCACCAGCTGGCGGTTGGTGTCGGCGTAGACCCGAGAGTCCACCCGCTCGCCGGGCAGGAAGTTCGACTCGCCCGGCTCGGCCACCGAGACCCGCCGCAGCATCTGGCGCACGATGAGCTCGATGTGCTTGTCGTGGATGGACACGCCCTGGTCCCGGTACACCTTCTGGACCTCTTCCACCAGGTACTGCTGGGTCTCGCGGATGCCCTTGATCTCCAGCAGTTCCTTCGGGTCCTTGGGGCCCTCGACCAGCGCGTCGCCGGCGGCGACCTCCTCGCCGTCCCGCACCTCGAGGTGGGCTCGGGCCGACACCGCGTACGAATCCTCGGTGCCGTCGTCGCTCACCACGGTGATGCGGCGGCCGTTCTCCTCCTCGGTGATGCGGACCACGCCCGACGTGCGGGCCAGGACAGCAGCACCCTTGGGGGTGCGGGCCTCGAACAGCTCGACCACGCGGGGCAGGCCGTGGGTGATGTCCTCACCGGCGATACCACCGGTGTGGAACGTCCGCATGGTGAGCTGGGTACCAGGCTCACCGATGGACTGGGCGGCGATGACACCCACCGCCTCACCCATCTCGATGCCCTTCAACGTGGCCAGCGAACGGCCGTAGCAGGTGGCGCAGATGCCGTGCTCGGCCTCGCAGGTGAGGACGGAGCGCACCCGCACCCGGGTGACGTTGGGGTCGTCCCGCAGCACGATCTGCTCGACATCGCCGATATCGGTCCCGGCCTTGAGACTGCCGGCGTCCTCGGCCAGCACCCGGCCGAACACCCGGGTCTCCAGGTACGACCGCCGATCGGGCTGATCGGGGACCACGTTCTCCACCCAGATGCCGCGGGTGGTGCCGCAGTCCTCCTGGCGCACGATGAGCTCCTGGGCCACGTCGACCAGGCGGCGGGTGAGGTAGCCCGAGTCAGCCGTCCGCAGGGCGGTGTCGGCCAGACCCTTCCGGGCGCCGTGGGTGGAGATGAAGTACTCCAGCACCGACAGGCCCTCCCGGAAGGAGGACTTGATGGGCCGGGGGATCATCTCGCCTCGGGGGTTGGACACCAGGCCCTTCATGCCCGCGATCTGGCGAACCTGCTGGGAGTTCCCTCGGGCACCCGAGTTCACCATCATGTCGAGCGGGTTGAAGGTGATCTTGGACAGTGCCAAGTCCATAGCCCGGCCCACCTCGGAGTTGGCCGACGTCCAGATCTCGATCTCCTTCTGGCGCCGCTCGTCGTCGGTGATGATGCCCCGCTTGAACTGGGTCTCGGCCTTCTCGGCTTCCTTCTCGTACTTGTCGAGGATGGCCTTCTTGTCCGGCGGCGTCTTCACGTCGTCGATGGAGATGGTGAGGCCCGACTGGGTGGCGTACCGGAAGCCCAGGTCCTTGATCTTGTCGAGGGACTCGGCCACGGCCGCCTTGGGGTAGGTGTCGGCGATCTCCTCGACGATGGAGGCGATCGACCGGGCCTTCTTCGAGACCAGCTCGTTCACGAAGGGGAAGTCGGCGGGCAGGGCGGTGTTGAACAGCAGCCGCCCGGCTGACGTCTCGATCTCCTGGTACTCGGTGTCCCCATTGAGACCGACGGTCGTCCGCAGCTTGATCTTGGCGTGCAGGTCGATGTCGCCCGACTCGAACGCCTGCTCCACCTCGTACAGATGGCGGAACACGCGCCCCTCGCCCTTGGCCCCGTCGACCGTGAGGGTGAGGTAGTACGCGCCGAACACCATGTCGTGCGAGGGGACGGCGATGGGCCGGCCGGTGGCGGGCGACAGGATGTTGTTGGCCGACAGCATGAGGATGCGGGCCTCGGCCTGGGCCTCGGCCGACAGGGGCAGGTGCACGGCCATCTGGTCACCGTCGAAGTCGGCGTTGAAGGCGGCACACACCAGCGGATGGATCTGGATGGCCTTGCCCTCGACCAGGACGGGCTCGAAGGCCTGGATGCCCAAGCGGTGGAGGGTGGGCGCCCGGTTCAGCAGCACCGGGTGCTCCTTGATGACCTCCTCGAGCACGTCCCACACCTGCGGGCGACGCCGCTCGACCATCCGCTTGGCCGACTTGATGTTCTGGGCCAGCTCGGAGTCGACCAGCCGCTTCATGACGAAGGGCTTGAACAGCTCCAGGGCCATCTGCTTGGGCAGGCCGCACTGGTGCAGCTTGAGCAGGGGGCCGACCACGATGACCGACCGGCCCGAGTAGTCGACGCGCTTGCCCAGCAGGTTCTGGCGGAACCGGCCCTGCTTGCCCTTCAACATGTCGGACAACGACTTGAGCGGGCGGTTGCCCGGACCGGTGACGGGACGGCCACGGCGGCCGTTGTCGAACAGGGCGTCGACCGCCTCCTGGAGCATGCGCTTTTCGTTGTTGACGATGATCTCCGGCGCGCCCAGGTCGAGCAGCCGCTTCAGCCGGTTGTTCCGGTTGATGACCCGGCGGTACAGGTCGTTGAGGTCCGACGTGGCGAACCGACCACCGTCGAGCTGGACCATGGGTCGCAACTCGGGCGGGATCACCGGCACGGCGTCGAGGATCATGGCCCGGGGGTCGTTGATGCGCCGGCCGTTGTCGTCCCGCCGGTTGAAGGCGGACACGATCTTCAGCCGCTTGATCGCCTTCTGCTTGCGCTGGGCGCTGAGGGGGCGCCGCCCGTCGGGCGGGTCGATGGCCTCCCGGAGCTTGACCTCCTCCTCGTCGAGGTCGATGCGGTCGATGAGCCGGGCGATGGCCTCGGCACCCATGCCGCCCTCGAAGTACTCGCCGTAGCGGTCCTTCAACTCCCGCCAGAGGAGCTCGTCCTCGATGATCTTGCGGGCGTGCAGGTCCTTGAACTCGTCGAAGGCGCGCTGCACCAGCTCGAGCTGGGCCTGGGCCCGCTCGCGCATGGAGGTGATCTCCTTCTCGGCTGCCTTCTGGCGGGACCGGACCTCGGACTCCTTCGCCCCGTCCTTCTCCAGCTGGGCGGCCTCCTCCTCCAGCAGCTTGAAGCGCCGGTCGATCTCGAGATCGCGCTCCTTCTCGATCTCGGCCAGCTCCTCGGCCAGCTCCGCCTCCATGTTGGGAAGCTCCTCGTGGCGGCGCTCCTCGTCCACCCAGGTGACCAGGTTGGCGGCGAAGTAGATGACCTTCTCCAGCTGCTTGGCCTTCAGCTCCTCACGGGCCTCGGTGCCCATGAGCAGGTAGGCCAACCACGACCGGGTGCCACGCAGGTACCAGATGTGCACGACGGGGGCGGCCAGCTCTATGTGGCCCATGCGCTCGCGCCGGACCTTGGAGCGGGTGACCTCCACGCCGCAGCGCTCGCAGATGATGCCGCGGAAGCGGACGCGCTTGTACTTGCCGCAGTAGCACTCCCAGTCCTTCGTGGGGCCGAAGATCTTCTCGCAGAAGAGCCCGTCCTTCTCCGGACGCAGGGTGCGGTAGTTGATGGTCTCCGGCTTCTTGACCTCACCGTTCGACCACGTGCGGATGGCGTCCGCCGTCGCCAGCCCGATGCGGATCTGTTCGAAATCGTTGACGTCTAGCAATTCGCCCTCGCCTCGCCCTAGAAGCTCCCGGACCGCTCAGCGGCCCGGCGCTCGTCCTCTTCGTCCGACCCGCGCTCGGGCCGGCTGATGTCGATGCCCAGTTCCTCGGCCGTGCGGAACACGTCCTCGTCCAGGTCGCGCATCTCGATCTCTGCGCCGGTGGTCGAGAGGACCTCGACGTTCAGGCACAGGGACTGCATTTCCTTGATGAGCACCTTGAAGCTCTCGGGGATGCCCGGCTCGGGGATGTTCTCGCCCTTGACGATGGCCTCGTAGACCTTCACCCGGCCGAGCACGTCGTCCGACTTGATGGTGAGCAGTTCCTGCAGGGCGTACGCCGCGCCGTACGCCTCCAGGGCCCACACCTCCATCTCGCCGAAGCGCTGGCCACCGAACTGCGCCTTCCCACCCAGCGGCTGCTGGGTGATCATCGAGTACGGGCCGGTGCTGCGGGCGTGGATCTTGTCGTCCACCAGGTGGGACAGCTTCAGGATGTACATGTAGCCAACCGCGACGCGGTTGTCATAGGGATCGCCGGTGCGGCCGTTGAAGAGCACGGCCTTGCCGTCGGGACCGATGAGGCGGTCGCCGTCGGAGCTCTCCGGCGTGATGTTCTCGAAGATCGTCTGCATGGTGGGGTGCCGCCCGGCGTCCTCGGCCTCGTCCCAGTGGGCACCGTCGAACACCGGCGTGCTGATCCACACGGCCGGCTCGGTGCGGGGACGGGTCTTGGACTCGGTGCCGCGCACCGCCTCGCCCCCCACCTTGTTCCCGTTGACGTCCCAGCCCCAGCGGGCCGCCCATCCGAGGTGGGCTTCGAGCACCTGGCCCACGTTCATACGGGAAGGCACGCCGAAGGGCGACAGGATGATGTCGACGGGGGTGCCGTCGGCCAGGTAGGGCATGTCCTCCACCGGGAGGATCTTGGCGATGACGCCCTTGTTGCCGTGGCGACCGGCGAGCTTGTCGCCCTCGCTGATCTTGCGGCGCTGGGCCACGTACACGCGCACCAGTTGGTTCACGCCGGGCGGCAGCTCGTGGGCGTCCTCACGGGAGAAGACGCGCACGTCGATGACCTTGCCCTGCTCGCCGTGGGGGACCTTGAGGGACGTGTCCCGGACCTCGCGGGCCTTCTCACCGAAGATGGCCCGCAGCAGGCGCTCCTCGGGGGTGAGCTCGGTCTCGCCCTTGGGGGTGACCTTGCCCACCAGCACATCACCGGCGCCCACCTCGGCACCGACGCGGATGATGCCCCGCTCGTCGAGGTCCTTCAGGATCTCCTCGGACAGGTTGGGGATGTCTCGGGTGATCTCCTCGGCACCCAGCTTGGTGTCCCGGGCGTCGACCTCGTGCTCGTCGATGTGGATCGAGGTGAGGACGTCGTCCTTGACCAGCCGCTCCGAGAGGATGATGGCGTCCTCGAAGTTGTAGCCCTCCCACGGCATGAAGGCCACGAGCAGGTTCTTGCCCAGGGCCAGTTCGCCACTGTGGGTGGACGGGCCGTCGGCCAGGACCTCGCCGTTCTTGACCTTCTGCCCCTCGTCGACCAGCGGGCGCTGGTTGATGCAGGTGTTCTGGTTGGATCGGCGGAACTTGGCCAGCTTGTAGACCTTGCGGCCCAAGGTGTGGCCCAGCCGGTCCTTCTGGGAGGCGCCGTACTCGACGGTGATGTGGTCGCCCGTGACCTCGGTGACCACGCCGTCGCCCTCGCACATGATGACGTCGCCCGCATCCTGGGCGGCCCGGCCCTCGACGCCCGTGCCCACGTAGGGAGCCTCGGGCTTCACGAGGGGCACGGCCTGCTTCTGCATGTTGGCGCCCATCAGGGCCCGGTTGGCGTCGTCGTGCTCGATGAACGGGATGAGGGCGGTGGAGATGGAGATCACCTGCTTGGGCGACACGTCCATCAGGTCGACCTCGGCCGGCGGCACGTAGTCGATCTCGCTGGTGGCGCCGTAGCTGGTGGCCGTGGCACCCACCCGCACGCCGGCCCCTTGCGGACCGCGGCGAACGAGCACGCGCTCCTCGGTGAAGTTGCCCTGGTCGTCCAGGCCGGCGTTGGCCTGGGCGATGACGAACTCCTCCTCCTCGTCGGCCGTCATGTAGACGATCTCGTCGGTGACCCGACCGTCGGACACCTTGCTGTACGGCGTCTCGATGAAGCCGTACTCGTTGACCCGGGCGTAGGTGGCCAGGGCGCCGATGAGGCCGATGTTCGGGCCTTCGGGCGTCTCGATGGGGCACATGCGGCCGTAGTGCGAGGAGTGCACGTCTCGCACTTCGAACCCGGCCCGCTCACGGGAGAGACCACCCGGTCCCAGCGCCGACAGGCGGCGCTTGTGGGTGAGGCCCGACAGCGGGTTGGTCTGGTCCATGAACTGGCTGAGCTGCGACGTGCCGAAGAACTCCTTGATGGCAGCCACGACCGGCCGGATGTTGATGAGCGTCTGGGGCGTGATGGCCTCGACGTCCTGGGTGGTCATGCGCTCGCGCACCACCCGCTCCATCCGGGACAGGCCCACACGGACCTGGTTCTGGATGAGCTCGCCGACCGAGCGGATGCGCCGGTTGGCGAAGTGGTCCTGGTCGTCCAGGCGGTAGCCGGGCTCGCCGTTGGCCAGGTGGAGCATGTAGGTGGCGGCGGCCAGCATCTCGCTCTGCGACAGGACAGCCTGGCCGTCCTCGGGACGCTCGAGGTCGATGTCGAGGATGCTCGAGATCTTCTCGATCTCGGGGCCCAGCTTCCGGTTCAGCTTGTAACGCCCGACCCGCGTGAGGTCGTAGCGCTTGTTGTTGAAGAAGGCGTTCTCGAAGTAGGCCCGGGCCGACTCGATGGACGGCGGCTCACCCGGCCGGGCCCGCTTGTAGATCTCGATGAGGGCCTCTTCCCGGGTGGGCGCCAGCTCCCGCTCCTTCTCCCACTGGCCTTCCAGGAAGTCGAAGTGGCGGACGAACCGCTGCAGGAAGGCCTCGTCCTCGTAACCGAGGGCGCGGAGGAGGACGAACAGGCTGAGCCGGCGCTTGCGGGCCACGCGGGTGCCGGCGGTGATGTCCTTCCCCGGCTTGGCCTCGACGTCGAACTCGATCCACTCACCGCGGTAGGGGTGGATGGTGCCAGTGACGATGGTCTTGGCATCGCGGCCGGGCTGGAAGATCACGCCGGGCGACCGCACGAGCTGGCTGACCACCACCCGCTCGGTGCCGTTGATGATGAACGTGCCCTTCTCCGTCATCATCGGGAAGTCCCCCATGAAGACGGTCTGCTCCTTGATCTCGCC
>Ga0070741_10009838_pt1 | contig 18331 bp, 16 predicted proteins | sample Coa_R1_4_FD_66440 | JGI IMG/M metagenome (GOLD analysis project Ga0070741, IMG submission 66440) | Surface soil microbial communities from Centralia Pennsylvania, which are recovering from an underground coalmine fire - Coalmine... | ecosystem: Environmental > Terrestrial > Soil > Unclassified ...
GGAGAGGCTCAAGGGTGCTCTGGAGGAGAGGCTCAAGGGTGCTCTGGAGGAGAGGCTCAAGGGTGCTCTGGAGGAGAGGCTCAAGGGCCATCGGCTGAATACCGACTACCCGGACTATCTGGACCGCATGAGTAGCTGAAAGCAAGGTGTCGCTCGATGCCGGAAGAAGCTCGTTGTCTCACCGCAGGCGTGGCGCGGACGGTGATCACACCCCCCATTGGCATTCACCTCACCGGCTTTGCCGGCCGGCCTCCCTCGACCGGCATCCACGACGACCTCTGGGCCACCGCGCTGGTGCTGGCCGAACGTGGCGCTGAGCCCAGCAGCGAGCAGGAGAGCCGGATTGCCCTCGTAGCCCTCGACCTGCTCGGCCTGTATGGCGATGAGCTTGCGCCGGACATCAAGGGCCGCATCCAGGAAGTAACCGGCATTCCCCCGGAGCGCGTGCTGCTCAGCTGCAGCCACACCCACTACGGCCCGGTGGTTGCCGGCGGCGTCACCGGGCGCGAGGGCGGAAATTCGCCGGAGGCCATCGCCTACCGCGCGGCCCTGCCGCATCACCTTGCCGGCATCGTCGCGGCGGCCGACGCCGCCCGCCGTCCGGTGACCCTGGCTGTTGGGCGAGGCAGTGTCAAGGTGGGCATCAACCGGCGCGAGCGGCGGCCAGATGGGCGGATCGTGCTTGGGCAGAATCCGGAGGGCGCGCTCGACTCGGAGGTGCTCGTCTGGCGCCTTGACGCCGCCGCTGGCCCGCCGCCTGAGCCGGGGGCGCCGATCGGCTGGCCACGCCGCTCGGGCGAGCCCGTGGCGATCGTCGTCAATTACGCCTGCCACGCCGTCTCGCTCGGCGGGCAGATGCGCCTGATCACTGCCGACTTCCCGGGGGTGATGCGCCGCGTGGTCGAGCAGCTTGCCGGCGGCACGGCTCTCTTCATCCAGGGCGCAGCCGGAAACATCAACCCTTCGTTGATGGGGCCCGACTGGGATCATCCGCGCCGGCTGGGCCACACGCTCGGCGCCGAGGCAGCGCGCGTGGCACTGCTGGCCCAGCCAACCGAGGCGCTACCGCTCCGCCTGACCCGCGAGCGGCTGCTCCTACCGGCGCTGCTCCCGCCTTCCATCGAGGCCGGCCGCGCCCAGCTGGCGGCCCTGGAGGCCGAGCGTGAGCGCCTGCACCAGGCTGACCCCGAATCCACGCGTGGCCGGCGCTGGTGGAACGAGCAGCGCCTCGAGCGCGTGCGCCGTGGCCTCGCCGCGCTGGAAGGCGGCGAGCCGCTGCCGCCTATTCCGGCCGAGGTGGCCGCGCTACGGCTCGGCAGCGCGGCGCTGGCCACCTGCCCCGGCGAGCTCTTCTGCGAGATTGGCATGGCGATCAAGCGCGCCTCGCCCTTCACCTGGACGGCGGTCGCCGGCTACACCGACGGCGCCGTCGGCTACATCCCCACGCGGGAAGCGTATGCCGAAGGCGGCTATGAGGTGGAAAGCGCCTGTCGCGTCAACCCCGAAGCCGGCGAGCTGATCTACGAAGCCGGCGTGCGCCTGCTACACCACCTGCAGTAGCCGGTCGCTCCGCCACGAAGGTCGCTCGTCTGGCACTCCGCCACGGCGATTCTGCTGGGCTCCGCAATCTGGGCTGCATCGCGCAACAGCACCATGGCCAGGTACTACACCAGAGCCAAGGCGACGCGCTGGAGCGCGAGCGGCAGCGGCAGCGCGCCGCGGTCGCGGCCGAAGGCTACCGTTTTTACAGCCGAGAGGCTAGCGAGTGGGCAGAGGCGATAGCCCAGGCCACGGCAGAGGTGCTGGTCGATGGCCGTGAAGCATGGTGAGATCTACTGGGTAGCTTTCGATCCGATCAAGGGGCACGAGCAGGGCGGCGTGCGCCCCGCGCTGATCGTCCAGCACGATCTGGGCAGTGAGCATAGCGAGACGACGGTGGTGGCCGCGATTACGCGCACGCTTCCTCCCAGAGCGAAGGGATGGCAGCACTCCTGCCGGATAGCCCACGAGTACACCCGTTCTGCCATTGAGCAGATCGTGGCTCCCAAGATATGGCAGCACTCCTGCCGGATGCCGGATGATGGCCCACGAGTACACACCGGCCGAAATTCCTGAGCCTAGCGGGCCCTGATAGCGAACCGGCGTAACGATTTGCGCAGTGCGGTACGAGCCGGCGAGCCGGCCGGCACGTCGCTCCCATAGCCGCTGAACCCATAGCCCCATAGCCCAGAGACATAGCCGCTGAACCCATAGCCCCACAGCCCATAGAATCAAGCATGACCATTGACGTGCGCGAGGCACGCGCCCATCCCGATCGGCTGCGTGAGGCGGTGCGCCGCCGCCGGGTGGATCCCCGCAAGGCCGACGTCGATCGCTGGCTGGCGCTCGACGAGCAGCGCCGCCAGCTCCAGAGCCGGCTCGACGAGCTCAATGCCGAAAAGAACAAGCTGGCCGCGCTGGGCCGCACCGATCCCGAGGCTGCCCGGGCGCGCGGCCAGGAGCTGCGCGCGCTCACGCGCGACCTTGAGGAGCAGCTGGCACAGGTCACGGCCGAGTGGCAGGCCATTCTCGACTGGTTTCCCAACTGGCCATCGCCCGAGATGCCCGATGGCGAGAGCGAGGACGACAACGTCGAGGAGTGCGCCTGGATCCCCGGGCAGGGGTACGTCGACCCGGCCCACCTAGGGCGCGGGGCGCACGTTGCCCCGCTCATGCCCAAACATCCGCCCCATGCTGATCGCCGCGATTTTCGACCACTGCCCCACTGGGAGATCGGCCCGCGCCTCGGTATCGATACGGCGCAGGGGGCCAAGGTCTCCGGCTCACGCTTCCCCTATCTGCTCGGCGATGCCGCCCGGCTGCAGATCGCCATCGAGCAGCTCCTGACGCAGAAGCTGCTGCAGGAGCAGTTCGTGCCAATCGTGCCGCCGCTCCTGGTGCGCGAGCGCGCCCTCTATGGGACCTCGCATTTCCCAGAAGGTCGTGACCAGGTCTATGCCATCGAGCGGCACAACGTCGAAGAGGGCGCCCAGCTCTTCCTCGTTGGCTCCTCCGAGCCGGCCAACTTCAGCTACTTCATGGATCGCACGCTCACCGAAGCTGAGCTGCCCGTCAAAGTCTTCGCCTCCACGCCCTGCTTCCGCTCGGAGGCCGGCTCCTGGGGCAAGGATGTGCGCGGGATCAAGCGCGTCCATCAGTTCGATAAGGTCGAGATGAACGCGGTGTGTACGCCGGAGCAGTCGACCGAGATCTACGAGTACTTTCGGTCGCTCAATGAGTGGCTTCTGCAGACGCTGGAGCTGCCCTATCAGATCGTGGATAAGTGCGCCGGCGATGCCGGCTACCTGGCCACCCACCGGCAGCGCGACGTCGAGGTGTGGCTGCCAGCCTCGGCCGAGTTCATGGAGACCATGACCGATACCAATACCACTGATTACCAGGCCCGACGGCTCAGCATCCGCTACCGTGCGGCCAATGGCGCGGTGCGCTACTGCCACACCGTCAACGACACTGCCTGTGCGATGGGCCGCATGCTGATCGCCATCATGGAGAACTATCAGCAAGCGGATGGCTCGGTGCGCGTGCCGGATGCCCTCCGGCCGCTCATGGGCCAGGATTACATCGGGCGCCGTTAAGCCGGCCTTCCAGTGGACCGCAGACCCAGCTCGTGCCGCCGAGTGGCTACCGCCACCGGCGCACGCGCAGTGGCGCCAGCGCCCGCACCAGCACGATCCAGATAACCAGCACGATCGCCGCGCCAATGATCGTGGTCAGCAGCGGCACGCCGGCCACGTTGAGATCGCCCGGCACAGCAAGGTGCAGCACGCCGAGCATGAGCCAGATCCCCAGCAAGGCGGCGAGGATCGTGCCGATCAGTCCGCCGGGCAGCGCCACGCCCACCAGCCGCTCCGCCAGCAGGCCGGCCAGCAGCGCCACCAGCAGATAGAGAATCAGCTGAGCTGCCGTCATGAACGTTGCCTCCTCTACCATCATCTGTGCCGCTGGTGCACCGGAGCTGGGTAGGCCGCTCCGGCACAGCAGCGCCCCCAGCCGCGTCCACATGCACAAGCTATGCCACGTCGATGCCCTCTCCGTGCGGCTGAACGAGCGCTTTCAGAACGTGCCGGCGCTGCCCCCGCACCGCTCGCCTGCAGGCTCGGTCCGGCCCCCCCATTTGGGGTAGATGCGTGCCGGCCGGCCGGGCAGGCGGTACTGTTTGGGCGGCGTCGCGCGTGGCTGGCTCCGAGCGCCCGCACTCGAGCTCCGCGATCCCAGTCCACAGGCTAGGACGTATATTCTAATAGGAGGGCAAGGCTAGCTGTCCGGCCGTCTCCGATTCGGCCGTATCCAATCTGACACCCATCCGTTTTGTCTCATCGACGAGAAAGGCGGCGCTCGACCGTCACGCTCGCGGCAACGTACACGATGCGCGCTCTGGCGACGCACACGCGGCGGTGCCGGCGGCACGCTCCCGGCGCCGGTAACCAGGCATGACCGCCACATCAACACCCTCATTGCTTAGCACTCGCACCATACCCGCAGCTCACTCATCTGCTACAGAAGAATCGGTTATCTCCGATCTCCCGTCCAAGACGAATGGAGTCGCTCCACTTTCGACCGCTACTTCCTTGATGTCGACTCTCTCGGCAGTGCCGGCGGCGCCCCCGGCCGCCATCGACGCCACACCGGAGGTACGCCGGATCGTCTCGGTGGGGTTCGAGGGACCGCGCACGGTGGGGCTCTTCAGCGACGAGGAAGGGCCGCTGGGAGAGGGGCAGTTCGATGTCGATACGCTCTTCAGCGGCATCTCCGCCGGCACGGAGCTCACGCAGTTCCGTGGTTCCAATCCGTACCTGCACGGCTGGTGGGACGAGCGGCTCAAGCTCTTCATTCCGACTGGAGAGACCAGGTCTGGCGCAGCGCATGCCAGCCAATCGTTCCCCGTGCGCGTCACCGGCTACATGGAGGTGGGCTGCGTCGCCGCCTCGCGTTCTCCGGCCGTGCGCGAAGGCGAGCTGGTGTGCATGGCCTACGGGCACAAGAGCGGCCACCGCGCCGACGCCCGGCGTGACTTCTTCGTCGTGCTCCCTGAGACGATCGACCCTATTCTCGGCATCTACGTCGCGCAGATGGGCCCCATCTGCGCCAATGGCATCCTGCACGCGGATGATGAGCTGCTGGGCGAGCGCGTGACGCGTCTCGGGGAGGGCCTGCGTGGCCTGCGCGTGGCCGTCTTCGGCGCCGGTGTCGTGGGCCTGCTGACCGCGATGATGGCCCGCTGGGCCGGTGCGGCCGAGGTCGCAGTCGTGGACCGTGCGCCCGACCGCCTGGCGGTGGCCGCCCGGCTGGGCCTGCTGGCCGTCAACACCACCGAGGGAGAGGCGCCCATCTTCCTCAAGGAGCGGTGGCGCGGTGACGACGGTGACCATGGTGCCGACGTGGCCTTCCAGTGCAGCGGCTCAGACGTGCTGCTCAATCTGGCACTGAATAGCCTGCGCCCGCAGGGAACGGTGATCGACCTCGGCTTCTACCAGGGCGGCGCGCCGAATGTCCTCTTTGGCGAGGCGTTCCATCACAATGGGCTGCGCCACATCTGCGCGCAGATCCGCCGCGTGCCGCGTCGCCTGGCATCCACCTGGAACCGCCAGCGCCTGGCGCAGGAGACGATCCACTTCCTGCGCGAATGCGGCCCGGCGGTGCGCGAGCACCTCATCACGCACGTGGTGCCGTTCAGCCAGGCGCAGTCGATCTACAGCGCGCTCGACTCCGGCCAGCCCTATGTGCTCCAGGCGGTGCTCGTGCCCGACACCGGTCTCCCAGAGGAGTACCAGAGCCTCTGGCCAGCATGAGGGGCGTCGTAGATCTGGATCCCCAGGTGGGCCATCAATTTCCCGCAGGAGTACCAGAGCCTCTGGCCAGCATGAGGGGGCTCGGCCTCGGCGAGGATCGGGGGCTGCGGCCGAGCAGCCGGAGGATCGCTACGCGAAGAGCACGACCTCGTCGCCTTCGATTCGCACCTCGTAGGTAGCGACGCGCTCGTGGCGGTAGGGATCATAGAGGCCGGCGCCGGTCGCCAGGTCGAACTCCCAGCCATGCCAGGGGCAGCGGAGCACCCGCCCCTCCAGGCCCCACACGTACTCACCGGGCGCGGAGGGGAGTGTGGTGCCTGTGATCGTGCCCAGGCAGAGTGGCGCCGCCTGGTGCGGGCACGAGTTGCGCACGGCGAAGAGCCCGGCGGTGGTATGAAAGACGCCGATCTCCCGGCCGCCAATGCGCACGATCTTCCGTGCTCCCACGGGGAACTCGCCCAGCCGCGCAATCACGTGGCGCCCTCTCGCACGCTCCATACCGACACGACCCCAGATCAACCTCAGCGATCCATTGGCCATACCGGCTCAGCCGGCCACCGTGCCGAGCTTTGCTCCATAGAGCTCGGCCGCATTCTCGAAGAAGATGCGTCGCTTTAGATCATCGGGCACGCCGGCGAACGCCGCCAATGGGTCATCGAAGTCCCAATGCGGATAATCCGTGGCCAGCAGGAGCGTCTGCCGAGCATCGACCATCTCCAGCATGGAGAGGAACTGAGCACGATCCGGCGGCTCCTCCACCGGCTGGCTGGTGACACGAATGTGACGCCTGATGTACTCGCTGGGCAGCTCAGTGAGCCACGGTACCTCATTGCGCAGAGCCTTGTAGTTTTTATCGAGCCGCCACATCACGTGCGAAAGCCAGCTCACGCCGCATTCAACCATCACGACCTTCAGCTTTGGGAACCGCACAAATACTCCCTGGCACACGAGGCTGACCACGTGCGCCTGGGCCCGCTGCGAAAGACAGGTATGCCATTCGATGTACTTGCTCACCCATCCTGCTGCCGTAGGTGGGCCGGAGATCGCCCGCCCTTCGGCGCCGGGGTGCACCGCCACTGGTAGTCCGTGGTGCTCAGCCGCCTCATAGATTGGCCAATAGCGACGGTGGCCGAGGGGAGACTCGGTGGCCGTGGTGAAGAGCACCTGCACGATGTGTGGATGGTCTCCCAGACGATCGATCTCTCTTGCCGCTGCAAGCGGGTCCTGGGGCGCAACAAAGAGGGCGCTCTTGAAGCGTCCATCGGCATTGTGCTTGGTGAGCCAGAAGTCGATCGTCCAATCATTGTAGGCCGCTGCGAGCGCACTGGCGAAGTCTGGGTCAGGCAGCGTACCTAGTCCTAGGATGTTGCCCCCATTGAGGATGGCATAGCGCACGTGGTAGCGCTCGAGAAGCTGTTCTCGCAGTAAGGCTGGATCGCTGCCCGGCTCACCGCCCTCCGGGGGCGCAGCATCCGCCCGGTAGAGGCCGCCCTGGCCACGGAGGATCCCGCTGCTAGCGCCGCCGAAGCCGCTCTTCCGGACATGGCGCCGCCATACCTCAGGCAGGTAGGGGTGTAGCTGCGTGTAGTCGCTAATCGAGGGGTGAACATCAGCATCGATCAGCTCTAGCCCGGCCGGCACTGCGCGCCTTGCTCCAGGAGGAGGCTGGCTCTCCGTGGCCGATACCGTCATTACCCTTGCCCCCATACTCACTTGATCTGGCTCAACGCATCCTGCAAGATAGGCTCAATCGCCGCTCGTGCCCGCAGCAGGGCATCCTTCACCGACGACTGCCCTTGCCACACGGCATCCAGCTCCTTGTTCAGCGCGTTCGACATCTCCGGATAGCGGATCGTGTAGGGCTCGGTGCGGGCATAGGCCATGGCATCGACCGAAACCTTCGGGTCTTTGGGGAACGTGCCACTGGCGAAGAGCTCGGGCGATTCGGCTACCTTCCGGTGGGCGGGGAAGATGATGCCGCCGGCCTTCGCCATGAGCCATTGAAACTCCTCGGTGGCGAAGAACTTCTCCAGCTCCCAGCCGGCATCGGGATTCTTACTGCCTTTGATCATCGCGGTGCCGCCTACTGCCGTCCGCGTGACCCGCTTCTTCCCTTGCGGCAGGTGCACCAGCTGGACCTCAAACTGCGCCCCGGTCGCAATGATGCCCATGCGCGAGGAGATACTGGGCAGCATTGCTGCCTTGCCTTCCAGGAAGAACTGCTCTCCGCTTCTCCCCTGGAGGTCGGCCGGGCCGGCCAGCACGTGGCTCTTTAGCAGCTGGTCGGCAATCCACGAGATGGCATCTACCGCTTCCGGCCGATCGATGGTGACCTGGTTGCGATCTTTATTGAGCAGGTCAGCCTCGTTCTGCCACGGCACGGTGAACTTGGGGAAATTCCCGTTGTAATCGACTGCACCGAAGAGCCCTTCGGCCCGGCCGGCATTGGTGAGCTTCTGGGCCGCCGCCAGGTAATCGCTCCAGGTCCATCTTTCGCCAGGCACGGCCACGCCCATCTTGGTGAAAGCCGAGCGATTGATAAACATAATCAAGCTCGTAGCCACATCCGGCACGCCATTGAGCGTATTCCGCCACCGATAGGCATCCAGAGCCGCCGGCAGCAGCCCATCGAGTGCCGTCTTATCGCGGCGCAGATAGGCATCGTTCGCCGCGACAATGCCCATGGCGACAAACGTCGGGATGTTCTGCGAGTGCATATACGAGACATCCGGCGGCGTGCCGCCGGCAACGACCGTCTGGAGCTTCTGCTCAAAGCTGCCGCTAACGATGTCGTGCTCTACGCGAATATGCGACTGCCTGCTATTGAAGAGCGCAAGCCCCTGCTTGTAGGGCTCCAGATCGCTGCCATTGTCACGGCTCATGAACGTGATCTGCCCGCTCACGGTGCTGGGGAGGGCAGAGCCACTCTGGCGCTGGCCACAGGCGGCCAGAAACGCGCCCACTCCCCCAAATGCTCCGGCAGTCCGCAGCATACCTCGCCGCGTGCGTCGTACCGGCGTGACCGGCCGGCAGCCACCATCAGCGCGGCCGTCTGGCTCTTGCGCTGGCTCCATTGTCATGTTCCCTTTCCATGTAGTACCTGCGGCCGGGAGACCGTGCCATGCGGCCCTCCCACCGCCTCATCTACCGATGAGGTCCTCCGCGTGCTGAGGGGATTATTCGTGGCTGCTCCCGGCGCGTCAATGGCCAGGGTTGACGCATAATGTTCCTGAATTGATCTCATGTCTCTAGCGCCAGAAGAGCCGTTCACGCAGGAGGTGCCCGTTGCTGATAGGTACGGGCGCGTCCGTATTGGCCGGGCCATCATGCGGCCGGGCCAGGTACGTGGCATGGCGGTGCAAACGACCTACCAGCTCATGATGATCCAGACAGGAGAGGCCTTCGTCACGGTGGGCCGCCGGCCAGCGCATCACGTGCCGGCCGGACACGCCATCCTGCTCCGGCCGGAGCATCACGGCCACCGGCGTACGGTAGGGCCCGCACTCAGCCACCAGACCTGGGTAGCCGTGCTGCCGGAAGTCCTGAGCGGTGAGCAGAGGAGGGACCTTGATGCAGCGCCGTTCATGCTGCCCATCTCGCCAGAGATGGATCGGCTTCAGGAAGCCGCCATCGCATGCTACATGCGATACCCTGCCACCGAGGCAGTGCTTTGCCCGCTGGTAGTAAGCATGCTGATGCTCTACGTGGAAGAGGCACGTGCCAGAGGGCTCTTAGCCGCTCCCCAGCGGCATCACCCGGCGGTCGAAGCGGCTCGTGAGCTCGTTCGGCGCCATCTCAACGAGCCGCTCGATCTACGCACTCTTGCGGCCGCTGCGCATGTGACTCCGGAGCACCTGGTGCGCCTCTTCCACCGCGAGCTTGGCATCACGCCGCTGCGTTACGTGTGGGCCGAGCGCGTCCGAGCCGGCGTCCATCTCCTCCAGCACAGCGATCTCTCCATCGCTGAGGTAGCGGCACGCACCGGGTTCCGCACCAGCGGGCACTTCATCCGCCACGTGCGCACCGCCACCGGGCTACGCCCCCGGGAGCTGCGCCAGCGCAGCCGAGATGCCACTGAGGTCATGCAGGAAGAGCCTCTACCTCCCCTGCAGTGACGCGCAGCTGTTCTCGTCTATAGGCGCAGCTGTTCTCGTCTATCGGCGCTTCTGGAGTCGGCCGCAGCATGCACAAGCGCCCACTCTGCTCGCGTCGCTAATTTACAGGTGCCATGCGGCCCCAGGTTGGACTCGCAGGATGCTTTCAGGAGTGACGGCGTACATCCTGTAATCTATTCGTGCTCTGGGCCCTCGGGGCGCACCGCTGGATCGAAGAGCTCGACGACCTCGCCGTTGTCATCCACCCAGCGCCCGCAGGGCCCCCCGCGCTCACTCACCCCCAGGTCCACCACGCTGCCGTCCATCCGCAGGACGGGGTGATAGAACTTGGCGACCTTGGCCGCTTCGGCGGCGATGTAGTGGCCGATCAGCGAGCGACGAAAGCGGTTGGCACTGAAGTTGGGCCCGCTGCCGTGGATTAGCGAGCCGTTGAAGAAGAGCACGTCGCCCGGCGCCATGACTACTGGCACGATCTTCTTGCCCGGCGGAATGGGCACGGTGGTATCGGTAAAGCTCTCCACCATGTTGGCGCGCTCGGTGCAGAGGATGGGCAGGTGCTGCGTGCCGGGCACGACCTTCATGCACCCGTTCTCTTCGTCCGACGGGTCGAGCGCCATCCAGGCCGCCATGCACGTGCCGGGCTGTACGCGCAGGTAAAACTGATCCTGGTGCATCGCCTGCCCCCGCGCGCCGGCCGGCTTGAAGTAGAGCATCGTCTGCACCGCGTACGGCTCCTCGCCCAGCAGCTGGCGCAGCGCGACGCGCAGGCGCGGGTCGAGCAGCCAGCGCAGGCTCACCTCATCCCAGCGGTGCATGTGAATCATGCGCGGGTACTTCTTGAGTGGATCGGGCTTCTCCTCAGGCTGGGGAGCACCCTCGCGCGGTACGCCGGCGAAATCGCCTGGATAGCTCCCTTGTGCGCGCAGGCGCATGTAGTGCTCCTTCAGGAAGGCGATTTCGTCCGCAGCGAAGAGCCCGCGCGCCACGACGTAGCCATCTCGGGCATACTGCGTGAGCTGCTCGCCATTGAAGACCTGCTCGATCGTCTCCGGCGGGCGTAACGATCCCGTAGCGAGCGCCTGTGGCTCAGCCTCAATCGCCATCTTTCCTTCTCCTCATCGCTATGCGGCTATGTGGTATGCCGGTGTATCGTATCGCGTGACCAGGCCGTCTACTGCTATGCGCTTTGCGCTCGGCGCGCATTGCTCCCCTTCCCCGACAGTGTGCTCCACGTGCTCAGCGCCGCCCCTCCTTCTCGGCGATGAACGCATTGACCTTGGGGACGATGGCGTCCACCGCTTCCTTTGCCGTGAGCTCCCCCGACCAGATCTTGCCGAGCTCGGTACTCCACAGCGAGCCCCAATCACCCCAGCCGATGCTAGGTGTGGTGGGAAGCGGATGCCCGAACTTCACCGCGTCGAGGAAGACCTGGTTTCCCTTGCGCGAAGGAGGCATCTTGGCCAGGTAGCGCTCCTCGACCGACTTCTCCCGCACCGTGGGCACCGACACGCCGCTGCTACGTGTGCACCGCATCGTGGTCGTGCGACCGCATCATCGTCGGATCGTTACGCTGCGGGTCCTGTGGCGAGGCACCCATCTCGCCACTGTCCATGTCGGCCATCATGGCCATCGGCAGCTCCACTCCGCTGGGGCCAGCCAGCCCCTCCAGCCGCGGCTGGTTGGCGGCGCACGGCGTACCGAACCGAGGCAGCCCGAACGGCAGGTGCGTCCAGCCCCGCGCCAGGATCTGCAGGTGGTTGGAAGGGCTGCGCCGGTCCGGGGAGCCCCACATGGTGAAGCTGCGCGCGTTGGCGTAGTGGCAGACCAGCGCGCGCCGGAAGCGGTTCTTCGAGCGATTCGAGTGCGAGCGATGCAGAATATGCCCACCAAAGAAGATCACGTCCCCCGGCTCGACGATCGCCGGCACCTCTCGGCCAGGATACTTGGCCGCGATCCGCGAGAGCGTGTTGCGGCTGGTGTCCATGTCTGAGACGTGCTCCACCACCGCCAGATCGCCAAGGTTGGCGTGGTTCTGGCGCACGCGATCTTCGGTGGGGTAGATCGGCTCGTGCTGCGAGCCGGTGGTGATCCACAGGCAGCCATTCTCCTCATCGGCCCGGTCGACGGCGATCCACGCCCCGCACAGCGTATCCGGATAGGTGGGAATGTAGTAGCTATCCTGGTGATAGCCCTGGCCGGCACCACCGGGCGCCTTGATGAAGTACATCGTCTGCATCGCCATCACATCCGGACCGATCAGGGCCTCGAGCACATCGAGAATGCGCGGGTGCAGCAGATAGCGCTCCTCGATCTCCAGATGCCGGTGCAGCATGTGGATGCGCAGGTAGCGCCGCTCGATCTCCTCCACACTCATGCCCGGCGGCGGTGGCTCGAGCCCGGGCACCTGCGCCACCGCACCGCGACCATACATCAGGTCATAGCCATGCTCGCGGAGCTCCTCCACCTCGTCGCCACTCAGCAGGCCGCGCACGATCAGGAACCCCTGCTCGTGGAAGCGCACGTACTCTTCGACCGAGACGACGTACCTCTGGCGCTGGGGCGAGAAGTCGGTTGCTATCCACTCCGGGCGGCGCCACTCCTGCGGGACAGGGCCGCTGCTCGGATCGCCCACCAGTGGCCCCTCCAGAGGGCGCGGCACAGCGAGGGCTCCCACGGCGCCGTTCTTTGCCGCCGGCCGCTGCGCGGCCGGCGCTGCAGGCATCACCGGCCCAGTTCTGGCTACTGTCTTCATCTCACTCATCTCCGTGCTCTCCTCTTCCTCTCATTGAACTCGTCCAGCGAGCTACCGAACGCGGCGCGCCGGGCCCGCTCCCTGGCAGTGTCTCAAGTGCTATAATCAGCACACGGCTCAGAATCCCTGTAGCCGCATCTGGTTACGCGCCTCCTCACCGGCGGCTTTGAGCGCGTCGCGCGGCGCTTGCTGGCCGCTGAGCGCTGCGGACACCGCCTTCCCGATCACGCTATTCACCTCCGGGCGTATCGGATGCTGATACTGTGGCGGCACCTCGGGTGCCAGCTCCTGGAAAAGCTGGCCCAGATCCTGTCCACCGAAGAACTCCTCCTTCACATGCAGACGCGCGTCCTTGAAGGCATCCTTCACCGGCGGGAAGAGGTTAATCATCTCGTAGCGCTTTGCCGCGTTCTGCGGGTCGAGCATGAAAAACTTCATGGTCTCCCACGCTTGCCGCTGGAACCTACTGGATTTGAGTAAGCAGTTTCCGGTACCACCCGCGCAGCTCGTACGGCGAGGCTTGCTGTCTTTACTCCAGATCGGCAGCGGTGCGGCAGCCCACAGTCCCGACGTCTGCGGAGCGTACTGCTTCAGAAAGCCTGCGCCCCAATCGGCGTTGACGTACGTGGCGTAGCGGTTCGCCTGCACCGCCGCCCAGAAATCCATGCCCTGCGGCAGCGGCCGGTTCGTCACCCGATAGCGCTGCGCCATGTCAACCAGGTACGTGAGCGTTTCCTGGCCCAGCGGCGTATCGGCCACTAATGCACCGTTGGCGTCGAAGTAGTCGCTGCCACGCTGGCGGAGCGCCACGTCGAACCCATACATATGGAACTGCAGATCGTCGTTCACCATCTTCTTGCCGGCCTCGACGTAGTCATCCCAGGTCTTGAGCGCCCCGACTTTGATCCCCGCGCGCTCGAACAGGTCCCGGCGGTAGTACAGCACCACTGGAGTGAGGGCGTGCTCGATCCCGTATGTCTTGCCTTCCCAAGTGTAGAGCGCCTCTCGGCTGGGGATGAGCCGGTCCCAAAAGCCCTCCTTTCTCAGCATCCCACCGATCTCGACCATGGGCACCTCGCCCCGCAGAAACCGGCCGAAGGCGCCTTGCTCAATGTCAGCAATATCCGGAGCGTTCCCCCCGGCGATAGCCACCTGATACTTGTCGGTCCAGCTTTGCCCGCCCGGGTCTGATGCGATGAGACTAGGCTCGACGGTGATACCCGACTTCTGCTGCCATACCGAGGCTACTTCCTGGAAGTAGTGGTAGTGGGTAACTGGAAAGGTCCACAGCTGCAGCTTGATCGGCTGCCCCATGGGCGCGGCCGGCATTTCGGCGGCCCGGGAGCAGCCGAAAGCCAACGCCACCCAAGACAGTATGCCGGTACTCCTGGCTGCCTGCCCTAGCCAGTGCCGGCGTGACCCTGCAAAGACTGGTCGCATCGCCGCCATGGTCTTACCTCCGTGTGCAAACAACGCTTGAGTTCTGCCCGCCCGGCTTCGCCCGCCGGCCAGCAGGCCCTCACATCTGGCAGCCGAGATTGCTTTGCTTGACGTGCAACCCCATCGTGTACCATGCGCGCCAGAAGCGCAATGGCTGCTGTTGAACACCTGTTGTCTCTGGCTGACCTGAGTGCCCAGCCACAGGCGGGAACGATTGTGTACCCGCCGGGCGGGACGTTCGGCCCGCGGGTGCAGCTCGATTACCAGCTGGTCTACCTCCACCGCGGCTGCGTCGATGTGGAGATCGACGGCGCATGGCTGCACCTCGGCCCGGGCGAGGTGGCGCTGCTCACGCCGGGCCACCGTGAGTTCTTCCGCTTCGCGCGCACCGAAGAGACGCACCATAGCTGGGTGGCCTTGCGGCACCTGCCGCTCGCGCCCGAGCAGATCGCAGAGCTGGATGCTGCGCCTCGCTCGCTGCCGCTCTCCGCTGCCATGTCCAGCATTCTGGAGGCCTGCCTGGCCGTGCGCGGCCTCTCGCTGCTGGAGCCGCGCCGCCGGCCAGTGGCACCGGCACCGCCGGAGCTGGTGCCACTGGTGGTGGCGGCGCTCGTCCGCTACGGCGAGGAGGCCCACGCACCGGGCTCAGCGGGCCAGGGCGAGCCTGATCCACCGCATCCGGCCCTTGCGCGAGCGCTCTGGGTGATCCACCATCGCCTGGACGAGCCGCTCACGCTGCGCGATCTCGCCGCCGCCGCGCACGTGACGCCGGAGTATCTGGTGCGGCTCTTTCGCCGCCGGCTGGGCACCAGCCCGCTCCGCTATCTCTGGCAGGAGCGCGTCCGCTTCGGCCTCTCCCTGCTGGAGCATACCGGCCTCCCGGTCGGTGAGATCGCGGCCCGCGCCGGCTTCCAGACGGTCTACCACTTCTCGCGTCGGGTACGCGCGGCCACGGGTGTACCCCCCACCAGGCTGCGCCGCCGGCGCTGGCTCGGCACGCCCGAGGAGCCAGCCGACAGCCGCTAGCTGCTTGGCTTAGCGTCTCTTGCCAGTGGGATCCGGGGGCGGCTTGAGCGGGCTGAGGCGCGCCCGGCGGATTTCCAAGAAGCAGCATCGCCCGGTTACTCCAAGGTGGGTGTCTGCCGGCGCACGCGCTGCCACAGCTCGCGCGTCTCCAGGATGTGCCGGCGCACGGCAGCCGCGGCGCGCTCCGGGTCGCCGGTAGCGAGCGCCTCCACGATCGGCGCGTGCGACTCGGCCGTATATGGCACGATCTCGCCCTCCGGCTGCTCGGCCAGGATGGCGCTCAGCTGCGCGCGCACGATACCGTCCATCGTCGCCCATACGCGAGGGAGGTGCACGTAGCCCGAATCGCGCAGCAGCTGCAGATGCAGCTCCAGGTCGGCGGCGTTGAGCGTCGCGAGGTCGCCGGCAGCGGCCGCGCGGCGCATCTGCTCGAGGAGCCGGCGATACGGCTCGATCCGGCCGGGGTCGGCGGCGATCGCCGCCGCCACGCGCCGCGCCGCGATTGCTTCCACCTCGGCGCGCACGCGGTAGACCTCCCAGACCTCATCCTCGGAGATCGTCGCCACGTAGCTGGCGCGGTGTGGCTCGCTGCGAATCAGCCCCTCCTGCTCCAGCGCGCGCACCGCCTCGCGCACCGGGCCGCGGCTGATGCCCAGCTTGGCTGCCAGCTCCTCCTCCCGCACGCGCTCTCCGGGCCGCAGCGCACCGCTGATGATCGCCTGGCGAATGGTGGCGATCGCGTGCTCGCGGAGCGTCGGCGGCCGCGGCGGCGCCACCGCCGAGCCACGCGCCCACGCAGCCGGCCGCGCCGCCACGCCCCCCTCGCGGCCGCTACTCGATCCTCTCTCAGCCATCTCGCACCATCTGCGCATTATGCCTGGTGCACGGCTCCTCCGGCAGTAGCCATGACTGTTTCAAGTCGGCTGGGAGGACACGCACCGACGAACGTGAAACTCCCGCGCAGCCTCCGCGAGGGATTGACAGTAGCACGTAGAATGTCTACAATGCTTGTACCTATCAGGATCGCCGGTGCCCAGCGCCCGGCCAGCGGATGTTCCGTGCCTTGGCGGGCAGCGGTGGTAGGAGGACGACGCTCACGAAGGATGGCAAGTCGGGCGTGAGGCTGATGGCACGCACGCCATGGCCAGTGCCGAGCGGACGACGCTTACCTACGGATGGTGAGCCTTGCGTCGCACACGGCCCCGCACGACCCCGCTGCCCTGGATGCCAATAGCCAATGGCGAGCGAACGACGCTTACACACGGATGATGAGAGCAAGAACGCCCATGTCTAGCTCGGTGGCACCCCTTGCCAGTCCAAATGGACCGGTGGTGCGCGGCCAGGCCGGCCGCGAGCTACTGCGCCATCTGGTGCTCGACTTTCGCCAGATGGCCGCCTTCGCCGAGGAGCCATGGATCTTCGTGCGCGGCGAGGGCGTCCGCCTCCAGGATAGCGACGGGCGCTGGTATCTGGATGGCCTCTCGGGCGTGTTCGTCACCAGCCTTGGCTACGGCAACGAGCGCGTGCTGGCGGCCGCCTACGAGCAGCTGGCCACGCTGCCCTTCGCACCGCCGCTGCACGGCACCACCCGGCCGGCGCTCGAGCTGGCGGCGCGGCTGCGCCGCCTGGCCCCGGCGCCGATGCGCGGCGAGGCCGGGCAGGGGCCCGGCCCCGGCGTGAAGCTGCTCTCCGGCGGATCGGAGGCCACCGAAGCGGCGATCAAGCTGGCACGCCAGTACTGGAAGCAGGCCGGCCATCCGCGCAAGTACAAGATCATCGGCCGCTACGGCGGCTATCACGGCGCGACGATGGGCGCGCTCTCGGCTACCGGCGGCTGGGAGCGCAAGAGCGTCTTCGAGCCGCTTGTCGCCGGCTTTCTGCACCACCATCCGCCGCACGTCTTCCGCTCGCTCTTTGGTCCGGAGGCCGCCAGGCTGCTCGACGCCACCACGTGCGGCGTCGCCAGTGCTCGGCTGGTGGAGCACACGATCGAGGCCGAGGATCCAGAGACGGTGGCGGCGGTGATCGTCGAGCCGATCTCCATCTCATCGGCTGGCTTCGTCGCGCCGCCCCGCGAGTACTATCAGGTGCTGCGCGAGGTCTGCGACCGGCATGACGTGCTCCTGATCTTCGATGAGATCATCACCGGCTTCGGCCGGCTGGGTGAGTGGTTTGGCGCCGACTACCTCGGCGTCGCACCGGACTTGCTCTGCTGCGGCAAGGGCATGAGCGGCGGGTACGCGCCGCTGGCGGCGGTGCTGATCGCGGAGCGCGTCTGGCAGGCGTTCCTGGGCGCGCCGGAGGAGCGCAAGGAGTTCCACCACGGCCATACCTTTGGCGGGAACCCTGTGGCAGCGGCCGTCGGGTGTGCGGTGATCGATGAGATCGAAGCGCGCGACCTGCTCGGCAATGCGCGTCGGCGTGGCGCGCAGCTGCGCCGGCGGCTCGAGGCACTCGCCGCGCGCTTCCCCCAGGTGATCGGTGAGGTGCGCGGCGCCGGGCTGCTCCAAGGGTTCGAGTTCGAGGCGGCGCGCTATCCCAGGACGGCCAAGCCGGGCAAGCGGTTCGAGGCACTGGCCAGAGAGCGCGGGCTACTCGCGCGCTGCGGCGATGAGTACGTCGCCTTCGCGCCGCCACTGGTCATCACCGAGGCTGAGCTGGATGAGGCGCTGGATATCGCCACCGCCTGCCTGGAGCAGATGGCGGGCCAGGGCAAGTAAGCCATCGGCCGGCGCGGCCGATGCCGGCAAGGCATGGATGAATACGCCCTGAGGAGCAGGCCAGGCTTGGGAGGCGAGCGATGAGAGAAGCAGCACCGCGGCTACAGGCGGGAATCGCGCGCGCCGACATCACGCCTCCGGTGGGGATCGCGCACGGGAACTGGGGCGCCGCCACGCACTCGCGCGCCGAGGGAATCGATCTGCCACTCTGGGCCACGGTGCTGGTGCTGCGCGATACCGAGACCGGCACCACCGCCGTGATGGCCGACCTGGATCTGCTACTGCTCCCGTTCAGCCTGGCCACGGCTATGCGCGAGGCGGTGGCGCGCACCACCGGCGTGCCGGCAGCGCACGTCCGCGTCTCAGCCACGCATACCCATTCTGGCCCCACCCTTTCTACCGCCACCTGGCTCGAGGAGGGCGCCGAGC
>Ga0070741_10009839_pt1 | contig 18331 bp, 17 predicted proteins | sample Coa_R1_4_FD_66440 | JGI IMG/M metagenome (GOLD analysis project Ga0070741, IMG submission 66440) | Surface soil microbial communities from Centralia Pennsylvania, which are recovering from an underground coalmine fire - Coalmine... | ecosystem: Environmental > Terrestrial > Soil > Unclassified ...
TGCTCGTCTCGTCGGTGCTCGTGTCCGGCCTCGTGCTCTACAACTGGAATGCGAGCTTCGCGAGCCGATTCGACGACGTCGTCCTCCTGGCGACGTGGATGACGCTGATCGCATACGCGTATGCGGCCGCCGCCGAGGTCGTCTTGTTCATCAAGGAACGCGAGCTCTTCTCGTGGGTGAAGCTCGGTCGCGACACGGTGATCGCCGCTCTCGCGTTCGCCTACTCCGTATGGGCGATCTGGGGCTCCGGTCAGGAGTGGCTCGCGAAGGGCTTCATGCTCCTGCTCTTCGGCATCCCGGTCTACGTCTGGATGAAGTGGCGGCGGCGGGCCGCCGAGCTCGCGCACCGCGAGCGCATCGAGCGTGAAGCGTTCTCGCTCCAGCGCTCCTACGTCCCACCGCCGAAGCCGCGCGTTCCGGTCAGCACCAACCTGCACTGAAAGGAGCCCGTCATGCGCAAGCTCATCATCATGGGAGCCGGAGGGCGAGACTTCCACGACTTCAACGTCGCCTTCCGAGCTGATCCGGAGACGCACGTGGTCGCGTTCACGGCCACGCAGATCCCCGGCATCGACGAGCGCACGTATCCGCCCTCGCTCGCCGGTCCTCTCTATCCAGGCGGCATCCCGATTCATCCGGAGTCGGAGCTCGGCTCGCTCATCCGCGACAACGCCGTCGACGAGGTCGTGTTCGCATATTCGGACCAGCGGCACGAGACGGTGATGCACAAGGCGTCGCTCGTGCTCGCCGCGGGCGCCGACTTCACGTTGCTCGGACCGCGCTCGACGATGCTTCGCTCGACGAAGCCCGTCGTCGCCGTCTGCGCGACGAGAACCGGCTGCGGCAAGAGCCAGACGAGCCGCAAGGTCGGGCGCACGCTCCTCGACGCGGGGCTGAAGGTCGCGCTCGTTCGCCATCCGATGCCGTACGGCGACCTCGAGGCGATGCGCGTGCAGCGCTTCGCGACCCTCGAGGACATCGACGCGTCGAAGCCGACGGTCGAGGAGCGCGAGGAGTACGAGGAGCCGGTGCGCATGGGGATGGTGATGTACGCGGGCGTCGACTACGAGGCGATCCTGCGTCAGGCGGAGGAGGAAGCCGACGTCGTCATCTGGGACGGCGGCAACAACGACCTTCCGTTCTTCGTCCCCGATCTGCTGATCGTCGTCGCGGATCCGCTGCGTCCCGGCCACGAGCTCCTCTACCACCCCGGTGAGGCGAACGTGCGCATGGCGGACGTCGTCGTGATCAACAAGGTCGACACCGCCGAGGCGCACAACGTCGAGCAGGTGCTCGAGAACGTCGAGTCGGTCAACCCGATGGCGCAGGTGATCTTCGCCAAGTCGCCGCCGACCCTCGAGTACGGTCCCGACATCCTCGGCCGCGACGTCCTCGTCGTCGACGACGGCCCGACGCTCACCCACGGCGAGATGCCGTTCGGAGCAGGCCTCGTCGCGGCACGCGCCGCCGGTGCTGCACGGATCGTCGACCCGCGGCCGTACGCCGTCGGCTCGATCGCCGAGGTCTTCCGCGCGTGGCCGCAGCTCACGAACGTCCTGCCCGCGATGGGGTACGGGGCAGAGCAGCTCGCCGAGCTCGAGCAGACGATCAACGCCGCCGACTGCGACGTCGTCGTCACGGGCACACCGATCGACCTCGGCCGGCTGATCTCGAGCCGCCATCCGATCCGGCACGTGCGCTACGAGCTGGAGGAGGTCGGCACGCCGACGATCGCCGACGTGCTCGAGACGGTCGTCGCCCAGGCGAAGACCGCCCACCCCGAGACGGTCGCGACGGGGTGATCGAGATGACGACCGGCACCCGCAGGGTCACGCACCTCACGCGGATCCTCGACCTTCGGCCGGAGGAGCTCGTGCGTGTGCTCGAGCTCGCCGAGCAGATCCGCGGCGAGCCGCTGCGCTATCTCGGAGCGCTCGAGGGACGATCGATCGCCTGCATCTTCGAGAAGCCCTCGACGCGGACCCGCGTCTCGTTCGCCACGGCTGCGGCGCGACTGGGTGCGACCCCGATCGCGCTGACGCCGGAGGAGCTGCAGCTCGGGCGGGGCGAGTCGATCGCGGACACCGCGCGGTCGCTCTCGGGCTACGTCGACGCGATCGTGATCCGCACGTTTGCCCAGGAGACGGTGCACGAGCTCGCCTCCTGGGCAACCGTGCCGGTCGTGAACGCGCTCTCGGACGAGCATCACCCGTGCCAGGCCCTGGCGGATCTGCTGACCATTCGCGACGCCTTCGGCGATCTGCCCCGGCGACGTCTCGCGTTCCTCGGCGACGGCGGCGACAACGTCGCCCACTCGCTGCTCGAGTCCTGCGCGCTCGCCGGAGTCGACCTCACGATCGCCTGCCCGCCCGAGTACGCGCCCGACCCCGACGTGCTGCACGTCTCCCGTGCGGCAGCCGAGGAGACCGGCACGGAGCTGCAGGTGCTCCACGACCCCCGGCAGGCGGTCGCCGGCGCACACGCGGTCTACGCCGACGTGTGGGCGTCGATGGGCGAGGAGTCGGAACGTGACGCACGGCGGCGCGCGCTCGCGCCCTACCAGGTCACCGAGGAGCTGATGAGTCGTGCGCAACCCGGCGCCGTCTTCCTCCACTGCCTGCCCGCGAAGCGCGACGAAGAGGTCGCGACCGCCGTGATCGACGGACCGCAGTCCGTGGTCTGGCAGCAGTCGGCCAACCGGCTCCCGACCGAGCAGGCGCTGCTCCTCCTGCTCACCGGGCGCGACGAATGAGACGCGAGCGCGTCGTGGTGGCGCTCGGCGGCAACGCGCTGCTCCGGCGAGGCGAGCGGGCGGAGCTGGACGTGCAGAAGGCGCACGTGCTCGAAGCCGCCGCGGCGCTTGCCGCCGCGGCGGCCCGTCACGACCTCGTGCTGACGCACGGGAACGGCCCGCAGGTCGGGCTCCTCGCGCTCGAGGCGGAGGCCTACCGCGACGTGCGGGCGTATCCGCTCGACGTGCTCGTGGCGGAGAGCCAGGGGTTGATCGGCTATCTGCTGACGCAGGCGTTGCAGAACGAGCTGCCCCACCGGCGAATCGTGACGGTGGTGACGCAGATCGTCGTCGACCCGACGGACCCGGCGTTCGCGGCGCCGTCGAAGCCGATCGGACCGCTCTACTCCGAGGCTGAAGCGCGCCGGCTTGCCGCGGAGCGCGGCTGGACGGTGGCTCCCGACGGGACCTCCTTCCGGCGCGTCGTCCCGTCGCCGCAACCTCGGCGCATCGTCGAGATCGACACGATCGAGCGACTCATCGCCGGGGGCGCGATCGTCGTCTGCGCGGGCGGCGGCGGCATCCCCGTCGTCGCGGCTCTCGACGGCCTCCACGGGGTCGAGGGCGTGATCGACAAGGACGCGAGCGCGGCGCTGCTCGCCGAGGTCGTCAACGCCGACCGGCTCGTGCTCGCAACCGACGTCCCGTACGTCGAGAGCGGCTACGGGACGCCCGCCGCCGCCACGATCGACGTCGCGACGCCGCGCGACCTGCGCACGATGCGCTTCGCGCCCGGCTCGATGGCGCCGAAGGTCGAGGCAGCCTGCTCGTTCGTCGAGCGGACCGGACGCGAGGCCGTCATCGGCGCGCTCCCCGATCTCGAACGGCTCGTCACGGGCGCCGGCGGGACGCTCGTCGCGCCGCACCGGCACTCGGCTGCGCATACGTAGTTCGGCGCAACGTCGTGCACGGGAATGCGGATGCCGGTGGCCGCACGTCGAGCTACCTTCGCGGCAGAGGTGGTGTGTGTTGCTCCGCAACGGCAAACTCCAACAGCTCGGCTCTGCTCGCCAACGCGAGCGTCGCGCACGCGAACGGCTCGTTGACGACCACGTTGCGGACGTCCGGGCGATCGCCTCGCGCTACCGCAACCTCGGGCTGCCCTTCGACGATCTCGTCCAGGAGGGCATGCTCGGGCTGCTCGACGCGATCGACCACTACGACAAGGAGCGCTGCCCCGACTTCGATCGCTACGCGCGCTTCCAGATCCGCCGCGCGATCCGCAACGCCCTCACGGACAAGTCGCGGCTCATTCGGCTGCCCAAGCAGATCGTCGAGCGCCGTCGGGCGCTCGACCGCGCCGATTCCGAGCTGACGAACGCGTCGGGCACGCACCCGTCGACCGGCAGGCTCTCCGACGTCACCGGGCTGACACCCGACGCCGTGCGGCAGGCCCGCGACTACGTCCCCGTCGTGCTCTCGCTCGACCAGGTCGTGCAACCGGACGGATCGACCCTGGAGTCGCTCGTGGCGGACGACCTCTCGCCGGATCCTGCCGCCGACGTGCTCGACCAGGAGCAGATGGAGCTCGTCGACCGGGCCGTCGCCGATCTCCCGCCCCGGCAGCGCGAGATCGTGGCGCGGCACTTCGGCTTCGGCTGCGACCCCGAGGACCTCTCGGAGGTCGCATCGTCCCTGCACCTCTCGCAACAGCGGACGCGGACGATCGAACGCGACGCGCTGTATGCCCTTCGCAACCGGCTCGAGCGGCCCCTGCAGCGGGACGCCGACTCGCCGGAGCCTGCGACCGGCACCGGTCGCACCTAGCGCCATCCGTACTTCACCGCGCGCCGGTTCGGCGACGGCCCGGATGCGCCCGTGCCGCGCGCAACCGATGCTGCTTGCGACAACGCAGGCAAAGGAGAGACCGATGCCAACGATCCTGATCGCAACCGACGGATCGCCCGAAGCGCAGGAGGCAGTCGAGTACGGGATCGGCCTGGCCGCCGCGAAGCACGCACGCGCGGTGTTGCTGCAGGTCGTACCGCCGGTCGACTGGACGCGGCTCGACCGCGGGTCGGCCGTGAAGCCCCTGCCCGACCAGATCCGGATGCGGGCGGCGCGAACGCTCGAGGAAGCCGTGGTCAGCGCGGCGAAGCACGGCGTCGAGGTGACGCCCGACATCGTCGCCGGGGAACCGGCAGACGAGATCGTCGCCTATGCAGATTCGATCGACGCCGACGTGACCGTCCTCGGGTCGCGCTGCCGCGGCGCGCTCGCCGGTGCACTGCTCGGCAGCGTCTCCCGCGCGGTGCTCCGTGAGTCGCGCCGGCCCGTCCTCGTCGTGCCCAGCAGACGCGTGCAGGCGGCGTAGCGATGGACGCGCCGATCCTCGTCGCCTATGCAACGAAGCACGGCTCGACCCAGGCGGTCGCCGCGACGATCGCGGCACGGCTCCGCGACGCCGGCCTGCAGGTCGAGCTCGAACGCGCAGACCGCGTTCGAGACATCGAACGCTTTCGCGGGCTCGTCCTCGGCGGCTCGCTCTACACGGGTCGCTGGCACCGCGACGCAGCCGAGCTTTTGCGCCGGAACCGAGATGCGCTGACACGCATCCCGGTAGCCGTCTTCGCGCTCGGCCCCCGCACGCTCGATCCGCTCGACCTCGCGTCGTCACGCAAGCAGCTCGAGCGTGCGCTCGAGAAGATTCCCGAGCTCGAGCCCCACACGATCGGCATCTTCGGCGGCGTGATCGACCCGGCGTCGATGCGCTTCCCCTTCAACCGGCTGCCGGCATCGGACGCCCGCGACTGGGACGCGATCGACGCATTCGCGGCCAAGTGCGCACGCGTGCACACCTTCGGGAAACCCGAAGCAGACACGAGGGCGATCCGCAACGAGGTTCAGCAGACGCACCGATGAGCTGAGCCACGGTCGCTGGGATGCTGCGATCCATCACAGGTCAAGGCTCACGAAGGAGCCGCGGCCGCGACAGAAGGAGCAGAAGAGATGCGTAAGTATTTCGAGTTCGGAGGCATCGTCGCCGCGGCAGTCCTGATCGGCTTCGGCATCGCGGCGATCGTCATGGGCGTCAACGGCGGCAACACCGTCAAGAGCAATCTCAAGCAGCAGCAGATCATCGGCACGCCCGACATGACCCCGGCCGGGATCAAGGCCGAGGCCGCGAAGGCGGGCCTGAAGAACATCAGCTTCCCGACCTGCTCGGTCGCGAACAAGGCCGTGACGAGCGGCTCGAGTGCACGGTGCTTCGCGGAGTACATGCAGATCCACGCGCTCGAGGCGACGGGCGGCTTCTACTACTCGCAGATGGGCATCTACACCGCAAAGGCCGACACGCCGAAGTCGCAGCTCGAGCCGGGCGGCGGCACCGACAACACGCAGTACGCGGCGGTCGACCCCAAGACGCATCAGCCCGTGCAGAACGGAGCACGGAACGTGTGGGTGACGGAGACCGCGCTGACCACTGCGCTCAACGCCTCCTACATGGCGGCGCGGCTCAGCCTGTTCGGCATCGTCGTCGGCGTCGCGCTCCTGCTCGCCGGCCTCGGCTTCGGGATCCTCGCCCTCGGCGGCGCGCTCCGCAGCGAGAGCGCACCCGCTGTCGGCAAGCTGTTCCACCGGACGACCGCTCCGGCCGCGTAAGACGCAGCTCCCCCACGCCACGTCGGGCCGCCACGTGCGGCCCGACTGCGTTAAGCCTCCATCAGCCCCTGGTCGAGCGCATAGCGGACGAGCTCGGCGCGGCTCGAGAGGCGGAGCTTCTGCATGATGTGCGCACGGTGCGTCTCCGCCGTGCGCACCGAGATGTAGAGCTGCTCCGCGATCTCCTGGTTCGTGTGCCCGAGGGCGAGCAGCCGCAGCACCTCGCGCTCGCGATCGGAGAGCGGATCCTCCTCCGCATGACGCGCCGCCTCGGCCTCCGCCGCGACGAGCCGAGCGCCGAGCACGGGATGGACGTAGCGGCCGCCGCGCGCCACCTCGTTCACCGCGGACACGATCTCCGCGTCGGCGGCCTCCTTCAGGACGTAGCCGTTCGCGCCGGCGCCGAACGCCTCACGGACGTAGCGCGGGTCGTCCTGCATCGAGAGGATCAAGACCTTTGCGTCCGGATGCTCGTGCAGCAGCGTCGGCACCACGTCGAGGCCGCTCTGATCCGGCATCACGACGTCGAGAACGATCACATCCGGTTTCGTCGAGCGAGCTTGGAAGATCGCGTCGCGCGCAGTTCCGGCCTCGCCCACGACCTCGAGCTCGTCCTCGGCGTCGAGCAGCTGCCGGATGCCGGTGCGCACGACCGAGTGATCGTCCACGACAAGCACTCGGACGGTCAACGCAGCGGCACCTCCGCCCGCAAGGTCGCCCCCGCGCCCGGCCGCGTCTCGATCCGCAGCCGACCGTCGAGCAGAGCGACCCGTTCGCGCATGCCTTCGAGCCCGAACCCGCCTTCGCGCGTCTTCGAGGCGTCGAAGCCGCGTCCGTCGTCCTCGACCAGGGCCGTCGCGGTATGCGCGTCACGGGCGAGAACGACGCTCACCGTCTGCGCGTGCGCGTGCTTGACGATGTTCGTCAGCGCCTCCTGGACGATCCGGTAGAGGGCCGTCTCCACGTCTGCGGGCAATCGCATGTCGTCGAGCCTACTCTGAAAGCTGACGGTCATTCCGGTCTGCTCGGCGAGCGTCGAGGTCAGCCGCTCGAGCGCAGCCGCCAGACCGAAGTCGTCGAGGACCGGCGGGCGCAGCTCGACCGCGAGTCGGCGAACATCCTGCAACGTGTCGACGACGAGCTCGCGCAGCTCGGCCACGGCGTCCGTACCGGCCCGCGCCTCGAGCGCCTTGAGCCCGAGGAGGATGGAGGTGAGCGCCTGCCCGGTCTCGTCGTGGAGCTCCCGGGCGAGACGTCTCCGCTCCGTCTCCTGGGCGTCCACGACCCGCCGCAGCGAGTCGCGCTGGATTCGTTGCGAGAGGTCGACGGCGATGGCGGCGCGACCCGCGAACACCTCGGCGAGGCGCTGGTCCGTGTCGGAGAAGCGCGACTCCCGTCCGAGCTTGTCGTGGACCTCGATCACGCCGATCGGGCGTCCGTGGACGATCATCGGCACCCACAGGCCCGTCCGCGCTCCGATCAGCCGGGACACGCCCCGGTCGATCTCGACGTCGTCGAGCACCGACTCGACGCGCTCGCTCCGGCCGCGGTCGAGCACCCGCCCGCTCTTCGACGACGCGCGGCCGACGACGCGACCGACGAGCCCCTCGGTCTCGGCGCCTGCTGCCGCGGTGAAGCGGAGGTCGTCCGGCCCGCTCGGGAGGAGCACGGCCACGACGCGGGCGTCGAGCAGCTCGCGCAACCGGCGCGCGATCAGGTCGAGCAGCCGCTCGAGGTCGGTCTCCGTGACGAGCGCGTCCGCGACCTCGTTCAGCGTCTCGAGCTGTCGAGACCACTGGGCGCTCGCCTCGTAGAGCCGCGCATTCTCGATCGACACCGCCGCCTGAGCCGCGAGGAGCGTGACGATCTCCTCGTCCTCGTCCGTGAAGTCGCCGCCTCCCGCCTTCTCGGTGAGGTAGAGGTTCCCGTAGGCCGTGCCGCGCAGGAGGATCGGCACGCCGAGGAACGTGTGCATCGGCGGGTGGTTCGGCGGGAAGCCCACCGACCGCGGGTCCTCGCCGAGATCGTGCAACCGCAGCGTCGCGGCGTTCCGGATCAGCGCGCCGAGCACGCCTCGGCCCCGGGGCAGCTCTCCGATCGCGGCGTGTGCCGCCGGGTCGATGCCGGTCGTCAAGAACCGCTCGAGCTCCTGGCCGCTCCGGTCGATCACGCCGAGCGCCGCGTAGCGAGCCTCGGTGAGCTCGGCGGCCACCTCGACGATCCGCTGCAGCAGACCGTCGAGGGAGAGCTCGGACGTGAGCGCGAGCCCAGCGTCCAGCAGCGCCCGCAGCCGGCCCTGAGTTGCGGAAACCGCCTCCACTCGTCTTCGAGCGTACCGCGCGCCGAACGCTGCGGCAAAGCCGCATCGGGCTCCGGTGAATCCCGGATGCGGCGCATTTTCCCGGGTTCCAGACTGATGGGGACACCAAAGGAGGTGTGCGCCATGTTCAAGACGATCGTGTGGGCAACCGACGGGTCGGACAACGCCGACCGTGCGCTGCCGTACGCAAAGGAGCTCGCGGAGACCAAGGGTGCGCGGCTCGTCGTCGTGCACTGCAAAGAGCTGCTCACGGGCCGTGCGGGCGGCTACCCGATCCGCGCCGACGAGCCCGACCTCGTCGCGAAGATCCGCCGCCAGATCGCGGAGCTCCACGACGCGGGACTCGACGTGCAGGCGGAGGTCGTCACGAGCAGCGGCACCGCCGCGGCACACGTGATCGCCGACGTCGCCGCCGAGGCGCATGCCGACGTGATCGTGGTCGGCACGCGCGGACAGTCGGCCCTCGTGGGGCTGCTGCTCGGGAGCGTCACTCAGAGGCTCCTGCACCTCGCGCACTGCCCCGTGCTCGCGGTTCCCTCCGGCGAGCGTGTGCGTCACGAGTCCGAGCTGGTGACGGCATCGACGGCGGGCTGACAGTCGAGGCGAGCGTCGAGACCGTCGCGGTGGACGTGATCCTCCGCGACGGCTCGACGTTGCGACTGCACGTGCCCGGCCCGGACGACGAGGCCGACCTGATCGCGTTCTTCGCCGGCCTCTCGCCCCGGAGCATCTACCTGCGCTTCCACGGCGTGCGCCGGGTCGACACGGACTTCATCGCGGGCTATCTCGTACCGGACTGGGACTCGCACGGCGTCCTCGTCGGCTCGCTCGAGGGCCGAATCGTCGCCGTCGCCGAATACGTTCGCCTGCGCGATGCGCGCAGCGCGGAGGTCGCGTTCGCCGTCGCCGACACGCTGCACGGCCGCGGCATCGCGACGCGCCTGCTCGAGCAGCTCGCGCAGCGCGCCGCCGAGCACGGCATCGAGCGATTCGTCGCCGAGGTCATGCACGAGAACACGGCCATGCTCGCCGTGTTCCGCGACGCCGGCTTCGAGATCTCGCGCAAGCTCGAGAGCGGCGAGATGGAGGTCACGTTCCCGATCGCGCCGACCGACGTCGTCCGTTCGCGCATCGACGAGCGCGACCACATCGCGGTCACCGCGTCGCTCCGGCCCTTCTTCAGGCCGGCGACGGTCGCAGTGGTCGGCGCGGCGACGAGGCGCGGCTCGATCGGCGGCGAGCTCTTCCGCAACATGCTCACATCCGATTTCACCGGCTCGGTCTTTCCCGTGAACCGGAAGGGCGACAGCGTCGCCGGCGTCCGGGGCTACCGGTCGGTCTCCGAGATCCCCGACCCGCTCGATCTCGTGGTGATCTGCCTCCCGGGCGAGCGGGTCGTTGCCGCCGCCGACGAGGCGCTGCGCGCCGGGGTTCGGGCGCTCTGCGTCATCTCGGCCGGCTTCGCCGAAGTGGGCGGCGAGGGCCGCGCACGGCAGGACGAGCTCGTCGCGCTCGTCCGCTCCCACGGCGCCCGGCTCGTCGGACCGAACTGCCTCGGCGTCGCCGTCCCGCCGATCGGCATGAACGCGACGTTCGCTCCGCGCGCCCTGCCCGCAGGACGTATTGCCGTCTCCTCGCAGAGCGGCGCACTCGGCCTCGCGCTGCTCGAGCGCGCGCGCGAGCGCGGCCTCGGGTTCTCAGCCTTCGTCTCGGTCGGCAACAAGGCCGACGTCTCCTCGAACGACCTGCTCGAGTGGTGGGAGGACGACGATGCGACCGACCTCGTCGTGCTCTACCTCGAGTCGTTCGGCAACCCGCGCAAGTTCGGCCGCCTCGCGACGCGCGTGGCGCGGAAGAAGCCGATCCTCGCGCTCAAGGCCGGCAGCACGAGCACCGGAGCGAAGGCTGCGAGCTCCCACACCGCGGCGCTCGCCGGTTCGGAGACCGCGGTCGACGCGCTCTTCCGCCACGCCGGCGTGCTGCGTGCGCGTACGCTCGAAGAGCTCGTCGACGCCGCCGTCCTCCTCTCGCATCCGCCGCTGCCGCAAGGCCGCCGCGTCGCCGTCGTCACGAACGCCGGCGGGCTCGGCATCCTCTGCGCCGACGCGTGCGACGCGGCCGGCCTGACCCTTCCGGAGCTCGCGGACGAGACGAAGGCCGCGCTCTCGTCGGTGCTGCCCGCGGAGTCGAGCGTCTCGAATCCGGTCGACCTGCTCGGGTCCGCGACCGCGGAGACGTATGCGGCGGCGCTGCCGATCATCCTCGCCGATCCCGGTGTCGACTCCGTGATCGCCCAGTTCGTCCCGCCGGTCGTCGCGGGCGCGGACGAGGTGGCCGAGGCGATGCGCGCCGCTGCACAGGGAGCGCCGAAGCCGTTGCTCGCCGTCGTCGTCAGCGAGGAGGGAATCCCGCAGTCGCTGCGCGACGCCGATTCTCCGGTCGCCGCATTCCCGTATCCCGAGTCGGCTGCGCACGCGCTCGGTCTCGCCGCTGTGCGCGCCGAGTGGCTGCGTCGTCCGGTCGGCACCGCCGCGCGCTTCGACGACCTGGACGAGCCCGCCGCGCGCTCGGTCGTCGAGTCCGTCGAGGACGCCTGGTTGGAGCCGGCAGCGGTGCGGGCCCTCCTGTCTGCGTACGGCATTCCCCTCGTCCCCGAGCGCGTCGCGGCCGACGCCGACGAGGCGGTCCGGTGCGCGGACGCCCTCGGCTATCCCGTCGTGCTGAAGACCGCCGCTCCGGGCGCGCACAAGACCGAGGTCGGCGGCATCGCGCTCGACCTCTCGACTGCCGGCGAGGTGCGCGAAGCCGCGGAGCGGATCGGCGGCCCGCTGCTCGTGCAGGCGATGATCTCGGGCGGCGCCGAGCTGCTCGCCGGCGTCGTCCAGGATCCGGTCTTCGGCCCGCTCGTCGCCTTCGGGCCCGGCGGAACCGCCGCCGAGCTGATCGGCGGAACCACCTTCGCCATCGCGCCCCTCACGGAGACCGACGCCGACGAGCTCGTCCACTCGGGCAAGGCGGGGACGCTCGTCCGCGGGTTCCGCGGCGCGCCGGCCGCCGACGACGCGGCCCTGCGCGACCTGCTCGGGCGCCTGGCCCGGCTCGCCGAGGACCTCCCGGCCGTCGCGGAGCTCGACCTGAACCCCGTGATCGCGCTGCCGACCGGCTGCGTCGCGGTGGACGCCCGCGTCCGCGTCCGCAGGCCGCAGCCGACCCACGACCCGAAGAGCTGGTAGTGGTCGAGGCGCCCGAACGGTCGACGGCGGACACCGAGCTCGGCCTCGTCGACGCATGGTGGCGCGCGGCGAACTACCTCTCGGTCGGGCAGATCTACCTGCTCGACAACCCGCTGCTCCGCGAGCCGCTGCTGCCCGAGCACGTGAAGCCGAGGCTGCTCGGACACTTCGGCACGACACCCGGTCTCAACCTCGTCTACGCGCACATGAACCGCGCGATCCGCGCGCGCGACCTGAATGCGATCTACGTGACCGGCCCCGGACACGGCGGGCCGGGGCTCGTCGCGAACGCGTATCTCGACGGCACCTACGGGGAGCTGTACCCCCACATCACGGACGACGAGGACGGCCTGCGGCGGCTGTTCCGGCAGTTCTCCTTCCCCGGCGGCATCCCGAGCCACGTCGCCCCCGAGACGCCGGGCTCGATCCACGAGGGCGGCGAGCTCGGCTACTCGCTCGCGCACGCGTTCGGCGCCGTCTTCGACAACCCCGATCTGCTCGCGGTCTGCGTCGTCGGCGACGGCGAGGCCGAGACGGGGCCGCTCGCGGCGAGCTGGCACTCGAACAAGTTCCTCAGCCCGCGGACCGACGGCGTCGTGCTGCCGGTGCTCCATCTGAACGGGTACAAGATCGCGAACCCGACCGTGCTCGCGCGCATCGCGCCGGAGGAGCTGCTCGCGCTGCTGCACGGCTACGGCTGGCGGCCCCTGCTCGTCGAGGGCGACGACCCGGCGGAGGTGCACCGGCTGTTCGCACGCGCGCTCGACGAGGCGCTCGACGAGATCGCAACGATCCGAGCGCACCCGTCCGGCCGGCCGCGCTGGCCGATGCTCGTGCTCCGCACGCCGAAGGGCTGGACCGGCCCGGCGACGGTCGACGGCGTCCAGGTCGAGGGAACGTGGCGGTCGCACCAGGTCCCCGTCGCCGACGTGCGCGGGAACCCCGGGCACCTCGAGATCCTCGAGCGCTGGCTGCGGAGCTACGGCCCCGAGGAGCTCTTCGACGAGGCGGGCTCCGTGCGTGCCGACCTGAGAGCCCTCGCGCCGGCAGGCCCGCGACGGATGAGCGCGAACCCGCACGCGAACGGCGGTCTGCTGCTGCGCGACCTCGTCCTGCCGGACTTCCGCGACTATGCGGTGCCGGTCGAGAGACCCGGAACGAGCTCCTCCGAGGCGACGCGCGTCCTCGGACGCTTCCTGCGCGACGTCATCCGCCGCAACGCGAACTTCAGGCTCTTCGGACCGGACGAGACGGCATCCAACCGGCTCGACGACGTCTTCGACGCCACCGACCGCGTCTGGGAGGCGACGCTGCTCGACACCGACGAGCACCTCGCGACCGAGGGACGCGTCGTCGAGGTGCTGTCCGAGCACCTGTGCCAGGGCTGGCTCGAGGGCTACCTGCTCACGGGCAGGCACGGCCTCTTCAACTGCTACGAGGCGTTCATCCACATCGTCGACTCGATGTTCAACCAGCACGCGAAGTGGCTGAAGGTGACCCGCGGGATCCCGTGGCGGAGGCCGGTGGCCTCGCTCAACTACCTGCTCAGCTCGCACGTCTGGCGGCAGGACCACAACGGCTTCTCGCACCAGGATCCGGGCTTCATCGACCACGTGATGAACAAGAAGGCCGAGGTCGTGCGCGTCTACCTGCCGCCGGATGCGAACACGCTCCTGTCGGTCGCCGACCACTGCCTGCGCAGCCGCGACTACGTGAACGTGATCGTCGCCGGCAAGCAGCCGTCGCTCGACTACCTCTCGATCGACGATGCAATCGCGCACTGCACGCGCGGCATCGGCATCTGGGAATGGGCGTCGAGCGACGACGGCGGCGAGCCGGACGTCGTGCTCGGCTGCTGCGGCGACGTCCCGACGCTCGAGACGCTTGCAGCGGTCGCGATCCTCCGGGAGGAGCTGCCTCGGTTGAAGGTGCGCGTCGTGAACGTGGTCGACCTCATGCGCCTGCAGCCCTCGACCGAGCATCCGCACGGGCTGACCCGAACCGAGTTCGACTCGCTCTTCACCGTCGACAAGCCGGTGGTGTTCGCATATCACGGCTACCCCTGGCTGATCCACCGGCTGACCTACCGCCACACGAATCACGCGAACTTCCACGTCCGCGGGTACAAGGAAGAGGGGACGACGACGACGCCGTTCGACATGGCGATGCTGAACGACCTCGACCGCTACCACCTCGTCGTCGACGTGATCGACCGCGTCGACGGCCTTTCGCGCACGGCGGCGCACCTCCGTCAGCGGATGCTCGACGCCCGGCTGCGCGCGAGGCTCTGGACGCGCGACCACGGCGAGGACCTTCCCGAGATCCGCGAGTGGAGCTGGCCCTACTGAGGCTCGGGGTGCAGGCCCGGCGGCAGCAGCGCGGGGTCTCCAGGCGCGTGGCGCGCCCAGCTGTACGCAGGCTCCGCGACGCGCGGCGGCCCGGCGAGATGCGGCTGCCAGGCGGCCGCCTTCTCCCAGAAGGCCGCCTTGCCGAGCAGAGCCTCGACCGACTCGGCCCCGCGCCACTCGAAGACGAAGACAGCCTCGTCGTCGGTGACGTAGACGGCATGGCGCTCACAGCCGAGCTCCTCGGGAGCGAAGGGCGGGCCGTCGGCGAGCAGCCCGCGAACCGCTTCGGCGGCACCCGGTTGCAGCGGCGCGACGATCGCGGCGCGCCTGCGGACGCTCGAGCGCTGCAGCATGGCCAGCCGGTCGGCGAGCTCGCCGATCGCTCCCGGCTCGGCGACGCCGGCGATCGCGATCGGATCTCCGTCGGCGCGGTCGAGCACGACGGTGCGGTGCCCGTCGATCCGCTCGGTGAGCTTGCGTCCGACGTGCACGTTCGCGATGTCCTCGTAGGAGATCTCTTCGACGAGCTGGGCCGCCGAGGCGTCTGTGCCCTCGAACCGCAGCGCGTGCGGCCCGAGCTCGAGCCTGCCTCGTGCAAGGGGGCGCACCCCGCGGCGCCAGACGACACCGTACGTGTGCTGCATGGTCGGAGCATCGCCCGAGACCGGCGTGACGTCGTCGGGGCGCCCCCGCGTTCGACCTGCGGGAAAGCCGCAATCTGATGGCCGCGGTCCGCGTGGAGGGGCTCGAGGTCGTCCGCGGCGGGAATCGCATCCTCGCCGGGCTCACGCATTCGATTCCGGCGGGCCTCGTGACGGGCCTGCTCGGTCCGAGCGGCTGCGGCAAGACGACGCTCATGCGCACGATCGTCGGCGTCCAGCGGATCGCGGCAGGGACGGTCACCGTGCTCGGCCTGCCGGCGGGCGACCCGCGGCTGCGCGTGCGCGTCGGCTACATGACGCAGGCGGCAGCGGTGTACGCAGACCTCACCGTCCGCGAGAACCTCACGTTCTTCGGACGGCTCGTCGGAGCCGGCCCGCAGACGGTCGACGACGCGATCGCGACGGTCTCGCTCGAGAACGAGCGCTCCCGCGTCGTCAGCCGGCTGTCGGGCGGTCAGCAGGCGCGCGTGTCGCTCGCCGCGGCCCTGCTCGGCGATCCCGACCTGCTCGTGCTCGACGAGCCCACGGTCGGCCTCGACCCGCTGCTGCGCCGGGACTTGTGGCTGCTCTTCCACGAGCTCGCGGCGCAGGGAAAGACGCTCCTGGTGTCGAGCCACGTCATGGACGAGGCGGAGCGCTGCGACACGCTGGTGCTGCTGCGCGAGGGCCGGCTGCTCGCCGCCGCGACGCCGAGCGAGCTCCGGCGCTCGACGGCAACCGAGGATCTCGACCAGACGTTCCTCGCGCTCGTGGAGCGTGCCGGGTGAGCCTGCAGGCAACCTTCGCGGTCGCAGAGCGCGTCCTGCTCCAGCTCCGCCGCGACCCGCGCACGCTTGCACTCGTCGTGGGCGTGCCCTGCCTGCTGGAGACGCTCCTGAAGGAGCTCTTCGAGGCGCAGCCGCGGCTCTTCCAGCACGTGGGAGCGCCGCTGCTCGGGCTCTTCCCCTTCGTGACGATGTTCCTCGTCACGTCGATCACGATGCTTCGCGAGCGCGTATCCGGCACGCTCGAGCGGCTGATGACGCTGCCGCTCGGGAAGCTCGACCTGCTCGCCGGCTACGGGATCGCCTTCGCGGTCCTCGCCGCCGTGCAGGCCGCCGCCGTGTCGGCGCTCGCGTTCGGCGCGCTCGGGCTCGACACGGCGGGGCCGCGCTGGGTCGTCGGAGCATTGGCCGTCGGCAACGCCGTCCTCGGCAGTGCGCTCGGCCTCTTCTTCAGCGCGTTCGCGCGAACGGAGTTCCAGGCCGTGCAGTTCATGCCGGCCGTCGTCTTCCCGCAGATCCTCCTCTGCGGCCTCTTCGTCGCCCGTGGAGCGATGGCGACCTGGCTGCGCTGGCTCTCCGACGCGCTGCCGCTCACCTACGCCTACGACGCGCTGGCGCACACGGCCGCCGGAACGCTCGACGCCCGCTTTGCCGCAGACGTCGGCGTGGTCGGAGGAGCCGCGATCCTGGCGCTCGCGCTCGGCGCCGCGACCCTTCGGCGGCGAACTGCGTGAGCGCCCACCGCGCAGGCGACGGGCGATCCGCACGATCGCTACGCCGATCTACGGATGCGTTCCGCGCCCGGGCCGGAGAACACCCGGGAGATGCACGCCCGCCTTGTCGAAGCTCAGGCCACGCGCCTCCACGAGCTCAGAATCGACGAGCTCGGACGCCTCGGACTGTCGATCATCGGCGTCGCGGTCGCCCTCGCCGAGCACGGACACCCGAGCCTTGCGCTGCCCGCGCTCGCGGCTGCCTTTGCCGGCGCAGTGCTCGCGCTGTCGGCCTTCCACGACCGGTCGGAGCTGCTCGAAGAGCTCGCGCTCGAGTCCGACGCGTATGCCATCCGAGCGGTCCGAGCCTTCGGCGAGCGGCTCGCCGCCCTCGAGAATCGACGTTCGCTCGCCGCCTCGATCCGCTGGATGCTCCACAACCCGAACTCCTACATGGCGCATTCCGAGAGCCTCGACGCGTGCACCGAGCAGCTCGAGGAGCTCGCGCGCGAGCTCGAGGACGACCGGCTCGTCCTCGATCCGGCCTGCGCCGCGACCTGCGAGCGACTGCTCACCGACGGACTGACGAGCCCGCTCATCAACCGCGCGCTCCCCGCCGAGGATGCCCTCGTGCGCATCCGGCGCATTCGCGCGGGCTTCCACGCGGCAGCCACGAGCGCCGCGGCCCCGGTGTGACCGCCGGGGCCGCGGCACTCGGTGTGCACTAGCTGGAGGCCGTCACCAGCTCCCGGTCGGCCGGCTTCGCCTTCACCGGCTCCGCCGAGAGCACGACCTTGAGCGCGTGCGTCTCGGCGGCCTTGCCGAAGACGTCATACGCGTTCTCGACGTCGTCGAGCTTGAAGTAGTGCGTCGCGAACGGCAGCGGATCGAGCCGTCCGCCCTCGATCAGGCGGAGCAGCATCGGCGTCGTGACCGCGTCGACGAGACCGGTCGTGATCGTCACGTCGCGGATCCAGAGCGTCTCCAGGTGGAGCGTCGCCGGGTGTCCGTGAACGCCGACGTTGGCGACCCGCCCGCCCGGCCGCACGAGCGCCGTGCAGAGCTCGAACGTCTCCGGCACGCCGACCGCCTCGACGGCGACGTCGACGCCGAGGCCGCCGGTGACCGCGAGCACCTTCGCGGCGGCATCCTCGTCCGCGTTGTTGATCGTGACGTCGGCACCGAACTCGCGTGCGAGCACGAGCCGGGCGTCGGCCTGATCGATGGCGATGATCTTGGCCGGCGTGAACAGCCGCGCCGTCATGATCGTCGCGAGCCCGATCGGACCTGCGCCGACGACTGCGATCGTGTCGCCGGGCCGGACTCCGCCGTTCAGCACACCGACCTCGAAGGCGGTCGGGAGGATGTCGGCGAGGAAGAGCACCTGCTCGTCCTCGAGCTCCTGCGGCACCTTGTAGACGGATGTGTCGGCGAACGGGACGCGGGCGTACTCCGCCTGCAGCCCGTCGATCAGGTGACCGAAGATCCAGCCTCCACCGCCGGCGCAGAGGCCGGGATGGCCGTCCTTGCAGAAGCGGCAGCGGCCGCAGGACGTGATGCACGAGACGAGGACGCGATCGCCGGGCTCCACCGTGGTGACGGCCGAGCCGACCTCGACGATCGTCCCGACGGCCTCATGGCCGAGGATCGTCCCGGGCTGCACAGCCGGAACATCGCCCTTGAGAATGTGGAGATCCGTCCCGCAGATCGTCGAGGCGTCGATCCGGACGATCGCGTCCGTCGGCGCCTCGAGACGGCGATCCGGTACGTCCTCCCAGGAGCGAAGACCGGGGCCGTGGTAGACCAATCCCTTCATCGGGAGCTCCTTTCAGCTGCGTGTGCGCTCCCGATCACCGCAGCGAAGGCTGCGCGGCATCCGTGAAAACTTCGGATCCGC
>Ga0070741_10009840_pt1 | contig 18331 bp, 17 predicted proteins | sample Coa_R1_4_FD_66440 | JGI IMG/M metagenome (GOLD analysis project Ga0070741, IMG submission 66440) | Surface soil microbial communities from Centralia Pennsylvania, which are recovering from an underground coalmine fire - Coalmine... | ecosystem: Environmental > Terrestrial > Soil > Unclassified ...
GCCGACGCGGCGCCACCGCACAATCGACGACGTTGCGAGCGTGAGCGTTCCGGCGAACCAGATCGCCAGTGCGGCCCACGTCGTCGTGCTCATGGCGTCGGCTGACGCGTCCTGCAGCGACGGATCGTCGAGGCCGAGCCCGGCGCGTGGCAGGCCGAGCCGCGTGTCGTTGAGCACGAGCGTGATCTCGCGACGCACGGGCGCGGTCGCGGCGGTGCGCACCCCGAGGGCGCCGCCGAGCGCGACCAGTGCCGCAAAGGGGATCAGGAACTTGACCGATGCGGCCAGCCACATGGCATGCCGGACTGCGGCGCGGTCGCGGCGAAACGCCAACGTGCCGAGCGCGATGACGAGAGCGCAGACGGTCGATTGCAGCAGGTGGTCCGAGAGGAGTCTCAGCGGCGTCATCGCTATTTGTCCTTTCGTGCGAGCTTGCGCAGCGTTCGTTCCGCCTCGTGGACATCGTCGAGCGTCAGCTTGCCGGTTTCGATGAGATGCGCGACGACCGGTTGCGTGCGCCCACCGAAGAAGCTGAGAAGCTCGTCGATCACGCGTCGCTGGGCGTTCGCACGCGTAATCTGCGGCTCGAAGATGAACGCGTTGCCGACCTTTTTGACGCGCCGGACGGCCTTCTTGGCTTCGAGCCGCGACACGATCGTCTGCACGGTCGTATAGGCAGGTCTGCCGGCGGCCGGCAGCGCCTCTTGAATCTCGCGGACCGACGCCGGACCGAGGGTCCACAACGCGTCCATGATCTGCAATTCGAGCTTCGACAGTTTCGGTGCCACGCGTGCTCCTATAGACGTAGCAATAACTACTACAGTTGTAGGTGGAATGGCAAGGGCGTCATGTACACTGCCGCCCGTGGCGCTGTCCGTCGATCACCTCCGCAAGGCGTACGACACGCTCGTCGCCGTTGACGATCTGTCGTTCGCCGTCGGTGCTGGCGAAATCGTGGGCCTGATCGGACCGAACGGCGCAGGAAAGACGACGACGCTCCGGTCGCTGGCCGGCATTCTGCGCCCGACCTCGGGCACGATCGCGATCGATGGACACGATCTCCTTGCGGCGCCGATCGAAGCCAAGTGCCGGCTCGCGTTCATGCCGGACGAGCCGCATCTCTTCGAATATCTGACCGTCGAGGAGCATCTTCGACTCGTCGCGCGGTTGTACACCGTCGACGACTTCGATCGCCGCTCGCGCGCGCTGATCGACGAACTCGAACTGACCGGGAAAGAGAAGTCGCTGCCGGGCGAGCTGTCCCGCGGCATGCGTCAGAAGGTCGTCATCGCGTGCGGCCTCGTGCGGAACGCGACGACCTTGCTGTTCGACGAGCCGCTGACCGGACTCGATCCGATCGGCATCCGGCGCATGCGCGAGACGATCGTTTCGCGCGCGCGCGCCGGCGCGTCGATCCTGCTGTCGTCCCATCTGCTGCACCTCGTCGAAGAGATCTGCTCGCGCGTGATCATCATGGCCGGCGGGAAGAAAATCGCGGACGGCACCTTCGCCGAGCTCGCGACGCGCGCCGATCTTGCGACGGCCGGATCGAACCTCGAGCAGATCTTTCTGCGCGTCACCGGTCACGAGTAGGTAAATGCTCTTGGCCAGCCTTTACATCGTTCTGTGCAGCGCGAGAAACCGGCTGAACAGGCGGATGAAACGCCTGCGCGAACCGCGATACCTGCTCGGCGCCGTCGTCGGCGTCGCGTACTTCTACTTCGCGATCTTCGCGCGCACCCGCGGGCGCAATGCAGCCCTCGACGCGGCGCGCGCGAGAAACGCGAACCGTCAGCGCCGAGGTCCCGATCCGGCGGCGGCGATCGCGATGGTCAGCGCATCCGGACCGGCGCTCGCTGGCCTCGCGTTTCTCGTGCTCGGCATCGTCGCATGGGTGTTGCCGTTCGACAGCGGCTTGCTCGACTTTTCGGAGGCCGAAACGGCCTTTCTCTTCCCGGCGCCGATCTCGCGCCGCGCGCTGCTGGTTCACCGCATGATGCGGTCGCAGCTTGGGATCTTGTTTGGATCGGTCATCGTCGCCTTCGCTGCGGGCTCCGTCACCGGATGGATGCGCCTCCGCATTTCGATCGGGATGTGGCTGGTGTTCGTGACGATCAAGTTGTATTTCACCGTGGTCACGCTGGCGCGCACGCGGCTGACGGCGGAGCGCCTCACGACGCGGGTGCTTGCGTGGACGCCGCTCGCGTTGCTGTTGGCGATGTTGACGACGGCCGGCACGGCAATCGTGCGCGCATTTGCCGCGTCGCCGGTCGAAAGCGTGCGCGATGCGTTCCAGCGCCTCGGCGCAGTGTCGCTGACTGGCGCATCGAGCGTCGCGTTGTGGCCTTTCGTCACGCTTGCACGTCCGCTCTTTGCGCCCGATTGGCCCGCCTACGTCCGCGCGCTCGGATGGGGCGTTGCACTCCTCGGGGCGTTAGTCGTCTGGGTGCTGGCGACAGACGATGCGTTCGAGGAGGCGGCGGCGCATGCGGCGGCGAGACGGGCCGCGAAGGCACAGTCGAAGCGGGCTTCGCTCGGACGGGCGCGGGCAACCGGCTTATCGCTCGCGCTGAACGGCCGTCCCGAGACGGCGTTCTTCTGGAAGAACGGCGTGCAGACGCTGCGCCTCGCGGGGCTGTCCGTCCTGCGGATCGCCATTGCGATGATCGTCATCGTCGTGACCAGCACGTCTGCGACGTTCAACGCGCTGCATCTGCAGGGCGTCGCGGCCACGGCGTGCCTCGTGTCGATCGCGCTGGCAGGGTTCGCGGCGATTCTTGGCCCGCAGGTCGTGCGGACCGACTTGCGCAGCGATCTGACGCACCTCGATGTGCTGAAAACGTGGCCCGTTCGCGCTGCGGCCGTAATCCGCGGCGAGATGGCGTGGCCGGCGGTGATGCTGACGATCGTGGGGTGGATCGCGATCGCGTCGGCGACCGCATTTTCTGCCGCGGCGTTTCCGCGGGTGGCGCTGGCGACGCGGCTGTCGGTGTCGGCGGCCGCGCTGCTCTTGATGCCCGCGCTCGTGTTCGCGCAGTATCTCGTGCAGAATGCCGCGGCGGTCATCTTTCCGGCATGGGTGCCGCTTGGCGACCAGCGTCCCCGCGGCGTCGATGCGATGGGGCAGCGGATCATCCTGCTCGCTGGCGTGCTCCTGTCGGTCGCGGTGATGCTCCTGCCCGGAGCCTTCGTCGGCGGCATCCTCTGGCTCGCTTTCCAACGCATCGTCGGTCCACCGATCTTCGTCGTCGGCGCGTTCGTCTGCCTGGCGTTTGTCGCGCTCGAAGTCCTTGCCGGAACAGAAATGCTCGGGCCGGTGTATGAACGCTTGGACGTGTTGGCGATCGAGCGCGCTGAGTGAGGGAGCAGAGGATAGGTAGCCTCCGTTTTCTCTGCGGCTGGGCTCGCCAACGCGCCCGCTGAGCTCGTATCCTCGTAGCAATCCACAACGAAAGAGGTTTGCTGATGCGTGTTCGTATCGCTGTGTCCGTGGTGTGTCTTTTGGCGGCGACCGCAGTTCAGGCGCGAGCTGAACAGACGATCGTGTTCTTCCGCCACGGCGAAAAACCGTCGAGCGGCAACGGACAGATCACGTGTCAGGGCATGAACCGAGCACTGGCACTGCCGACAGTGCTGTTCGCCCGATACGGAAAGCCGGCGTATCTCTACGCCCCAAATCCTGGCGTGAAAATCGCCGATCCCGGTGGCAGCTTCAACTACATCCGTCCGCTCGCGACGATCGAGCCGACGGCGGTGAAACTCGGCGGCATGCCGGTCAACGCGAAATACAGCTACTCGGACGTCGCCGGCGTCGAAGCGTCACTTGTGACGGCGACGAAAGACAACACTGTTTCGTTTGTGTCGTGGGAACACGCCTACCTCGTAGAGATCGCGCAGGCGATCATGACGGCCTACGGCGGCGGCGCTACGGTGCCGGCGTGGGTGTCCGGCGATTACGACAGCTTGTACGTCGTGCGGCTGCACTGGGCTGCGGACGCGTCGGGCGTGATGCACCCCACGGCAACGTTCACACACGAATTCGAAGGGCTGAACGGCCAGCCGACCAGCTGCCCGTTTTAGTTACTTGGTGACGACTTCGTAGGAGCCGGACGTCGGCTTGGTGTTCGTGTAGAGCGGAATCGCGCGGCCGTCGACGTACTTCGTGACCTTGTAGAGCGTTGCGCCGCTGCCGCGCAGTTCGATCGGGCGACCGCCCGCGAGGCGATTGACGCTCGCGACGTAGTCTTTCGTTTCCCGGTAGGGCGGCACCGTTTGACCGTGATTGTCGACGGCGCCCGGTCCGGCGTTGTAGGCGGCGAGCGCGAGTTCCTCGTTGTTGTCGTAGCGATCGAGCAGCGCGCGCAGGTAGGCGACGCCTGCGCGAACGTTTTCCGCCGGGTTGTAGGCGTTCCGCACGCCGTACTGTTTCGCCGTCGCCGGCATCAGCTGCATCAACCCCATTGCGCCCTTGGGCGATCGCGCAAGCGGGTTGAATCCCGACTCCACTTGCATCACCGCGCGCACCAGATCGACGCGCACGTTGTTTTCGCGTGCGTGCTCGACGATCAGATCATCGTACGTCCGCGACCGTTCTCCAGCCACATACCGCGTTGCGCGAATGCTCTGCGATTCGCGGACGGCGAACGTCTTCCGCGCCTCACCTGGCTTATGATCGGAAAGGACGAGGTGTCCGTTGGCGTCGCGCCAGGTGTAGATCTGCGCGCGCGCCGGCGCGGCCGCCAGCACTATCGTTGCGGTCAGGATGTAACGGAGCCCATTCGGGCTGCGGAAACTGCTGAGCATGCGCCGGTAAGTCAACAGTTTAACTTATCGGCAGCGGCTGCACGATTCTGCAGCCCTGAAGGGCTGCGCTACGCACCCACGTTACGACAACATTCTCGCGACGACGCCCTCAGCGGCTTTCAGCATCTCGTCGATCTTTTCGGGCTGCTTGCCGCCTGCTTCGGCGAAATCGGGGCGTCCGCCGCCCCCGCCGCCGACGATCGGGGCGATTTCCTTCACGACCTGGCCGGCTTTCACTTTTGTGATCAGGTCGGGCGTGACGGCGACGACGATCTGGACCTTGCCATCGTTGGCTGACGCGAGGACGACGACGCCGCTCTTGATCTTCGATTTCAGCGAGTCGGCGAGTCCTCGCAGCGCGTCCTTGTCGAGGTCCGCGACCTTGCGCCGCGCGAGCTTGATGCCGGCGACGTCGATGATGTCGTCGCCGCCGCTCTCGGAACCGCCGCCTCCCATCGCGAGTCTTGTCTTGAGCTGCGTCACCTCGCGCGCGAGTTTCTTCGCCTCGGCCTGCAACTTTTCGATCGCCTCGACCGCTTGATCCGCCGGCGTGTGCAACGTCTCGAGGACCGACGTCAACGCCGCGCGTTCGTGCTGCGCCCACTGGACCGCGCCCGCGCCAGTCAACGCCTCGATGCGCCGCACGCCCGCCGCGACGCCGCTTTCGGCGACGATGACGAAGAAGCCGATGTCGCCCGTAGCGCTGACGTGGGTCCCGCCGCACAGTTCCATGCTGAACCCAGGGACCGAGACGACGCGGACGCTGTCGCCGTACTTTTCGCCGAAGAGCGCCATCGCGCCCGCCGCAATCGCTTCCTGCGTCGAGCGGACTTCGGTCGAGACGGTCGTGTTGCGATAGATCTGCTCGTTGACGATTCGCTCGATGCGGTCGATCTCCTCGCGCGTCACCGGCTGGAAGTGGACGAAGTCGAATCGCAGCCGGTCCGGCGCCACGAGCGAGCCTGCCTGCTTGACGTGCGTACCGAGCACGGCGCGCAGCGCCGCGTGGAGCAGATGCGTCGCCGTGTGGTTGCGGCGCGTCGCGTTCCGTACGTCAGCATCGACTGTTGCGCTGACGATGTCGCCTGCGGTGAGCGTTCCGCGGGTCACCTTGATGTGGTGGAGCCGCGGCCAGTTCGGCACCTTCATCAGGCCGTCGACGACCGCAACGCTCGCGGCGCCGGACAACGTTCCGGAATCGGAGACCTGGCCGCCGGCTTCCGCATAGAACGGCGACCGATTGAGCGCCACAAACGCGGCGTCGCCGGCCCGCACGCTCTCGACCTGTTGACCGGCTTCGTCGAATATCGCGATCACGTGCGCGCCGTTCACTTCGGTCGTCGTGTATCCCTCGAAGCGGTCGCCAACGCCCTCGAGCTCGCGGTCCTTGCCGCCCACGGCGTTCCACGTCATCGCCGACGACTTCGCTTTGAACGTGCTGCCCGCCCGCGCCTTGTCGCGCTGCGAGCCCATCGCGCGCTCGTAGCCTTCCTTGTCGATCGCGATGCCCTGCGTCGCCGCCGTATCTTCGATGAAGTCGAGTGGGACGCCGAACGTGTCGTACAGGCGAAACGCGACGTCGCCGCCGAGCGTCTTCGATTTCGTGCCGCTGACTTTCGTCAGCTCCGCCTCGAGACGCGGCAGTCCCTCGGTGAGGACCGCCTCGAAGCGGTTCTCTTCCGCGACGATCGTCTTCTCGACCATCTCGCGATTGCGACGCAGCTCGGGATACGCGTCGCCCATCTCGCGATCGAGGACCGCGACGAGCGTGTGCAGAAACGGTTCGTCGAGCCCGAGGTGCTTCCCATGCCGCATCGCGCGGCGCATGATTTTGCGCAGCACGTACCCGCGCCACTCGTTCGAGGGGATGACGCCGTCCGCAATCAGGAACGTCGTCGCGCGCGCGTGATCCGCGACGACGCGCATCGAGACATCGGACGGTTCCATCGTTCCTTTGTAGCGATGACCGGTGATGCGGCCGATTTCGGTGAGGAGCGGCGTGAAGATGTCGGTGTCGTAGTTCGATTCCTTGTGCTGCAGCACCGCGTTGATCCGCTCGAAGCCCATGCCCGTGTCGATCGACGGCGCCGGCAGCGGCTTCAGCACGCCGTCCGCGGTGCGCTCGAATTCCATGAACACGTTGTTCCAGATCTCGATCTCGGGATCGTGGCCGCTGCCGCCGCGGACGTAGTAAATCTCCGAGCAGCGGCCGCACGGACCGGTGTCGCCCATCTGCCAGAAGTTGTCGTCGGTGCCGAGCTCCATGATCCGATCCGACGGCACGCCGAGCTTCCGCCACACGTCGTACGCTTCCTCGTCGCGCGGAATCCCGTTCTCGCCTTTGAAGATCGACACGACGAGCCGGTTCGGATCCATCTTCCAGACGTCGGTCAACAGGCCCCACGCAAAGGGGAGCGCTTCTTTCTTGAAGTAGTCGCCGAACGAGAAGTTGCCGAGCATCTCGAAAAACGTGTGATGGCGATGCGACGGTCCGACGTTGTCGAGATCGTTGTGCTTGCCGCTGACGCGCATCACTTTCTGCGAGGTCGTCGCGCGCGTGTAGTCGCGCTTTTCGCGGCCGAGAAAGACGTCCTTGAACTGATTCATGCCGGCGTTCGTGAACAGCAACGTGGGATCGTCGCCGGGGACGAGCGGCGAGCTGGGCACGATGCGGTGGCCCTGCTGCTCGAAGTACTTCAGGAAGGACGACCGTATTTCGTTCGAGGTCATCCGATTAGTGTAGCGCAGGCCTTCAGGCCTGCCGTCGCTGCTGCAGGGCACGCATGACGCGGTCGTGATCGAATCCTTGTCCGATCAGATAGCGATACAGGCGCTGGAACTCGCGGTCGTCGGCAATCTTTTCTCGACCGCGCAGCCGCTTCGCCAGCGACGCCTCGAGCAGCTCCTCGTCGTCGATCGACTCGAACACCTCGTCGATCGCTTTTTTTGCCGCTGACTTCGAGATACCGGCGCGTTCGATTTGCAGGCGGACGCGCATCTTGCCGCGCCGTTTGATGGAGGTCTCGGTCCGCGCGATCGCCTCAGCGACCCGGCTGTCGTCGATCGCCCGCTCCTCGCGGAGCCGCGCCACCGCGTCGTCGATCGCCTCCTCGTCGTGACCCTTGCGGCGGAGCCGCTGACGGACTTGCAGTTCGGAGAGCTCGCGTCGCGCGAGCATCTTGAGGCCGTCGATGTACGCAGGACTAGCGCCCAAACCGCGAGATTTCCGGCGGCCCCGACGGCGGTTTGGCGGCGGCCGCCTCTTTCTTGCTCATGCCGTCGCGGCCGATTTCTGAACTGGTCATGATGCCGGCGATCTTCAGCTTGAATTCGTCGACGTTGCTGACCCAGCGCAGCGCCTCTTCGAGCGACACGATGCCGCGTTCGTACAACCGGAAGATCGACTGATCGAACGTCTGCATGCGGTACTGCGATCCGCCGGCGGCGATCGCGCCGGCGATCAGATGCGTCTTGTCCTTGTCGACGATGCAGTCGCGGATGAAGGGCGTGGAGATGAGGACCTCGACGGCCGGCGCGCGACCTTTGCCGTCGGCGCGCGGCATCAGGCGCTGCGACACGACCGCCTTCAGCACACTGGCGAGCTGCACGCGGATCTGCTTCTGCTGATGCGGCGGAAACACGGCGATGATGCGGTTGATCGTTTCGGTCGCATCGAGCGTGTGGAGCGTCGAGAACACCAGGTGGCCGGTTTCGGCGGCGAGCAGGCCGGTCTCGATCGTTTCGAAGTCGCGCATTTCGCCGACGAGGATGACGTCCGGATCCTGACGCAGCGCGCTGCGCAAGGCGTGCGCGAACGATTTCGTGTCGACCGACACTTCGCGCTGATTGACGATCGACATCTGATCGCGATGGAGGAACTCGATCGGATCCTCGACCGTCATCACGTGCGCCGACCGCGTCTTGTTGATGTAGTCGATCATCGCCGCCAGCGTCGTGCTCTTGCCGCTGCCGGTCGTGCCGGTGACGAGGACGAGACCGCGCTCCTCTTGCGAGATCGCCTTCAGGACGTCGGGCAGATCGAGCTCGTCGATCGTCCGGATTTGCATCGGGATCACGCGAAGGACCAGGCCGACGGTGCCGCGCTGCTGGAAGATGTTGACGCGGAAGCGGCCGAGGCCGGCGACGCTGTAGGCGAGGTCGACCTCGTTGACCTGCTTGAACTTCTCGAGCTGCTGCTTCGACATGATCGCCGCACTCATCGCGACGACGTCTTCGTAGTCGAGCTTTTTGTCCTCGGTAATCGGTTTCAGCACGCCCGCGACCCGCATCATCGGGAACGTCCCGACCTTGAGGTGCAGGTCGGACGCGCCCTGATCGACCGCGAGCTTCAGCAGGTCGTCAACGTGCATGCGCCGGCTCCGGTGTGTAGACGTACGTCAGCCAACCGTGGCGGTCGGGCGTGACGCCGTTGATCACATCGAAGAACGCTGTCTGCAGCTGCTCGGTGACCGGTCCGCGTTTGCCGTTCGCGATCGTGATCTTGTCGATGGACCGCACCGGCGTCACCTCGGCGGCGGTGCCGACGAAGAACACTTCGTCGGCGAGGTAGAGCGCCTCGCGCGGAATCGTCGCTTCCGTCACGCTGAGGCCGAGTTCGCGGGCGAGCGTGACGATCGAATCGCGCGTGATGCCGCCAAGAATCGAATCGCCGACCGGCGGCGTCAGGAGCTTGCCGTCGCGGACGATGAACAGATTCTGGCCGCTGCCTTCGCTGACGTGGCCGTTGACGTCGAGCGCAATGCCCTCGGCGTAGCCCTCGAGCAGCGCTTCCATCTTGATCAACCCGGAGTTCGCGTAATTCGCCGAGCTCTTGGCCATCGCCGGCAGCGTGTTGGGCGCCATCCGATTCCAGGTCGCGATCTTGACGTCGACGCCGTTCTCGAGCGCTTCCTTGCCGAGCATCGTGCCCCATTCCCACAGGATGATCGCCGCGTCGATCGGGCAGGGGAGCGGGTTGACGCCGAGCGTGTCGTATCCGCGGAACGCGACCGGCCGGATGTAGCACGCCTTCATCTCGTTCGCGCGAATCGTCTCGAGCACCGCATCCATCCAGCCTTTGAGATCGAGCGGATACTCCATGCGGTAGATCTTCATCGATTGCTGCAGCCGGCGCATGTGCGCGTCGAGCCGGAAGCAGGCGGACCCGCGCGGCGTGTTGTAGCAGCGCGCGCCTTCGAACACGCCCGTTCCGTAATGGATGACGTGCGAGGCCACGTGAATGGTCGCGTCCTTCCAGTCGACGAGCTTCCCGTTCATCCAGATCTTGCCGGTGCCAGCGAATGCCATAGCTCTGATTTTATTGTGTTTCGCCGCAGAAGGGACAGCGGTCGGACCGGGCGTGCAGCGGCTTGCGGCAGTGCCAGCAGAAGCGGGGCTGCGGCGCTTCGCGGGCTTTCAGGCGGCTCTGGATCTCCTGCGCCGCGTCGACGCCGACGGCGGCTTCGACCGCCTCGGGCGTGTGGCGCGGCGTCTGTCGTGGCCGCGTCGACCGCGCCGCCAGCACATCGTCCAGCAATTCGTGCGCGCGCTGGTACCGCTCGGAAATCTGCGGCGCCATCGCCTTCATGACGATGTCGCTGATGCCTTTCGGGATCTTCGAGTTCTTCATGCGCGGCGGCGACACGAGGCTGCCGGTCATCAACCGGTCGAGATCGGCGGGTGACGGCGTGTCGTAGGGCAACATGCCAGTCAGCATCTGATACATCGTGACGCCGAGCGAGTAGATGTCCGACGCGAAGACCGCCTTGCCGTGAAACTGCTCCGGCGCCATGTACGGCGGGCTGCCGATCACCGTCGTCCCGTGCGCGGCGATCTCGAGAAAGCGCGACGTGCCGAAATCGGCAACCTTCAACATGCCGCTGTCGGCGACGAGGACATTGGACGGACGCAGGTCGCGATGCAGCACCCCTTGTTTGTGCGCGTGGTCGACGGCGTTCGCGATTTGACAGGTGTAGTCGAGCGCGCGCGCCAGATCGAGCGCGCCGTCGCGCGCGATGATCGACTCGAGCGTCTCGCCGGGCACGAACTCCATGACGATGAAGAAGACGTTGTCCTGCTTCTCCGCGGTCAGGATCGTGACGATGTTGGGATGATTGAGGCTCGCGAGCAGACGCGGCTCGCGCAGCAGCTCGCCGAAGTCGACGCCTTGCTTGTGCGGAACCTTGAGCGCGACTTTCTTGTCGATCCAGGTGTCTTCGGCGAGATACACGGTGCCAAAGCCTCCGCTGCCAATCGTCGAGAGGATTTTGTATTTCCCGATGATTTGTCCGCGGAAAAACATGCAGGGCGAGTATATCAGTGTGGTGCTGAGTGCACCGTGCAGGGTGCAGCGTGCTTTCGGTGCGCGGTCCGCACGTTGCACCAGGTGCACCTTGCACGCTGCACCCTGCACTTTTGCACCGCCACCTATAATCCGTCCCGTGCACAGGTTCTTCGCGCCCGACCTGGATCCCGGCGACGAGTTCGTCGTCCTCCCGCGCGACGAGGCGGAGCATCTCACGCGGGTGTTGCGGCTCGGCGTCGGCGACACGGTGGCGGTCTTCAACGGACGCGGACAGGAGTTCGCCGCGCGGGTGGCGAGCGCAGTGCGGCGCGATGTGCGCGTGCAACTGCAGTCGCGGATCGAGCCGGCGGCCGAGGCCGACGTGCCGATCACGCTGGTGCAAGCCGTCATCAAAGGCGAAAAGATGGACGACGTCGTCCGCGACGCGGTGATGCTCGGCGTCGCGGCGGTGCAGCCGATCGTGTCGAAGCGTGCGGAGACGACCGTTGCGGCGCTGATTCGGACGAACCGCGTGGATCGGTGGAGGCGCGTGGCGCTCGCGTCGGCGAAACAGTCGCGCCGCGCAGTCCTGCCCGAGATCCGCACGCCGCTGACGCTGGAGAATTATCTCGCCGAGCCGCCGACCGCGCTGCGCGTGATGTTCGTCGAACCTGCGGCCGGGGGAGGCGAGTCGGTCGCTGCGCTGCAGCGAGAGCCGATTCCGTCAGACGCCGCGATTCTCGTTGGCCCTGAAGGTGGATGGACGGAGCATGAATGCGCGATGGCGCGCGAACAGCAGGTGCGACTGATGACGCTCGGTCATCGCACGCTGCGCGCCGACGCGGTGCCGATCGCCGCGATCAGCGTGCTGCAGTTTTTGTGGGGCGATTTGTAGCTGGCGGCGCGCTACCTGAGCGTGACCTTGAAGTCGTGCGTCTTCGAGTCGCCTTCGCTGATCGCGATGCGCGACGCGCCGGCGCGGTGTTCGTCGAGGTACGCCGGCTCGAACCACTCGCCCTGTTCCGTCGGATCGACGGTCGCGAGGTAGTAGTCGCCTGGCGGCAGCCCGCGGATCCGGTACTTGCCCGTTTGATCGGGACGCGCGGTCATGATCTGCCGTGATTGCGCCCGCCACAGCGACGGATCCGTCGAAAACGCCAGCACCGTGAAGTCCGGAACCGGATTGCCTTGCGAATCGGTGACGGTGCCGGTGATCTCGCTCAGTTTGTCGGTGAAGGTGACGGCGACGTTGGTGACCGACTGGCCGCTGCGCAGCGTGATCGGCGTGTCGGTGACGTCGCGTCCGTCGATCGTCACCGATTTCAGCACCCAGCCTCGCAGGCCGCCGCTCGGCCGAATCAGGTGCGTGCCGGCGGCGACGCCGTCGAGCGTGAACTTGCCGTCGCGATCGACGCGCGCGTTCTGCTGTGGACCGAACGAATCCTGATCGAGCGACGGCGCCGTGATGCGGATGTTCGTGATGTCGGGCGGCGGCGTCGAACCCGGCAACATGGTGACCGTGCCGGCGAGGTGCGCGCCGGCGGCGAGGATGACCGTGACGCCGTCCACGTCCTGACCGTTGACGCTGATCGGCTGCGACGCAAACTGCGGCGGCTCGGTGTCGGTGCCTCGCGCGCGGAGGACGTAGCGGCCCGGCGGAACGTTGGCGATCTCGAAGCTGCCGTCCCAATCGATCCGGCTGCCGTAGTTGGCGCCCATCTGACCGCGCGCTATCGTGCCGTCGGTCATCAGGTTGACGTTGCCGCTCGACGTCGGCGTCCCGTCCGGATTCGTCACCGTGCCGGCGATTCGCGCCGCGCGCACGAGCTGCATGTTGAAGTTGATGTCGGTGACCTCTTCGCTGAGGCCGACGTTAATCGGCTTCGCTTCGACGACCGAGGGCACGCCAGGGAAGTACGTCGGCGCATACGACAGCGACTCCTCGTCATCGCCACTGGTCGGTTGCGTGGCGGGCGGCCCGCCTCTCCCGCCGCGCCCGCCGCCGCCGAACCCACCGAACGGTCCGCCGCCGCGGCCGCCGAAGTTGAAGTTGCGTGCGATCGCGTTGACGTAGTATTCGCCGGGCATCAGTCCCCAGACGCGGAACTGACCTTTGTCGTCCGTCTGTCCGTTACCGGCCGGCGACAATCGCCGTTCGCCCTGCAAATACTGATAGCGCATCACGCGCACCTGCACGCCCGCCATCGGCTCGCCGTCCTCGTCGAAGATGCGCCCGGCGATCACGCTGCCGCGCGGCAGCCGGAAGTCGACGCCTTTGAGCTGCTGGCCATCGAGCAACTGCAGCGGCGTGCCCGCTTGCAGCGGACGCCGTTGACCGTAGGCGAGCGACACGAATCCGGACTTCGAGACCGTCAGCGTGTAGCGGCCGGCGGGCAGTTCGGTGAGGTCGAAGACGCCCTGGTCGTCGGTCAGCGCCCCGCGTCCACCGGGCAGTTCGGCGGCGTTGATGAACACGCGCGCGCGCTTGATCGGCCGTCCCGAATCGCCCGCGACGACGCGGCCGGTAATGCGCCCGGTCGGCGTCGGCGGGGCATCTTTCTGGTTCTGCTGCGCTGATGTATCGCGCGACGGTTGTTGCGGCTGCTGCGCGACAAGCGTCACGGTCAACAGCACGCAGAGCGCGGTCAACGGACGAATCATGGTCGTTTCGTCAATATTAGACAGTCCGCGGGTCGATCGCGTTGACTGTCACGATTTTTTCAACAACAGGCCGACCCATGAATCCTCTTCGCGTTCCCACACGACCTCGGCCGCCGCGAACGCGCGGACGACCGTGTCGCGTTCGTGGGACTGCAGGCCGCTCAGGATCAAGGCGCCTCCAGACCTGACGGTGGCGAGTAGTGTCGGAGCCGATCGCTCGAGCAAGGCGCCCGTCAGATTCGCGAGGACCACGTCAGCAGGCGACAGCGCCGCCGCGCCGAGGTCGGCGACGTCGAACCGCACGTGCCGCACGTCGGGATTGAGCTCGAGGTTCTCGCGTGCCGACTGGATCGCATCCGGATCCAAATCGATCCCGATCGCGGACGCCGCGCCGAGCCGATCAGCCGCAATCGCCAGCACTCCAGAGCCTGTGCCGACGTCCAGGGCAGTCTTGCCGCCAAGATCGATCTGTTGAAGCGCGTCGAGACACAGCCTGGTCGTCGCGTGATGTCCGGTGCCGAAGCCCATCGACGGGCGGATTACGACAACGATGTCGGGATTCGGGGTTCGGGATTCGGGATTCGGAAGAACGGTGATGCGGCCAACGCTGATCGGCGCGAGGCCTTCCTGCGATCGCCGTGCCCAGTCTTCGTCGGATACGTCGATCGGCGTAACGGCAAAACGCTGCGACAGGGAAGCGCGAGCCGCGTCGCGCGACGCCGCATCGACGAAAAACACGCGAAACCCCTCGTCGTGCCCTTCGATCGCCGTTGGAGAGAAGTCGTCGACGGCCACCAAGACAAGGTCGGACTCGCCGACCACATCCAGCGCCGGGTAATAACGCACCCTAGGCACCCCAAGCACGATTGGCACCCCAGGCACCTTAGGCACCCCAGGCACCCTACGCACCCTGTTATCCAAACATGTCCTTGACGCGATCGAACAGGTTCCGTTCGTGTTCTTCCTCGTCGCGGGCGCGCGGTTCGAGCTTCTCTTTCGGCAGCACCGCGGCGAGCTGTTCGAGCAGCTTGCGCTGCTCTTTGTTCAGCTTCTTCGGCGTGCGCACTTGGATTGTGGCGAACAGATCGCCGTGTCCGCGTCCGTTGACGTCGGGCATCCCTTTGCCTTTGAGCCGCAGCGTCGTGCCGGTCTGCGTCCCCTCGGGAACCTTCACCGTCTCGGGATCGCCAAGCGTCGGCACCTGAATCTCGCCGCCGAGCGCCAGCGTGGTGAAGTTGACGCCGACTTCGCAGAACAAGTTGTTGCCGTCGCGACGGAAGTGCTCGTGTTCCTGCACGTGGATGACGACGTACAGATGACCGGCGGGACCGCCGGCGGCGCCGGCCTCGCCTTCGCCCTGCAGACGCAGTTGCTGTCCGGTCGCGATGCCCGGAGGAATCTTGACGGTGATCTTGCGTTCGCGCGCGACGCGGCCGTTGCCGCTGCACGTCGCGCACGGCTTCGAGATGATCTTGCCGTTGCCGCGGCACTGCGGACACGTTTGCGCAATCGTGAAGAAGCCCTGCTGCCGGCGCACCTGTCCCGCACCGCGGCACATCGGACAGGTCGTCGGCGAGCTGCCGGCGGCCGCGCCCGATCCATGACACGTCTCGCAGGTTTCATGTCGCGGAATCTGGATCGACGTTTCGGTGCCCTTCGCCGATTCCTCGAACGAGATCTCGAGGTCGTAGCGCAAATCGGCGCCGCGCTGCGGACCGCCGCGCCGACGGCCGCCGCCGAAGATGTCGCCGAAGCCGAACATGTTGCCGAGGATGTCGGCGAAGTCGCCGAATTCGGCGAAGACGTTCGGATCGAAACCGGCGCCGGCGCCGGCCGCGGAGCTGACGCCCGCGTGGCCGAAGCGGTCGTACATCGAGCGTTTGTCGCTGTCGCAAAGGACGGCGTACGCTTCGGCCGCTTCCTTGAATTTTTCTTCAGCGGCGTGGTCGCCCGGATTCCGATCCGGGTGATATTTCATCGCGAGTTTGCGATACGCGCTCTTGAGTTCGCTCTCGCTCGCCGTCCGCTCGACACCGAGCACTTCGTAGTAATCCCGTTTGCTCACGCCTTTGCTACCTTCACCATCGCCGGCCTGAGCAGGCGGTCCCCAATCATGTATCCCTTGCGAAGCTCCGCGATCACCTCGTTGTCGCGGTGCTCGGGGCTGTGTTCCTGCATCACGGCCTGATGGATGTTCGGATCGAAATCGGCGCCGACCGCCTCGATCGGCGTCACCTTGAACTTCCGCAGCAGGTCGTAGAGCTTCGCGTGAATCAGCTCGATGCCCTTGCGATACGCGTCGCCGCTGTCGCCGGCATCGACGGTCAGCGCGAGATCGAAGTCGTCGACGATCATGAGCAGCTCCTGCAGCATGTCGACGACGGCCTGATCCGCCTGCTCGCGCCGTTCGCGTTCGACGCGTTTCCGGTAGTTGTCGAACTCCGCCGCTTTGCGCATCCAGCGGTCGTAGTAGTCGTCGCGTTCGCGCTGTGCGTCGGCGAGCGGATCGGCGGAAACGACCGCCTCGCCCGGAGTCTCGGTCGGCTCCGTCACTCGTTCGTCAGCCATAACAAATGTCCTAGTTGGGATCGCGCAGCACGCGCGCGATGGCTTGCGCCGCGCCGTCGACGGCCGCGATCGCGCGTGAATAGCGCATGCGCGTGGGGCCGATGACGCCGACAGTGCCGGTGCCGGTCGCATCCTCGTACGGCGAGGCGATCAGGCTGAACGGCCGCAGCGACGGATCCAGATGTTCCGCGCCGATGACGACCGTCAGTCCAGGTCCGTCGATGTATCCGTTGAGCAGCTCGACGAGCTGCTGTTTCTCTTCGATCATCTGCAACAGCGTTTGCAGCGTCGCGAGCGTCAATCCCGTGTCGTCGCCGAGCAGCGACGAAGCGCCGTCGATGTACACCGGACGCGTATCCGGCAGATCCGCAAACGTCGTCGTCGCCAGGCGGATCGCGCGGCCCATCAGCTCGTCGTACAGCATCCGCTCTTCGTTGAGCCGTTCGAGCACCGCCTCGCGTGCGCGGTGCAGCGGCACGCCGCTGAATTCCACGTTCAGATAGTTGGCCGCCTGGCGCAGTTCGTCGGCGTTGAGCGGCTCGCCGGTGTCGATCACTTTCTGAATGATGTGCCCGCCGCGCGCGACGATGACGACGAGCACCCGTGCGCCGGAAATCGGCACGAACTCGACGCGATCGAACACCGCGCCTTCGTACGCCGGACCGACGGCGAAGCCAATGCTTTTGGCCGCCTGCGAGACGACGTGCGTCACCTGGGGCAGGACCGAATCGGGCATGCGATCCGGACTGTCGCGGCGGAGCCGCGCTTCGACCACGGTGACCGCGCGGTTCGTGCGCTTCGATTTGAGCAGCAGATCGACGAAGAAGCGATAGCCGCGATCGGTCGGGATGCGTCCGGCCGACGTGTGCGGCTGCTGCACGTAGCCTTCTTCTTCGAGCTGCGACAGGATGTTCCGCACGGTGGCGGACGACACACCAAGCCCCGCCGCGCTGACCAGCAGCGACGAGGCGACCGGCTCGCCCGATGCGATGTACGCACGAACAAGCGCGGCTAGAACGCGCTGATTGCGATCGAGAGGTTCCATTAGCACTCTGCCCGCGAGACTGCTAATGAGAATTATACACGGTCCTGAAATTCGCCGTAGGACCCCGACAGGATCATCGTGACCGCTTCGAGTAAACCCGAGACGGTGCACGGCTTTTCGAGGAAGGCTTCGTCGCGCCAGAGAATCGCGCCGCGTTCGTTGAACAACTGGTCCGCGTAGCCGGTGAGATACAGGACCTTCAGATCCGGTTCGCGTTGACGCAACTGGGCGGCGAGCGCATCGCCGTCCATGCCGGGCATTTTGTAGTCGGTGAGGAGGAGATCCGGAAGACCCTTGGACTCGCAGACGTCGAGGGCGGCCCGTCCGCTCGACGCCGTCAGCGTCTTGTGGCCGGCGAGTTTCATCGCCTTATCGACAAACGTCAGAATCGAAGGCTCGTCGTCAACAATCAGGATCCGGGCCATGGAACTAACTCAACTGTAGCTGAATTTTCGCACGGTTGGAGAGGACTTCGGCCGCTTTTCGCGCGTCGAATACGATCTTGTTTCGGTCGATGTGCAGCGGCGTAAATCGATCGACAAGAATGTAACCGTCGACGATCGTCGTGCGCACGTCAGAGCCGCGCGCAGCGTACACAATGGTCGAGAATGGATCAGGACCGGGCGTCATGTGCGCGCGGTCGCGGTCCACGACAATCACGTCCGCTTTCTTGCCAACCTCAAGCGATCCGATGTCGTCGTCGAGTCCAAGCGTTTTGGCGCCGGCGCGCGTGGCCATCCAGAGAACGTCTCGGGCGTTCAACACGCCAGGTTTAGCGCGCATGGCCTGCAGCACGGCCGCGAGGCGCATCTCGTCGAACATGTCGAGCCGGTTGTTGCAGGCCGCACCGTCGGCGCCAAGCGAGACGGTGATTCCGCGCGCGCGCATTTCAGGAACCGGCGCGATCCCCGATCCGAGTTTGAGGTTCGAGCCGGGGCAGTGCATTACCTTGACGTCGTGTTCGGCGAGCA
>Ga0070741_10009841_pt1 | contig 18326 bp, 8 predicted proteins | sample Coa_R1_4_FD_66440 | JGI IMG/M metagenome (GOLD analysis project Ga0070741, IMG submission 66440) | Surface soil microbial communities from Centralia Pennsylvania, which are recovering from an underground coalmine fire - Coalmine... | ecosystem: Environmental > Terrestrial > Soil > Unclassified ...
CCTGGACAGCGCCATCACCGTCAGCAGCACCAGCGGCGCCTCCGGCCCCGGCAACGTCGCCCTCGGCACGCTCGACGGCGGCACGGCCGCCGGCGATCAGCTCACCAGCATCAATCTGAACTCGGCCGGCAGCCTGACCGCCGGCAGCCCGAACCTCACGGCCGGCACCATCGCCCTGAATGCCGCGACCGGAGCCCTGAGCTTCGGCAGCCTGACCTCGACCGGCACCTACATCCAGGTGAACAACACCGGCGGCACGGTCAATCTCGGCACGGTCAGTGCGGCGACGTACCTCGACCTGCGCGCCGGCGGCAGGAATGCGACGACCGGCGTGGGCCTGAACACCGGCAACCTCGCCGCCGGCAACGGCACCATCTATCTCAATACCAGCACCGGCAACCTCGTCACCGGCAACCTGTCCGCCACGGCCAGCAATGCCAGCAGCACGGCCAACAGCTACATCCAGGCCTTCTCCGGCGGCAGCCTGCAGGTGGGCTCGGTCACCACCCATGCCACGGCCACCGGCACTTCCGGCTACGCCGAGGGCTTCATCGACCTGGAAGCCAATGCCACCGCCCAGAACGGCGGCGACCTGATCATCGGCGGGCCGATCAGCACCTTCGCCAGCACCGGCGCCACCAATTACGGCGCCGACGCCTCGGTCTACCTGCGCAACAACAAGGGCAACATCCTGGTGGGCTCGGCCAGCACGCCGGCGGGCATCACCACCGGCGGCAACGCCAACGGCACCGGCACCTTCAACGGCGGCATCGACCTGCATACCTATGGCACCGGCGGCAACATCACCGCCGGCAATCTGAGCGCCCTGGACAGCGCCATCACCGTCAGCAGCACCAGCGGCGCCTCCGGCCCCGGCAACGTCGTCCTCGGCACGCTCGACGGCGGCGCCGCCGCCGGCGATCAGCTCACCAGCATCAACCTGAACTCGGCCGGCAGCCTGATCGCCGGCAGCCCGAACCTCACGGCCGGCACCATCGCCCTGAACGCCGCGACCGGAGCCTTGAGCTTCGGCAGTCTGACGTCGACCGGCGGGTACATTCAGGTGAACAACGCCGGCGGCACGGTCAAGCTCGGTGCCGTCACCGCGGCAAGCTACATCGATCTGCGCGCCGGCGGCCGCAATGCGACGACCGGCACGGGCCTGAGCGCCGGCAACCTGACCGCCAGCGACGGCACCATCTACCTCAACACCAGCACCGGCAACATTCTGGCCGGCAACCTGTCCGCCACCGCCAGCACTGCCAGCGGTTCGGTCACCAGCTACATCCAGGCGTTCTCCGGTGGCGGCCTGCAAGTCGGTTCAGTCACCACCCACGCCACGGTCACCGGTACCAGCGGCTATGCCAACGGCTATGTCGACCTGGAAGCCAATGCCAGCGCCCAGAACGGCGGCGACCTGATCATCGGCGGCCCCATCAGCACCTTTGCCAGCACCACCGGCACCAACTACAGCTCCAACGCCTCGGTCACCCTGCGCAACAACAAGGGCAACATCCTGGTGGGCTCGGCCGGCACGCCGGCCGGCATCACCACCGCCGGCGGCGCCAACGGCACTGGCTCCTTCAGCGGCAACATCGATCTGCACACCTACGGCAGCGGCGGCAACATCACCGCCGGCAACCTGAGCGCCCTCGACAGCGCCATCACCGTCAGCAGCACCAGCGGCGCCTCCGGCCCCGGCAACATCGCCCTCGGCACGCTCGATGGCGGGGCCACCGCGGGAGACGAGATCACGACCGTCAACCTGAGCTCCGCCGGCTCGCTGCTCTTCGGCGGCAACGTCACGGCCAACAGCATCAACCTGTCCGCCGGCGCCGGCGCCCTGAGCTTTGGTGCCCTGGCCACCACCGCCGGCAACATCGCGATCAGCAACAGCGGCGGCAACATCAAGGGCGGCAACCTCAGCGCCACCAACGGCAATATCCGCCTCTATGGCAGCGGCGGCGCCATCACCGTCGGCAACCTGAGCGCCAGCACCAGCGTCAGCGACAATTACGCCGACGCCTCGATCCAGGCGTTCTCCGCCGGCGACCTCGTCGTCGGCAGCGTCAGCACCAGCGCCATCAACACCGCCGGCCCCTACGGCGGGGCCGGCGCCGGCGTCCAGCTGGAGGCCCGCTACTACGGCAGCGGCAGCGGCAGTCTCGTGATCGGCGGCCCGATCAGCACCAGCGCCACCACGGCCGCTCCCGGCTACAGCGCCGACGGCAACGTGTTCCTGGTCGCCAACAACGGCGGCGTCAGCACCGGCAGCAACAGCATCACCACCGGCGCCACCGGCGGCACCTTCAACAACGATATCCAGATTTTCGCCACTGGCGGCAATGTCGGCACCGGCAACCTGATCGCCAACGGCGGCAGCATCACCGCCCAGACCTTCACCAGCGGCAACGTCGCCCTGGGCACCCTGTCCGGCGGCAGCGGCGGTCTGGTCAACCTCTATCTGAACTCGGCCGGCGCCCTGTCCTTCAGTGGCAATCCGGTCGCCAACAGCATCAGCCTCAGCGCGGGTGCCGGCAACCTCAGTTTCGGCGCCCTCACCGCCACCAACGGCAATCTCAGCGTCAGCGACACCGGCGGCAACATCAACGGCGGCGCCATCACCACGCAGGCCGGCAGCATCACGGTCAATGCCTACAGCGGCAACATCGTGCTCGGCAACCTCTCCGCCACCGACCACAGCACCAGCGGCGCAGACGCCAGCATCAACGTCTATTCCGGCGGCGGTCTGCAGGTGGGGAGCGTCACCACCCTCACCGATACCACCGCTACCGGCCAGTCGGTCAACGGCAGCATCAACCTCTACGCCAACTACCACGCGCAGAATGGCGGCACCCTGCTGGTCACCGGGCCGATCAGCAGCAGCGCCAACGGCGGCGCCGGCAACTCCTACGGCAACGGTGGCGTGATCCTCAGCAACAGCGACGGCTCCATCGACACCAGCGCCGCCGCCATCACCGCCGACGGCTTCGGCAGCGGCAGTCACAACAGCGCCATCGCCATCACCTCCTCCAACGGCGGCAGCATCGTCACGGGCGCGCTCACCGCGATCAACGACCAGATCAGCGTCGACAGCGGCAGCGGTGCCCGCGGCAACGGCGACATCACCGTCGGCGCCCTGTCCGGCGGCTCCGGGGCCGGCCTGACTTACGTGACGCTGACGGCCGCCGGCGGACTGACCGTGAACAGCGATATCCTGACGCCCGGGCTCACCCTCTCGGCGGCCAACGGCAACCTCACCGCCGGCAACGTCACCGTGACCAACGGCGCCGTGTACGTCACCGACAACGGTGGCTCCCTGACCCTGGGCAACGTCAGCGCCACCAGCTACATGGCGCTGCACGACACCGGCGGCGACATCCACACCGGCGACCTGACCGCCCTCAACCACCAGATCTCGGTCGACACCAACGGCGGCAGCGGCAATATCGTCGTCGGTCACCTGTCCGGCGGTCCGGGCGCCACCGACCAGCTCACCGGCCTGAGCATCGACGCCACCGGCTCGCTGACCATCGGCATGGTCAACGCGGCCGGCACGCCGACCACCCTTTTCGATGTCAGCGCCGACGGCATCTCGCTCAGCGCCGGCAGCGGCGTGCTCAGCGCCGGCAACCTCACCGCCACCAACGGCAACCTGGTGCTGAGCAATTCCGGCGGCAGCATCCGGACCGGCAATCTGTCGGCCACCAGCATCGCCCCGAACAACGGCAGCAACGCGACCATCATCGCCACCGCCGCCGGCGGCATCACCGTCGGCAGCATCACCACCAGCGCCCAGTCCGGCAATAGCGTGGACGGCAGTCCCAACACGGCGTCCGCCTACATCACGTTGAAGGCCAACGATCCGGGCTATTCCAGCCAGCTCGGCGGCGACCTGGTGGTCGGCGGCCCGATCAGCGCCAACGCCACCAACACCGGCAGCGGCTACGCCGACGCCAACGTGGCCCTGTTCAACGGCAAGGGCGGCATCAGCACCCAGGCCATCGTCGCCAACGCCAGCACCGCCGGCACCGGCCTCAACAGCGACATCCAGCTCAGCGCCACGTCCGGCGGCATCACCGCCGGCAGCCTCACGGTCGGCGACGGCGCCTCCATCAGCGCCAGCACCAGCGGCAGCGGCGACATCAGCCTGGGCCAGCTGTCCGCCTCCAGCGGCGCGCTGAGCATCGTCAGCCTCGACTCGGCCGGCGGCCTCAGCACCGGCGGCACCGACATCAGCGCGCAGCAGATGGACCTGAACGCCGCCAACGGCGACATGACGCTCGGCAACCTCACCACCACCCTGTACGGCATGAACATCGCCGACTACGGCGGCCTGATGACCCTGGGCAACGTGCATTCGGCCGGCGGCCTGTCGCTGTACGAGAGCAGCGGCGCGGCGCACGGCGGCATCGTCACCGGCGACCTGCTGTCGGCCGACAACATCTACATCACCGCCTCCGGCACCACCACCGCGGGCGCCGGCGCCGACGTCAGGACCGGCACCCTCGGCGCCAACAGCGGCAACCTCGGCAACCTGCAGATCGTCTCTTCCGGCGGCATCGACATCGGCGGCAGCGCCCATGCCGCCACCGCCGCGGACTTCGGCATCGTCCTGAGCGCGGCAAACGGCGCCGTCACCACCGGCGACCTGGCCTCGAGCGAGGGCGGGATCAGCGTCAGCGGCGTCAACGGCCTGATGACCCTGGGCAACGTGGTGGCGCAGGGCGACATCACCCTGGGCAACACCAACGGCGGCATCAACACCCAGGACCTGACCGCCAGCAGCGGCGGGGCCCTTAAGGTCACCACCTCCGGCGCGGGCAACATTGCGCTCGGCACGCTCTACGGCGGCAGCTACGGCGGCTTCGCCTCGGTCATGCTCAGCGCCGCCGGCGGCCTCAAGGTCGGCGTCAACGGCACCGCCAACAGCAACATCACGGCCAGCCACATCACCCTGGCCGCGGGCAACGGCGATCTCAGCGCCGGCAATCTCGACTCGACCGGCGGCGGCAACCTGCTCAAGGTCAGCGACAGCAACGGCAAGATCACCCTGGGCAGCATCACCAGCGCCGGCGGCATCACGCTCAGCGACACTGTCGGCGGCATCAGCGCCGGCGCCCTGAGCGCCACCCAGGGCGGCGCCGGCATCAGCGTTTCGTCCACCGGCAGCGCCGCCAACATCAAGCTGGGCACGGTGTCGGGCGGCAGCAACTCGCCGCTCGCCTCGATCAGCCTGAACTCGGGCGGCACCCTGAGCAGCGGCACCGGCACCACCAACCTCAGCGCCGGCACCATCACGCTGTCGGCCGGCTCCGGCAACCTGAATTTCGGCAACCTCGACGCGCTCAACGGCGCCATCGGCATCAACAGCGCCAACGGCGCGGTCCACGTCGGCTCGCTCACCGCCCTGACCGACGTCAGCCTCAACGCCGGCGGCGCCGCCACGGTCGGCGGCCAGATCAGCCTGGGCAACGGCGGCAACGGCGCCCTGCTGATCACCGCGCAGAGCGTGCAGCTGCAGGACATCGTCAACAACAGCCCGCTCACCGGCACCGGCACGGCCAACGACATGCACATCACGGCCAGCGCCGGCAACATCGTGCTCGGCAACGTCAGCACTGCCGGGCTCGGCACGGTGGGCCTGTATCTCACCGCCAGCGGCAGCATCACCGGCCAGGCGGTGGACCTGGAAGTGCTGAACGCCAGCGCCGGCGGCAACCTCGCGCTCGGCTCCCTGACGCTGAACTCGCTGACGCCCAGCGGCCCCGGTCCCAGCAACCTGACCTCGACCGGCGGCAGCGTCAGCACGCTCGGCATCGTCAGCAACCACGCGCTCAACATCGCGGCGCACAGCGGCGTGTCCCTCGGCGCGGTCGCCGAGAGCGGCACACTGAGCATTTCCACCACCGGCGGCGCCATCGTCACCCAGGGCCTGACCGCAACCGGCGGCGATGTCGACGTCACCGACAACGGCGGCGCCATCACGGTCGGCGCGGTGCAGGCCGACGGCAACGTCCTGCTTGGCGCGACCGGCGGCGGCGTCAGCAGTGGCGACCTCACCGCCAGCGGCGGCAATGTCACGGTCACCACCAGCGGCAGCGGCGACATCGCGGTCGGCGCGGTTTCCGGCGGCGGCAACCCGCTCAACGCGGTGCAGCTCACCGCGGCCGGCGGACTCAGCACCACCGGCGCCGCGATCACGGCAAACAGCATCGTCCTGGCCGCCGGCGCAGGCAATCTCAGCGCCCACAACCTGACCGTCACCGGCGGCGGCCTCACCGTCAACGATACCGGCGGCAAGCTGACACTGGGCACGGTCAACGCCAATGGCGACGTGGTGCTCAGCGACAGCACCGGCGGCATCCAGACCGGCGATCTCACCTCCAGCACCGGCGTGATCAAGGCCGACGCCACCGGCAGCGCCGCCAACGTCCAGCTCGGCGCCCTGCACGGCGGCGCCAGCGGCCTGAGCCAGGTCGACCTGAATGCCGGCGGCGCCCTGTCCAGCGCCGGCGGCAACATCACCGCCGGCAGCATCGCCCTGGCCGCCGGCTCGGGCCTGCTCAGCTTCGGCGCCCTGGACGCCACCAGCGGCGCCCTGTCGGTGAGCAATACCGGCGGCGGCGTCAAGACCGGCACGCTCGACAGCCAGGGCAAGCTGACGCTGCGCGCCAACGGCGCGCTCACCGTCGGCGCCATCCACGCCGGCAGCGTCGACGCGATCAGCAGCAACGGCGCCGCGGTCTACGGCACCATCGCCTCGGCCGGCGCGGTCGGTCTGCGCGTCAACGGCGGCAACCTCACCACCGGCGACGTGCAGGCGGGCCAGTTCAGCAGCACCGTCGATACCGGCAACGAAACGCTCGGCAATCTCACCGTCAGCGGCAACACCCTGCAGCTCGCGCTCGGCGACCACGCCGGCCAGACCCTGGACATCGCCAGCCTCGACTTCGCCGCGCCCGGCGGCCTGAGCCTCGCCTATACCAACGCCAGCTTCAAGGTGGGCCAGGTCGACGTCGGCGGCGCCTTCAGCGTCAAGCTCACCAACGGCAACCTCGGCACCGGCGCGGTCGCTGCGGCCGGCGATGTGACGCTGACCGCGAGCCACGGCACGCTGGACTTCGGCAACCTGAGCGGCAACAACATCAGCCTGTCCACCGGGCAGGGGCTGAGCTTCAGCGGCCGGACCATCGACGCCTCCGGCAGCTTCACCCTGGCCACCGGCGGTGACGCCAGCATCGCCGGCTCCACCATCGACGCCGGCAGCTCGGCGGCGATCACCAGCGGCGGCAAGCTGGTGATCAACAACAGCAGCGTGCTGGCGCCGAGCGTCGCGCTCAACGCCAGCGGCGACATCACTGTCGGCGGCAACAGCCAGATCGGCGGCTCGACGCAAGGGGGCTTGTTCACCGGCGGTCCGCAGCCGCGCGCCAGCACCACCAACAGCGTGACGCTCGCCACCAGCGCCAACATCGGCATCAGCCAGTCGACGCTGAACGCCACCCAGCTGACGCTGAACGGCAACAACATCCAGCTCGCCAACGGCGCCACGCTCAACGGCATGCAGGTGGCCCTGACCGGCACCGGCACGGTGGGCTCGGGGGCCGGCACGTCCGCCATCAACGCCGGGGCGCTGTCGGTGCGCGGCAGCAGCATCGACTTCAGCACCGCCAAGCTGACGGTGGGCAGCGGCAGCGCCACCTTCGGCAGCGACCCCGCCCTGCTGGCGAGCATCCACGCCAGCGCGCCGAGCCTGAGCCTGCCGAGCACCGGGCCGAATGCCAGCTTCGCCGGCACCAACGGCGTCACGCTGGGCCAGATCAGCATTGCCGGCGGCTACCTGTTCATCCAGGCGCCGACCCTGCAGATGCCCGCGGCGCTGAGCGGCAACAACCTGTTCGTGGACTTCCTGCCGACCAATCCCGCCGCGCTGCTGCAGGTGAATCTGCCGACCTCGCTGGGCAGCATCGCCACCCTGGTTTACGGCGGCAGCAGCCAGACCGGCAACATCCAGATCGGCAGCGGCACCGGCAGCTCCACGCTGCTCGGCAGCCCGAACCTGGTCTTCGCCACCCAGGGCCAGACGCTGTACCCGGACTCGATCAGCACCAATGGCGTGGTGGTGGTGCTGGGCCCGTCGGTGAACCAGAACCAGCCGAGCCAGATGCCGGTCACCGACCTGCCCCTGCCGCCCGACCAGTACACCATCGACCAGCCGCCCACCGGCGTGCTGGCCTACGGCGGCGACCAGGGCGACATCAACGACCCGGGCGTAAACGACGCCAACAAGGGCCGCATCGACATCAAGACCAGCACGCAGTCCTTGAGCTGCGGTATCGGAGGCTCGCAGTGAAGTCGCCGCAACGCTTGTTCCTGGCGGGCCTGCTGCTCGCCCTGTCCCTGCCCGCAGCCGCCGCACCGTCGGCCGCCAGCGTCACGCTGGTCACCGGCCGCGGCACCGTGACCTCGCCCAGCACCGGCATCCGCACCCTGGCCAAGGGCGACGATGTCTACTCCGGCGAGATCGTGCACTCCAGCGCCAACAGCTACGTCAACCTGCGCTTCACCGACGGCGGCTATTTCCTGCTGCGGCCGAACAGCCGCTTCCAGGTGGTGGACTTCGTCAACCACGCCGGCACGCCGCCGCCGGACAACGCCGCCGCGGCCCCGGCTGCGCCGACGCCTGCGAGCCCGCCGCCCGCTCCGGCGGCGCCCGCGCCCGCCGCGCCGCCGGCACCCGCTGCAGTCCCCGCCGCGCCCGCACCGCTGGTCACGACCCGGCAGGACCTGCAGAACGGCGCCTCGCGCGCGATCTTCAGCCTGCTCAAAGGCGGCTTCCGCACCGTCAGCGGCCTGATCGGCAAGATCAATCACGACGAGTACCAGGTCGCCACCCCGGTCGCCACCATCGGCATCCGCGGCACCGACTACCTGGTGGTGATCTGCGATTCGGTCTGCGCCACCGATCCGCAGATCCAGGCAGTGCTGCCGCCCGGCATCGATCCCACCGGCGGCATCGTCACCACGGTCTATTCGCACAGCATCGTGGTGAAGGACGCCGGCGGCGAAGTGACGCTGCTGGAGGGCCAGTACCTGCTGGTCCTGCCGGACGGCCGCAACATCCTGCTGCCGATGGAGCCGCATTTCCTGCACGTCGATCCGACGCCGAATCCCGCGACCTGTTCGGGCTGAGAAGCCCGCCACCGACGGAAGCCTTCCCTCTGAACGGCCCGGACGCGGGCTGCTAAGATCGCCGCATGAACCAGACCGCCGAACCGCCCCGCCTCAACCTGCCGCCGGGCTATGAATCCCTGGCCCCGCTGGACCGCATGCGCCACGCCGGGCGGGCCGTGCCGCCGAACCTGAGCCGCAGCTGGTGCGCCGGGCTCAACAGCGTTTTCCTCAACGCCAGCGAGATGGCCAAGGCCTGCGCCGACTATCCGATCGCCTTCGTGCGCGAAAACAACAGCGGCGAGTACCTGCCGGTCGCCCTGCTCGGCCTGCGCAACGGCGAAAACCTGTTCGTCAATGCCGAAGGCCGCTGGCAGCCGCTGAGCTATATCCCCGCCTATGTGCGGCGCTATCCGTTCTGCACGCTGGAGCTGCCGCCGGCGGAAGGGGCCAGCGAGCCGCAGCGGCTGATCGCGGTGCAGGAGGACCGGCTGGTCGCGTCGGACAAGCCCTACTTCAACCCGCAGGGCGAGGCCACGCCGGAGTGGCAGCCGGTGCAGGAGCTGATGGAGGCGATGGAAGCCGCGCGGCAGCAGACCCGCGCCTTCACCCGCCGGCTCGAGGCTTTCGGCCTGCTCGCGCCCTTCGACGCGGTGGCGCTGCCGCGCGGCGGCCAGCAGATGCGGCTGCAGGGCCTGCACCGCGTCGACGAGGAGAAGCTCAACGCGCTCGGCTCGCGCGAACAGAAGATGCTGATGCGCAAGGGCGAGCTGCGCGCGGTCTATGCGCACCTGCTGTCGCTGGAAAACTTCGGCAAGCTGCTCGACCTGACGCAGATGCGCGCCGCCGCCGCGACCTAGGGCCCGGCGGATGGGCGTCGAGATCCGGCTGACCGACCGCGAGCTGCCGGTTTCGCCGATCTACATCGATTTCCTCGCCCACCTGCTGGACGGCCGCCCGCACGACGACGGCGAATGGGCCGACCAGACCTCCGAGGCGCTCAACTACGGCCTGGCCGAGCTGCAGCGCCGCGCCGAGATCGCCGCGCCGCGGGTGATGAACGACGAGCGCGGCCGCGCCCACATCGCCCGCGCCTACAGCCTGCTGCTGGCCTTGCTGACCGGCGATTTCGCGCCGATCGCCGAGCTGCAGCGGCGCTTCCACTTCATCAACGTCATCGGCATTCCGCGCACCGGCGGCTCCTATCTCACCGCCGAGCTGTACCGCGCCCTGGGCATCGAGCCGCGCCGCGTGCCGTTCGCCGTGGCGCACGACGGCTTTCCCGAGGCCGGCCCGTTCGAGATGGCGCCGGCGGCGAACAGCTGGGTGCGCAGCCTGCACACCATGGCCGAGTACCTGAGCATGGTGGAGCTGTTCTTCGGCGCCCAAGCCCCGCGCCAGGGCCGCATCGTGGTGCCGAAGAAGCTGACCAAGGGCATCTATGCCGGCGGCTTCTTCCACCGCATCCTCGGCGAGGCGGTGGAGCACATCATCACCCTGCGCCACCCGGTCGCCGCCTGCGTTTCCTCCTACGACAAGTCCGGCGGACTGCCGGCCGATGGCCGCTTCATCGTGCGCTCCAACATCGAGGACTGGTGCCGGCGCGACCTGCTCTACACCGGCTGCTCGGCGCAGGAACTGGCGACGATGGACTACTTCGACGCCTACCTGCGCTACTGGGAGCAGTACCACTACTCCATCGCCACCACCGGCCTGTCCGCCAACCGCGGCCTGCGCGTGGTGGTGTACGGCAAGGAACGGCTGGAGGCGCTGGCGCGGGATTTCCACCGCCGCCACGGCAGCCCGCTGCAGCCCGGCGAATTCAAGGTGAGCCAGGCGGCGCGGCAGCGCCACGCCGAATGGATCGAGCGCGCGCGCCCGGCCCTGCACCGCGTCGCGGCGCTGTGGGCGCGCATGGGCATCCCCTTTCCGCTGGCGGAGGTGGAGGAGTGCTGGTGACGAAAGGCGTTTGCCGGTGGTCAGCGGCCGGTTGCAGCGGGCCCGCTGCACTTTGAGCTGATCCCCTGCTTCCATGTCCCGCATCCTGCTCGGCTGGGAACTCGGCGGCGGCTATGGCCACCTCGCCTCGCTGCGCACCGCCGCGCGCGCGCTGCGCGCCGCCGGCCATGACTGCATGTTCGCGGTGCGCATGCTGGAGAATGCGGCGGAGTTCCTCGAACCGGAGCTCGGCCCGGTGCTGCAGGCGCCGGTGCGCCTGGGCAATGGCCGCAATCCGGTGGCCCTGCAACTGAGCTACGCCAGCCTGCTGCACAACGTCGGCTTCGACGATCCGCCGGGGCTGGCCGCCCGCATCGCCGCCTGGCGCGGGCTGCTGCGCGCCTGCCGGGCCGAGCGGCTGGTGGTGGACCACAGCCCCATCGCCCTGATCGCGGCGCGCAGCCTGGACATTCCCGCCGCCGCCATCGGCACCGGCTTCGACCTGCCGCCGCTGACCAGCCCCTTCCCCAGCTTCCAGCCCTGGGCGCCGGTGCCGGCGCAGCAGCTGCAGCACAACGAGCAGCAGGTGCTGTCCGAGCTGAACCGCGCACTGGAACGGCTGCGCCTTCCGCCGTACGCCAGCCTGCAGCAGATCTACCAGGGCTGCGCCCGGGCGCTGCTGACCTATCCGGAACTGGACCACTACGACGCGCCGCGCCAGGAGCCCTGCCTCGGCGTGCCGGACTACGCCCAGGGCGCCGCGCCGGAATGGCCGGCCGGCGAGGCGCCGCGGGTGCTGGCCTACCTGCGCCCCCACCCCCAGCTCGACGCCATGCTCAAGGCCTTGTCCGCCAGCAAGGCGCGCGTGCTGCTGCGCATCGCCGAGATTACGCCGGAGCAGCTGCGGCCGTACCTGCGGCCCGGCTTCCATATCGTCGGCCACCCGGTCCACCTGCGCCGCGCCGCCGAGGAGTGCGACGCTTACCTGCATTACGCCGCGCACGGCACCGTGGCCGAGCTGCTGCTGGCCGGCAAGCCCGGCGTGCTGTGGCCCGACAACGTCGAACGCTGGCTGGTGGCGCGCCGCGCCGAGCAGCTCGGCGCCGCCGTGGTGGCACCGCAACAAAAGGAGTTCGACGTGGCGGCGGCGCTGGAGCGGGCGCTGGACGACGGCGGGCTGCGCCGGGCGGCCGAGGCTTTCGCGGCGCGCCACCGCGGCCATGACCGCGCCGCGATTGCGGCGGCGCTGGCGCAGCGGGTGCTCGCCGCATAAGCCGCCGCTTCGTTCACATCGTGCCGCCGCAAGGCGGCGCGATGACCAAGCCTTACACCGCCGCCTGCCGCGCCAGCCAGTTCTTCAGCGGACCGAGCCTGCCCACCGCCTCCATGCCCAGGCCCAGTGCCGCCTTGACCCCCGGCAGGCGCAGGCGGAAAGCGCGGTACAGGCCCTCGGTGACCGCCAGCATCTCCAGGTTCGCCGCCTTGCGCGCACGCGCATAGCGCTGCAGGCTGCGCGGCGCCGACCAGTCGCGGCCGGCTTCGCGGGCCTCGGCCAAGGTGGCGGCCAGCTGCTCGACATCGGCAAAGCCGAGATTGACGCCCTGGCCGGCCAGCGGATGGATCGCATGGGCCGCGTCGCCGACCAGCACCAGGCCGGGCCGCGCGTAGTCCTGGGCGTGCAGCAGGCGCAGCGGGAAGGAGATGCGCGGCGTGGTCGCCGTCACCTCGCCCAGCGCATGCTCGAACGCCTCGCCCAGGCGCGCCATGAACGCCGCGTCGTCCAGCGCCAGCAGCTCCTGCGCCAGCGGCTCTTCCGCCGACCAGACGATGGAGCAGCGCCCGTCCGCCAGCGGCAGGAAAGCCAGCGGGCCGCTGCCGAGGAAGCGCTGCCAGGCGGTGGCGCGGTGCGGGCGGCTGGTGCGCACATGGCAGACGATGGCGCGCTGCGTGTAAGGCCAGCTCACCGTATCGATGCCGGCCAGTCCGCGCAGCTGCGAGTCGGCGCCGTCGGCCGCGACCACCAGCCGCGCCCGCAGCGCAGCGCTGTCCGCCAGATGCAGTACCGAGCCGGCTTCGCCGAACTGCGCCGCCTGGATGCTGCTGCGCTCGCGCCGCGCAATTCCCTCCAGCCGCGACCACAGCGCATCCACCACCAGGCCGTGTTCGACGATCCAGCCCAGCTCGGCCAGGCCGGAGCCGCTGCCCTCGAATTCCAGCGCATGCTCCGGGCCGCGCTCCCATACGCGCATCGCCGCATAGGGACTGATGCGGCGCGCCCGGATCGAAGCCCAGACGCCGAGGCGGTCGAGCAGCCGCGCCGAGTGCGGCGCCACCGCGTAGACGCGCAGGTCGTAGCCGGCGGGGTCGTACGGCGCCGGCGCGGCGGCGCGCTCGACCAGGGCGGTGCTGAAACCCTGCTGCCGCAAGGCAATGGCCGCGGCGGCGCCGACCGGGCCGCCGCCGACGACGGCGATGTCGAAGGTATCGGTCATGAAGGCCTAAGAGTCACGAACTGTCGCTGGCACCGGCCTGCCCTTCTTCCCCGAGGGACGACGGCACCGCCGACCGGGGCAGCCCCAGGTGCCCCAGATGCTGCCGCAGCACCGTCTGCCGCAGCGGGCCGGCCAGCTCGATCGCCACCAGGCCCCAGTGGCGTGCCTGCGACAGCAGCGGCAGGCGGTTGGAGAAGGCGCGCACCATCAGGTCGGTGAGACCGCTGACGCGGCCGCGGTCGTGCTCGCGGCGGCGGGCGTAGTCGGCCAGCAGTTCGGCGGCGCCCGGATCGGCGACGCCGCCGACCATTTCGGCCAGGGTGGCGACATCGCGCAGGCCGAGGTTGAAGCCCTGCGCGGCGACCGGGTGCAGGCTTTGCGCGGCGTTGCCGACGAAGACGGTGCGCGGCGCGTTGAGGGTTTCGCTCAGCACGCGCGACAGCGGATAGCTCCAGCGCCGGCCCAGCGCGGTGAAGCGGCCGAGGCGGCCGCCGAAGCAATCCTGGGCCTGCGCCAGGTAGGCGGCATCGTCCAGCGCCAGGCGCGATTCGATGCATGCATCCGGCGTGGTCCAGACCAGCGAGGCCGCGTCGTCCGGCTTGGGAATGAGGGCGATGGGGCCATCCGGGGTGAAGCGTTCGTAGGCCACGCCGAGGTGCGGGCGCGACAGGCGCACGGCGCTGACGATGGCGTGCTGCGCGTAGTCGCGCCTTGCGGCGGCGATGCCGAGCAGCTCGCGCACCGCCGAGCGGGCTCCGTCCGCGGCGGCGACCAAGCGTGCCCTGAGCGTGCGCACGGTGCCGGCGGATTCCACCTCCAGCTCCACCGTCTGTTCGCCGGGGCGCAAGGCCACCAGCCTGGCCGGCTGCAGCAGATCCAGCCGCGGCACCGCGTTCATCCGGGCCAGCAGCACGGCGCCGATGGCGCGCAGCGGCACGTTGTAGCCCAGCGCCTCGAGCCCGGCTTCGGCGGCGCTGAAACGCGCCGTGCCGAAGCGGCCGCGCTCGGAGATATGCGTCGCGGCGATCGGCGCGGCCTCGGCGGCGAGCGCGTCCCACAGGCCGTAGCTGCCGAAGATGCGGCGGCTGGCGTCGTTGAGCGCGATGCAGCGCTCGTCCCACGCCGGGAGGCTGGCGGGCGGCGCAGCGGCTTCGACCAGCGCCACGCGCAGCGGCGTGCCGGCCAGGGCGACGGCGAGGCTGGCGCCGACCAAGCCGCCGCCGATGATCGCGATGTCGTAGTCGTTCACGGAATTCAGCCGCTCATCAGGATGGAAATCACGGCGGCGGCGACCAGGGTGATGCCGATCATCACCGAATACACCAGCAGCAGCAGTCCCACGCCGAGGCCGGTCAGCCACAGCCGGCCGCCATAGACGCGGCGCAGCGCCAGGACCAGGTAGACGGGGATGGCGAGCTTCAGCAGCCCATCGACGAACGACGGCCACGCGACCTGCTGCAGCAGCAGGTCGAGAAAGACGAAGGCGTGGTAATGCAGGGCGAACAGCAGGTGCACGCCGTAGCGCAGGTGGTGGCGCAGGTAGGCCAGCTGCAGCAGGCCGGCGAACAAGGGCAGCAGGAAGAACATCGCCACCGGCGCGTCGCTGTCGATCGCCCGGTTGAGCTCGGCGTAGGCCTGGCCGCGGGTCTGCTTGAAATACTTGTGGATCCGGGCGTCCAGCCGCGCGGAACCGGTGCGGAGCTCGCGCAGGTCGTCGTCGGTCGGAAACACCGGGGCCTGGCTTGCGCCCGATTTCGGCGTCGCCGCCTGCGAAGGGGTGAACAGCGGCTTGTCGTCCTCGCCCGGATCGGTGCGGAACCAGGGCGAGTGTTGGTTCAGTCCCGAGATCGCGAAAAACACCACGCTCGCCGCCAGGTACAGGCGCAGCGGCCGGATATAGCACTGCCGGCGGCCGGAAATGTAATCCGCCGTGAGGGCGCCGGGCCGGGTCAGCAGCCGCTTGAGAGTGCGCAGCAGCTTGCCCTCCAGCGCCATCTGGTCCTGCACGAACTCGCGCACGAACTCGCCCACCGTGGGCGTCTCGATGTGCGCCTCCTGGCCGCAGGCCGAGCAGTAGGCGCCGGCCAGGGCGGTGCCGCAGTTCATGCAGGCCTTGGCGGGCGCCGCGGCCGCGGGCTGCGCGGTGGGGATGGCGGCGGCGGTCACAGGCTGTTGCCGAACGCCGCCGTCATCACGCCGGAGAGGGCGGTGGCGCCCGCGGCGGCGATGTACAGGAAGTACAGCACCGCCATGCGCCACAGGGTGCGCTGCCAGGTGCCGCCGTAGACTCGCCGCAGGGCCAGGAAGGCATAGCCGGCCCCGATCACCTCCAGCGCGGTGCGCAAGGGCTGCCACGGCACCAGCATCACCATCAGCAGCAGGAAGGCGAAGCAGTGCAGGTGCACCGAGAACAGCAGGTGCACGCCGTACAGCTGCTTGTTCCCGCGGTACAGCCAGCGCAGCAGCAGGGCGAAGTACGGCAGCAGGAAGAACATCGCGTAGGGCGCCTCGTCGATCAGCCTGGCGCGCAGCCTCTCGCGCTCCTCGGGCGAGGACAGGCCGGCGCGGATCCGTTCCTTCTTCTCCTCGGCGCGCAGGGCGTGGGTCTTCTTGATTTCGGCGTTGACGTGGCGCTTGATGGTGTCGCCCAGATCGGCCTGGTTGCCGCTCTTGATGCCCTCGGCGATGTCGCGCTCGATCTCCGCCTTCAGGTCCTGCTCCTCCCGCTTCTCCGCCGGAGTGGCGGCCCCCGCCGCAGCCCCAGGCCTGGCGGGCGGCGCGGGGCTCGCCGGCGGCGGCACGGCGGGGGCGCCGGCGGCGCCCGGCGGCGGCGCAGCGGCGCCGGTAGCGGCCGGCGGTTCCGCGCCGTCTTTTCCGATGGGCGGGTCCGCGCCCGGCTGCTGCGTCGCGGCGCCGACCTGGACGAAGGGATTGCTCAGCGAGTCCGGCAGGATGCCGAGCAGGCCGAAGAACACCACGCTGATGCTGACGTAGAGCTTGAGCGGGCGCACGTAGCGCTGGCGGCGGCCCTCGACGTAGTCCAGCGTGAGCTGCCCGGGCCGGGTGACCAGCACCCGCAGGGTGCGGCCAAGCTTGCCTTCCACGGCCACGTACTGGTCCATCAGCTCGTGCATGAACTGGCGCACGGTGGGCGTCTGGATCCGCGTTTCCTGGCCGCAGTTGGAGCAGTAGTTGCCCGAAATCGGCGCCCCGCAATCCATGCAGTTGAGCGCGCTGGCCACCACCGGCTCCGGCCCCAGCGGCTGGGACATGACATGGGTCCCCTGCGCTGCCGTCCTCATCACCCCTGTTTCCCCCGCCATGGCAGCGGCTCAGCCCGCCATCAGGGCTTCGACCTCGGCGACGGCCTTGGGCGCGCCGCCGGTCAGCACTTCCGGCCCGGCGGCGCCGACCAGCACGTCGTCCTCGATGCGCACGCCGATGCCCAGGAAGCGGCGGTCCACGCCCTTCGTGTCCGGCGCGATGTACAGCCCCGGCTCCACCGTCATCACCATGCCGGCGGCGAACGGCCGCGGCTGGCCGTCGATCTTGTAGCGGCCGACGTCGTGCACGTCCATGCCCAGCCAGTGGCCGGTGCCGTGCATGTAGAACTGGCGGTGCTTGCCGGCCGCGATCAGCTCGGCCGGGTCGCCCTTGAGCAGGCCCAGGGCGACCATGCCCTCGGTCAGCCTGAGGGTGGCCACCTCGTGCGGCCGGCCCGACGAGTTGCCCGGCTTGAGCTCGGCGATGGCGGCGAGCTGCGCCGCCAGCACCACCTCGTAGACTTCCTTCTGCGCGCCGCTGTATTTGCCGTTGACCGGGAAGGTGCGGGTGATGTCGGCGGTGTAGCCGCGGTATTCGCCGCCGGCGTCGATCAGCAGCAGGTCGCCGTCGCGCAGCTGCATCTCGTTTTCCTTGTAGTGCAGGATGCAGGCGTTGTCGCCGCCGCCGACGATGGAGCCGTAACCCGGCTCCATGTTGTTCTTCTCGAACTCGTGGTGGATCTCCGCCGCCATCTGCCATTCCCAGCCGCCCGGCCGGGCCGCGCGCATGGCACGGACATGGGCCGCCGCCGACACCTCGCAGGCGCGGCGCAGCAGCGCCAGCTCGGCTTCCGACTTGACCAGGCGCAACTCGTGCAGGGTGGTGTCGAGCGAGACGAACTCGGTCGGCGCGGCCGGGCCGCGGCGCGACACCTCGCGGATCTCGCGCACGCAGGCGGTGATGCGCCGGTCCCAGGCCGGGTGCTCGCCCAGGGTGTAATGCACCTGCTCGCGGCCGGACAACAGCTCCGGCAGCATCGCCTCGAGGCGGTCGCTGGTGAAGGCCTGGTCGGCGCCGTAATCGGACACCGCGCCCTCCGGGCCGGCGCGGCGGCCGTCCCAGATCTCGCGCTCCTTGTTGCGCTCGCGCACGAACAGCAGGAAGGCGCCTTCCTTGCGGCCGGGGGCGATCACCGCGATCGAGTCCGGCTCGTTGAACCCGGTGAGGTACCAGAAGTCGGAATCCTGGCGGAAGCGGTAGTGCGCGTCACGGTTGCGGATCACCTCGCGCGAAGACGGCACGATGGCGACGCCGCGGTCGCCGATGGCCTGCATCAGGCGGGCGCGGCGCGCGGCATATTCCTTGAGTTCAGCGCTGCTGGGGGTGGGCATGGCGAGTTCGAGACCTGTTCCAGGTTTGGGCAACACGGCTGTCCCGCCCACGGGCGGGACACCGGCT
>Ga0070741_10009842_pt1 | contig 18323 bp, 17 predicted proteins | sample Coa_R1_4_FD_66440 | JGI IMG/M metagenome (GOLD analysis project Ga0070741, IMG submission 66440) | Surface soil microbial communities from Centralia Pennsylvania, which are recovering from an underground coalmine fire - Coalmine... | ecosystem: Environmental > Terrestrial > Soil > Unclassified ...
GGCTTGCGGAACCACGGCTGATCGGTGTCGATGCCGAAATTTCCACAGCCGCATAGCGCCGCCGCGACCGGCAGCGCCGCCACCATGGCCAGATGGTTCCGTCTCAAGTGCACCCCAAACGTCCCCTAAAGCCTGCGGGTCAGCCGACAGGAAGCGCCGTTTTGTGTTGCGATCATGGCGCTGCCCGCGGCGCCACGGGAACCGCCATCATGCGGCTTCTGCCGGAACCCCACAAGCCGGCACCAGAATCGGGGTAAAGGTTAAAAAAACAATGAGCCGGCAGGGATTTGAACGCCCGGCTGGATTGAACTACCACCCGCCTGCGCTGTGATCCCCATCACGGACTTTCACTTCGTTCGGTGTGTTCATTGTCACACGGCCGGACGGCTCGCCGAGTTGTATCCCCGCGGAGACATTTTGATGCGCCTACAGTTTGTCGGCTGCGGCGACGCCTTCGGTTCCGGAGGCCGGTTCAATACCTGCTTTCATCTGACCGGAGACGACATCAACGCGCTGATCGACTGCGGTGCAACGTCGCTGGTCGGCATGAACCGGCTCGGCATCGATCGCAACGCCATCGACACGATTTTCATTTCGCACTTTCATGCCGACCACATTTTCGGCCTGCCGTTCTTCATCCTCGAAGCCAATTACGTCACCAAGCGCAAGCGGCCGCTGATCATTGCCGGGCCGCCCGGGCTGAAGACCCGGCTGCCCGACATCATGGAATGCGCCTTTCCCGGCACCAAAGGAATGGAACTGAACTTTCCGCTGGAACTGCGGGAGCTGGAGATCGGCAAGCGCAACGATGTCGGCTCGATCCGGGTCACGCCGTCTCATGTCGTCCACGACGATCGCGCCGGGCCGTGTCTCGGCTTCCGCTTCGAAGCGGAAGGCAAGGTGCTGGCTTTTTCCGGCGACACCGAATGGAACGAAGCCCTGATCGGTCTCGGCCGCGACGCGGACCTGTTCATTTGCGAGTCCTATACGCGCGACAAGCCGATCACCACGCACATGGCGCTGGCGCTGCTTGAAGACCATCTGAGCCAGATCCGGCCGAAGCGGCTTATCCTCACGCATATGAGCAGCGAGATGCTCGCGCAGGCCGGCAAGATTTCCTACGAGACCGCGGAAGACGGCAAGATCGTCGAGATTTAACCGCCAAGCGCCGCTGCAATCGCGTCCAAGGCCGCGTCCGCTTTGGATGCATCGGGACCGCCGGCCTGCGCCATGTCGGGCCGGCCGCCGCCGCCCTTGCCGCCGAGCGCTTCAGACGCCACGCGCACCAGATCGACCGCGTTGTAACGCGCGGTGAGATCGGCGGTGACGCCGACGACCACGCCGGCCTTGCCATCCCCGGTGACGCCGACGATCGCGACCACGCCGGAGCCGAGCTGCTTCTTGCCGTCGTCGGCAAGGCTCTTGAGATCCTTCATCTCGATGCCTTCGACCGCGCGCGCCATCAGCTTGACGTTGCCGACCTCGCGCACGCCCGCTGCGCCCGATCCGTTCGAGGCGGACGCGCCGCCGCCCATCGCGAGCTTCTTGCGCGCGTCCGACAATTCACGTTCGAGCTTCTTGCGCTCGTCCATCAGCGCGGTGATGCGCGCCGGCACGTCTTCGAGCGAGGTTCGCAGCTCGGCGGCCGCGGTTTTCGCAAGCTGCATCGTGTCGTTGGCGTGCTTGCGCGCGTAATTGCCGGTCAGCGCCTCGATGCGGCGAACGCCTGAAGCCACCGCGCTTTCCGAGGTCACCGAGATCAACCCGATATCGCCGGTGCGTTTGACATGCGTGCCGCCGCACAATTCGACCGACCAGCCGAGCGCGTTCTGCCCGTGCTCGCGCGCGCTCTTGCCCATCGAGACCACGCGGACCTCGTCGCCGTATTTCTCGCCGAACAGCGCTCGCGCGCCGGCCTCGCGCGCATCGTCCACCGCCATCAGGCGCGTCGTGACCTCGTCGTTCTCCAGCACCACGTTGTTGGCGATATCCTCGACGCGGGCGAGTTCTTCATGCGTGATCGGCTTTGGATGCACGAAGTCGAAGCGCAGACGATCCGGCGCCACCATCGAACCGCGCTGGGCGATGTGATCGCCCAGCACCTGGCGCAGCGCCTCGTGCAGGATGTGCGTTGCCGAGTGATGGGCGCGGATCGACGAGCGCCTGCTATGATCGACGTCGAGCTGCAACGCCGCGCCCACCTTCAGCGTGCCCTGCTCCACGTTACCGAGATGGACAAAGAGATCGCCGGCTTTCTTCTGCGTGTCGGTGACGCGGAAACGCACACCCTCCCCCAGCATCACGCCGGTGTCGCCGACCTGGCCGCCGGACTCCGCATAGAACGGCGTCTGGTTGAGAACGATCGCGCCGCTCTCGCCGCTCTTGAGCTGATCGACGGCCGCGCCGTCCTTGACCAGCGCGCCAACCACGCCTTCGGCGGTTTCGGTCTCGTAGCCGAGGAATTCGGTGGCGCCGAGTTTCTCGCGCAGCGGAAACCAGATCGCTTCGCTCGCGGTATCGCCCGACCCCACCCATGAGGCGCGCGCCTTTTGGCGCTGGCGCTCCATCGCATCTTCAAAGGACGCCTGATCGACGCTGATGCCGCGCGACTTCAGCGCGTCCTGCGTGAGATCAAGCGGGAAGCCGTAGGTGTCGTAGAGCGTGAAGGCGGTGTCGCCGTCGAACATGTCGCCTTTCTTCAGGCCTGCGCTCTTCTCGTCGAGAATCGCAAGTCCCCGGTCGAGCGTCTTGCGAAAACGCGTCTCTTCCAGCCGCAATGTCTCCTCGATCAGGGTCTCGGCGCGCACCAGCTCCGGATAGGCCTGGCCCATTTCACGCACCAGCGCCCAGACGAGGCGATGCATCAACGGCTCGCGCGCGCCCAAAAGCTGCGCATGCCGCATCGCGCGCCGCATGATCCGCCGCAGCACATAGCCGCGGCCTTCGTTGGACGGTAGCACCCCATCCGAAATCAGGAACGACGAGGCGCGCAGGTGATCGGCGATCACCCGGTAGGAGGCAATGTTATCTTTTCCCGGACCGTGCCCGAGCGCGGATGCCGTCGCCTCGATGAGATGACGGAACATATCCGTTTCGAACACGCTCTCGACGCCTTGCAGGATCGAAGCCATGCGCTCGAGCCCCATGCCGGTGTCGATCGACGGGCGCGGCAGGTCGACGCGCTCGTCCTTCGTCACCTGCTCGTATTGCATGAAGACGAGATTCCAGAATTCCAGGAAGCGATCGCCGTCCTCTTCCGGACTGCCGGGCGGCCCGCCCCAGATGTGCTCGCCACGGTCGATGAAGATTTCCGAGCACGGCCCGCAAGGTCCGGTGTCGCCCATCGCCCAGAAATTGTCCGAAGTCGGAATCCGGATGATGCGATCCTCGGTGAAGCCCGCGATCTTCTTCCACAGCACCGCCGCGTCGTCGTCGGTGTGATAGACGGTGACCAGCAGCTTGTCCTTCTTCAGCCCGAACTCCTTGGTGATCAGCGTCCAGGCAAGCTCGATTGCGCGCTCCTTGAAGTAATCGCCGAACGAGAAGTTGCCGAGCATCTCGAAGAATGTCAGATGGCGCGCGGTATAGCCGACATTGTCGAGGTCGTTGTGCTTGCCGCCGGCGCGCACGCATTTTTGCGAGGTGATGGCGCGCTGATAGGCACGCTTCTCGACGCCGGTGAAGACGTTCTTGAACTGCACCATGCCGGCATTGGTGAACATCAGGGTCGGGTCGTTGCGCGGCACGAGCGGCGACGACGACACGATTTCGTGCCCGTTGTCGGCAAAAAACTTGAGGAAAGTCGACCTGATTTCGTTAACGCCGCTCATTAAAGGTCCAATCAAAGTGCTGGAAAGGCGCATGGCCATGAGGCTGATGGCGCGCTGCGAAAGACGCTTTTAGACAAGGGGGCCAGCGCTGTCCAGAAAACTTGGAACTCCGTCAGAGGGTTGCCGGGACTGCCGACATTTGCGGCCGTCGCTGCCTCCGATTTAACGTTGATAGAGGTTCACTCCTCATCCGGTCGGGCTTGGCGCGGCTCGCTTTTTCGCATATCTATTCGCCACGTCACGTCGGGAGAGATCGGCCCAAAAGGCCGGCGCCGAAGGAGCAACCGCCCCGGAAACTCTCAGGCAAAAGGACCCTCGTGACGCAGACACATCTGGAAAGAGGCACTCGGGTCTGACCCGGACGTGCCCGCCGACGGGATAATACTCTCAGGCACAGCGACAGATGGGGCTTTTTCGGAATCGTTCGAGGGAATCGGCCCTCGGGCGCATCCGCGAGGGCTCTGACGATGCTGGCCAGTGAAGTTTCCGCCTCCCCGCCTCCCCTCAAGCAAACGCCGTTGCACGCGCTGCATCTGTCGCGCGGCGGCAAGATGGTTCCGTTCGCCGGCTATGACATGCCGGTCCAATTCGGGCCGGGCGTCCTCAGGGAACACCTTCACACCCGCGCAAGCGCCGGCCTGTTCGATGTTTCCCACATGGGCCAGATCGCGTTGCGGCCGAAGTCAGGCCGGGTCGAGGACGCCGCGCGGGCGCTCGAATGGCTGGTGCCGCAGGACATTCTCGCGCTGCCGGCTCGGCGGCAGCGTTATGCGCTCTTCACCAATGAGCGAGGTGGCATTCTCGACGACCTCATGGTGGCGAATTTCGGCGATCACCTGTTTCTGGTCGTCAACGCCGCCTGCAAGGAAGCGGACGAGGCGCACCTTGCGGAGCATCTCTCGGATGTCTGCACCGTCGAACCGCTGCGCGACCGCGCGCTGATCGCCCTGCAGGGACCGAAGGCCGAGTCAGTGCTCGCGAAATTCGACAGCGAAATCCCAGCGATGAAATTCATGGATGCCGGGCCGCGGCGGCTGGCCGGCCTCGACTGCTACGTCTCCCGCTCCGGCTATACCGGCGAGGACGGTTTTGAGATTTCGGTGCCGGCGGAACGTGCCGAAGAGTTCGCCACGGCGTTGCTGGCCGATGACAACGTGCTGCCGATCGGGCTTGGCGCGCGCGACAGCCTGCGGCTCGAAGCCGGTCTCTGCCTTTACGGCCACGACCTCGACACGGTCACGACGCCGGTCGAGGGTGCGCTGGAATGGTCCATCCAAAAAAGCCGCCGCAAGGGCGGCGCACGGCCCGGCGGCTTCCCGGGCGCAGATGTGATCCTCAGCCAATTCGAAGGTGGAGCGTCGCGTCGCCGCGTTGGTCTCAAACCTGAAGGCCGCGCGCCGGTGCGCGAAGGCGCGCCGCTGTTTGCAGATGCAACGTCACAGCAAGCCATCGGCAGCGTCACTTCAGGCGGCTTCGGTCCGAGCCTGAATGCGCCGGTCGCGATGGGATATCTGCCTTCGTCGCACGCCGCGACTGACAAGATCGTATTCGCCGAGGTGCGCGGCCAGCGCCTGCCCTTGCGCGTTTCGCCCATGCCCTTCGTTCCCAACACCTACAAGCGCTGAGGATCTTCATGACGACGCTTTACACCACCGACCACGAATGGCTCCGCATCGAGGACGACGTCGCCACCATCGGCGTGACGGATTACGCGCAATCGCAGCTCGGCGACGTCGTGTTCGTCGAATTGCCGAAGGTCGGCCGAAGCTTGAAGAAAGCGGAAGCCGCCGCCGTCGTCGAGTCGGTCAAGGCCGCCTCCGACGTCTACGCGCCGATCACGGGCGAGGTGCTGGAAATCAACAATGAGCTCGCAGGCGAGCCGGCGCTGGTCAATTCCGACGCGGCCGGCAAGGCCTGGTTCTTCAAGCTGAAGATTGCAGACAAGAACGAACTCGAAGGCCTGATGGACGAGGCCGCCTATCAGAAACATATCGCGTAGGCGTGTCATGGCCGGGCTTGTCCCGGCCATCCACGTCTTTTGAGTAGCAAAGCAAGTCGTGGATGCCCGGCACGAGGCCGGGCATGACGAGGAAAAAGCAACGAGGCCTCCGATGACCGCGCCAATCAAACCGCTGACCGAGCCCGCCACTGACTTCGTGCGCCGCCATATCGGCCCTGCCCCGCACGACGTGGCCGCAATGCTCAAGACCGTGGGCAGCTCCAGCCTCTCGGCGCTGATGTCCGAGACGCTGCCCGCCTCGATTCGGCAGCGGGCGCCGCTCGATCTCGGCAAGGCGTTGAGCGAGACGGAAGCGCTCGCCCATATGCGCGGTCTCGCCGTGAAAAATCAGGTTTTCACCTCGCTGATCGGGCAAGGCTATTCCGGGACGATCCTGCCCACGGTGATTCGGCGCAACATCCTGGAGAACCCGGCCTGGTACACGGCCTATACGCCCTACCAGCCCGAAATCAGCCAGGGCCGGCTGGAAGCCCTGTTCAACTTCCAGACCATGATCTGCGACCTCACCTCCCTCGATGTCGCCAATGCCTCGCTGCTCGATGAGGCAACCGCGGCGGCGGAGGCGATGGCGCTCGCCGAGCGCGCCTCCTCAGCCAAGAGCAAATCGTTCTTTGTCGACGCCGACGTGCATCCGCAGACGCTCGCCGTGCTGCGCACCCGCGCCGAGCCTTTGGGCATAACTCTCATCGTCGGCGATCCCTTGACCCAGCTCAATGGCGCTGAGGTCTTCGGCGGTTTGCTGCAATATCCGGATACATCGGGGCGGGTATGTGACCTGCGTCCTGCGATCGCGGCGCTTCACGCCAAGGGCGCGCTCGCCGTCGTCGCCGCGGATCTGCTGGCGCTGACGCTGCTGGCGTCACCGGGCGAACTCGGCGCTGACATCGCAATCGGCTCGGCGCAGCGCTTTGGCGTGCCGATGGGATATGGCGGCCCGCATGCTGCCTATATGGCGGTGCGCGATGCGCTGAAACGCTCACTGCCCGGGCGTCTCGTGGGCTTGTCGGTCGATTCCCGCGGGCAGCCAGCGTATCGGCTCGCGCTGCAAACCCGCGAGCAGCACATTCGCCGCGAAAAGGCGACCTCCAACATCTGCACCGCGCAGGTGCTGCTTGCCATTATCGCCAGCATGTATGCGGTCTATCACGGCCCCGAAGGGCTGACCCACATTGCGCGCACAGTGCATCGCCGCGCTGCCGTGCTCGCGAACGGCTTGCGAAAGCTCGGTTTCACGCCGCTATCCGAGACCTTCTTCGATACGCTGTCGGTCGCGGTCGGCGACAGGCAGCACAACATCGTCACGCATGCGATCGCCGAAAAGATCAACCTGCGGATCGGTGACGGGCTGCTCGGCATTGCGCTCGACGAAACGACGACTGAAGCGACGGTCGAGGCGGTGTGGCGCGCCTTCGGCGGCAGGCTCAACTATGCCGAAATCGACAAGACCACCGATGACGCACTGCCGGCTTCCCTGAAGCGCGAAAGCGCCTTCCTGACCCATCCGGTGTTTCACGCCCATCGCTCGGAGACCGAGCTGCTCCGCTACATGCGCAAACTCAGCGATCGCGATCTCGCGCTCGACCGCGCGATGATTCCGCTCGGCTCCTGCACCATGAAGCTGAACGCGACCACCGAGATGATGCCGCTGACCTGGGCCGAGTTCGGCTCGGTGCATCCGTTCGCGCCGCGCGATCAGGCGGAGGGCTATCACGCCCTGTTTGCCCGGCTCGAGAAGTGGCTCGCCGACATCACCGGCTATGACGCAATCTCTCTGCAACCGAATTCCGGTGCGCAGGGCGAATATGCCGGGCTGCTCGCGATCCGCGGCTATCACGCCTCAAGGGGCGAAGCTCACCGCAACGTCTGCCTGATCCCTTCGTCTGCGCACGGCACCAATCCGGCGTCCGCCCAGATGGTTGGCATGCGGGTCGTTGTGGTGGCGTGCGATGCGCGCGGCGATGTCGACGTTACCGATTTGCGCGCCAAGGCCGAACAGCACAGCAAGGACCTCGCCGCTGTCATGATCACCTATCCCTCGACACATGGCGTGTTCGAGGAACACATTCGCGAGATCTGCGAGGTCGTGCATGCCCACGGCGGACAGGTCTATCTCGACGGCGCCAACCTGAATGCGCAGGTCGGTCTCGCCCGCCCCGGCGAATACGGCGCCGATGTCAGCCATCTCAACCTGCACAAGACCTTCTGCATTCCGCACGGCGGCGGCGGCCCTGGCATGGGCCCGATCGGCGTGCGGGCGCACCTAAAACCCTTCCTTCCGGGTCATCCCATGAATGGCGACAGCAAAGTCGGCCCGGTCTCGGCCGCGCCGCACGGCTCAGCCTCGATCCTGACCATCTCCTACATCTATATCCTGATGATGGGCGGCGAAGGTCTCACGCGCGCGACCGAAGTGGCCGTTCTCAACGCGAATTACATTGCCGCGAGATTGGAGAGCCATTTCCCGGTGCTGTACCGCAACGCCAGGGGCCGCGTGGCGCATGAATGCATCATCGATCCCAGACTGTTGAAGAATTCGACCGGCGTCACCGTCGACGACATTGCAAAGCGGCTGATCGACTATGGCTTCCATGCGCCGACCATGAGTTTTCCGGTGCCGGGCACCTTGATGATCGAGCCGACGGAATCCGAATCCAAGGCCGAGATCGATCGCTTCTGCGACGCCATGATTGCGATCCGCCGCGAGATCGCCGAGATCGAGAGCGGCCGCTTCAAGATCGAGGCCTCGCCGCTGCGGCACGCCCCGCATACGGTGCACGACATTGCCGATGATGGGTGGCAACGCGCCTATGGCCGCGCTGAGGGCTGCTTCCCGGCTGGCACCTCACGCACGGACAAGTACTGGTGTCCGGTCGGGCGGGTCGACAATGTCTATGGCGACCGCAATCTGGTCTGCTCCTGCCCACCGGTTGCCGATTACGCGCAAGCCGCGGAGTGAAGGATACCGTCGTTGCGTGACCGGTGCCCCGGGATGCGAAACCCGTGTCCCGGACGCGGCGCAGCAATCTGGGAATAGTCTCTCCGTCATGGCCGGGTTTATCCCGGCCATCCACGTCTTTAGCGACCACAAGCGAAAAGTAAGACGTGGATGCCCGGGTCAAGCCCGGGCATGACGAATTCTTTATGGGACTACGTTTGCGCCTAGGAAACAAAACGGACGCCTGAGAACGTCGGCAACTCAACGTTCTCTGCGCCCGCCTTGCGGTAAAATCCTAAAAAATCGGCGAGGCTTATTCCCCGCGGAAATTCTACTCCTCCGCCGGCTCCTCGCCGTCGGCATCGCGCTCGGGCGTGCCGGCCAGGATCTGCTCGGAAATCAGACCGGAGTTCTGGCGGATCGCGGCTTCGATCTTGCTGGTGATGTCGGGATTGGCCTTCAGGAAGGCCTTGGAGTTTTCGCGGCCCTGGCCGAGGCGCTGGCTGTCATAGGAGAACCAGGCTCCGGATTTTTCGACGATGCCGGCCTTGACGCCGAGGTCGAGGATCTCGCCCATCTTGGAAACGCCCTCGCCGTACATGATGTCGAATTCGACCTGCTTGAAGGGCGGCGCCAGCTTGTTCTTCACGACCTTGACGCGGGTCGTGTTGCCGACCACTTCGTCACGCTCTTTGATCGCGCCGATGCGGCGGATGTCGAGACGGACGGAGGCGTAGAATTTCAACGCGTTGCCGCCGGTGGTGGTTTCCGGCGAGCCGTACATCACGCCGATCTTCATGCGGATCTGGTTGATGAAGATCACCATGGTATTGGACTTGTTGATCGAGGCGGTGAGCTTGCGCAGCGCCTGGCTCATCAGGCGCGCCTGCAGGCCTGGCAGCGCATCGCCCATTTCGCCCTCGAGTTCGGCCTTCGGCACCAGCGCGGCAACCGAGTCGATCACGAGCACGTCGACCGCGCCGGAGCGCACCAGCGTGTCGGCGATTTCCAGCGCCTGCTCGCCGGTGTCAGGCTGCGAGATCAGGAGCTCGTCGATGTTGACCCCGAGTTTGCGCGCATAGACCGGGTCGAGCGCGTGTTCGGCATCGATGAAGGCGCAGATGCCGCCCTTCTTCTGTCCTTCCGCCACCGTGTGCAGCGCCAGCGTGGTCTTGCCCGAGGATTCCGGCCCGTAAATCTCGACAATCCGCCCCCTCGGCAGGCCGCCGACGCCAAGCGCAATGTCGAGCCCGAGCGAGCCCGACGACACCGTCTCGACGTCCATCGAGCGGTCGTTCTTGCCCAGCTTCATCACCGAACCCTTGCCGAACTGACGCTCGATCTGGGACAGCGCTGCGGACAGGGCCTTACTCTTATCCATGGAGGATCCTTCGACGATACGCAGGGCGGTAACGGACATTTCGGTGCTCCTTATGGCGGGATTCGCGAGCGGGACAAATGTTTGAATCGGTGTAGGAGCAACTGTACACTGTTTGTTCCATGTTCGCAATATGTTCTTTTTCGTATTTGGGTTCTGGCCTACTTCCGACCTCGGTGGCCTAGTTTGAAGTTAACAGTGGCCTGATTCGATTTTTCTATTCGCTCAGGAACCGACGGCGCCAGTTCGGCATATTGAGATTCGATCAGTGCAAACCCTGCGGTCTAGGACCCGTAGCACGAGATTGAGCCATGAAACAGCGTCGGCGTTTCCAACAGACTACTTCCCTCCAGGATCGTCTCGCCTCATTCGCCAAAGCAGCCCGCGAGAAAGCTTCCCGCCTCAGACCCGGTCCGGAACAAGACGCTCTGCTCAAGCGTGCGCGTGTCGCCGACACCGCTGCCCATATCGACGAATGGGCCAACTCATCGGGATTACGGCCCCCGAAGTAAGGCCGCCTCAGTTGGCGATGTCATGCCGGTACCGTGAGGTTGGGTACTGGCCCCTTTCGATCCCCATTCTAAGTTAATGATCCCTTTGGATTTTCGAAGTCGTCCCCTTTTGGGATCGCAGACTTACCCACAACCGCACATGCAACCTGTCATTGTCCTTTGGGACAATAGGCAGCGAAGGCTGCATCACGTTAGGTGACGCATGCCGCCTCGTTTTGAGTCGGCAGTGTCCAAGTTTGAACAGTCGCCGATATGAGCTCCATCTAAGCTGCAACCTTCCAGAGGGTGTTGCGTCATGAGTGATTTACCTCGGCCCGGCATTTGCCGGATCAGTAATCAGCGGTTCGAGGACTTGAAGGCAGAGGCCGAAGCCGACAAGGTGGCCGCGCTCACAACCAATATTCTGAAAGAGAAGCTTGCCGACACGTTCCTGGGTCGGAAGCATTACGACCTGATCCCGCTTCCATACGAGCTGGAGTAGCCCCAGAGGCCACCTCTTTCATTTGTCATTCGCAGCACACAGCGCCCGGCGTTGCCCCAAATCAAAGGGGACAACCTAACGGTTGTCCCCCGCCGGTTTAAAATAATTGGACCGTGCTGAAATCCCTCCTCCGGCAAATAGCGATCTTGATTTGGCCAGCCGGGCCTGTCTCTAACATATGTTGGAGTGTGCTAATCTGCCTTTGCGGGTGACACGACAGCCTCTTCGCAAGTGTCCTCATTTCGATTCTGGACGGGCAAACCAGATGCTCGGTCGCCGAGACATACTGGTATCAACCGGAGGGGTTTCCAACGTGCGAAATATTATCGTCGGCGTTGTCGTAGCGGTCGTGGTGGCCTGGTTTGTCGGCTACACCACGCCGGGCCACCGCATGCTCAACGCTCTCGGCTTTACCACTGCGTGCGATTACGGCTGCAGCTAAGAGTAAGGCCGCCTCAGTTGGCGGCCTCCGTATCTGCCCCCGTGTCCTGGTTTGTGGATACAGCGTCCCAATTCGATTTTGGCCCGTTAGCGCGGAACGAAATACCGACTTCGGCGTCATCAGCTAGCTGTGATGCGTTGGCTGGGGAGCCTTTCGACGTGGCAACAAAGGATGGCCTGCTGAGGCAGGCTGAATTGCTATTGAAGCTGGCGCGGAGCGCCGCTGATCCTGACCTGGCGGCGTCGCTTGTTCAGAGAGCCGCCGACCTGAAAGAAATAGCCGACAACCTGGCCGTTTCCGACATCAGCCCGCAATCGCCCGACGTCGAATTAGGACCTTACCGGCAGACAGCGCATTGAGCGCGATGGCAGAGGACGAACGTCGCGTCACCTTCGAAAAGCCAGTCGCTGTCCAGATCATGGCAATCGACGGCACCTGGGGGCGACCCTGTACCCTCAAGGAAATCTCCGATACCGGAGCCACTCTTATCATCGAGGAATCGGTTCAAGGCCTGAACCTGAAAGAGTTCTTCCTTATGCTCTCGTCGCCGGGGCTTGCCTACCGACGCTGCGAGCTTGCATGGGTGAACGGCGACCAGATGGGCGTCAACTTCCTGCACCAGCGCGGCAAGCAAAAGAAGCTGAAGCCTTCTGCCTGAGGCCCCCTCGGGTAGGCGGCCTCCCTCAATTTGGGCGGTTTGTTCTCAATCGTGCCGCAATTCGATTTTTAACTTAGGTTAGTCGCAGACAGGACAGCGGAGGCATCACCCCCATGCTGGTCCCATACGAGCTGAAAGTCTTTGCCGACTACGTCGCCCATGCCTGCGCGCAGGCTGAGGTCGGGACGGAGATAACGCGGATATTGATCGCCCGCTCGCTGGAGCAGCTCGAACATTCACGCGAAGTTCTGAAGATCGAATCCCCTAAAGTCTGGCATCCAAAACCGGAGTGAGACCGCGCCAATCCGCGGTCGCTTCCGTTCGCGGCGTTCTCATTTCCTTTCGGGAACCGCTCGCGCGAAGCCACGTTAGACTCCATCACCGTTCGTGGCTTTTATCGGTGATGAGATCGCCATTTGCGCTCCCGCCCTATTCGAACAGGGAGCGTGCCATGCCCGGCGCTTCGTCGTATTCTCGCCTGACTGTCAACCAACAGATCGATCAGCAGATCGCGGACACCCGCGAGGCCATGGCTCGTTCGCTCGAATTATTGAGAGCGCCAAAGCCGGACTCGTTTGCCGGCCGCAAGACACAAGAGCCGTTTCCCCAAGAGCTCCCCCCCCCCGAAGACTAGTGTGGCAGTTCGGACGTCCGCATCATTGATACTGCGCGTTCGTCATGCGGACTTCTGAACCCAAGCCACTACGAACTTCGGAATCGGGACACCAGCCGCCTGAGAACAAAGTTCGTTGTTCGGCGTTCTAGGGTGCATGGAACAAGACCCGCTTTTCCAGCAAGCCGAAGACGCGCAAGAAATGGCGAGAAGGCTCATCCAGGAAGCGCGCGAGCATGCCCGCAAAGCGCGCGAGCAAATGCGACGAGTCAAGCGTTCGGACCAGCCGCTCTCGTGGTTTGGCAACGACGAGTAAGGCGCTCTGCCATCACAGCCGCCTTTCACAAGCGCGAGTGACTTTCCCAGACAACCTAACGGCCGCATCCCCCCAAAAGAGCTGAGGCCGCCAGGTCGCCTGATCCCACGGGGCTGGGTTGTTCTGGGATCGCCAGCAATTGATCTCGTAGTGGAAGTTCCCGCACTCTCACAGGTGAATCCGGCAGTGTCCTAAGCAGGGTGATTGAGTGTCCGAATTGGGACAGCATGCAGAATCAAAAAGGGCCGCATTCGCGCGACCCCCTACCGGCAAATAATTTGTCCGTGATGAAATCCCTCCTCCGGCAGCGCCAAGACTATCTCCAACCCCGGATTTCGGGGATTCCGTAGGAACACGGTGTTGCCCTATCGCAACCCGGGCCGTCTCTGCCTGAGCGGTTTGTGATGAGCATTGTCTTAATTCGCTCAGGGAACGAGGCTAACAAGGCTGGTGCTTCAGTGTGCACACGGCACAATGGCGGCCCCGGTCTGGTCATGTTCACGGTCCTGCTCGTCTTCCTGGTCATCTTCGGCGCGGGCTTCGCGGCTGGCTACGGCGTGAGAGAAATGATTTCACGGCGCCGGCGACGGAGATCCTTCACGATCGTGCGCTGAAAGACCGCCTTGCTACGCGGTCTCTTTCATATGAGCTCACCGCAAAACGAGCCGTTTCGTCCGGCTCAGCCGCCTCCGGCGGATTGCCGATTTGCCACTTTTTCCCGATTCATTTAGGAAATTACGGCATGCCGCTTGGATGACGTGCGGCAGAAGGGTTCATCAGCCGTCGCGGCCTCGGGGGCTGGGCTATGGCAAAGAAAGACGACAGTCGAGTAGCGCCGATTTGCACGGAGTGCGGAGGCCGCACCGCGCATTACGCGACCCTGCCGAAAACCGGGGAACGTCCGCCTCTCATCATCTACAGGTGCGATCACTGCGGAACGATCGTGACCGTTCCCGTCTCAAAAGAATAAAGCGGCCGCACGCCACAAATGGAACTGACGCATTTAACCTAGGTGAGTTCTTTTCAGGCGAAGCCGTGCCTATAAGGCCACGGGCGCTTGGGGTGTATTGCGTTGGGGATGAGCGGGATGACCCGCGTCGATGCGGAGAAGCGCCCGAGCAAGAGCGCCTGCGACAGTGACCGCTTCTCTTGCCCCGCTTGCGCGCTCGAGCCGCTGCGGTTCGTCATCATTCTCGACACCTGCAAAGGCCGAACAGTCCGCCTGTTCAAATGCGAATGCGGCGAACTGATCTGGGATGACTAGAGCTCCGATTCCGAAGTTCGCAAGCTATTGCCGCGACCTCTGATGCGAACTTCGGAATCAAAGGAGCTCTAGCGACCTATCGTTTCTAGTGCGGCTTCGAATTTGAAGTTCCTATAACCAACCTGCAGCGGCACTGATGGGAACTTCAAATTCGCCGCACTAGCGTGGCGGTTGTGAAGTCCGCATCAACTGTGCCGCGGGTTCGGACTTCTCGATGATCGGCGCGTGCCTGATGTTCGCTCGTTTCTTTAGCTCGAGTTGAGCCAACTTAGGAACAACATGACGCATGTCATGTTCTCAAGCCGCCGGGTCGAGACTGCTATCGGCCTTTGCTCTGGGGAGGGCCGGTCGTGACAGAACATGACTTTGCCAAGAAGGCAGAGCGCGCGCTGTTCGCGATTGTGCTCAGCACCGTCGCCTTCATCATGTGCTTTGGCGTGCTGATGTTCAGATAGACTAAGAGACCTCGACCTGCCTCTTCATCATCGTCTCCCGATCCTTGTCGCGCGGCGGCTCGCTGCGAACGAAACGGCCCCGCCACGCTGAGAACGCGGCGGGGCCGACCCTTCATCCCCAGAAGCTTGGGACCCAAGGGGATCAAGGGTGCGAGAGCGGCCCCAGCGGAAGGGCGCCGAGGCCGTGGGGGTCGATCCCGGCGGGGCGTACATCCGTGGGATCGGCGACATCATCGCAAGGGCGCTGAGTTCCCGCATTCTCATAGATGAATCGCGCGCGCCTTAATTGGCGATCGCCAGTGAATCACAGTGGACAACACAGTGGACAACATTGTCTTCGTCCGGCGGCCTCTTTCATCGTCAAACGCAAAACGGCCCCGCCGGGTTGAGACGACGGAGCCGCTGATGGCTGGCCGGTTTGCTTGAGGGACACATGCCCGGGACCATCCGGACATTCCTACGCGGCGGCGGCAAACGAGTCTGTGTCCTGGTTCACAGATGCGCGTGTCAGGCCAAAGGCCTTGCGCAGAGCGCAACACCCGTGTTTGTCCGGAAAGCGCGCACGCTTCATCTCGGTTATTGAGCCGCGATGGAATCGCAAGACGACAACGAACCGAGCGAGGCAACCTGCGACACTTGCGGGCGTAAGCTCACGCTTGTGGCGTCCCTGCCCCGGATCGGCGGCAGACCGCGACGGCGGCTTTACAAGTGCGTTCACTGCCAGAAGGTCATCACCATTCCGCCATCGGACTAGATCTCCGATCCCGAAGATATTTTTTGGGGGCAAGCAGCCTCCTCCCAAAAATGCACGGTGAACCTTCGCGGGACTTGCTTAGACCCACATTCGACCGAGGGGATTTCAGGGGCCTCGGTGACCAAGCCTGCGCCGCCAAGCGATCATATTCCGCTTGGGCGGCGCTGCGCTTTTCTGGCCTGCGTTTCGAGAAAACCATGGCGTGAGCCGCCCGGCGACGCGACAGGCGGGACCGTATTTATCCCGTCCGCCGCCAGGCATTTTTTGAGTAGCGCGTGCAGTCGTGATCGGGCGTTAGCTGAACTGTCGCGTAGAGCTGACCCGTGAGGGCCACAATTTTAATTGCGCGGCGGGGGTCGTCGGCTTGTTTGGAACTGGGTCGACGGCCCCACCCTACGCTGCCAGCGCCATCGGCGTGCGCACCGCCATAGATGCAGCGATTGAGGCACTTTTTCGGCCAGTGTCCCGGTTCTGACATTCGATGCTTCCGCCGCGAGCACTTCTGCGAATGTCAGAACCAAGGGGACACCTGCAATGCCACCTTGCCATGGCGGCGCAGCCCCCGCACCTGTTCGATTTGCCGGGACGAAAATCAGCAATTTTTGGAAATAAATGGTATGGTGATTGCCGATCCCGCCCCCGGGAGTCGCAAGGGCTTTTGGGGACGGGACGCCTGTATCGATCGCGAGTAGTACATGACTGTCCACGCTCCCAAGCTTCTCACGCCTGAGGAATTTGCCGCGCTGATCGAAATCGCGATCGCTTCCGACAATCCGACCGTGGCCCCGCAGCACCTGTCAAAGCTGGTCAGCCTCGGCTATGTCGTTGAAACTCCAAAGGGTATTCTCGTCACCGGCGACGGCCTGATTCGCATCACCGAAAGCGAATAAGACCGAATAAGACGTTGTTGCGACGCACGCACCCGTAGCCTCCCGGAATTGATCCACCGGCATATTGGGCGTCAAATGACGCCATTACCGAGAGGGGCCCCCGGCCCCCGCGGGCGGTTATCTGTAGGTAAGTATTAATGCCGCTCTATTTCTTTCGGATTCGAAACGGCCGTTATTCGGGCGCGTCGGAGCATGGCATCGAGCTCGCCGACCACAATGCGGCGTGGCAGGAGCTGACCAGTTCCTGCGCCGACATGGTCGGCGGAATCTGCCGCAAGCTCGGCCGCGATACGCAGTGGGAAATGGAGCTGCTCGACGAGCGCAAGCAGCCGGTTTTCCGGATCTGCCTGGTGGCGGATTCCTTGAACAACGGCGGATCGAAACCGACAACCGGCCAGTCGCGTCGGCCGCGCGCCGAACACTCCTAGAGCCTATCCGGTTTTGATTGAATCAAAACTGGGCTCTAGATTCTTGTTTGACGCGTTTTCTTTACGCGAACCGGCTTCCACTTCGCTCGAAAACGCTCTCACAACTGAACGCCCCGCCGCCGCATCAGAGCTCGAAGCGGGCCTCAGTGTCCTTGCGGCAATTCAATCCAGTGCGTCGGAATCGGAGCTCTAGTTGGTGGATCCGCTGCTCGCGGTGGTCCCGCTCTTTTTCTTGGGCGTGGATGCCGATTTCGCGGGCGCCGGCGTATCCGATCGCACGCTTCCCCAGGGATCGGAGGGCGCCTTCTGATCCGGAATTTTTTTCAGCGAATCCTTGTAGGCCTTGTCCTGGACTTTCTCGGCGTCCAGTTCGTCCTGCGTCTTCGAAGGCTTGTCCTGCAACAGATTCAGTTTCGGAACCTGAGCGACGGCCGGCGATGCCAGCAGCATGATCGCGGCCGCAAGGCGCAAAACTCTCATGAACAACTCCCCATAATTTCTGGCCACCATAATAGCATCGCACGGCGGGCCGAGCCAAGCGGTTGAGACGATGCTACCCGTCGCGGCCAGCCATCAAAGATTGTCGGATTTGCAGGATTTTGGCGATGGCAGCCAGTCATTCCAGATCGGGCCGCACTTCGTGCAGCCGTCAAGGGCAAGACCAAGCGCGATCAAGCACAGCAACAAAGACAGTCGGCGAAACATTTGGAAAAACTACTCCCCCACGCCCCGGTCCATCATATGGCCCAAGGCTTCGCGTTTTCAAGCATCGACGCCCGCCAGGCCCCTGTACAAGTCCCGTTGGGGCTGGCGCTTCAAACGGAAATGCGGCACCAGATCATGGCGGGCGAGATGAACGCGCCAGGAGCATTCTGCGATGGCCTATGAACCGGCTGCGGCGCCGTTTGATATCGAGGAAGCAAGACGCGTCCTTGCCGAAGTCTTTGCTCCCTGGGTGCAAGACCTCGGCCTGTCGGTTGTCGGCATCGAATGCGATCCGCCCGCCAATGCAGCGGCCGACTGGCAGCCCGGCGCAATCCTGCACATGGCATTCTCGGATCGGCTGTGCCGGCATGGCGGCATCGTCTGTGGCCAGGCGCTGATGGCGCTTGCCGACACCGCGATGGTGATCGCCGTGCTTGCCGCCAATCGCGGCTATCGGCCGATGACAACGGTCGATCAGACCAGCCATTTCATGCGTCCCGTTGCGCAGTCCGACGTGATCGCCGATGCGCGCGTCGTCCGGCTCGGACGAACCATGAGCTTTGGCCGCATCACGTTATCGAGCAGCGCCGATAACAAACCCGTGGCGATGGTCTCGAGCGCGTTCGCGATGTTGTGAGAGCG
>Ga0070741_10009843_pt1 | contig 18323 bp, 19 predicted proteins | sample Coa_R1_4_FD_66440 | JGI IMG/M metagenome (GOLD analysis project Ga0070741, IMG submission 66440) | Surface soil microbial communities from Centralia Pennsylvania, which are recovering from an underground coalmine fire - Coalmine... | ecosystem: Environmental > Terrestrial > Soil > Unclassified ...
AACAGCCCCTGCCGGGGAGCACGGAGGAGCGGGAGCTGCTCGAGGGCGGCACCGTCGAGGTGCTCGGGCGCATGCCGTGGTCGTCGAACGCCACCTTCCTCGTCCGGCTCCGCCAGGGAGCCCGGGAGAGCCTGGCGATCTACAAGCCGCGCAAAGGCGAACGGCCGCTGTGGGACTTCCCGCGGGGCACGCTGTGCGCCCGGGAGGTGGCCGCCCACCTGGTGTCGGAGGCGCTCGGCTGGGGGATCGTCCCGCTCACGATCCTGCGGGACGGGCCGGCCGGCACGGGCATGGTGCAGCGCTTCGTCGACCACGACCCCGAGGAGCACTTCTTCACGCTGCGGGACCGCTTCGGCGACGTGTTCCGCCGCTTCGCCCTCTTCGACATGGTGATCAACAACGCCGACCGCAAGGCGGGGCACTGCCTGCGGGACGGCCGCGACCACGTCTGGGGCATCGACCACGGCGTCTCGTTCCACCGGGCCGTCAAGCTGCGCACGGTCATCTGGGACTACGAGGGGGAACCGATCGCCCCCGCGGAGCTCGCGGCCCTCGAGGGGCTCGGCGCCCGCCTCGACGGCGACGTCGGCCGCCAGCTCACCGTTCTGCTGTCGGGCCAGGAGCGCCAGGCGACGCAGGACCGGCTGGAGTGGCTGCTCGCCGGGCGGGTGTTCCCCCACCCGCTGACCGACTACCCCTATCCCTGGCCGATGGTCTGACGGTCAGGCGGGGAGGTCGCCGTCGTCCTCGTCCGAGGCGCCGTCCCGGTGGACGACCAGGCACAGCTCGGTGGTACCGCCGGCCGAGCGCAGCTCGGCGTCGTCGACGAGGGCCCGGATGAGTGAGATCCGGAAACTGTCGACCTCGGGGCCGGCTTCGTCGTCGTCGGGGAACACGCTCTCGAACGCCGCTCCCGGCGCCTCGATGCGGATCTCGAGGACCTTCGGGCTGTCGACGCATCGCAGCCGGAGGCAGCCCTCCATGCCCAACACCTCGATGGCGCTGGTGCAGGCCTCCGAGACGACGATACGGAGGTCGTCGATGCGCTCGTAGGGCAGGCCGGGCCGGATGCCGGCCAGCGCCCCCACCGCCATCCGGGCGATACCGACGTACTCCGGACGGGCGGGGATCTCCAGCTCGACGACGCCGTCCATCGGCGGGCCGGAGACTCAGCCCTGACCGGCGCCGCCGACGGCGGCGTCGACGGAGTCGTAGATCGTGAACACCTTGGTGAGGCCGGTGATCTCCAGCACCTTGAGGATCCGGCGCTGTGTACAGACGAGCGCCAGATCACCGTCGTGGCTGCGGACGCGCTTGAGGCCCCCGACGAGGACTCCGAGCCCCGTCGAGTCGAGGAACTCCACGCCTTCGAGGTCGACCAGGATCGAGCGCTGACCCTGGTCGACCAGCTGGATGAGCTGCTCGCGGAACTGCGGGGCGGTGTAGACGTCGACCTCGCCCTGCACGGACAGGACGGCCCAGCCGTTGCGCTCCTTGACGTCGAGCCCTAGATCCACGTGCGTCGTTCCCTTCTTCGCGCTCGTCGAGCCTCTCGGCGAGCCTAGTGCGGACCGCCCTAGCGGTCCTTGTTGATCATGTCCTTGGCCTTGTCGACCATGTCGCCGGCCTTCTCCTTGATGGTGGCGCCCATCTGGTCGGCCTTGCCTTCCTTCTTCATCTGGTCGTCGTCCATGAGGTCGCCGGCGGCTTCCTTCATCCGGCCCTTGGCCTCGTCCATGTTGGCGTCCATGCCGCCCATGTGCGTCTCCTCTGTTCGTTCGCGGTCTCGGGACGCCAGATGGGTACCCCTCGGGAAGTCTCCGCTAACTCGGGGCCGCCTCCGCCCCGGCCCGGTCGCGGAGCTGGGCCAGGCTGCGGGCCAGCAGCCGGGAGACGTGCATCTGGCTGATGCCGAGCCGGGCGGCGATCTCCGACTGCGTCATCCCGCGGAAGAACCGGAGGTGGATGATCATCTGCTCCCGCTTCGGCAGCGAGGCGATCAGCGGCGAGAGCAGCATCCGCTGCTCGACCTCCTCCAGCCCGGTGTCGTCCTCCCCGAGCTGGGTGGCGGCGGGGCTCGCCGCCCGGTCCTCGTCCTCCCCGGCCGGCGCGTCGATCGAGCTGAAGCGGTAGGCCCGGCCGGCTTCCATGGCCTCGAGGACCTCGTCGACGGAGACCTCGGCCCGCTGGGCGATCTCGGGGATCGTGGGCGAGCGGCCGAGCTCCTGGGAGAGGTTGTTGACCACCGTCCCCATCCGCAGGTGCAGCTCCTGCACCCGGCGGGGAACGCGGACGGCCCAGCCCTTGTCGCGGAAGTGCCGCTTCAGCTCCCCGACGATCGTCGGCGTGGCGAACGTCGAGAACTCGAGGCCCCGGCTCGGATCGAACCGCTCGACGGCCTTGAGCAGGCCGAGCAGGGCGACCTGGATCAGGTCCTCGATCGGCTCGCCCCGGTTCTTGAACCGGCGGGCCAGGTATTCGGCCAGGCCGACCTGGGAGCCGACGATCTCGTCCCGCAGCGCCTTGTCGCCGGTCTGGGCGTACTGCTCGAGCTTCCTGCGCAGCTCGTGGCGGTCCGTTGCTTCGAAGGCCATGCGTTAGGACTCGCGCTGCTTTCTCAGGCGGAACGTGATCGTCCCGTTGCTGCCCGACACCTCGTGCTCGTCGACGAGGGCGTCGAGGATCTGTTCCGAGAGCTCCGACGGCTCGGCGACCTCGCCCGTCCGGCTGGTGCGGCCGGTGATGGCGATGAAGTCGGCGCCGGCCGAGTAGACGAGGTCCATCGTGCGGGCCTCGCCGGAAGGGTCGAGGTCGTCGGCGTCGCCGAGAAGGTGGAAGCAGAGCTCGTCGACGGCGATGCGCAGGTCCTCCACCTCGTCGAAGGTGAAGCCGAGGCGGCTGGCCAGGCCGGCGGCCGTGAGGCGTACCAGCCGCAGATACTCCGGCGCGGCCGGCACGACGAGGCGGACGTCGCCACCGCGGCCCAGTTCTTCCTCGCGCTGCTGCCGCTCCTCGCCGTCGCCCACCATCAGCCCGCTCCTCGTGGTCCCGTTCAAGACCATGATCTTGCTCTTCTTCCCATTCCCTGCCAATCCCAACACCGGTTCCGACATGATGGACAAATCGGGCGGGGCCGCCGACTCACACCACGCCCGCCTCCCGCCAGGCGGCGAGCTGAGCGGCCGGGTGGCCGAGCCGGCGGCCGAGGACGGCGTCGTTGTCGGCCCCCGGCGCCCGCCCGAGGTGGCGGACGGCGCCGGGGGTCGACAGCAGCCGGGTGACCACGCCGGGCACCCGCACGGGGCCGAGCGTCTCGTGCTCCACGGCCGGAATCGTCCCCCGGGCGGCGTAGTGGGGATCGGCGAAGATGTCGGCGATGGTGTACATCGGGGCGATGGCCGCCCCGACGGCCTCGAAGGCCGCCATGACCTCGTCGCTGGAGCGCTTGGCGACCCAGGCGGCGATGGCGTCCTCCACCTCGTCCTGGTGGGCCAGGCGGCCGGTGTGGTCCGCGAACCATTCCTCTTCGGTGAGGTCGGGCCGGCCGACGAGCCGGACCACCCGCTCGGCCACCTGCTGCGATGCCGCCGACAGCCCGAACCACCGCCCGTCGGCCGCCTGGAAGCTGTTGCGGGGGACCGTCATCGGCGTCCGGTTGCCGGTCCGGCCGGGGACGATGCCGAGCTGGTCGTGGGCCAGCGCCTGCGTACCGAAGAGCCAGAAGAGCGGCTCGTAGATCGCCTGGTCGACCACCTGGCCGGCGCCGGTGGCGTCCCGGTGGCGGAGGGCGGCCAGCGTGGCGAAGGCCCCGACGCAGCCGGCCACGCCGTCGGCCAGCGCCAGCGGCGGCAGCGTCGGCGGGCCCTCGGGGTAGCCGTTCAGGTGGGCGAAGCCGCTCATCGACTCGGCCAGCGTGCCGTAGCCGGGCCGGCCGGCGTAAGGGCCGGTCTGGCCGAAGCCGGTCACCCGGACCATCACCAGGCGGGGGTTGATCGCCGAGAGGTCCTCCCAGCCGAGGCCCCAGCGCTCCATCGTGCCGGGCCGGAAGTTCTCCACGAGGACGTCGGCGTCGGCCACCAGCTCCTTGAGCAGCGCGGCGCCGGCGGGGTCGCTGAGCCGGAGCGAGACGCAGGCCTTGTTCCGGTTGACGAAGAGCCACCACAGCGAGACGCCGTCCTTCACCCAGCCGAACCCCCGGAGCGCGTCGCCGGCGGGATGCTCGACCTTGACCACGTCGGCCCCGTAGTCGGCCAGGAGCGTGGCGATGAGCGGCCCGGCCAGCAGGGTGGCGCAGTCCACGACCTTGATCCCCTGCAGCGGCCCCGAGGGTTCCGGGGCCATGGGTTCCAGCGGCATGGCCGAAGCCAAGCACAATGGCCGGGCCGTGGACCCATTCGTGACCGCCCTCGCCGACGTCGTCGGGCCGAGTCACGTGCTGACGGACCCGGAGCTGTGCGCCTCCTACGAGACCGACTGGACCGGCCGTTTCGCCGGACGGGCGGCGGCCGTGGTCCGGCCGGGGTCCACCGCCGAGGTGGCCGCCGTCCTCGCCCTGCTCCACGAAGCGGGGCGGGCGGTCGTGCCCCAGGGGGGCAACACCGGCCTCGTCGGCGGCGGCGTCCCCCTCCACGGCGAGTTCGTCCTGAGCCTGCGCCGATTGGCGGACATCGAAGCGGTCGACACCGCCGCCGGGCAGGTGACCGCCGGCGCCGGGGCCACGGCGGCGATGGTCGACGCCGCCGCCGGCGCCGCCGGGCTGGCCTTCGGCGTCGACCTCGCCGCCCGGGACTCGGCCACCGTCGGCGGGATGGCGGCCACCAACGCCGGCGGGCTGCGGATGCTGCGCTACGGCGGGATGCGGGCCCAGACGGCCGGGATCGAAGCGGTGCTGGCCGGCGGGCGGGTCGTCTCGCACCTCGGGGGCCTGGCCAAGGACAACACCGGCTACGACCTCGCCGGCCTGCTGGCCGGCAGCGAGGGGACGCTGGCGGTCATCACCCGGCTGCGGCTCCGGCTCGTCCCCCGGCTCGGGCACCGCACGACCGGCCTGCTGGCCTTCGCCGATGCCGAGGCGGCGCTCGAGGCGGTGGCGGCCCTCCGCCGGCGGCTGCCGCAGTCGCTGGAGGCGGTGGAGCTCTTCCTGGCCGGCGGCGTGGCCCTCGTGTGCGACCACCTCGGCATCGCCCCGCCCTTCGGCCGGCTCGATCCGGTCTACCTGCTGGTGGAGGTGGCGGCGCCCCACGACCCGACCGAGGAGCTGGCCGAGGCGGTCCTCGAGGGGGTGGGGGAGCGGGCCCTCGACGGCGCCGTCGAGGCCGAGCCCGCCGGCCGGGCCCGGCTGTGGCGCTACCGGGAGGCCCACACCGAGGCCATCAGCGCCGCCGGGGTGCCGCTCAAGCTCGACGTCACACTGCCGGCCGGCGAGCTGGGGCGGTTCCTGGCCGACGTCCCGGCGACCGTCGAGGCGGTGGCTCCCGGCGCCCGGTGCGTGCTGTTCGGCCACGCCGCCGACGGCAACGTCCACGTCAACGTGCTCGGCGGCGGCGACCCCGCCGCCGGGGGCGGGTGGGCGGCGCCGGTGGAGGACGTCGTCCTCCGGCTCGTGGCCCGCCTCGGCGGCAGCATCAGCTCCGAGCACGGCATCGGGGCGGCCAAGCGCCGGTGGCTGCACCTCAACCGCAGCCCGGCCGAGATCGACACCTTCCGGGCCATCAAGCGGGCGCTCGACCCCGCCGGCATCTTGAACCCGCACGTGCTGCTCCCCGAGGAGCTGGGGTAGAGAGCGGCCATGCACGATTGGGGAATCTCCGAGGGGTACCACGACGTCGGCGGCCGGTGGATCGAGGTGCCGGCCGAAACGCTCGCCGCCATCCGGGAAGCGATGGGGGAAGGCGAGGCACCGCCGGGCACCGCCGCCGACGACAACCCCGTGGTGAGCTTCCGGCCGGGGGAGGCGCCGGCGGAGGCGACGGCCGGCGGGCCGTGGGAGCTCCACACCGAGGACGGCGCCGTCCTGCCGGTGGACGCCGGCGCCGGCCTGCCCCCCGACCTGCCGCTCGGCTACCACCGGCTCGTCCACCCCGACGGCGGCCGGAGCCGGCTGCTCGTCGTCTCCCCCGGGCGCTGCCACCTTCCGCCCGATCTGCGGACGTGGGGCTGGGCGGTACAGCTCTACGCCGCCCGGTCGAACGAGTCGTGGGGGATCGGCGATCTCGGCGACCTCCGCCGGCTGGCGGCGTGGTCTCGGCGGCTGGGGGCGGGCCTGTGCCTGCTCAACCCGCTGCACGCCACCATCCCCGACTACCCCCAGGCCAGCCCCTACTACCCGTCGAGCCGCTGCTTCCGGAACCCCCTCTACCTCCGGGTGGAGGCGGTCCCGGGGGCCGGCGAGACCGCCGAGGCCGGCTTCGACGTCGCCGCCCTGGCCGCCGAGGGCCGGGCGCTCAATGCCGACCGGCGCATCGACCGCGACCGGGTCTGGAAGATCAAACGGACCGCGCTCGAGCACCTCTGGCTCCGGTTCACCGCTGCCGGCGGCGATCCCGCCTTCGACGCCTTCTGCGCCGAGCAGGGCGGTGCCCTCACCGGCTTCGCCACCCACTGCGCCCTCGCCGAGCGGTTCCCCGGCGCCTGGGTCGACTGGCCCGAGGAGTATCGCCGGCCGGACTCCCCGGCCGTGGCCCGCTTCGCCGAGGAGCACGCCGACCGGGTCGGATACCACCGCTGGCTGCAGTGGCTGACCGAGACACAGCTGGCCGAGGCCGGCGCCGGGCTCGACCTCATGCAGGACCTGGCCGTGGGCGTCGACCCGGGCGGCGCCGACGCCTGGCTGTGGCAGGACACGATGGCGCTGGGCATGCGGGTCGGCGCCCCGCCCGACGAGTTCAACCGCAAGGGGCAGGACTGGAGCCTTCCGCCGTTCGACCCCTGGCGGCTGCGGCTGTCGCAGTACGAGCCCTGGATCCGCACCGTCCGGGCCGGGCTGCGGGCGGCGGGCGGGATCCGGGTCGACCACGTCATGGGGCTCTTCCGCCTCTTCTGGATTCCCCTCGGCGCGAGCCCCGTCGACGGCGCCTACGTCCGCTACCGGTACGACGAGATGCTCGACGTGCTCGCCCTGGAGAGCCACCGGGCCGGCGCCTACATCGTCGGCGAGGACCTCGGCACGGTGGAGGACTTCGTCCGCTCGGAGCTCTTCGACCGCGGCGTCCTGTCGTACCGGCTGCTGTGGTTCGAGCCCCACCGCCCGCCCGACTTCCCCGTCCAGGCGCTCGCCGCGGTCACCACCCACGACCTTCCGACCGTCTGCGGGATGTGGACGGGCAGCGACCTCGAGGAATGCCGGGCCCTCGGCCTCGACCCCAACGAGGAGGGCGCCCGGGCCATCCGCGACAAGCTGGCCGACTGGAGCGGGTCCCCCGATCACGCCCCGCCGGCGGAGGTCGTCGTCAACACCTACCGGCTGCTGGCCCAGGCGCCGTCGATGGTCCTCACCGCCACGCTGGAGGACGCGGCGGTGGTCGAGGAGCGGCCCAACGTCCCCGGCACCGTCGACGAGCGGCCGAACTGGTCGATCGCCCTGCCCGTCCCGCTGGAGGAGCTGGAGCAGAGCCCGACGGCGGCGGCCATCGCCGACGCCCTGCGCCGCTGAGCGGGGTCAGACCTCGCCGGCCGGGCCGTCGGGGACCTGCGTTTCGATCTCCATCTCGGGGACCGTCGCGATCTCGATCTCGTCGGCGGCGGCGTGCTCGGCGCTCAGGAACTCCTTCGTCGCCTCGTAGGCGGAGCGGATGAGCTCGTCGTGGCGGGACATGTCCCACAGCGACACCTGGGTGGCCAGGGACGGCACCTGGATGATCCGCAGCTTGGGGTGCTCGCCGGGCAGGCCGAGGGCGTCGAGCCGGATCCGGGGGAAGAGGAGGATGGTGAGCGAGTGGCGCAGGATCGTCAGCGGCCGGCGGCGGTCCAGCGGCGGGCTCGGGACGCTGACGGCCATCACGTAGATGGTGTCGGCGCCCGCCTCGAGCGCCACCCGCAGGGGCAGCTGCTCGGAGATCGCCCCGTCGAGGTAGCAGCGGCCATAGATCTCGTAAGGCGGGAAGATGCCGGGCAGGGCGGTGCTGGCCATGACGGCGTCGACGGCCGATCCGGAGTCGAAGACCACCGACCGCCCGTCCTCGAAGTCGGTGGCCGTGATCCGCAGCGGCACCGCCGTCTCCTCGATGTCCCGGACCGGGAGGCGGGTCTCCACGAACGTCCGCCAGCACCGGTTGGAGAAGAACGCCCCCTCCCGCTGCAGGGCCCGGAGGTTGTGCCAGGGATTGAGCGGGAAGATCTCCCGGGCCCGGGCCTCGCACCACAGCCGCCGTAGCCGGTCGACCTGCTCCGGACAGGGGTCGGCGGCCAGGTAGGCGGCGTTCACCGCCCCGATCGAGGTGCCGACGACGATGTCGGGCTTCACGCCCTCTTCCAGCAGCGCCTGCAGCATGCCCACGTGGATGCTGCCGAGGTTGGCTCCCCCGGAGAGGACGAATCCGATCATCTGGCAGCCCTACCCAGGTCGCGGCGGGCTCTGAACCTGAGCCGTTCCGCGGCTACGCCAGGCGGGAGTCCCTCGCTCGGGGGACGCGGGTCGGGTGGAGGCCCGCCCGTTCGGCGGCCAGGGCGAAGCGGTGGGCGTCGCGCACGGCGCAGGCCCGCCCGTCGTTGTTGAAGTAGACGTAGGCGTCCTCGGCCGGGTCGACGATGTCGGCCAGCCGGTCGGCCCAGGTCCGGAGCGCCGTCCGCCCGTAGCAGGGATGGGGCGACGCCTTCCCCTCGTGGAAGCGGAGATACGTCCAGTCGGTCGTCCGCCAGCACGGGGTCTTCCGTTTGGGGCTGTCGGCCAGGCAGAGGGCCGCGCCCCGCTCGGCCAGCACCGCCTCGGTCTCGCGGTTCCACCAGGAGGGATGGCGGAACTCGACGGTCAGCCGCCACTCCTTCGGGAACAGCCGCAGCGTCCGGTCGAGCCGTTCGCAGTCGGCCTCCAGGTTGGGGGGCAGCTGGAGGAGCACCGGCCCGAGCTTCGAGCCGAGGTGCCGGGCGTGGTCGACGAAGCGGGCCACCGGCTCCTCGGGGTCCCTGAGGCGCTTGACGTGGGTCAGGTAGCGGCTGGCCTTCACGCCGACGATGAAGTCGTCGGGGGTGGCCTCGGCCCAGGCGGCGAAGGTCTTCGGCTCCGGGAGGCGGTAGAAGGCGTTGTTGACCTCCACCGTGGCGAAGCAGCGGCTGTAGTGGTCGAGCCACGCCCGCTGCGGCAGCTTGGCCGGGTAGAACGAACCCCGCCAGTCCTTGTACTGCCAGCCCGATGTCCCGACGAAGACGGCCATCAGCGTTCGTGCCGCTCCGGGCGGTCGTGGTGCTCGAGGTCGGCGTGGGGGTCGGCTCCGTGGTGGCCGCAGGGGTCGGCGTGGATGATGGCCGACGCCAGGCGGGGAACCTCGTGCAGGAGGTGGTGGCGGGCGTCTTCGGTGATCCGGTGGGCGACCGCCAGCCGGAGGTCCTCGTCGACGGTGACCTCGGCCTCGGCGTGGAGGCGGTGTCCGATCCAGCGGATGCGGACCTCGCCCACCCCCTCGACCCCGTCCACGGCGAGGAGGACCCCCCGGGCCTGCTCGGCCAGGGCGGGGTCGACGGCGTCCATGAGCCGGCCCACCACGTCGGCTGCCGCTTCCCGCAGGACCGAGACGATCAACACCGCAATGAGCAGGCCGGCCACGGCGTCGGCCCGGTCGAACCCGGCGGCGACGCCGACGGCCCCGGCCAGGACGCCGAGCGACGACACGCCGTCCGTGCGGGCGTGGAGGCCGTCGGCCACCAGGGCGGCGGAGCCGATGTCCCGCCCGACGCGGATGCGGTGGCGGGCCACGAGTTCGTTGCCGGCGAAACCGACGAGCGAGGCGACCACCACCGCCCAGAGGTGGTGCACCGGGCTCGGGTGGACCAGCCGGTGGACCGCCTCCCAGGCGGCGATGGCCGCCGAGACGGCGATCATGGCCACCACCGCCCCGCCGGCCAGGTCCTCGGCCCGGCCGTAGCCGAAGGGATACCGGGCGCTGGGCAGCCGCCGCCCCACCGAGAAGGCCAGCCACAGCGGGAGGGCGGTGAACGCGTCGGCGAAGTTGTGGAACGTGTCGTTGAGGAGGGCCACGGAGCCGCTGGCCAGGGCGACCACCAGCTGCACCACGGCGGTGACGAGCAGCCCGAGGAGCGAGACCAACAGCGCCCGGACGCCGCGCTGGCTCGATTCCAGCGCCGAGTCGATGGAGCCGGCGGCGTCGTGACGGTGGCGGGCGAACAGCGAGCGGAAAAACCCGCCGTGGTCGTGGCCATGGTCGTGGTCGGGGCCGTGGTCGTCGTGGTGGGCGGGCGTCTCAGCCACGGCGGGCGAGGACGGCGCCGGCGATGGCGCCGAAGGCGAGGTGGTCGGCGGCCTGGGGGGCCAGGGGTAGGTCGTGGATGAGGGTCCACCGCCGGCCAACCCGGCTGCGGGCCACCAGTCCGAGGTCGACGGCGGCGATGGCCGCCCCGGCGGCCACGCCGAGGGGTACCGGCGGCAGTGACGTCCGGCGGACGGCCACGGCCAGGACCGTACCCCAGCCGAGCGAGAGCACCACATGGGCCACGCCGCCGGCGGCCAGCAGTGCGGAGGGCGAGGCGTCCGACGGGAGCAGGAGGTTGCCCGCCGCCCGGGCGGCGGCCAGCGGATCCCGCCCGGTGGCCAGGGCGTGCACCGTCGACGGGAGCCCGGACAGCACCCCGGCGACGGCCCCGGCGGCAATTCCCCGGCGGAGAACCGGCGCGAATCCGCCCCGGGCCGGTTTGGGGACGGCCGCCGGTGGGTACATGGGCGGGGCTTCGCCCGCTTTGTGGGCTTTTTCCCGATTTCCCGTCCTCAGACACCCGAACGGACCCCGCTGCACGTCTTCCTCCTCCTTCGGCTTCCTGCCTCGCCGGTGGCGGCGAGCGTGGCCCGTCATGCCGTGGGCGGGCTGGCGCCGTTCCTGCATCCCTCGGTGGCGGAGAACGCCGAGCTGCTGGTCAGCGAGCTCGTGACCAACAGTCTGCGCCATGGCGGGCTGCCGCCGGAGGCGTCGATCGAGTTCAGCGTCCGGGCATCGGCCGAGACCTTGATGGTCGAGGTGGCCGATGCCGGCCGGGGCTTCGACCATCACGCCCCCTTCAGGCCCCGGGCGGTCGCCGGCGCCGAGGCGGCGTCGGGCTGGGGCCTCTTCCTGGTCGACCGGATCGCCGACCGGTGGGGGGCGACCGAGGTTGACGGGGAGACCCGGGTCTGGTTCGAGCTCAGCCCCGGCGCGGCGCAGTCGATGGCTACTTCGGCGTAGACACGGACTACTTCGGCGTAGACAGGGACAGGGCGAAGTCCCCGGCGGGGTCCGTCCACAGCTGCAGCAGCCGGAGCCCGGCGACGGTCAGCTCGCCGGCCAGGCCGTCGGGGCGGAACTTGGCCGAGATCTCCGTCCGCATCTCCTCGCCGGCGCCGAACGTGACCGTCAGGCCGAGCCCCCCCACGGTCACGACCTGGTCGGCCGACGACCGCAGCCGCATCTCGATCCACTCCCGTTCGGTGTCGAACCGGGCCACGTGCTCGAAGGCCTCGGGGACGAAGTCGGCGTCGAGCTCCCGGTTGAGCCGGTGGAGGACGTTGCGGTTGAAGGCCGCCGTCACCCCGGCGGCGTCGTCGTAGGCCGCCTCGAGACGGCCGGTGTCCTTCACCAGGTCGGTCCCGAGCAGGAACGTGTCGCCCGGTTCGAGCCCGGCCACGATCTCGGCCAGGAACACCGCCCGCTGCTCCGGCGTGAGGTTCCCGATCGTGCTGCCGAGAAAGGCGATCATCCGCCGGCCGCCGGCGGGCAGCAGCCCGAGGTGGCGTTCGAAGTCGCCGACCACGGCGTGCACCCCCACCCCCGGGTACTCCGACGCCACCGCCCCGGCCGCCGCCCGCAGCGTCGTCTCGTCGACGTCGAAGGGGACGAAGCGGCGCAGCGCCCCCCGCCGGTGGAAGGCGTCGAGGAGGAGCCGGGTCTTCTCCGACGTCCCCGACCCCAGCTCGATCAGCGTGTCGGCGCCGGAGAGGGCGGCGATCTCGTCGGCCCGGGCCACCAGGATGCCCCGCTCGGTGCGCGTCGGGTAGTACTCCGGCAGCCGGGTGATGGCGTCGAAGAGCGCCGAGCCCTCCTCGTCGTAGAAGTACTTGGACGGCAGGGTCTTGGGGCTGGCCAGCAGGCCTTCGGCGACCTCCCGGCGCATGTCGGCCCGGAGGTCTCCCGGCCCGAGCCCCACCGTCATGCTGATGTCGGGGCTAGGCGTCACGGGCGCACCGGAAGCCGGCGAAGATCTGCCGGCGGATCGGGTAATCCCAGTTCCGGAACGTCGTCCGGGCCACCAGCGGCGAGGTCGCCCACGACCCGCCCCGGAGGACCTTGTAGTCGGGCCCGTAGAACACCTCGGAGTACTCCTTGTAGGGGAACCAGCGGAAGCCGGGGTAGGGGGTGAAGTCGGACGACGTCCACTGCCACACGTCGCCGAAGAGCCGCTCGGCGCCGTGGTAGGCGGCCTTCTCCCACTCGGCCTCGGTCGGCAGCCGCTTGCCGGCGAAGCGGGCGTAGGCGTCGGCCTCGTACCAGCAGACGTGCTGGACGGGCTCGTCGAGAGGCAGGTCGAGCTCGGTCCCGTACCGCCGCACGGTCCACGACCCGCCGCCCGCCGGCGACCAGAACAGCGGGGCCGCGAGCTCCTCGGCGCGGCGGTGGGCCCAACCGGCCTCCGACCAGAAGCGCCGCTCGTCGTAGCCGCCGGCCTCGACGAAGGCCAGGTACTCCCGGTTGGTGACCGGGAAGGTGTCGATGCGGAAGGGGGCGAGATCGACGACGTGGGCCGGCCGCTCGTTGTCGTAGGCGAAGGGATCGCCGTCGGCGCCCATGACGAACGGCCCGCCCGGGACGAGGATCTCGGTGCCGGCGCCCGCCGGCGGGACCGCCGCCGGCCCGCCGCCGTACGGGTAGGGCTCCGGCGACGCCCGGAGCTGCAGCGTGGCCAGCATCGTCTCGTCGTGCTGGTGCTCGTGCTGGGCCACCATGCCGTAGACGAAACCCTCGGAGAGCAGCGGGACGGCCGGGTCGAGCTCCACCTTGTCGAGGACGTCGAGGACGCGGCCCCGGACCATGGCGATGTGGCGGCGGGCCTCGGCCGGGCCGAGGATCGGTAGCCGGGCCCGCTCCTTCCGGACATGCTTGAAGGCGTCGTAGATGTCGTCGTGGGCCGGGTCGATCGGCCGGGTCCGGGCCACCGCCCGCAGCAGCCACAGCTCCTCGTAGTGGCCGACGTGGGCCAGGTCCCACACCAGCGGGGACATCAGCGGGGAGTGCTGGGCCAGCTGGTCCGCCTCCGAGAGGGGGTCGAGCAGCCCGAGGGACCGCTGCCGGGCGCCCTCGAGCGCGTCGGCCAAGCCCTCCTTGAGATCGCCCATGACCGCCCTTCTTACCCGGTCGCCCTGCGCTGGAATCGCCTACCAGGTGAAGTTCAACCGAACACCGGGAGCCGTTGTTCCATCTCCAGCAGCGGCGTGAAGAGGTCGCCGTCCGCCTCCAGCCGCTGCACGGCCTCCCCGGCCTCGACGGCCGGGACCGCCCCGCCGGCCGCCGCCGCCTCCACCTCGCTCCAGTGCAGCGGCGCCGAGACCGTCGGCCGGGGCCGGGCCCGCAGCGAGTAGACCGACACCGTCGTCTTGTGCTCGTCGTTCTGGCTCCAGTCGATGAGGACCTTGCCCCGCCGCAGTTCCTTGGCCATGTTCGACACCACGAGCTTCGGGTGGGCCCGCTCGGCGACCTGGGCCAGCGCCCGGGCGAAGCCCTTCGTCTCGTCGTAGGTCACCGGCGTGTTGAGCGGCGCATAGACCTGCAGCCCCTTGCTCCCCGACGTCTTCGGGAAGCAGGCCAGGCCGAGGCCGTCGAGCGACTCCCGCAGCCACAGGGCGACCTGGGCGCACTCCGGGAAGGCGGCCGGCTCGCCGGGGTCGAGGTCGAAGACGACCATGTCCGGCGTCCACCGCTCGTCGGGCGTGCCCTTCGAGCCCGCCGCCCGGTGCAGGGCGGTGTGCAGCTCCAGCGAGGCGAGGTTGGCCACCCAGATCAGCGTCGGCAGGTCCTCCACGAGGCAGAAGTTGATCGTCCGCTCGTTCTGGCCGCTCCACACCGGCGCCACCTGGACCCAGGGCGGCCGGTGGCCCGGGCACTGCTTCTCGTAGAAGTAGCCGGCGTCGACGCCGTTGGGATAGCGCTTGAGCGTCAGCGGCCGGCCCCGGATCTGGCGGAGCAGGGCCGGGGCGATCCGCATGTAGTAGTCGATGACCTGGCCCTTGGTGAACCGCACCTCGGGGTAGAGCACCTTCTCGAGGTTCGACAGCTTGAGCTGCCGTCCCTCGATCTCCACGAAGGTCACCGAGCGCTTACTCCGAGCCGGCTTCGGCGGCCCGCTTCTCCTTGGCCGCGGCCAGCGAGGCCTCGAGGGCGGCCATCAGGTCGACGACCTTCGTCGGCTCCTCGGCGGCCGGCTGAGCCACGATCTCCGCGCCCTCGGCCTTCTGCTCGATGAGCGCCAGCACCCGCTCCCGGTACTCGTCGTGGTACTTCTCGGGCTCGAAGTCGGTCGACAGCGACTCGATGAGCTGGCGGGCCATCTTGAGCTCCCGCTCCGACACCTCGCTGTCGGGGCCGGGGAGCCCGTCGAGCGATTCCGGCGGGACGACCTCGTCGGCGAAGAGCAGCGTTTCGAGGCACAGCACGTCGCCCATCGGGCGGATGGCGGCCAGGTACTGCTTCGTCCGCAGCACCATGCGGGCGATGGCCACCTTGTTCGAGTCCTTCATGGCGTCGAGCAGCAGCTTGTAGGCCTTGGCGGCCCCCTTCTCCGGCACCAGGTAGTAGGGCCGCTCGTAGTGGACGGGGTCGATCTGGTCGAGGTCGACGAAGTCCTCGATGTCGATCGCCCGGGTGGCCTTGGGATCGAGCGCCTCGAGCTCCTCGGGGGCGATGATCACGTAGCGGTCGGGCGAGATCTCGTACCCCTTCACGATCTTCTCGTAGGGCACCTCCTCGCCGGTCTCGGCCGAGACCCGCTTCTGGCGGATCCGGGCGCCCGTCCCCTCTTCGAGCTGGTTGAACCGCACGTCTTTCGGCGACACGGCGCTGAACAGCTTCACCGGCACGTTGACCAGCCCGAAGCTGATCGCCCCGCTCCAAATCGCTCTCGGCATGGGTTTTAGTTTCCCACCTCTCTCACGACCTCCCTCGGGTCCTTGTCGTCGCGCTGCCCCTTGTAGGACGGATGGCGGAGGATGCCGACGCCCGTCCACTCGGTGAACTCCACCTCGACGACGAGCTCGGGCTCCACCCAGGTCGCCTCCCGGGCCACCGGCTTCGGGGGCGGAGGGTCGAAGGGCGACGTGTCGCGCCGGATCGGGTCGAGGAGCCGCAGCAGCCGGGTGAGCTCGGCGTCGGTGAAGCCGGTGCCGACCCGGCCGGCGAAGCACAGCCGTCCATCGTCCTGGTAGACGCCGAGCAGCAGCGCTCCCAATCGGCCCCGGGAGCCCTCGCCGGGGAGCCAGCCGCCGACGACGAAGTCCTGGGCGAGGTGGTTCTTGACCTTGAGCCAGTTCCGGGTCCGCACGCCGGGCTCGTAGAGGGAGTCGAGCCGCTTGGCGACCACGCCCTCCAGGCCGGCCGCCCGGGTGGCGTCGAGGAGCGCCGCGCCCTCCCCGGGGTGGGCGGCCGGCGTGTGCCAGGCCGGACCGTTGAGCCCGAGCTCCTCCAGGAGCCGGCGGCGCTGCGAGTAGGGCAGGCCGGTGGTCGGGCGGCCGTCGAGCCAGAGGACGTCGAAGAGGACATAGGTGACGGTTAAGTCCTGGCGGAGGCGGCGGATGGCGCTCTCCGACTCCACGTGCATGCGACGCTGGAGCCGCTCGAACGATGGTCGCCCGGTGGCGGGATCGAGAGCGACGATCTCGCCGTCGAGGATCGCCTCGGTGGCGCCGAGCGCCCGGCCCAGGCCGGAGAGCTCCGGGTACCGGTGGCTGACGTCGTGGCCGCTCCGGGCCTCCAGCTTGATCCGCCCGCCGGAGACGGTCGCCAGCGCCCGGATCCCGTCCCACTTCACCTCGAACGACCAGTTCGCCTCGTCCTTCGGGACGGCGGCGGCGGCCGTGGCCAGCATCGGGCGCCACCCCGTCGGCAGCGGCTGGCGCGCCGGGTCCTCCGGGGGGTCCATCCGGTGGATCATCCACTGGTTCCCCTTGGTCTGGAACAGGACGTAGCGCCCCCGGGCCCGCTCGCCATGGAGGACGACCATCACCTCCCGGTCGCTCCACTTCTCCGTCTCGTACGTGCCGCGGTCCCAGATCGTCATCTTCCCGGCGCCGTACTGGCCGGCCGGGATGTCGCCCGAGAACTCCAGGTACAGGAGCGGATGGTCCTCGGTGTGGACCGCGAGATGGTTCTGTTTCGGGTCGGGGGGGATGCCTCGGGGGACGGCCCAGCTGGCGAGGACGCCGTCGCGCTCCAGCCGCAGATCCCAGTGGAGGCTCGTGGCGTGGTGCTCCTGGACGACGAAGCGGGGGAGCCCCTCGTTTCCCGGCACGGCCTCGGCGCCCGACGGCTCCGGCGTGGCGCCGAAGTCGCGCATCTCCTGATAGCGCTCGAGCTTGGAGTCCGGGGTGCTCACGCTGCCAGTCTGCCCTCCGGGTGTGGCCGTTAGCCTCCGGGGCCTTGCGCCCGTTCCGTTGGTGTCCCCGGGGGTGGTGGGATTTGAGGGCTGGTAGGGGGTCCACCACGTAGGGGGCCACCGGCGTGATCCTCAGCGTGACCTTGCCGGGTTCACGCAGGAGGTACTCGACCGATGGCCCTCGACCAGTCTTCCCTTTCTGAGCTCCTCGACGCGCTTCGCGCCGGTGGCGACCTGGATTTCATGCGGCAGGCGATGCAGGTGGTGCTCCAGGCGGTGATCGAGCTGGAGGCTACCCAGCGCATCGGCGCCGGCCGATATGAGCGGTCCGAGAACCGGACCACGCACCGCAACGGCAGCCGGGACCGGCTCTTGTCGACCAAGGCCGGGGACGTGACGTTGAAGATCCCGAAGCTGCGGGAGGGGAGCTTCTTCCCGTCCCTGCTCGAGCCCCGCCGGCGGATCGACCGGGCCTTGTGGGCGGTGGTCATGGAGGCCTACGTCCATGGCGTCTCCACCCGCAAGGTCGACGACCTGGTCCAGGCGCTGGGGATCGACTCGGGGATCTCCAAGAGCGAGGTCAGTCGGATCTGCGGCGAGCTCGACACGGTCGTGGCCGAGTTCCGGGACCGCACGCTGGGTCACGTCGAGTTCCCCTACGTGTTCCTCGACGCCACCTACGTCAAGGCCCACGACGGAGCCCGCGTGGTGTCCAAGGCCATCGTGATCGCCACCGGAGTGGCCCGGACCGGCGACCGGGAAGTCCTCGGCCTGGCTGTCGGCGACAGCGAAGACGGCGCCTTCTGGACGGCCTTCCTGCGGTCCTTGCGGGCCCGAGGACTCGGCGGGGTGCAACTGGTGATCTCCGACGCCCACGAGGGCCTCAAGGCAGCCATCGCCGCCGTGTTCGTCGGCTCGGCGTGGCAGCGCTGCCGGGTCCACTTCATGAGAAACGTCCTGGCCAGGGTGCCCAGAGGTTCCGCCGAGATGGTCGCCGCCGCGGTCCGGACGATCTTCGCCCAACCCGACGCCGCCGCCGTCGCCGAGCAGCTCGAGACGATCGCCGAAAAGCTCGGCCGCCAGTTCCCGGTCGTGGCCTCCATGCTGCGCGACGCCGCCCCCGACATCTGCGCCTTCGCCAACTTCCCCCAGCCCCACTGGCGCCAGATCTGGTCGACGAACCCCCTCGAGCGAGTCAACGTCGAGATCAAACGGCGGGCCGACGTCGTCGGGATCTTCGCCAACGAGAAGTCCGTCCTGCGCTTGTCCGGAGCGGTGCTCCTAGAGATCCACGACGAGTGGGCCGTCGCCGAACGCTGCTACCTCTCAGCCGGCTCCCTGGCCAAGCTCTACGAGACCGGGCAGGATGACAACCCGAAGGAGGTGGAAAGAGCGCACAGCGAACTGGTGGCCTGACCACCACGAACGTCGCTGAGGATCACAACGACGCTCTCATTCCCACCACTCCAGGGGCCGCGATCCCCGTTCCGCTTCGACCGCACCTGGACGTTCGCCGTACCTCCCGAGGAGCTGTGGCGCGTCCTGAC
>Ga0070741_10009844_pt1 | contig 18322 bp, 18 predicted proteins | sample Coa_R1_4_FD_66440 | JGI IMG/M metagenome (GOLD analysis project Ga0070741, IMG submission 66440) | Surface soil microbial communities from Centralia Pennsylvania, which are recovering from an underground coalmine fire - Coalmine... | ecosystem: Environmental > Terrestrial > Soil > Unclassified ...
CCACCACGGACCGGTGCGCTCCGGCGCTGCGCCGTGCCCGACCAGGCGGGCCCTCGCGTTGCAGTTGTGCTACGGGCGCCGGAGCCCGAGCCATGCCGCAGGCGCTGCACAGCGGCGAGGTAGCGACAGATGGCTGATACGGCGCGGACGGCGGTGCTGGTCCTGGTCGGGCTGTCGTGCGCCTGGGGCAGCCCGATGGTGGGCGACGGAGAGTGCGAGAGGTGTTTCCCCTAGATGTGAACAATCCGCTGGTCGTGCTGCTGGCGATCGTCGCCGTCGTCCTGCTGTTCGACCTACTGCTGGCAGGGGGCGGCATGACGTCGAGCGCCGTGTGTGGGATGGCGGGCGCAATGAGCACACCCGCCGGCTGGCTCGCGCTCCCTCTGCTCGTGGCGCTCGTCTGGCTCGCCATGGGGGCGGAGCCCTTCGCCGGCGGGGCCGGCACGCAGAGGGTTGGAGACGTGGTCCTGCTCCTGCTTGGCATCGTCCTGGTCACGGGCCTGGGCCTCGTGGCGCTGGTCGCCTGGCGCGATCGTGACCGCACCGCCAGCCAGGGACCGAGTTCCGAGGAGGTGCTGCGCACGCGCTACATCCGCGGCGAACTGTCGCGGGAGCAGTATCGGGAAGTGCTGGTGGACATCCTGAAGGATCGCTACGTCCGCGGTGAGATCGATCTGGAGGCGTACGAGACGGCGCTGGGCCGGATGCTGGAAGAGCCTCGCGCGGACCGCCCAGGCGCGGCTGGTGCGCCGCAACCGCCTCGGGTCGGCCGTGGGGCCTTCTGACAGGGCTTGGCACGGGCAGTGTCTTGATGGCCATCATCCTCGGGGCAGTCTTCTTCCGGGGCGTGGTGCTCCAAGGGGTGTCTGGCACCGCCCCCTCCGTCGGTCGCCTGGCGGCGTTCCTCATCGTGGCCGGCGTCTTTGTCACCGGCTACTGGTAGGGCGTGGGAGTGATCAGTCAATGGCAAACGGCACTCCATTCAACCGGGTGACAGCCCGAAAGTTGGTCCGGTTTCCTACGTCACGGTTTTGGCCGCACTACGCGCGCCGAGCCACCCGCTTCCGGGCAGTCTCCAGAAACCTGGCGTTCCCGCCCCTGAGCTCGCTTCGCCACCTTCTCCCCGCGCTCGCGCTGATCGTGGTCCTGGGGCTTGTCCTGCCAGGAATCGCCAGCGCGCACGCCTTCCTGGTGCGCACCACCCCGCGGCCTGGTGAGCGGCTGGGCACCAGCCCGCCGGCGGTCGTGCTCGACTTCAGTGAGCCCATTGTATCCGGGTCGGCGCGGATCACGGTCCGGACCAGCGATGGCGTCGCAGTCGCGCTCGGCCCGCCGGAGGAGCGGCGCGGTGGCGCCCAGGTCTGGGCCCCCCTACCGCCGCTGGACGACGCCATCTACCGCGTCGGATGGCAGGTGCTGGCCGACGACGGCCACGCCTCGGCCGGCGAGTTTGCCTTCGCCGTCGGGGCCGGAGGCGCAGTGCCGACGACCACGACCACATCGGGGGCGATATCCTGGCCCGATGTCGCTCTGAGTTGGCTGCTCCTCCTCGGCCTTGCGCTCGGCTGGGGCGGGCTGGCCAGCGAGGTGCTCGTATGGAGTCCTGTGGCGCGACGCGGTGACTTTCTCGTGCCACGTGCACCCGTGGCGTGGGGCCTGCTCCTGGCGCTGGCGGGCGCCGGCGGCTCCTTCCTCCTCCTAGCCGCCCGGGCAGGCACCGGGCCGGCTGCGGCGTTCGACCCCCAGGCCTGGCGGGCAGCGCTCGGCGGCCGGCCGGGCGCCATCACCGCCGTCGTCGGCGCGCTAGTCGCCTATGCCCTCTGGATACTCGCGCGGCCACGGACGCGCGCATGGGCGCTGGCGCCGCTGGGCGTCGCCGTCCTCGCCACGGCCTGGCGCGGCCACCCCGGCGTCGCCGCCGAAGCAGGTCGGTGGTGGGAAGCGGTGGCGAACGGTCTGCACGTCGCCGGGGCGACGCTCTGGGTCGGGGCGCTGGTCCACCTTGCGCTCATCCTCCAGCGCGTGCGCGATTCCGGGCGGCGGCCGGCGCTCGCGGCGGCCGCGCGGCGCTATGCCGCGCTGGCCCTGCCCACGGTCTTCGTCGTGCTGGTTGGCGGCATGATCACGGCCATCGCCGAGCTTCGCACGCCTGCCGACCTCGTCGCGACGGCCTACGGGCGCGTGCTGCTGGTCAAGCTCGGCTTCGTGGCGGCGGCGCTGGGGCTGGCGCTCGCGGCGCGCCTGCGCGCGCTGCCGTCCCCCAACCTCGGGAGGCTCGGCCGGCTCACGCGGGTGGAGCGAGCGGCGCTGCTCGGCGCCATCGCCCTGAGCGCCGTCCTGGCCAGCACCGCTACGCCAGGCCCGTCGGCCGCGGCGGCCGAGCTGCTGGGCCCGCCGCCGCTCGACGGCCCTGTACTGCGCCTGGCCGACCATGCCGGCCAGCTCGCGATCTTCCTGGCCGCCGCTGAGGGAGAGCTGCAGCTACAGGTGATTGCGCCCGGCGGGGAGCCGGCCGGGGACGCGCGCGTCCAAGTCGAGGGGCGAAGCCCGAGCGGGGCGGGGCTGGATCTCTACCCAAGGAGGTGCGGGCGGGGCTGCTTCAGCATGGGTTTCCCCTGGCCGGAGGGGACAACGCACCTGCGCGTGACGGTTTCCGGCGCGGAGTGGACGGGCGGAAGGGTCGAGTTCGCGGTACCCTGGCCGCCGGCACTCGAGGGCCCGGAGCTGCTCGAACGGGTCGTCGCGACCATGCGGGCGCAGCCGGAGGTCTGGATGACCGAGCGCGTCTCGAGCGGGCCCGGAATGGCGACTGGGCCCTACCCCGTCCGCCTCACAGGTCCCCGGTTCGTGGAGCAGGAGCTCTACGTCGCCAGCGGGGCGGATGACGTACACCTGATCCACGATGGCTCGGGACCGCGGAGCCTGGTGCTCTGGCTGCCGGGCTCCTGGACGTGGTATCGGCTCTGGATCGATGATGAGTACCGCGTGCAGCGGGAGACGATCGTCAACCCCGGCCACCTGATCGAGCGAGCTTTTTCCTATGGCTCCCCATCGGACGACGGCGTGCGCTCGGGTGATGGGGGCGAGCGCTAGCAGGTGATCGGCACTGGCTTGGCCGATGCCCCGCTGGCGCCCCGGCGACCACGAGTGACAGGACCTCTTCGTCTACCACAAGACACCGCCCTGAGGCAGAGCCAACTCCACGAGTCTGAGCCGACGCGCCCCGCTGGTCAATCATCCCGGAAACGGGTAGTATATATACGAATTCACGGATGTGAGAACGGAATGGTCCGCCCAGACCAGCCGCCGCCGCTCGCCCTGACCGAGCCCGACACGCGCGCCGAGCTCGAGGCCCGCTTCTTCAAGGCCCTGGCCGATCGGACACGAGTGCGGATTCTGCGTCTCCTCGGTGAGCGCGAGCGGACGGTGAGCGAGCTCGTCGAGGCCGTCGGCAGCAGTCAAGGGCGCGTCAGCAGCCACCTGATGTGTCTCCGCTGGTGCGGGTTCGTCGAGACGCGCCGCGAGGGGAAGTACGTGTACTACCGTCTCGCCGATGGGGCGGTCCGCGAGATGCTTCGGCTCGCCGATGGCATGATCGCGCGGAGCGCGCAGAACATCCTCGCCTGTACCGTCGTTGGCGGCGAGCACGACGGAGATCGAGGCGAGCACGGTGAGCCGGCTCGGGGAGGAGCACGGGATGCGGCGAGATAGCTTCCTGCTCCTGGCAGCGCTCACCTGCCCCTGCCACGTGCCGCTGCTTGTTGTCCTGCTCGCGGGCACAGCCGTTAGCGGTCTCATTGCCGACAACCTCCTGCTGTTCTTCGCCGCGTTCGGCCTGCTCTTCGCCGGCTCCCTCTGGCTCTGGGCTCGCGCGGGGGCGGCAGTTTCGCCTAGCGCTCCGTCGGAGCCGCCCCCACCCAAGTCGACCGAGGGGACGCCGCCGCTGCAGGTCCAGCTCCTGAAGACGCGCGGCTGCGCCCGTTGCGCCAGCGTCCAGCGTGACTGGGAGACGCTCCGGCCCCGCTACGAGGGGCGCGTTCAGGTGCAGGTGGTCGATCTCCTCGACCATCCCGAGGTGGCGGAACGCTGCCGCGTGCTCCAATCGCCAGCCATCGTGATCGACGGCCGGCTGCGGGCGGAGGGACCGCTGAACGCGGCTCGCTTGCGACGGCTGCTGGACGAGGCGTTGCGCGAACGCGACGACGCGGCGCGGCTGGAGGAGCATGCCCGTGCCTGATCCGCAACAGCTCACCGAGGTCTTTGCCCAGGTCTCGCTCTGGGCGGTGGCCCTGGCCTTCTTCCTCGGGGTGCTCTCCACGCTCACGCCTACCACCTTCGCCCTTGTCCCGGTTGTCGCCGGCTACGTCGGAGCGACGGCACGCTCCCGGGTGGCGGCCTGGGGGCGCGCGCTGGCGTTCGTCGGCGGGCTTTCCCTGGTCAACGTCGGGATCGGCGCCCTCTTCGGCGCCGCCGGGGCCTTCGCGCAGCAGCTGACGGGAGGCAACCTCACGCTCTGGAACGCCCTGGCCGGGCTGCTGACGCTCTGGGTGGCGCTCGCTGCGCTGGGGGTCCTACCGCTCCCCCTGCCTGCGCTCGCCACCCCTTCTGCTCCAGATAGCTCCTGGTACGGCGCCTTCCTGCTCGGCCTCCCGTTCGGGGTGGTGACCTGCCCGACCTGCGTGCCGCTCATGGTGCCCGTCGCGCTGGGTGCGGCTCTGACCGGGGCGGCGTGGTATGGGGCGCTGCTCTTTCTGGCCTTCGCCGTCGGCCGCGGCATCCCGCTCCTCGCGATCGGTGCCGCTGCCGGTCTGTTCAAGGAGTTGAGCGGGGTCGCGCGTCGCATGCCGGCGGTCGAGCGCGCCTTTGCGCTGCTCCTGCTGGTCGCCGCGCTCTACTTTCTCATTGAGGCGGCACGGTGGGCGTTCTGGGGGATGTCGATGTGAGCGAGGTGAGTGGAATGCAGACAAAGCAGACCAGCCAGCAGCGGTTGGATCTATCCTGGGCAGTGCGGCTGATCCTCGCCCTGCTACTCACGCTGACAGCGAGCGCTTGCGCGGGAAGGGCCGCCCCGGCGGCGCCCACCCCGCCCGTTGCCGGCACCTCGACGCGCGCTCCGGTTGCCACAGCTGCCGACCCGATGGCTGTCCCCGCTCCAGCCAAGGTGATGCCGACGCAGCCCGTGTCGGCAGGAGGCACGGATGAGCGCCAGGCGAGGGGGGCGGCGCAGCCCAGCGGCCGGCCGACCGGAGCGAGTGCGGCGGCGGTGGCGCCCACGACCGCACGGGTAGCGCTGACCATTCCGACGATCACCTGACCGGGCTGCTACGGGCGCATTCGCGCCGCCGCCGGCCGTGTGCCAGGCGTCAGCAACGTCGAGTTCGAGGGGCGCCGCGCCATCGTCACCTACGATCCGGCGCGCACCAGTCCCGAGGAGATCGCTCGGGCCATCGAGGTCTCGGGCGTTGACCAGGTGAGCGCGATCGAGCCGTTGGCAGGGCAGGAGCAGAGGTGACGGGGGGAGGGCCAGTCGAAGATCAGGCCAGACGCCGAAACGCGCCTCCTGTCGGCCCGCAACCGGGCGTTCGGGCGAGAGCTCCCGGCATTACAGGCAGAACAGAGAGTCGCCGCGGCGATGGTAACCGAACTGCTGCTCCACGACGTCACCTGAGCCCGCTGTGGGGAGCGGCTGGAGGCTGCTCTGGCGCGGGTTCCAGGCGTGCTGAGGTCGAGGGTCGACTGGCGCACCGGCCGAGCGCGGGTCGCGCACGCACCGTCGGTGGACGTGGGAGAGCTGGTGCGCGTCGTGGAGGCGGCGTCGTGGGGCACGCGGCCCGCTACCGAGCCACAGTCGTCGCGGCGGAGCGAAGCGAGCGAGGAGAAGCTGATGGCGACAGGCAGCCGTGACCACCGGGGTGGAGCTCGTGCCCGACGACATCGAGCGCCTCGAGCCCGCCGACGCGGTGGTGTCCCTGGTCCTACCAGAGATCGGTGGTGGCATTCGGCGCGTCTTCTGCCACCACGTGCATTGCTTCAGCTCGCCCGAGCCGGCAGCCCCGTGGCTGCGCCGGCACCCCGGCGCGTTCATCCTGCCCGTCGCCACGGCGTGCTAGCTCGGACGACTGCTGTGGCGGCGCCTAGACGAGTCGCTATCGGCGACGAAGAGCGATGCGTCGTGGAAGCTGCCTGCCGTGCTCCACGTGTCATCCCCTGGAGGGCACGATCGTGAAGGACCAGAAAGAACCGCCGAAGGAGGCTACGCACCATGCCAGAACGCTTTGACCTGGTGATCCTGGGCTCCGGCTCGACCGCCTTCGCGGCGGCGCTGCGCGCCGCCGAACTGGGCAAGACGGCGGTGATGACGGAGTCGCGCACCCTGGGCGGGACCTGCGTCAACCGCGGCTGTCTGCCCAGCAAGAACCTGATCGAGGCGGCGCGGATCGTCTGGGAGGCGCAGCACCCCCGCTACCCCGGGCTCCGCCCGTGCACGATCGAGGTCGACTTCAAGGAGCTGGTGCGCCAGAAAGACGAGGTGGTCCACGACTACCGCGACCGCAAGTACAACTCGATCGTGGAGGATGCCGACAAGATCAAGGTGTTCGACGGCCACGCCGCGTTCGTCTCCGAGCGCGCCATCTCGATCAATGGGCGGGTGCTCGAGGGCGAACACTTCCTGATCGCGACGGGCACACGCCCGTCCGTGCCGCCAATCGAAGGGCTCGACCAGGTACCCTACCTGACGTCCGACCTCCTCACCGCCGACGAGCCGCAGGAGCTGTTCGACCTACCGAAGTCGCTGGTCATCATCGGCGGCGGCTACATCGCCCTCGAGCTGGGGCAAATGTTCCACCGCTTCGGCACTGAGGTCACCATCCTCGAGCGGAGTCGCGCGATCCTCAAGGACTACGAGCCCGAGGTCTCCCAGGTGCTCACCCAGATCCTGCGCGAGGAGGGCGTGAACCTGGTGACGGGGCTGCAGGTGCGGCGCGTCTTCCTGGAGGGGAGCCACGTGGTTGTGGTCGGCCAGAAGGGCGGCGCCGAGCAACGCTTCCGGGCCGATCGGCTGCTGGTGGCGACCGGCCGGGCGCCGAACACGGATGACCTCGGCCTGGAGAAGGTCGGCGTCGAGACGGACGAGCGGGGCTTCGTCAGAGTCAACGACGAGTTGCAGACGAACGTGTCGCACGTCTGGGCGGCCGGCGACGTGATCGGCCGGCACACCGGCAGCCAGCTCGCCACGCCCGTCGGGGCGCACGACGGCGGCATCGCAGCGTCGAACGCGCTGAATGGCGAGCGGCGAAAGGTGAACCACGCCGTCATCCCGCGCACCATCTTCACCGACCCACCGGTGGCCGTTGTCGGCCTGACCGAGGCCGAGGCCACCGCGCGCGGCCACCGCTGCTGGTGCAGCACCATTCCGATGGAGCTGGTGCCCCGGGCCGGTGCGATCCGCGACACGCGCGGCATCGCCAAGATGGTGGCGGACGCCGACACCAACCGGGTATTGGGCGTCTCGCTGGTCATGCGCGACGCGGGCGAGGTGCTCCACGAGGCGGCGATGGGGCTCCGCCTGGGCGCGACGGTGGACGACTTCATCAATCTCCTGCACGTCTACCCAACCATGGCCGAGTCGCTGAAGATCGTCGCGATCTCCAGATACAAGGATCCCGAGAAGCTGTCCTGCTGCGCCGAGTGAGGCGGTCTCGAGCTCCCGCGTGCCTCATCGCTCGTTGACCAGCGGGCGTGACGCCGCCACCACACCCGAGCGGAGGCCATCGCTGCGGCGGGGAGACGCACCGCTATCGGTCGCCCCCGTCGGATCGGGCACACCGCGTGGCTGCCGTCCCCCGAAGGCGCTCGTCCACCGCCCGGGCCGCCGCATGACGCTGACGATGGGCCCTCCGCCAGGCCAACGCGCGCTGGCCCTTCGACCATTGTCGGGGGGCATGGTCGCCTCGCCGATCGCAGAGCACCGCCATCCGGCACGCCGGAATGCACCGACCGATGGGGCAGCCGCGCTTACGCCACCCCCTCTGGCGCGCCGGGCCCCGTGCGGCCGACGCTAAGCACCACCTCGACGAAGAGCGCGGGACGCCCCCAGAGCGAGTTGAGGAAGATCGTCGTGACCGAGAGCGCCATCGCCACCATCGCCCAGACCGGGTAGACCAGGCCGGTGGCGGCCAGTGGGATACCGATGCCGTTGAAGAGGAAGGCGAGCACCACGTTCTGGAGCGTCTTGCGGTAGCTGCGCACGCTGATGTCGCGCGCCTCGATGATCGCCCCGAGCCGGTTGCTGACGATGATGATGTCGGCCGACTCGAGGGCGATGTCGGTGCCGGTGCCCATGGCGATCCCCACGTCCGCCTGCATCAGCGCCGGCGCGTCGTTGATCCCGTCGCCCACCATCGCCACGCCCCCGCGTCGCTCGCCCTGCAGCCGCCGGACCAGCTCCGCCTTCTCGCCGGGGAGCACGCCGGCGTACACGTGCTGCGGCTCGATGCCCACGGCCTGCGCCACGCGCTCGGCCGCGCGCCGGTTGTCGCCGGTCACCAGCACGGGGAGCAGGCCCGCCCGGCGCAGGGCAGCGACGGCCGCCGCGGCATCGGGGCGCAGCGCATCGCCCAGCGCGATGATGCCGCGCAGGCGGCCGCCCCAGGCGACCGCGATGACCGTGCGACCGGCCGATTCGAGCTCGGCGATCCGAGCGGCCAGCGCGGTCGTGTCGATGCCCTGCTCCTCCAGAAAGCCTGGACGGCCGACCAGCACCTCCTCGCCGTGCAGGCGCGCGGTCACTCCGCGGCCTGGGATCGCCGCGAAGTCGTCCACCGTCGGCACGTCGAGGCCCCGGTCGAGCGCGGCGTCCAGCACCGCCTGGCCGAGCGGGTGCTCGGAGGCCGACTCGGCGGCCGCCGCGACCGCCAGCAGCTCCTCGGCCGTCCCGGCGCCGGGCGCGGGCTCGATCTCCAGCACGGTCGGCCGGCCCACGGTCAGCGTGCCGGTCTTGTCTAGCACCACCGTCCGCACCGATCGGAAGGTCTGGAAGGCCTCGCCGGTGCGCATCAGGATGCCACGGTCGGCCGCCTCGCCCGCACCGCGCACGATCGCGAGCGGCGCGGCGATGCCCACCGCGCACGGGTAGCCCATCACCAGCACCGAGAGGCCGGCGAAGACCGCCCGCTCGACGTCCGGCTGCCCGGCGAGCAGCCAGGGGCCGACGATCCAGCCGACCAACGCCACCACAGCGAGGATCAGCACGCTGGGCGCGTAGACGGTGAGGACGCGGTCCACCAGGTGCAGGAGGCCGGGCTTGAGCGCCCGCGCGTCCTCGACGCTGCGCACCACCTGCTGGAGGAAGCTCTGCTCACCAACCGCAGTGGCGCGCACCAGCAGCGTGCCCGCCCCGTTGATCGACCCGCCGATGACCGCGTCGCCCGCGGCCTTCTCGACGGGCAGCGGCTCGCCGGTGACGAAGGACTCGTCCACCGCCGAGCGGCCCTCGACCACCTCGCCGTCCACCGGGACGCGCTCGCCGGGGCGCACCCGCACCAGGTCGCCCACCGCGACCTCGGCGAGATCCACCTCGACCTCCTGTGTGCCCGCCGCCGTCGCGCGGACGACCCGGGCCGTGTCCGGCTGGAGGTCCAGGAGACGCTTGACGCTCTGCGAGCTGCGCGTCTTCACCAGTAAGGCGAGCCACTCGGAGAAGAGATGATAGTTTGCCACCAGCACGCTCACCGCGAAGAAGGCGGCTGTGGGATAGCCGGCCGGCCGGGCGACCAGACCGATCAGACCGCCGGCCAGCCCGGCGAACGCGCCGGCCTCGAGCAGGACGTGCTGATTGAGAATGCCCCGGCGCAGCGACTGGAAGGCCATGCCGAGGATGTGGGGCGCCACGCCGAAGACGACTGCGAGGGCGAAGGTGCCCACGACCCAGGGCACCAGCGGCCGGCCGATCTGCAGGAGGTTGGACGCCGCTAGCGTGCCCGTGACGAGCGCGAGCGCCGCGGTTCCCCCAACCGCATGCCCGCGGCCCTGCCCGCGCAGCAGCAGGAAGGCCACCGTGAGCAGTGTCGCCGCCGTGACCACGGGCACGAGCAGCGTCCAGAGACCCTCGAAGCGCAGGATGAGGGCGAGCGTGGTGAGGCTGAAGCCGATCGCGGCGACCAGGCGATTGCCTTCTCGCACCAGGTCGGCCTCTTCCTCCTCGTAGGGACGCACCTTGCGCGGGTCCCAGATCGTGTAGCCGATCTCCCGCAGCGTCTGGAGGAGCTCCCCCGGCGGGACACGTGCGGGGTCGTACTCGACGAGCGCCTGCTCGTGGGTCAGGCTGACGGCGACCTTGTCGACCCCCGGCCGGCGGCCCAGCGCCTTCTCGATCGTGCCGGTGCACAGCGAGCAGTGCAGCCCACCGACCTTGGCGCGGAAGCGCGCCTTCCCGTTGGGTAGGACCTCGGCCCAGTACGGGGCCGCGGCGCTCGGCTCGGTCGGTCTCGTGGGCGTGCGGCGCTTCGGCGTGGTGGTCGTCATGGCGTGCCTCCGGCTGCCCCCGCGCCGCCGCCGACCTCGTAGCCGGCCTGCTCGAGGCAGGCGCGCACGGCCGCTTCGGGAGTGCGTGCGGGATCGAAGACCACCCGCACCTCGCCGCGCCGGTGGTCGGCGCGGCTGCGCGTGACGCCCTCGAGGCGCGCCAGCGCCTGCTGGATCCGGTGCTCGCACGCCGCGCAGTGCAGCCCGCGCACCTGGAAGGTTGTCTGCTCCATGGCTCGCTCCTCTCGTGCGGGCGCGGCCGTCGACGATCCGCCCGTTCTGTCCACGCTGGCTCGGCCGGTGTGTCGTCGCCACGCCCTGGTCTGAGCAGAGGCTACACCTTCCAGTCGGCTGGAAGGTCAAGGCGGCGGAGCGAGTGCGCCGGGCGATGGGGCTGGCTTCGGATCAGCGCAGGCGCGTCGTGCTACCCGTCAAGGAGCGCGACACCGGCTCCGCTCCGTCGGCCGGCTGATGATGCTCGATGATCCCGCAGACGCACCCCTCGGCAATCGCCGTGCGGGCCGCCTCGGCGCGAAGCCCGACCAGCTCGCGCCGAAAAGCACGGAGCGCGCGGAGCTGCCGGTCGACGGCGGCCAGCTTGCGGTCGAGCAACTCCAGGACGTGCTCGCACGGTGCCCGACCTTCGCGCCGCAGGGCCAAGATCTCCCCGATCTCCTCCAGCGAGAGCCCGATCGCCTTGGCCTTACCGATGAACCGCAGCCGCTCGACGTCCGCGGCCCCGTACAGGCGGTACCCCGACTCGGTGCGGGGTACGGCGGGCAGCAGCCCGATCTGTTCGTAGTAGCGGATCGTCTTCGGGTTCAGCCCCAGTTCGGCGGCGAGCTCCCCGATCCGCAGCTTCTTCTCTGGCAAAGGAGTACCCTTGTCACGTCGCTCTCCTCGTCATTCTAAACCTTCCAGCCCACTAGAAGGTCAAGCGCGAGCGGCGTGCCGCCGTGGCCACGCTACCTCCGTCAGTTCGCCGCCACGTGACGGCGTTACGAAATGAGCAGTGCCAGCACCGAGCCCATCGCGATGGCTGGAACGTAGGGAAACACCCGCTGCCGGCATCGCCTTGCGATGAGCGCGAGCACGGCACCGATCAGCGCGGCCCACCACGCCGTCCAGAGGACGAACTGGCAGCCCTGCCAGGCGCCGATCGCGGCCAGTAGGAGTGCGTCGCCCGCACCGAAGCCGCCGGCCCAGATGAACGGCAACAGGAGCGAGCCGCCGACCACGAGGCCGAGCAGGTTGAGCGCGAGCGCCTGCCACCCGTACACCGCCGCCACCAAGAGGCCGGCCAGGCTACCGCCGACGGTGAGCCAGGTAGGCACCTCGCGCCGGCGCAGATCGGCCGCGCTCGCGGCCCCAATCAGGACCAGTATCGCCGGCGTGGCGATCCACTCGGGCAGCACGGCTAGCCCTCCCTGGCCGCCCTGCCCACGCCAGGACCTCCTGCCCGTTCCTCCAGCTCTCTGCGGATCCGATGGAACAGCTCGACCGTCTCCACCTCGGGCTGGTAGCGGTCGGGGGCGTCCTCGGGATCGTTCGGGTCGTAGTACGCCTCGCGCAGCGCCTGGCGGAGGTGGCGCTCCTCGCGGATGAGCGCGTTGAGGTCGCCGAGCTCGCTGTAGCAGCGATACAGTTCACGGACGATGTCCTCCAGGGTCGGCTCGGCCTTGAGCAGGCTCTTGTAGAGCGCGACCGCCCGCTCGAGCCGCCCCTCGCGCCGGTAGAGGCGGGCCAGCCGCTGCGCCACCCAGCAATACTGGTCGCGGTAGCGCTCTCGGAGCGATACCCCGCTGTCGTCGCGCTCCTCGACCCAGTCGTAGAACCGGGTCGCCCGGCTCGAGAGCAGATCGCCGCGGTAGAGGGCCAGCGCCTGCTCCAGCGCCGGCTTGGCCTCGCCGGGGGGCAAGGAGCGGGCGGCGGAGCAGAGCGCCCAGAACCGGTGGGCGTCGGACCAGACCGCGGTGGTATCAAGCCGGCAGGTCCCGTCGCGGTCGCAGCGGACCAGATCGGGTCGGAACTCGGGCACCTGGCGGGCGAGGATGCCGCGCAGCCGGTTCATCTCCGACCGCAGGCGGTTCGCCGCCCGTTCTTCGTCGACCTCCGGCCACACGGCGTCGAGCAGCTTCTCCTTCGGCGCCGCCCCGCCGGGCTGCGCGGCGAGGAACGCGAGGATCTCCCAGGCCTTGTAGGAGGCGCCCTCCTCACCCGTCGGCGTGAGCTCGCGCTCGCCGCTGCGGACCACAAATCCGCCGAGGCAGCACACCTGGAGGAGCGAGCCTTCGCCGGACGTGGCGTCGGCGACCGCGGGCATGGCGAGGACTTCGACCACCCCTCCGTCCGCCGCCGTGCCCGGGTGTCCGTTGAGAGATCTCGCGTGCTCGCTGGTGGCCGGGGGTGGCGAGGCGAGCGCGACCGCCACTTCGCTCGTCTGGTCGCCGCCCGCGGCCGCTTCCGCCTCAGTGGCTGCGGCCTCCTCCTCGTCTGCTGGCAATGCGGCGCGGGCGAGATCCTCATCCGATGGGGGCTCCGGCGCGTGCTCGTCTTCCACCGGCATGGCGGACGCCAATGGTGACACCGGTGCGGGATGACGCGGCGGCTCCGGTACCCGGAAGACGTGCTCGCTACTGGACGCCGGCAATGACGGCGCCAGCGCATCGGCCGGCCCATCGGCCCTGTCTCCCGAACTGGTCAGGGACGGCAGTGCGTCATCGTCGGCTGGTGCCTCGTCTTCGGGCGCGTTGGCAACGGTGAAGGCTGGCCCCTGCGTGCGGTGCGGGTCGGGGTACGCTTCGCGCATCAGCCGCACGAGCGCGGCCAAGTGCTCCTCAGAGACGCGGAACCCTCGCACGCGGACCGGCGCCTGGCCGTCGACGCGCACGAAGAGCTCGCCGGGCCCGAGGTCGGCGGCCTCGGGCCGGCCGAGCAGGTGGACGCTCTCGTCGTCGTCCAGCGTCTGGAGCACCAGGCGAGTCCCGAAGTGGGTCAGCACGTCGTCGCCGAGGGCCTGCGCCTGCGTCGTGGCGGCTATCACCCGGACGCCGACCCAAGGGCCGTCGGTCCCCAGCAGCTCGAGCGTCGTGCCGTCGTCCTTCAACTGGCCGAGCTCGGCGACGACGAGCACGTGCTCGGGCTGGTCCGCAGACGGGCGCCAGCCTTGGCCTTCGGCCTCCGCGGTCGCGCGCCGGCGCTCCGCCACCTCGGCCCGAAGCGTCTGCAGGACGGCCTGCACGACCGCGTCGTCATCGGGTGCGACGAAGCGACGTGCCTGGTGCGGCAAGTCGGCCAGTTCGACGGCCAGCGTCTGCCGGCTGGCGATCGTCCAGAGGCGCAGCTCGTCCGGGCGGTAGCGTGCGGCCAGCGACGCGACCACACTGGCCAGCACGACCTCGCCCCCGCCGCCCGGCAGGCCGGCCACGAGGACGTGGCCGAGCGCATGCCAATCCACGTAGAGGGTCTCGTCGTACGGCGCCAGGCCGAGCGCGAGCAACGGTGGCAGCACGGCGCCGCGATCGATCGGGGGTGCGAGCAGGCTCGCCGCCTTGAGTCCGGACACCCGCCAGAGCACGTCGCGGCCGTCCGTGACCGCCGCCTGCCCCCGGCCGCCGAGGCGCGCGCCGAAGGGGGCGGCCAGCTCGCGCAGCCGCGCCTGGTCCAGGAGCGGTGCGTCCAGGACGAGGGTGGCGGCGTTCCGGCCCTGGTAGGCCAGGACCACCGACGCGTCGGGCAGGCCCTGCTCATCGAGGAAGCGGCGCGCCTGCTCCGCCACCAGGACGACCGGCTCGACCTCGCCGCCATGCAGCCGGTGCGCCAGGACGCGCGCCGGGTCCGCCTCGGCGAAGTCGTCGCCGGGCGGTGGGCTCGGCTCGGGCGGCGGTGGCACGGGCGGCTCGCGGAGGCTCCGCCGCACGCGCCGCCGCGCGAGGAACACGGCGCTCCCAGCGGCGGCAACCGCCACACCCGCCGCTCCGAGGACGAATGGGGATGGAACCCCATCCTGGGCCGTCGACACCGGCTCGGCGACCACCGCGGGCGTCGGGGCCACGGCCGGCTCGCTGGCCACGGCCTTGGGCGCGGGGACCGTCGGCACGGGCGTCGGGCTGGCCGGCGCGGGCGTGGGCTCGGGTGGGACGGTCGGGCTCGGACTCGCGGCCGGCGCACTCGGCGCCGCCGGCGCGGCGGGAGCCTCGGCTGCCAGTGCCGGTCGAGGAGCGTCGGCGTGCGCCGGCAGCGGGAGGCGCAGCCGCAGGTCCGGCCAGATCAGGTCGGGGTCGGTGAGGACGCGGCCATCCGGCAGGCTGGCCGTGCCCCGGTTCAGCTCGAAGATCTCGGGCCAGCGAGCTTCATCGCCGAGGAGACGGCCGGCGATGCCGCGCAGGGTGTCGCCCGGCCGGACCACGTAGTGGAGCGCACCGTCCACCTGCTCGACCACCCGGTTCGGCACCGGCACCCGCAGGATCCAGCCAGGGTAGATCCGCCGCTCGTCCTCGAGCCGCCGTCCGTCGGGCTGGGGTCGGTGCCGGTTCGCGGCGAAGAGCTCGGGCCAGCGCTCGCCGGAGCCGTAGAAGCGCTCGGCCAGCGCCCAGAGGCTATCCCCCGGCTGGACCGTGTACTCGACGGTCTGCTGGTCCCCGTCCTGGTCGCTGGCGGGGAGCGGGGTCTGGTCCGCCGCACGCTCGGACCCGACGGCCACGGAGACGGCGGCGGTCGACGTGAGCGGGGCCGCGGCGGCGACTGCCGGCGAGCGCGCGACGAGGTTGACCACCAGGAACGCGACCACCGCCCCGTCGACGAGCTTCCGGACGACCGGGAGGGTAACCCGGTCGGAGACGGCGCGCAGCGCGTGGACCCAGGCCGCGCCGTGCGTGAGCCTGTCGGCGATCGCCACGACCAGGCGCAGCACGAGCGTGGCGACCATCCAGAGCCACACGCCCCAGGCGGCCGTCGTCAGCGCGTAGGCCACGACCTCGGGCGGCAGGTAGGAGCCGCGGAGCGTGGTGCCAATGGTGTCCCACGTCGGGAGCTCGGCCGGCAGGCGGGGCGGCCCCGCGACGGCGTAGAGCGCTGCGGCGCCGAGGATCAGCCCCGCGATCAGCCAGAGCAGTCCGCGGACGTCGTGCTCGCGTCGGTCCTCGTCGTACCGGGCTACGGTCGCCATGCGTCGTCTCCCATCGCGTCCCTTAGCGGTTCGTCAGCACCGGCTGCACCTCCTGCACCCGGTAGCCCGCTTCGTAGGTGCGCCGGACCGGCGGCAGCGGCTGGGGCGCGCCGCCGTTCACGCGGTACTCGGCGCGGTACTCGACGGTCAGCCGCACCGGGAAGCCACCCGGGAACAGCAGGGACGAGTGCTCGTAGGTGTGCGTGATGTCGCTCTCGGCGGGGTACGGCTTGCCGAGCGACTGGGTGACCAAGCCGGCGCCGTCCCCGAAGCTCCATTCGTACCTGCTGGCCCACACTCGCACCTCGACCGTGAAGGAGCTCCCGCGACGGCGCGGGTCGTCGGCAGGCACGACGTCCACCGGCACCTCCGGCCCGACCTCTGGCGGGACCTCGACCGTCCGTGACGTGCCGAAGGGCTGCCCGTTGTATCCCTCGACCCAGAACCATCCGGGCAGCGCCACCAGCCCGAGGGACGGATTCATCCGGATTTGGATGTTCGGCAACGGCACGTGCGCGAGGGCGTCGAGCGCAACCTCGCGCGGGTCGGTGCTGGCGCCACCGCCGGCCGACACGGCGACCTGAGGTGGCGTGTCGGGCGGTGTCCCGAAGCGGAGATTATCGGCCCGGGCCGACTGGTCGATCCAGACGACGCCGCCAAACTCGTCGTTGACATACAGCAGGTACGGAGTCGCGTTCGGATGCTGTTGGAGCTCCCGCATCCAGGACTCGCGGGTCGCCGAGCTGATCAGCGGCGGCGTTAGAGTGATCCGGCGGCCGTCGGCAGTCACGTGATGGATGCCGGTGGCATCGGTCCATGTGCGGCCCGAGGCCGCGGTAGAACTTGTCGCGCGCCCTCTGGAGGACGTGGAGTTGGTCGAAGCGACGGTAGAGATTGATCCTCTTGTAGCCGATGGTCGGCCGGAATCCATGTGCGGCGGGGCGGACTGCCGGACGCCGGGCGTGCTCTGGCGCACCTCGATCTGGACGTAGACGCCGTCCGATCGGCTCTCGACCCTGGCCTCAACCCGAGGCTTCGACCAATTCGGAGACCGGTCCTCGTCACCGTCCGCCCACGTGGACTGCGAATGGACCAACATCAGCGCAACGGCGGCGAGGAGACCGAAGAGAATCCGAGTGTTCATCCGCCTACCTCACCAAGGACCTCGCGGGTGCCGTCGACGATCTTCCAGGCGCCATCGATCTTTCGAAACTCGTAGCTCTGCCGAATCCTTGTCGGCGGACTTGTCCGTGGCAGCGGCTGCTTAGTGTTTACATCAACGATCACACTGCGGCTGGTGTACTCGTCAATGAGTGTTGCGCTCGTGTCCGTTACTCGTCCAAATGCCAGGGCACGATCGTCTTCAATGACCTTCAGCGGTCGTCCCCTTGCCCGCCGGTCGTTGACCTCTTCGGTGACCAACCGCAGGGCCTCGCCATCGAAAACCTCACTGAGGTGGCTGGTATCAAGGTTCAACAACGCGTCGCTGTACACTTGGAGGGATCGGTAGTAGGCGTCTTCGATCTCTCGCTCCAGCGGTGAGGTCGCCACTCGAACTCCTGGGAGGGTCGCGGTTGCTGTCGGCACTGTCGCAACACCACTGACCGTCGGCGAAGCCGTGGTCAGAGCTGTTGGCGAAGGGAGGGCCGAAGGCGTCTGCGCGGCTGCAGGGACCGCCGGCGTCGGATCGACGCCAACGCGGGGTCGGAGCTGCCGATCGAGGAGGACAGCGCCGACCAGCACCATGGCCACGAGCCCGAGCAGCGCCAGGCCGACCGGCCACCAGGGCCGGCGCGGATCGCTCGTCGCCTCCGTCCCGGTATCTCTCCTGCTCAGGCTCTCGTCAGGGCTCATCGGCTCTCCTTCCTAGCGGTTCGCCCGCTCGATGCCATAGCGCACCTCGGCCGGCGCGGTCGCGCTCACCCGCACCGTGGTGATGCCCACCAGACGCAGGAAGCTCGTGGGCACGTCGCGGCTGACGCTCACCATGACCCGCTGCGGCTCGGCCGCCACCGTTGCTGCCATTCCCTTCCCCTGCTGCGCGACGTATTCGGCCGCGGCATCCCGGGCCGCGGCCTGGTCCAGCACGACGTTCGCGCCCGAGCTCTCACGGTAGGCGCGCACATCGACCTGCATCGCTCCGGCGCGGGCAGCCGAGTCGGCGACGTTCTGGAGCTCGCGCCGGGCGCTGAACAGGATGCCGGCATCGATGGCCAGGCCGACGACCGACAGGAACAGGGGCAGCATGATCGCCGTCCAGACGATCGCCTGGCCGGCCTGGGCCGCGCGGGCCCAGGCCGCGCACCTGCACGCACGATGCAGACCGGGCCTCACGGCCGCCCCTCCGCCGACCACCGGCTCCGGTACAGGTCGACCCGCTCAAGGTGGTCGCTCGCAACGCGGACCCGCGCCCAGCCCATGAGCGGGAGGTCATCGAGCGCGACGTCGTAGCTCGCCGCCGCCCGCACCTGCCCGCCGCGCGCCAGGCTGCCCGGGTCGACCGTGAGCTGGAGCGAGCCGTTCGCCAGGCGGTAGCCGGCGGCGACCTCCTGACCGCGGGCGACCCCGTTGTGCGCGGCCTCGGCCGGATTATCGGCGAGCGCCGCGGCACGGGCAGCCTCGCGGGCGACG
>Ga0070741_10009845_pt1 | contig 18321 bp, 17 predicted proteins | sample Coa_R1_4_FD_66440 | JGI IMG/M metagenome (GOLD analysis project Ga0070741, IMG submission 66440) | Surface soil microbial communities from Centralia Pennsylvania, which are recovering from an underground coalmine fire - Coalmine... | ecosystem: Environmental > Terrestrial > Soil > Unclassified ...
ACGATCGAGCACTTCGCGAAGATCAGCCTCGTCGCGCGGTTGCTCGGCGGCGAAAACCTGATCTCGCGACAGGAAGTCGAGCGGCTGCAGGGGCTCCGCGACAGCTACGGTATCAAGGCTCCCGCGCCAATCTGCGCGACCGACGAAATCACGGAAGATCAGGCGAATTGCCAGGTGGTGCAGGCGCCGGCGAGCACGGGATCACGACTGATTCCCTCGGGCAGTCCTGATGCGGAAATTCGGTTAACATACCGCGAACTCACCGAACTGATTGAGGACGCCATACGGAGCTTGCGGTAATGCGGATTGAGGATTGCGGAGTGCGGATTAATCTACGATCGGATCCGCAATCCGCGTTCCGCGATCCGCAATGAGGAGATAGCGATGGGAGAGGCGTTAGGGATGGTCGAAACCAAGGGCCTGGTCGCGATGATCGAGGCCGCCGACGCAATGGTGAAGGCGGCGAAGGTCACATTGGTCGGCTGGGAAAAGATCGGGGCCGGTTACGTGACGGCGATCGTGCGCGGTGATGTCGCGGCGGTGAAGGCGGCGACCGACGCGGGCGCGGCTGCGGCGCGGCGTGTCGGCGAGCTCGTGTCGGTCCACGTCATCCCGCGTCCGCACGCGAACCTCGAAGACGCGCTTCCGATCGGTAAAGCCACCACCGCAAAGGCGTAGGAGTGCTCCTCGCAAAAATCGTGGGGACCGTCGTCGCGACGCGCAAGGACCCGCGACTCGTCAGCAACAAGCTGCTCGTCGTTCGTCCGGTCGATCCGCGCGGCAAGGGTGACGGCAACCATCTGGTCGCCGTCGACACCGTCGACGCGGGCGTCGGCGAAACCGTGCTCGTCGTCAGCGGCAGCTCGGCGCGCATGGCGTCGGGAATGAAAGACTGCCCCGTCGACGCCGTGATCGTCGGCATCATCGACACCGTCGAAATGGCCGACTGATGCAGCTCGCCAGAGTCATCGGTGACGTCGTGATGACGCGCAAGGACGATCAGCTGACCGGCATCAAGTTGCTTGTCCTGCAGCCGTTGACGCCGGAGCGTCAGCCGGCGGGCAAGCCGCTGGTGGCCGTGGATGCGATCGGCGCCGGCGTCGGCGAAGACGTGTTTTTCGTGCGCGGCAAGGAAGCGAGCTTTCCGTTTTATCCCGACGCCGAACCGCCGGTCGACGCCGGCATCGTCGGCATCGTCGACGAAATTTATATCCGCTGATGCAAATCGCACGGGTGATCGGAAACGTCGTCGCGACGCAGAAGCATCGCAAGTTCGAGGGTGCCAAGCTGATGCTCGTGCAGCCGTTGAACATCGACGACACGCCGCGCGGCCACGCGTTTCTCGCGATTGACGGCGTCGGCGCCGGCGTCGACGAAAAAGTGTTAGTGGTGCTCGAAGGGCGCGCGGCGGGCGAGGCGCTCGGGAAGAAGGCGGCGCCGGTCGATGCCGCGATCATCGGCATCATCGATACGGTGACCATTAGTGACTGACGAAGAACTGCGCGCGATGGTGCGCGACGCCATCGGGCGCCGGACACGGAGGATCGCCGAGCCGAACCCGGAGGGCGATTTCGTCGCCAACGCGAGCTTCGCAAAGCTGCCGCTCGTGCGCGGCGGCGACGAATGTCTCATCGAGCCGTCGGTGCGCTGCAACCACTGCGGCTACTGCTTGAGTTATGGACACTAGGCTGGATGGGCAGGAGAGGCAGGAAGGGCAGGAAACACACAACGCTTTTCCTTCCCGCCTGTCCGGCCGCTCCAGCCTTTCCCGCCCATGAAGCTCCTGGTCACCAGGCGACTGCCGTCGTCCGTCATTTCCAAGCTCAAAGCGGCTGCTGACGTCGATCTCTACACCGGCGAGACGGCGATCTCCGCAGACGAACTGCGCGCGCGCATTGCGGACGTGGACGGGCTCGTGTGCCTGCTGACCGACGCCATCGACCGCAGCGTCATCGATGCCGCGCCGAAACTCAAAGCCATCGCCAACGTCGCTGTCGGCTACAACAACATCGATGTCCCCTACGCCCGATCGAAGGGCATCGTCGTCACGAACACACCCGACGTGCTGACCGAGGCGGTCGCCGATTTCACATGGGCGATGATCCTGGCCATCACGCGACGCATCTCGGAAGGAGAACGCGTGGTCCGCAGCGGGCAGTGGAAGGGCTGGGCGCTCGACTTCATGCTCGGATCGGACCTGCGCAACAAGCAGCTCGGTCTCGTCGGTGTCGGACGGATCGCGCGGGCGGTCGCGGCGCGGGCGCCGGCGTTCGGCATGCGCGTCGCGTACACGACGCGACGTCCGGTGGACGCCGGCTTCGCAGAACCCGGCCTGCGCGAGGCGGAAGCCATGTCGCTCGACAAGCTGCTCAACACGTCAGACGTCGTGTCGCTCCACGTGCCGCTGACCGCAGACACCAGGCATCTGATCGACAAGAAGGCCATCACGCGCATGAAGCGGTCGGCGTACCTGGTCAACACGGCACGCGGCCCGGTCGTCGACGAGGACGCGCTCGCGTGGGCCATGCAGCAGCGGCTCCTGGCTGGCGCCGCGCTGGACGTTTACGAAAACGAGCCGGCGATCCATCCCGATCTGCTGAAGCTGGATAACGTGCTGTTGCTTCCGCATCTCGGCAGCGCGACCACCGAAACGCGGACGGCGATGGCTGATCTGGCGGCCGACAATGTGCTGGCCGTCCTCAACGGCCGCACGCCGATCACACCAGTACCATGACATCCCGCGCGGCAGGCCTGAAAGCCTGCGCTGCTGCCGTCGCTGCGACGCTTGTCGCGCTCGCCCTGTTCGCGTGGCGGCTCGATGCGGCGAGCTCGTGCGAGTTCGACAACGTCGATCGTGTGGTCGCCGTCGGAGACGTCCACGGCGCATTCGATCGCTATCAGGAAATTCTTCGGACCGCGAACATCATCGATGCGGCCGGCCATTGGTCCGGCGGCGCCACGCACTTCGTCCAGGTCGGCGACATGGTGGATCGTGGCGACGACTCGCGGAAAGTGCTCGACTTCGCCAGGCGCCTCGAAAAGGAAGCGCAGTCCGCCGGCGGCCGCGCGCACATTCTGCTCGGCAACCACGAAGTCGCGCGCATGCTCGGCGATCTCCGGTTGACGACCGCCGGCGAATACGCGGCGTTCGCAGGCGCGGACGCCGAAACGGCGCGACAACGGTATCTGCGATCGGTGACGACGAGGTCGGATGCCGAACGCGATCAACTGCTCAAGGACACGCCGCTCGGATGGTTCGAGATGCGGCAAGCGTTCGGACGGGACGGCGACTACGGCAAATGGCTGCGCGACCTGCCCGTGACGGTCACGATCGATGGGTTCGTCTTCGTGCACGGCGGCATCTCCCCGGCCGTGGCGCCGATGGGCTGCGGCGCAATCAACGCGCAGATCAAACGCGAGCTCACGAGCGATCTCGACAAGACGCGGCAGGCGCCGCTGGCGTCACTCGCCGCGCGTGTCGACGGGCCGCTCTGGTATCGCGGCCTCGCACAAGAGCCCGAGACGTTTGCGCCGCAAGTCGCCGACATCCTGGCGAAGATGCACGCGCGCGCGATCGTCGTCGCGCACACGGTGTCGTCCACCGGGCGGATCGCGACCCGTTTCGACGGTCGCGTGATTCAGATTGATACCGGGATGCAGCCGGCGTACGTGCCGAACGGTCGTGCGTCTGCGCTGGAGATTACGAAAGGCGGGAACGTCGCGGCGATCTACGTCGACCGCCGCGACGTCGTCGTTACTTCTTCATCATCCCTTTGGAGGTGATCCGCACGCTCGCCGCGTGCATCGTCCCGCCCATGTCGTGATACGTCACGCTGACTTTGTCGCCTTCGTGCACGGCGTCGGTCGCCGTCATCGCGCCGGCCTTCGACTTCGTGCCGAGACCTTTGCCGACGAACTTGGTGCCGTTGTCGACCGCGAACGTCCAGTCCTTGCCTCCGCCCGTGACCACCAACTGCGAGCCCGACACCGATTTGACAGTACCGGACGCCGTCATCGACTTCATCTTGGCCTGCGCCTGCAGACCTACTTGCGCGACGGCGAGCGCGAACACCGAGAGAGCCACGATCAACAACCGTTTCATCTGCGCCTCCTCTGAAAAGGCGGTCCTATACTAAACGAAGTGCCACGAAAACCATCCTCCCAAAACGTGTATGCCGTCATGCGCACTCTGGCGCGCGCGATAGACGACATGGATCTGCCGGCCGTCGAGAAGATCGCCGAAGAGAGCCAGGAAGACCCCTTCGAAGTGCTGATCTCGACGATGCTGTCGGCGCAGACGCGGGATCCGGTGACGGCGGCGGCGTCGGCGCGGCTGTTCAAGGTCGCGCGAACGCCGCGCACGCTCGCGAAACTCACGGTCAAACGGATCGAACGGCTGATTTACCCCGTCAGCTTCTACCGTCACAAAGCGAAACACGTCAAACGGACGTGTCAAATACTGGTCGAGCGTTTCGGCGGACGCGTGCCGGCGACGATGGACGAACTGCTGACGCTGCCCGGGGTGGGACGCAAGACCGCGAACCTGGTGCTGATCCTGTCGTTCAAGAGCCTCAAGAACATCTGCCTCGATACGCACGTGCACCGGATTTCGAATCGGCTTGGATGGGTGAGCACGAAGTCGCCCGACGAGACGGAGCAGGCGCTCTACAAGGCGACCGACGAGCGATGGTGGCCGTACATCAATCTGTATCTCGTAACGTGGGGGCAGAACGTGTGCCGACCGGTGTACCCACGGTGCGGCGAGTGCGTGATTCGATTGCACTGCGCAACTGGGAGAATGTTTCAAGAAACGCCGAAGAGTATTCGCCCTCGATCGGCTCGCCCAGCTGCTCCTTGATCATGTTCGCGTTGGCGACCGATTTCGCCGAGAAGTGATTGTTCGTGTAGAGATACAGCTTCTTCACGAGCCGCTTCGCCGCGTCTGCCGTTTCGATGAACTCCTTCAACTCGTCAGCCGAGTAGAGGTAATTGTACCGGTCCTCGGATTTATCGTGCTTCCACCACTGCGCCGCGTTTCGACCGTGCAGGCGCATGTAGTAAAAGCCTTGGACGTTCGGCAGGTAATTCTGGCGGATCGACAACTGGAATTTCGGTTCGTCGATCTGCACCCACGCGGCGCGGAAGGCATTCAGCAGCGCGAGTGTGTCGCCGACGCGATCGCTCCAACTCTTGTGACGCAGCTCGACGGCGACGGGGTAGTCGTGGAACGCACGCAGGAGGCGTTCGACGTAATCGCGCGACGCCGGCGAATCTTTGAAGCTGGGCGGAAATTGCGCGAGCAGCGCTCCGAGCTTGCCGGCCGATGCCAGCGGTTCGATGCCGCGGCGGAACTCGTCCAGGTCCGCCGCGTTGACGTCGACGAGCGACTGGATTGCGTCCGTCTCGCCGCGCGCGGCTTCGGGAAGCGCCTTGATCACGCGCTCCTCGTACATCTTCGGGTGCGTGAACTTCTGATAGAGCTTCACCGAGAACTCGAAGCCGTCCGGCGTCCGCTCGGCCCAGCCGCGACTGACGTCCGCGCGCGGCTGACCGTAGAACGTGCTGTTCACTTCGACGGTGTTGAAGTGGTCTGCGTAGAACGCGAGCTCGTCGAACCCTTTGGGACGCGGCTTGGGATAGAAGATGCCGTTCCACGTGCCTTGGCCCGTGGGGTAGCTCCAGCCCGATGTTCCAATGCGGAGGTTAGAGGTCGCCGTATGCGTCCTTGTCGAAGCCGAAGATGACTTTTGCGCCCTTGATCAAAATCGGCCGCCGGATCAGGTTCGGGTTCTCCATCATGAGGTCGATGGCTTCTTTCTTCGACTTCGGCAGCGGCCGTTCCTTCCACACGGGACTGCGCGTGCTGACGTAGTCGAGGAAGTGCTCCCTGTCGATATGCTTCTCGAGCCACTCGCGCGTTGGCGGCGTCTTGTTGATGTCGATTTCGTTCAGCTCCACGCCCGCATCGTCCAGAAAACTTCTGGCGTTTTTGCAGGTGGTTCACGTCGGCTTGGTGTAGAAGGTCGGTTTCGCCATATCAGTAGAATAGTAAAAGTGCTGACGGTTAACGAGATCTTCTATTCGATTCAAGGCGAGTCGACGCACGCCGGCGAGCCGTGCGTGTTCGTGCGCCTGACGGCGTGCGATCTCCGCTGTGCGTGGTGCGACACGCCGTATGCCTTTCACGAAGGCAAGAAGATGTCCATTGACGAGGTCGTCGGCACGGTGGACGCGCATCACTGTTCGCTCGTCGAGATCACCGGCGGCGAGCCGCTGTTGCAGGAGGACGTGTATCCGCTCATGCGGCGGCTGCTGGACGCGGGACGCACGGTGATGCTCGAGACGGGCGGCCATCGTCCGATCGATCGCGTGCCGCGCGACGTCGTCAAGATCGTCGACGTCAAGTGCCCTGCCAGCCGCGAGTCCGGCAGGAATTGCTGGGCCAATCTCGACGCGCTCGCGCCGCACGATCAGGTCAAGTTCGTCGTCCAGGATCGCGCCGATTACGATTACGCGCGCGAGGTGATCGCGAAACACGATCTCGCGTCGCGAGCGGCCGCGATTCTCATGTCACCGGTGCACGGCGTGCTCGATCCCCGGACGTTGTCCGAATGGATCCTCGCCGACCACCTGCCGGCGCGCCTGCAGCTGCAGCTCCACAAGTTCATCTGGTCGCCGGCGACTCGTGGCGTCTAAGGCAGTCGTCCTCTTGAGCGGCGGTCTCGATTCGTACACCGCCGCCGCGATCGCGCGCGCCGAGGGTTTCGAGTTGTACGCGTTGACTATTGCCTACGGCCAGCGGCACGCGCGCGAAATCGACGCGGCTCGCGCGGTGGCCCACGCACTGGCCGTCGCGCGGCATCTGGAGTTGAATCTGGATCTGCGGCCGATCGGCGGCTCCTCGCTGACGTCGAACGAAGCGGTGCAGAAGGATCGCGACCTCGACGCGACCGACATCCCGGCGACGTACGTACCGGCGCGCAACACGATCTTCCTGTCGCTGGCGCTGGGATGGGCCGAGGTGCTCGGCGCCTACGACATCGTCATCGGCGTCAACGCGCTCGATTACTCCGGCTATCCCGATTGCCGTCCCGAGTTCGTCGCGGCGTTCGAGCGTCTCGCCAATCTCGCGACCCGCGCTGGCGTGGAAGGCCACCAGTTTCGCGTGCACACGCCGCTGATTACGTTGAGCAAAAGCGACATCATCCGGCGCGGCCTCGCGCTCGGCGTCGACTACGCCCTGACCCACAGCTGCTACGATCCGTCGCCGGGCGGCGCTCCCTGTGGCCACTGCGACAGCTGCGTCCTCCGAGCGAAGGGATTTCGGGAAGCCGGCGTTCCGGACCCGCTCCTAAGCTAGAATTTTCGCGTTTCCGTGCGATTCCTCCGGTCACTCTCCCTTCGCCGGCAGATTCTCAGCCTGACGATCCTGCTGCTGGTTCCCTTTGTCATCGCGGGCTTCTGGTTGTGGAACCGCACGTCGGATGAACAGGACCAGCAGCTCCGCGATGAAGCGGGTTCGGTCGCCGCCACGGCCGGCGCGTACCTGACGCAGTACTTGTCGGGCATCGATTCGCTGGCCTCCGCGCTCGTGCTCCATCCGGCCGTCGTCTCGTTGCAGCGCGACGAGGCGGGCCGGTTGTTTTCCGAAGTGCTGAAGCACCAGCCGTTGTTGTTGAACATCGTTTGCACCGATCGCACCGGCGTGATTAGAGGAACCGGTATCGAGGCGCGCACCACGATCGGCGGCACGATCACGCTGCCGTACATCGCCGATGTGGTCGCGTCGGGCAAGCCGGTTGTGTCCGAATTGCTGATCGGCGCCGTGACAGGCAAGCCGACGATCATCATGGGGTATCCAATCGTCGACGGCCCCACGCTCGTGGGCGTGCTCGGCATTGGGCTCGACGTCGCGCACTTGCAGTCGCTCTTCAACGGCGTGCCGCTGCCAGGCGGCACGGGATCGGTCATCACGCTGACGGACGCGAAGAGCCGCGTGCTCGCCCGCAGCCGCGACGCCGATCGATACATCGGGAAGTACAGCGAGCCACATCCCGTGCTTCCGCGAGATGTGCCGCGGACGCAGGTGCTGACTGGCCTCGATGGCGTGAAGCGGTTCTATGGCAGCGCCGTGATCGACCGGGGCCCGTGGCTGTTAAGCGTCGGCATTCCCACCAGCGTTGCGTCCGAGCGGTTGATGCCCTTGCGTGTGCGGAACGCCGTCCTCATCATCATGCTGATGGCGGGCTACCTGCTGGTGGCGTTGTCGTTGTCGCACCTGTTCAGCAACAACCTCGACCGCCTCCGTGAAGGGATGCAGAGGATCGCGGCCGGCGACCTCTCGACGCCGGTTCGGCATTCGATGCCGAACCTCGAGCTGTCCGAACTGCAGAATTCGTTTGTGACGATGGCAGGGAACTTGCGCGACGCGCACAACGCGCTCGATCGACAGATCGAACAGGAACGGAAAGTGCGTGAGACGCTGCAGTCGCTGCAGCGCCAGATCGTCCGGCAGGAACGGCTGGCCGCGGTCGGTGTCCTCGTGTCGGGTGTCGCCCACGAGCTGAACAATCCGTTGCAAGCGATTCTCGGCACGGTTGAACTGCTCGAGCGCGATCCGACGCTCACGCTGCCGAAGACCGTCCTCGACGAAATCGCCGTGATCAAGACGCAGAGCGGCCGCGCGCGCGAGATTATTCGCAACCTGTCGCGCTTCAGCAGCCAGCAGTCGGGTCCGCCGGCGATCATCAACCTCCGCGACGTGATCACCGAAGTCGTGCAACTGCGACGACGGAACCTGCACGATTCGGGGATTGAGCTCGAGATCGACGCGACGACCGAGCGCCGCGTGTACGCCAACTTCACCGAGATCGAACAGGTGATGCTGAATTTCGTCATCAACGCCCAGCAGGCGATCGAATCCACCGATCGCGCAAAGGGCCGCATCTTGATCCGGCTGTTCGACACCGCGAAGCGTGTTCGACTCGAAGTGCAGGATGACGGTCCAGGCGTCACGGCGCATGACGAGTCGAAGCTGTTCCAGCCGTTCTTCACGACGAAGCCGGTCGGCAAAGGGACTGGACTCGGACTCTCGGTCAGCTACGGCATCATCGATTCGTACGGCGGCACGATCGGTCATCGTCTCAACGACTGGGGCGGTGCGACGTTCTTCTTCGAGCTGCCTGCCGCAGACAACAATGACCAAACGGCTGTATTACAACGACCCGTACCTCCGCTCGTTTGACGCGACGGTCACGTCGGTCGATCGCGACGGCGAGCGACCGATCGTCACCCTCGATCAAACGGCGTTCTATCCAACATCCGGCGGGCAGCCATTCGACACCGGCACGCTCGGCGACGCGCGCGTTGTCGACGTCATCGACCGGGAAGACGGCACGATCGCCCACGTCGTCGAGGCGGGCTTTTGGGGAACCGGCGATCCGATCCACGGCGAAATCGACTGGTCGCGGCGATTCGATCACATGCAACAGCACACGGGACAGCATGTGTTGTCCGCGGCGTTCGAGCGTCTGTTTCATGTGCGGACCGTCAGCTTCCACATGGGCGCCGACGCGTCGACGATCGATCTCGCGCGCGCGGTCAGCGACCAAGAGGTGGCAGCGGCCGAAGCGGAAGCGAATCGGATCGTCTGGGAGGATCGGTCGGTCGATATCCGGTACGCGTCAGCCGAGGAGGCGGCGGCGCTGCCGCTCCGCAAGGAGTCTCGGCGCGAGGGGACGCTGCGCCTGATCGACGTGACCGGCTTCGATCTGTCCGCGTGCGGCGGCACGCACGTCGCCCGTACCGGCGCGATCGGAATCATCGCCATCAGCGGCTGGGAAAAATTCAAAGGCGGCTACCGCGTCGAATTTCTCTGCGGCGGTCGCGCGCTGAAGCAGTTTGGATCGTGGCGGGACATCACCGACGCGGCGACGCGGCTGCTGTCGATTGGCGCGGCGGATTTGCCGTCGGTCATCGAGCGCATGCAGGCCGACGCCAAGGAGCAGAAGCGTGCGTTGGCGGGACTGCACAACGAGCTCGCGCGGTGTCGCGCCGACGAGCTCGCGGCGACAGCGGACAACGGGCTTATCGTTCAGCCGGTCGACGCCGACGCCAGCGGACTGAAGATGCTCGCAACCGCCATCACGTCGAAGCCGGGCCTGACGGTGATTCTCTTCTCAGCTCAGCAGCCCGCGCTCGTCGTCGTGGCGCGTTCGGCGGACGTCACCGACGTCAACGCGCACAAACTTCTCGGGGCGCTGATCGCGAAATACGGCGGACGCGGAGGCGGCAAACCGGAACTCGCGCAAGGCGGAGGACTCGTCAATTTCGTAATCGCACAGATCAAAAGTGAAATCGTCGAGCTCCTGAGAACCAATTCTGTATAGTCGAGCTGACCACAGAGTTCTTCTGATTCGTTCCGAATTTCCGCCCGATTACGATTTCTTACGCACCTGATCCGTGACGGTACACCCGTTGCGATACCGCTCCGCTGGCGGGTCCCCCGCCTCGATTCTCACGACAACTTATTTCAGGAGCGGCCATGCGCTTTTCGACCCCGTATTGGGGGACAGGATTGCTGTGTGCGTCGCTGGTGGCACTCGGATCGATCTCCGCGAATGCGGCAACGATCGCGGTACCTGCTGGCGGCGATCTTCAGGCAGCGTTGAACGCTGCCCAACCCGGCGACACGATTACCCTTCAACCAGGCGCGACCTATGCCGGCAACTTCGTGCTGCCGAATAAAGGCGCGATCACCAGCTTCATCACCATTCGTTCCGCGGCGCCCGACGCGCTGCTGCCGCCGGCCAACGTACGCGTCACGCCGGCGTACGCGGCGCAGCTCCCGAAGATCAAGTCCTCGAACAACATGTCGGCGCTTCGGACCGCGGCGGCGGCGAACCACTACAAGCTGATGTTCCTGGAATTCCAGGCGAACGTCGGCGCCTACGGCGACATCGTCGAACTCGGAGCCGGCGATGCGTCGCAGACGCAGCTCGCGCAGGTGCCGTACGCGCTCGTGGTCGATCGCGTGTACGTCCACGGCGATCCGGTCCTCGGCCAGAAGCGCGGCATCGCGCTCCACAGCAGCGACACGACGATCGTCAATTCCTACATCGCCGACATCAAAGCGGTCGGCCAGGAAGCGCAGGCGATCAGTGGATTCAACGGTCCGGGCAACTACGACATCGAGAACAACTACCTCGAAGGGTCAACGCAGTGCTTCCTGATGGGCGGCGCGGATCCGATGATCCCGAATCTCGTCACGACGAACATCACGTTCCGCGGCAATTACCTGTCGCGCCCGCTTGCGTGGAAAGACAACATCATCGCGACGCCCGTCAACGTCACCGCGGCCGCCGCAGCGGGCGCCGGCTCGCTGGCTGCCGGCACGTACTCGTACAAGGTTGCTGCGCGCGTGCCTGCCGGGCAGACGACGAAGGCGAATTCCGCGCCGACGGCGGAAGTATCGGCCACCGTCAGCGCCGCCGGATCGGGTGTCACGATTTCGTGGACGCCCGTCGCCGGCGCGGCAGACTACGTCGTCTACGGACGAACGAGCGGCGCCGAGAGCATCTATTGGACGACGACGAATCCGTACTTCACGGACACGGGTGCGTCCGGCTCGAGCGGCACGCCGCCATCCGCCACGAAATGGTACGTCAAGAACATCTTCGAGTTGAAGAACGCGCAGGATGTCCTCGTCGAAGGCAACGTGATGGAGAACCTGTGGGTCGCCGCGCAGCCGGGCTTCCCGATCGTCTTCACGCCTCGCAACCAGGGCGGTACTGCGCCGTGGGTCGTCGTGCAGCGCGTGACGTTTCAGCACAATCTCGTGCGCCACACCGCCGGCGGCGTCAACATCCTCGGCACCGACAACGTCGCGCCGAGTCAGCGGACTAATCACATTACGGTTCGCGACAATATCTTCGACGACATGAGCGCCGCGACGTGGGGCAGCGGTTCGCGGCCGTTCCAGCTCGGCGACGGCCCCGACGCGGTGGCGATCGATCACAACACGGTGATCACCACCAACACGTCGATCGTGTGGCTCTACGGCGGTTCGGCGACGTCGCCGACCGCGATCACGAATACCGTGTACACGAACAACATGTCGATGCACAACTCGTACGGCATCGACGGGTCGAACTTCTCGCCGGGCATGTCGTCGATCAATGCCTACATGCCGGGCGCGATCATCGGCGCGAACGTCCTTGCGGGCGGCTCCGCGTCGAAGTATCCGACGGGCAACTATTTCCCGACGACGGCGGCGTGGCAGTCGAACTTCGTTGACTACGCCGGCGGCGACTATCGCCTCGGCGCGTCGAGCGCGTACAAGAACGCGGCGACCGACGGCACCGATCTCGGCGCGAACCCGGTGACGATCAACGGCTTCGCCGCAAATGCGATCTCCGGCGACAACCGCATGGCGCCTGGCACGAACAACATCCAGATCACCACGAACACGCTGCCGGATGGCGTCGTCAACACCACCTACACGCAGACGCTCGGCTGCACTGGCGGGTCGGGACGCTGCGCATGGCAGATCGTGTCGGCATCGCTTCCCGCCGGCGTCGTGTTCGACACCGTCGCCGGTGCGATCACCGGTACGCCGACGGCGATCCAGACGGGCAACGTGACGGTCACCGCGTACGATCCGGCATGGCCGTCGAACAGCGCCACCAAGACGTTGACGTTGACGATTGATCCGCCGCCGTTTGTCGTGACGATGCCGGCGGCGCCGCAGGCGCAAGTGAACATGCCGTATCAACTCTCGCCGACGGTCAGCGGCGCCATCGGTACCGCCTCGTGGACGGTGTCGTCCGGCTCGTTGCCGGGCGGCATGAACCTCGACGCGAACAGCGGTGCGATCTCGGGCGCACCGACCGCGTGGGGCACGTCGACCGCCGTCGTGCAGGCGACCGATTCGTGGAGCGTCGGCCGCAGCGATGCGCAGCCGTTGACGATTACGGTGGCGCCGGCGCCGCTCGCCATCACGACGAGCACGCTGGTGCACGCCGTCTACCAGCAGCCGTACGCCGCCGTGTTGAGCGGCTCGGGTGGAACCGGATCGGCCACGTGGTCAATCGTCGGCGGAGCGCTGCCGGCTGGAGTCACGATGGACAGCACCGGCGTCGTGCAAGGCACGCCGACGGCCGTGGGGACGTTCACGATCACGGTTCAGGCCGCCGATGCGAACTGGCCGTCGAACGTGGCGACCGGGACAGTGACGCTCGTCGTCGACGCGCCAGCGTTCAGCATCGCGTTTGGATCGATTCCGCAGGGAACCGTCAATGCGACGTATCAACTGACGCCATCAGCGTCCGGCAACGTGAGCGCAGTGGCGTGGTCGCTCGCCAGCGGTGTGCTGCCGACAGGGCTCTCGCTCGACGGGAACACCGGTTCGATTGCCGGGACGCCGACGCAGTGGGGCACGTTCAACGTGACCGTTCGCGGCGTCGACACGTTCGACGCGACGCGGAGCGACGCGAAATCGATCGCGGTCGTCGTCGCGCCGACGGCCCTCCAGATTGCGACGACGTCGCTGACGGGCGGGATCTACAACGCCGCCTATTCGGCGCCGCTGACGGCAACTGGCGGCACCGGATCGGTAACCTGGACGATCGCCGGCGCACCGACGGGCGTGTCGGTGACCGGCGGCGCCATCGCGGGCACGCCGCTCGCGATTGGATCGTTCTTCGTCACGCTGCAGGCGACCGATGCGAACTGGCCGTCGAACATCGCCACGACAACACTGCCGCTCGTGGTCAATGCGCCGTCGTTCAGCGCGACGCTTGCGCCGGCGCCGAACGGTCGCGTCGGCCTGGCGTATGCGACCGCCGGCGGCACCACGCAGGGCGCAGTCGGCATGGTGACGTGGAGTGGATCGGCTCCCGCAGGTTTGATCGTGAACGCGTCGAACGGCGCAATCGTCGGCACGCCGTCGACGTTTGGATCGTTCACGGTCGTTCTGCAAGCGCGCGATTCGTACGATTCGTCGCGCGTCGCCTCAGCGGCGGTGACGATCGCGATTGCGCCGTTACCGATCGCCGTCGCGACGTCGACGCTCGCCGACGGCAGCGTGCGGGCGCCGTATCAGTCGACGCTCGTGGCCAACGGCGGTACCGGGTTGACCTCGTGGTCGGTGACGGCCGGCTCGCTGCCCGCCGGGTTGACGTTGTCGCCAGCCGGCGTGATCAGCGGCACGCCAACTGCGGTCGGGACGTCGACGTTCACCGTCCAGGCCGTCGACGCCGGATGGGCGGGCAACGCCGCCACGCAGTCGTTGACGATCGCGGTGCACGCGCGAGAAGTGCTCATGTATGCGTCTGACGCGACGAAGGTCGCTGGTACCTGGTCGCTCGTGTCCGACACCACCGCGGCGGGCGGCACGCGCATCTGGAACCCGGACAAGGGCGCGGCGAAGATCAACACGCCGCTGGCGAATCCGGCGAACTACTTCGAGGTCACGTTCCAGGCTGAGGCCGGCGTCGCGTATCACTTCTGGCTGCGCGGCAAGGCCGATGCGAACTATTGGGGCAACGACTCGGTCATGATCCAGTTCGACAACGCCATCGACGCGAACGGCGCGCCGATGTATCGCACCGGCACGACGGCCGGCGGCGACGTCAACCTGGAAGACTGCAGCGGCTGCGGCGAATCGGGCTGGGGCTGGCAGGACAACGGCTGGGGCGCCAACGTGTTCGGTCCGAACGTGTACTTCGCGCAGTCAGGCGCGCAGACGCTGCGCGTGCAGGTGAAGGAAGACGGCTTCTCGATCGATCAGATCGTGCTCAGCGCGGACAAGTACAAGACCGTCTCGCCTGGTGCGCTCAAGAACGACGCGACGATTCTGCCGCGTTAACGTCTGAACTGCGCGAGCCGGACGATGATCGCATCGGTCGCCCGATTGATCGTCGCCGGCTCCGCATCGAAGTTGTTGGCGATGATGGAGAACACCAGTGGTTCTCCGTCACCGCTGGTCACGTACCCAGACAACGACCGTACGCCTGTCATCGATCCGGTCTTCGCCGTCGCGTTGCCCTCCGCCGGCGTCCCTTTCATGCGATTCGTCAACCCGAGGCTTCCGGCAACTGGCAGCGATGCTGCGAATGGGCCGCGAAGCGTTTCGTCGCGCGCGACATGCGTGAGGATCGTGACGAGCGCCTCGGGCGTGACGAGGTCGTAGCGCGACAGGCCGGAGCCGTCGCGCTGGATCAGATCCGCCGGCGTCACACCCCAGGGTTGCACGATTTTCATCACCGCATCGCGGCCGCCAATCGTGCGGTAGAACGTCTCGGCGTATTGGTTCTGGCTGATCTTCATCAGCCGAATCGCCAGCGTCGACAGTGGCGCGGAACGGTATTCCACCAAGGCGGGTCCAAAAGGATCCGCCCTACGTTCGTCCTCCCGCAGGCCGGGTCCTTTCGGGCCCGGCGCCGTGATCGCGGAACCGCGTACGTCCACTCCGTTGCGGATCAGCGCCGTTCGCAATTGGTCCGCGAAAAACTGCAGCGGATCGTCCACGGCGACGCCATACGACAGCGGCGCATGCCCGAACGGAATCGAGCCGCGAAGTTCGAGCCGCGAGCTGCCGGGGAGACGGCGTATCCGGATCGTGGGCTCGGTGCCCGAGGTGATCACGGTGCTGTCGATCGTGAGCGTGCCCGGAAATGGCGCGACGCTGACCGCAGCGCTCGAACCGGGCGCCGGTCCGGGTGCGATCGTCACACGAACGGCGTCCTCGTTCAGTTGCAGCGCGCCGACGCCGGCCGCGTAGTCTTCGACGAGGTCGTCCCACATCCATCCAGCGCCGAGCGCGTCCTCGTCGGCAGCGCGGTCGTCGACAGCGACAATGTGTCCGGCGATCGTGCGGATGCCGGCGCTCTTCACGCGTGACGCCCAATCGGCGAAGACGCGATCCGACATGCCGTCCGCTGCGACGAGACTCGGGTCACCTGACCCGACGATCGCGAGGTCGCCCGCCAGCGTGCCGTTCTCAACCGTTCCCACCGTCACCAGTTTCGTGGTGTACGTGTAATTCCATCCGAGCGTCTGCGCCGCGGCGGCGAGCGTGACGATCTTCATGTTCGACGCCGGCACGAACAGCTTCCGCGCGTTCCGCGCATAGAGTGTTTCGTCGGTCGTCAGCGATTTGACGAGAACGCCCCAGTAGCCGCGCTCGAGTTCCGGTGCGGCCAGGATGCTGTCGATCTGAGCGACAAGGGCAGGTGGTGCGGGTAGGCCGGGTGGGGCGGGTCGGTGAGAAACGGTGCGACACGCGCTCAGCGCGACGAGCAGCGTAGCGCAGGCCTTCAGGCCTGCCACCTGGTTCTTCACGACGGAAGTGTAGACTAGCCGCCATGCGGAACGCTCTTGTCGCGATCGTCGGCGCCGTCCTCGTAGCGCGGATCTTCTCGGGCGCCGAAGCGCAAAGCGCGAAGGCGGCTCAGGCGAGCGGACCGCGGCCGGTTCGTGTGACGCTCCACGAGGGAACGAATATCGCCGCAGCGCTCTCGCCCGATGGACGCACGATCGCGATGGATCTTCAGGGCACGCTGTGGACGTTGCCGGCGAACGGCGGCGATGCGAAGGCGATCACCGACATCTTCATGGACGCGCGTCAGCCGGCGTGGTCTCCGGACGGCAAGAAAATCGCGTTCCAGGCGTATCGCACGACGACGTGGCAGATCTGGACGATTAACGCCGACGGCACCGATCCGCGGCCGTTGACGTCCAGCGCGTTCGACGATCGCGAGCCGGTGTGGTCGCCCGACGGGCGGATGATTGCGTTTTCGTCGGACCGCAGCGGCAGCTACGACATCTGGGTCGTCAACGTCGCGAACGGTGACGTGCGCCAGGTGACGAACGCGCCATCGAACGAGTTCATGCCGACGTGGTTCGACGGCTCGCAGATCGCCTACGTCTCCGATCGCCGGGACATGCCCGGCATCTACGTTGGCGAGAAGCTGATGTTCGGCGCAGACGGCGCGCTGGCAGCGCCCGCGTTCAGCGCAGGCGACAATCGCCGCACGGTGTTCAATCAGGTCGTCGGCACCCGCAGCCGGCTCGTGATGTGGGACGGATCCGTCGGTCGCGATCACTCGCCACGCAACATCGCCGATCCGGACGAGGACGTGTTTCCGTTCCGTCCACAGTTCATGCCGAACGGCGACGTGCTCTACACCGCCGACGGCAAGATCAAGCGTCGTCCCGCCGCCGGCGGTCCGGCGCAGACAATCGAATTCAACGCCGACATCTCGTTCACGCGGCCGGCGTTTACACCGAAGCGGCACCAGTTCGAATACGTCGGACCGCAACGCGCGCGCGGCATCATGCATCCGGTCATCTCGCCGGATGGCACGCAGATCGCCTTTGCGGCGCTTGGCGATCTGTGGACGATGCCGGCTGGCGGAGGCACGCCAAGGCGGTTGACGATGGACTCGGCTGTCCAGACGGAGCCGATGTTCTCGCCCGACGGCACTGCGCTCGCCTACGCGTCGGACCGCGGCGGTTCGATGCAGATCTGGATCCGCGATCTTGCGAGCGGCGTCGATCGACAGCTGACGAAATCAACGTCGGCGGCGACGCAGCCATCGTGGTCGCCTGACGGGTCGCGGATTGCATTTCTCAATTCCGACGGCGAGATTCACGTCGTCGACGTGGCGAGCGGCGCCACGAAACGAATTCACGATCATCTCAACGAGCCAGGACGAGCGGCGTGGGCGCCAGACGGATCCGCCGTCGTCGTGTCGGCGCTAAAGGTCTACTCGACGCGGTTCCGAGAGGGCGACAACAAAGTGCTGCGTGTGTCGGTGAACGGCGAACCCGATCGCTGGTTCGATCCCGCGCCGCACAAGTCCATTGGCATGCGCGAGGATTACGGTCCCGCGTGGTCGCGCGACGGCAAGCAGATGGCTGCGATTGTCGACGGACTCCTTGCTGTCTGGCCCGTCGGCCCCGACGGAACGCCGATGAGCGCGCCGCGCGCAATCAGTACGGAACTCGCTGGCTCTCCGTCATGGACCGCCGATGGCCGCTTCGTGCTCTATCAGTCCGACGCGGCGCTGAAACTCGTCGACGTCTCCGCCCGGCGCGTCGTCCGCGAAATCAGTGTAAACATTACATGGAGTCTGACTAAACAGTCAGACTTCAAAGTCATACATGCCGGCCGGATGTGGGACGGCCGAACCGACGCGGCGCAAACGGACATGGACATCGTCGTGCGCGGCAATCGGATCGCGAGCATCGAGAAACATCGTGCAGAGTTGCACAAAGACTCGGTGATCGATGCGTCGAACCAGACTGTCATTCCCGGCC
>Ga0070741_10009846_pt1 | contig 18321 bp, 12 predicted proteins | sample Coa_R1_4_FD_66440 | JGI IMG/M metagenome (GOLD analysis project Ga0070741, IMG submission 66440) | Surface soil microbial communities from Centralia Pennsylvania, which are recovering from an underground coalmine fire - Coalmine... | ecosystem: Environmental > Terrestrial > Soil > Unclassified ...
TTCCGGCAATCGGACCAGCTGCGAGCGAAAGCCACGCCTTTCGTGAGCGGGTCGGAAGCGCCGCAGGCGACTTCCGGCAATCGGACCAGCTGCGAGCGAAAGCCACGCCTTTCGTGAGCGCGTGGGCGTCGCGTCACGGCAGCAGTACGGTTGAGCCGGTCGTCCGTCTCGCCTCCAGGTCCGTCTGGGCTCGGGCCGCTTCGGCCAGCGGGTAGGTCTGTCCGACCCGCACCCGCACCGCCCGGCTCTTGACCGCGGCGAACAACTCCTTCGCAGCGGCTTGCAGCTCGGCACGCGTGGAGGTGTAGTTGAACAGGGTCGGGCGGGTCAGAAACAGCGAGCCACGCTTGCTCAGCTCCAGGGGAGCGATCGGTGGCACCGGACCCGAGGCGTTGCCGAAGCTGACCATCATTCCCAGGGGACGCAGACTGTCCAGGGACTGAAAGAACGTGTCCTTACCCACCGAGTCGTACACGACCGCCACGCCCGCTCCGCGGGTTATCTGCTTTACACGCGCGACGAGATCCTCCTTGCCCAGGAGGATGACGTGCCGGCAGCCATTCTTGCGGGCCAGATCCGCTTTCGCCTCGCTGCCGACGACTCCGATGACCTTCGCGCCCAGCGCCTTGGCCCATTGACACAGGAGCAGGCCGACACCGCCGGCGGCGGCGTGCACCAGGATGTCCTCGCCTCGGCGCACTCGATAGGTTCGCCGCAGCAGGTAATGCGCCGTGAGGCCTTTCAACATGATGGCGGCCGCCTGCTGGTCGGAAACCCCTTTCGGAATCTTGACCAGTCTGTCGGCCGGGACATTACGCACATCGCAGTAAGCCCCGGGTCGCGGCAATACGTACGCGACCCGGTCACCGACTTTGAAGCCGCGCACCTTGCGCCCGAGGGCCATCACGACTCCCGCCGCTTCCCGGCCGATGCCGCTGGGCAGACTCGTGGGGTACAGGCCGGTACGGTCGTAGACATCGATGAAATTCAACCCGACCGCCGTCTGACGTAACTGGGCTTCCTCCGGCCCAGGGGGTCCGACGTCCATCTCATCCAGACGCAGCACCTCGGGGCCGCCGACCTCGTGAAATCGAATGACCCGGGCCCGCGTGGAAGCGCTCATGGGCCGATCACAGCGCCGCGTCGTCCGTCTCGCCAGTTCGGATCCGGATCACCCGCTCGATGTCGGTGATGAAGATCTTGCCGTCACCGACCTTGCCGGTCTTGGCGGACTTGAGAATCGCCTCGATCACCTGGTCGACGAGGTCGCGCCGAACGGCGACCTCGATCCGGGTCTTGGGAACGAAGTCGACCACGTACTCCGCACCTCGGTAGAGCTCCGTGTGGCCGCGCTGGCGCCCGAAGCCCTTCACCTCGGTGACGGTCATGCCGGATACGCCGATGTCCGAGAGCGCAGCGCGCACGTCATCGAGCTTGAACGGTTTGATGATCGCGGTGACCAGTTTCATGGGTTGTGCTCGTCAGCAGGCCAGTCCTGCGGGTGTTTCACCGGAGTGTAAATCAGGCGCGGCACCTGCGCTGCTCCCTGGAGGGCCGAATCGCTCGCGCGCACCATTCTGGCGCCTGATCGCCGTGGCGCCCGTCCGGCAGCATGCCGGCCAGGGTATCGGCTATGCTTTCCCGCGTGTTTGGACAGATCGTCATCGTGGGTGCCGGGCAAGCGGCCGACCAGGCCATCCACACCCTGCGCCGCAAGGGCTTCGCCGGGAAGCTGCTACTGGTGGGCGATGAGCCCTGGCTGCCTTACCAGCGCCCCCCGTTATCCAAGAAGTTTCTGGCAGGGACTCTCGAGCGCGAGCGCCTCGGGCTGCACCCGGCCCAATTCTACGTTGAGCATCAGGTCGAAACGCGCCTCGGGCAGCGTGTGCAGCAGATCGACCGGGGTGCGAGGCGCATCCGCCTGGACGACGAATCCGTTGTGCCCTATGACGCGCTGCTGCTGGCGACCGGAAGCAAGCCTCGCGCACTCAGCGTGCCGGGCGCCCATCTGCCGGGCGTGCATTCACTTCGCACCCTCGGCGATGTCGATCGCATACGGGCCGATATGGCGGCCGGCGGGCGTCTGGTCATCGTCGGCGGCGGTTACATCGGGCTGGAGGTTGCCGCGACCGCACGCGAGCTGGGCATGCAGGTCACGGTCATCGAGATGGCGGATCGAGTCATGAACCGGGTGACCTGCAAGGAGATCTCGAGCTTCTACGAGTCCGAGCACTCGCGCCATGGCGTGCGGATCATCAGCAATGCGCGGGTGCAGGCGCTCGCCGGTGACTCCCGCACCGGACGTGTCAGAGCCGTCCTCACCGAAGACGGCGTGGAGCATCCAGCCGACCTCGTCATTGCGGGGGTCGGGGTGGTCGCTGCCGATGAGCTGGCCCTCTCAGCGGGATTGGAATGCTCCAACGGCATCGTGGTCAACGAGTATTGCGCGACGTCCGATCCCGCCATCTTTGCGGCCGGGGACTGTACGAATCATCCGAATCCACATTACGGCAGGCGGCTGCGGCTCGAGTCGGTCGACAATGCCTACGAGCAGGCCGCAAGTGCCGCGCTCAACCTGCTCGGCGTACCGACTCCTCACGACAAGGTGCCCTGGTTCTGGTCCGATCAGTTCGACCTGAAGCTCATCATTGTCGGGATCTGTCAGGGCCATGACACGGTCATCCTGCGCGGCCTGCCGGCAGGGCGCAGCTTCAGCGCCTGTTATCTGCGCCAGGGAGAGCTGATCGCCGTGGACAGCGTCAACAGCGCAAAGGATCAGATGGCCGCACGCAAACTGATCGCTGCACGCGCACATCCGGATCCCGGCAAACTCGCCGATCCAGGGATCCTGATGAGGGATTGCGCCTGATCAGGCCAACACCAGCAGAAGATCCTTGGCATCGACCTGCTGGCCTGGCTGCGCGAGAACCTCGACGACTTCGCCATCGACCTCTGCGCGAACGGCCGTTTCCATCTTCATGGCTTCGAGCGTGAGGAGCACGTCTCCGCGCGCGACCTTCCGGCCCGCGATCACTGTCACGCTAGCGATCGTACCCGGCATCGGGGCGCCGACGTGTCGGGGGTTGCCGGGCTCGATCTTGCGCTGGGGCGGTCGTGTCGCGACCTGACTGCGGTCCGGAACGCGCACCGAGCGCGGCTGACCATTCAACTCGAAGAACACCGTGCGTGTGCCATCCTGGTGCACCTCGCTCGTGGCCAGATGCCGCACAATGAGCGTCTTGCCCCGCTCGATGTCCACACTCATCTCCTGTCCGGGCTCCATTCCGTAGAAGAAGACGGGCGTGGGCAGAATGCCGACATCGCCGTATTGCAGGCGATCGCGCGAGTAATCCATCCAGACACGCGGATACATGAGGTAGGCGGCGAGATCATCGTCCGTGACGGCACGCGGCAGTTTCTGCTGGATGCGGTCCCGTTCGGCGGCGAAGTCCGCCGGCGGCAGAAACGCCCCTGGCCGCTGCGTAATCGGCGCCATCCCTTTGAGAACCTTTCGTTGCAACGCGACCGGCAACCCGCCGTGCGGCTGGCCGAGGTCACCGCGAAACAACTGCACGACGGACTCGGGGAAGGCCACGTCGGTGTCAGGATCGAGCACCTGCTCCCGTGTCAGCCCGCTGGTGAGCATCAGCAGAGTCATGTCTCCGACCACCTTGGAAGTGGGCGTGACCTTCACCAGATCGCCGAACATCTCGTTGACGTCTGCGTAAGTCTGGGCGACTTCCGGCCAGCGTGCCGCCTCGATCCCGAGCGACCTCGCCTGCTCGCGCAGGTTGGTGTACTGGCCGCCGGGCATGCCATGCACGTACACCTCGGATGTGCCCGAGCGGATGTCGCTTTCGAACGCGCCATAGAGCTTGCGTGCCTGCTCCCAATACGCACTCACGAGGCGCAGCTGCGTCGAATCAATCGCCGGTTCCCGAGGTCCATGGCGCAAAGCTTCCACGATCGATCCCATGTTCGGCTGCGAAGTGAGCCCGCTCATCGAATCGATCGCGCAGTCCACGGCATCCGCCCCGGCATCGATCGCGGCCAGCACGCTTGCAGCTGCGATGCCACTGGTGTCGTGTGTATGAAAATGCACGGGCAAGCCGATTTCCTTCTTCAACGCTTGTACGAGCACGCACGCGGCGTGCGGCCGGCACAGCCCACCCATGTCCTTGATGCCGAGCACGTGAGTACCGGCGGCCTTGAGCTCGCGTGCGAGCTCAAGATAATAATCGAGTGTGTATTTTCGCTCGTGCGGGTCGCTCAGATTACCCGTGTAGCAGATCGCGGCCTCGCACAGCTTGCCCGACTCCAGCACGGCGTCGATGGAGACGCGCATGTTTTCGATCCAGTTGAGCGAGTCGAATATCCTGAACACATCGATGCCGCGCTTTGCGGCGTGCGCGACGAAGAACCGGACGACATTGTCCGGGTAGTTCGAATAGCCGACGGCGTTAGCGGAGCGGAACAGCATCTGCAACAGCAGATTGGGCATCCGCTCGCGAAGCTGCTCGAGACGCTGCCACGGATCCTCGCGCAGGAATCGCATCGCCACATCGAAGGTCGCACCACCCCAGCATTCCACGGAGAACAGACCCGGCAGGAGGCTCGCGTAATAAGGCGCAATTGCCGCCATGTCGAGGGTTCTCATCCGGGTGGCGAGCAGCGACTGATGCGCATCCCGCATCGTGGTGTCGGTGATGAGGGCGCGAGTCTCGGCGAGCATCCACTTCGAGAACCTCTCGGGACCGAGCTCATCGAGCTTCTGCTTCGTCCCGGGCGGCGCAGGCCCGAGCCTCGCCTCCGGAAGTCGCGGCATGCTGAAGTGCGCCGGTCGCGGCCGATGACGGGTCTCGGCATTCCCGTTGACGATCGTCTCGCCGATGTAGGTCAGGATGCGCGTGGCGCGATCCCGCTTGCGCGGCCACTGGAACAGCTCGGGGGTACTGTCGATGAATCGCGTGGTGTACTCGCCGCGCGCGAAGTGCGGATGCGTGATGAGCTGATCCAGGAAGCGCAGGTTGGTCACCACGCCGCGGACCCGAAACTCCCAGAGGGCGCGGTGCATGCGCGCGATCGTTTCCTCCGCACTCGCAGACCACGAAGTGACCTTCACCAGCAGGGAATCATATGAGCGGGTGATGATGGCGCCCGTGTAGGCGGTGCCGGCGTCCAGCCGGATGCCGAAGCCCGCAGGGCTGCGATACGCGGTGATCTTGCCGTAGTCCGGAATGAAGTTGTTTTCCGGATCCTCGGCGGTGATGCGGCACTGGAGTGCGTGCGCACTGAGGCGGATCTGCTCCTGCGGCGGGACGCCGCTCTCCGGCGTGCCGATACGCGCACCGGCCGCGATGCGGATCTGGGCTTTCACCAGATCGATACCGGTAGCGCACTCCGTCACCGTGTGCTCGACCTGGATGCGCGGATTGACCTCGATGAAGTAGAACGCGCCGCTCTCCGCGTCCTGAAGGAACTCTACCGTTCCGGCATTGACATAGTGGGCTGCCCGGCCGATCGAGAGCGCGGCCTCACACAACTGTGCCCGTTGGGTCTCGGTGAGGAACACCGCGGGGGCGCGTTCCACCACTTTCTGATTGCGCCGCTGAACGGTGCAGTCCCGCTCGAACAGATGCACGAGCTGGCCATGGCGGTCGCCCATGATCTGAACTTCCACGTGCCGCGCGCGGCGCACGAGCTTCTCGAGGTAGATCTCGCCATTGCCGAAGGCGGCCCGGGCTTCGCGCTGTGCGACCGGCAGCATCTCGGTGAGCTGGGCATCGTCTTCCACCACGCGCATGCCGCGTCCGCCCCCGCCCCAGCTCGCCTTGAGCATCACGGGGTAGCCGATGCCATGAGCCAGAGGCAGTGCCGCCTGCAGATCGGACGGCAGTGCAGGTGTCGCGGGCATTACCGGCACACCTGCCGAAGCTGCGAGGTTGCGGGCCGATACCTTGTTGCCAAGCGCACTCATGGTTTCGGGCGTTGGCCCGATGAAGACAATTCCGGCGGCTGCGCACGCGCGTGCGAACTCGGGGTTCTCCGACAGGAAACCGTAACCGGGATGAATGGCATCGACATCCGCTTCCCGGGCGATGCGAAGAATGTCCTGTATGTCGAGGTAGGCCTCGATGGGACCCTTGTCGCGTCCCACGAGATAGGCCTCGTCGGACTTGGTCCGATGCAGCGAGAAGCGATCCTCCTGAGAATAGATCGCCACGGTTCTGATCCCGAGCTCCGTGGCGGCACGCATGACACGGATCGCGATCTCGCCCCGATTGGCGACCAGGATGCTGCGGATCCGCTGCGGCATGAGCGGTTTGCCTCTAAGATGCGCGGGTTGCGCGAGCTGCGAAGACCGCTCGGACTATAGCGAATTGGAGGGAACACGTGTCGCCACCGATGTATTCCATCGCGATTCATGGCGGCGCCGGCGCCATGCCGCGCGCGAATCTGTCGGCCGAGCGCGAGAAGCATTACCTCGCCAGCCTGGAATCGGCGCTCGATGCCGGCTACGCCGTGCTGCAGCGTGGCGACAGCAGCCTCGATGCGGTCACCACCGCGGTTCGCATCCTGGAGGATGATCCGCTGTTCAATGCGGGGCGTGGCGCGGCGCTCACTCGCGAGGGGACGGCCGAGCTGGATGCTGCGGTAATGGAGGGAAGGCAGCAGCGCGCCGGAGCGGTCGCCTCGGTCCGACATGTCAGGAATCCCATCGAGCTGGCCAGGCGCGTGATGGAGAAGTCGCGACACGTGCTGCTGGTGGGCCCCGGGGCCGAGGAGTTCGCGCTGGAGGAAGGCATGTCGCTCGTCCCCAATCTGTACTTCCGCACGGCCGAGCGGCAGCGTCAGCTCGAGTCAGAGCAGCGCGGGCAGGTCGTCTCCGATCTCGTGCCGAGTACCTCGGGCACGGTCGGCGCCGTGGCATTCGACCAGCACGGCACGGTGGCTGCCGCCACCTCGACCGGCGGAATGACCAACAAGCGCAGCGGCCGCGTCGGCGACTCACCCATCATCGGCGCGGGTACGTTTGCCAAGAATGGCGTGTGTGCAGTCTCTGCGACCGGTCATGGCGAGTATTTCATTCGCGCAGTCGCGGCCCACCACATTGCCGCGGCAGTCGAATACCGCGGTCTGTCGCTCCGGGATGCTGCGCGCGAGCTGCTGCATCGGATCCTGCGCGCGCTGGGCGGCGATGGCGGCGTGATCGGCGTGGACAGGGAAGGTCACACGGTCATGGAATTCAGCACCGAGGGAATGTTTCGTGGCGCGCGCAACTCGCGCGGGCTGCGGCAGATCGCGATCTATAACGATTGAGTCTGCAGTTCGGGCGCCGCGCTTTGCCCATGGGCGGCCCTGAAGCCGCTGGGCGTGCCCGGCTGCCATTTTGCCCACACACGTCGCAGTTGCTGAGCTGAGCTGAATCCTGCACGCGCTGCAATGTCCTCGAGATCGAGCGCGGTCTGCGTCACGAGCTCGCGCGCCAGCGCGACCCGGATGAGCTGTACGTAGTCGAGCGGCGAGCAGCGGGCATGCTCTGCGAAAAGCCGGGCCAGATTGCGCGGGCTCGTGCAGGCAACGGAAGACAGCTCAGCGGCAGTCCAGGAAGCCGCCGGTCGCCGCACCACGGCGTCCTGAACCCGATGGACCGCTGGATGCAGATGGTTTCGATGCAACACCCACGGCGACAGCGCGGGATCGGTCCCCGATCTGCGCAGATACACGACCAGCTCGCGTGCCACCTCTGACGCCACGCGCGGCCCCAGTTGCTGCCCGATGATGTGCAGAGCGAGATCGAGCCCCGCGGTCACGCCGGCGCTGGTGAATACCATTCCATCCTCGACGAAGATTCTGTTATCGACTACCCGGGAGCCTGTCGCCGTCGCACGCAGCTCCTCGATGTGCGCATGGTGTGTCGTACATTCCCGTCCCGCCAGCAAGCCGGCTTTGCCGGCCATCACGCTGCCGGCACAGACACACACCAGCAGGGCGGAGGAGCAGACGCCCGAGCCCAGCCAGGCGGTCACGCGCTGGATATCGGGGTCGCCGAAATCCATTGATTCTCCACTGAGCCCGGTGATCACCAGGATCGCCTCGCGCGGCAGGTGCGTCGGTAGCGGCTCGAGCGCGGTCAGCTCCAAGCCTATTGCCGCGCGAGCATTGCGCCTCGGGCCGATGAAGCGCAGGCGATAGCTGTCGGGCGAAATGCCGCCGGCCAGCCGAAATGCTTCGGCCGGTCCCGCCAGGTCCAGCAGAACCAGCTTGGGCAGCACCACGAAGAACACGTCGCGCAAGGTCAGAGCTCCTGCCGCACCGTGCGCTCGTCCGAGGACATCGCGATGCGCCCCGGGCTCAGCTGAGCGCCTGCGCAGTTGAAACGATCTGCGCGAAGCGGCCATCGAGCACGAGCTCGGTGCGCTCGCGGAGCTCCAGCGGGCTGTAGGTTCGTCCTGTGCGTGCCTGCATCGGGAAAGTCAGGGTCGCGTCGGTGACATATCGGACGTTGAAGCCGAGATCGGATGCGTGTCTTGCGGTGGTCTCGCAGCACTGCTCGGTGCGGATGCCAGTGATCAGCACTTCCTCCACCCCGTGATGCCTCAGCCACGCTTCCAACGTGCCGCCGTCGGGCGCCATTCCGAGCATCGCCGAATGGACGCTTTTGTAGAAAACGGCATCCGCAGCCAGTTTCAGCTCGGGCATCGTTCGAACGAGCCCTGATGAGGCGGCGAACGGATTATCAGGATGGTCGGGCAGCTCACGATGCAGCACCTGCAGCACAGGGATGCGCCGCTCCCTGCAGGCGTCGATCAAAGACTGCACGTTGGCAATGAAGGACGGCAGCTCCTCCGTGCGCCAGTAGGGTCGGTGACGGAACGACTCCTGCACGTCGATCACGATCAGGGCGGTTTTCATGCGTGCTCCCGGCTTGAATTGGCCACATCATGACCCAGCTTGCGCAGCTGATCTACCGCACTATTGGACAGGCACCATTCAAAAACGGACAATAGCCTGGCCGCAGGCCAAGGACGGCTCAGCGCTCGATCGTGTACACGAGATCGGCCCCACGGGCCTGACCCACTTCCGTCTTCACGGTCCAGCGGTTGCCGAGGCTGTAACGCAGTTTGAGCACGTTGAGCTGCTCGGTGAGTGCGATGCCGTAGCTCACGTAAAGTCGCGGCGAGAGGTATCTGCCCAGAACGAGCGAAGTCTCGTTGGTGAGATCGGACTCGAGGCTGACGTCTTCGATCCCGACGCGGGAACCGAGCTGTTGGGCAAGAATGGCGCCTCCCTGCGCCAGCAGCTCGCTGCCGGCACCGGTCTGGCGCGTCTGGGCGGTCTCGAGCGAGCCGCCAGCGAGGATGAGGGAGACGATCTGCGCCTGGGTCAAGGATGGATCGGAGAAGAAACTCATGCGCGGCTGCAGCAGCGTGCCGCGGACGTTGACGCCCGCGGTTACGTCGGGAAACTCCTTGATCGCACGAATATCGATGCCGGGATTGCCGATCGGGCCGCCGGTGAAGATCAGCCGCCCGCGCTGGATATCGAGCTTGCGCGCATAGGCGGTGTACTTGCCCTGTTCGATGGACAGCTCGCCCGTGGCGCTCGTGACTGGCTCATAGCCACTGCGCACAGTGATGTTGCCCGTGAGGCGGCCCGTCAGGCCGGTCGTGTCGATGCTGACATGATCACCCAGTCCCAGCGTGATGGTGCTCGTCACCTCGAAGCGCTTCGATGGATCCGCCTGCTTCTCACCGACGATCACTTCGTCATCGGACGAGCGGACGGCTCCGGAGAGATCCTTCGGGACGATCTTGGCGTAGGGGACGTTGACCGCTCCGGCCACGTCGATCTTGCGACCATTGATGCTGAACTGCAGTTTGGGCGCGGCATCGATATGCGCCTCCGGAACGTCGACTACCCGCAGGTCAGTGCCTTCGAGCTCCACCTTGCCGTAAGGGAGGGAGTCGCGCCATTCGAGGCGGCCCTTGGCCTTGGCGATTCCCGAACCCATGCGGGTGGAACCGCTGAAATCGACGCCGTTGTCCGTCAGGCGCGCATCGAATGCGACCTGGCGCATGCCCAGATTGACCTGGTAGTAGTCGATCTCGCCCTCCGAGATCTTCAGCGTGCCATTGACGAAGGGCGTCCCCAGTGTACCGGCGATCTGCATATCGGCATCGAGATGGCCCGCGGCGCGATCGATCTCCGGCACGTACAGCGTCACGAGATCCAGCTGGTCGGTATGCGCGTGAAGCTCACCTTTGACGGGCATCTTCTGCCAGTCCTCGGCATTACGCTGGATGTCCATCGCGCCTTTGATCGTGCCGATGTCCCCGGACTCGAGGCCGATGTCCGCGTGCACCGCGGCTCGGCTCGCGTTGATCTCGATCACTCCCGAGCCGATCTTCGTGTGATCGATCCGGCCGCTGGAGAGGCGGTGAGCCAGCTGCGCATCGATCAGATCCAGACGCATCGTCCCCTCCGGCGGCTCCTCTCCCGCACCAAACACGTGCGCATGCAGGTTGATCCGGCCTCCATAGTCCACCGCCTGCGTCACGCCGGCCGTCAAGGTTGCGAGCGGCAGCTCATTGGCGGTGAAAGTCGCCTTCCACTGCGAAGCCGACCATTCTGCTTCAGCGCACAGGCTCGCCGGCTGGCCCACCAGGCACAACCAGTCGGCTCGCAAAGCATCCGCCGAGACGAGGAGGTCCACCGGACGATCGAGCTCCAGGTGCAGCGACTCAGTTCCTGTCACCGTGAGCGCATCCAGCTGGCCCTGCCACGCAGTGTTGACAAGAGGCCCGCTGGCGCGCGCGCTGGCGGAAAGGCCGAGTGCCTGAGCCTCGAGGCGCACCGCGTAGTTGGATGTCGTGCCATCCAGCTTGAACGTCAGCTCGTCGAGCTTGCGGTCCCGGAAAACCAGATTGTGCAGCCGGGCGGCGATCTTCGACTGATGCTGTGGGGTCGGATCGAAGTCCACCGCGAGATCGAAGTCATCGAGTGCCAAGCCTTCATGATGAATGCTTCGGCCGTGAGCGGTCGCAGCGATGATGGGTTCCTTCAGCGTGCCGCGCAGCGTTCCGCTCGCCTCGAGCTCGCCCCGGCTCTCCGCCGAGACCAGGCTCAGATCCTGGGCCGAGAGGCCGAACTTGACGTCGAAGACATGATTCACGCTGCCATCGAGCGCGAGATGGGTGCGCCCGAGGGCCACTCGCACGTTGTCGAACTGCCAGGCGGCCCCGCGGCGGGAGAATTTACCGCCGCCGCTGGCCGTGACACCCCGAAGCCGGCCGCTGAGGTCGCGAATCTCGACGGCGAAGTCGTTGCGCTCCCCGAATCCGCGGCCCTCCGCGTTGAGAGCAAAACTCAACTTGCCCGGAAGATCGGCTCGAAAGCGCGCGGGGTTGATGTCGGTTGCGCGTCCGGAGACGGCCCAGCTCTGCACGGGCGCCCAGACGACCGCACCGCTGAGGCTGGCATGCCCGTCGGACAGGTCGAGCTCCGCCGAGCTGAATGAGAAACGGTCTCGGGCGAGAGTGCCCTCGACACTCGCCGGCATGGGGGGCAGGCTCTGCGCCGCGGCGCTCCCGGCCAGATGCACCTTGTAGGGCCAGGTCCCGCTCACGGTAAACTGGCCCGACGCGCTGCGGAATGCCACATCCCGACCGGTCAGTGGCCAGCGGAAGTCCTGCCACTTCCCCTGCAGGTCCAGTGCCGGACCGTTTCTCACCACGGTGATCGTGCCATGGCCCATCACGTGGGCATGGGAGTCCCGGTTCACGATGTCCATGTGCCTCGCCGAGAGGACATGCTGCGAGTAGGCTCCCTCGAACTGCGTATCGAAGAGCCCCGCCTTCAATCCGGAAGAGCGGACCGGACCCTGTGCGGCGAATCCGTCCTGGTCACCCTTCAGGGCCAGCTGCCCCGAAAGCAGGCCCAGCACCGGGCTGCCGCCCCAGGCAGTGACATCCAGGTCATGAACGAGCGCGTTACCGAGCCAATGCCAGTGGCCGGTCAGATCGAGGGCCTCGCCCGTGAAGTCCGATCGGAACGGCGTCACCGTATGAGCCGTCAGCGACAGGACATTCAGGTCACCCTTGGCGATGGTAGCGACGGACCAGGCGGGCTGACCCTCCTGAGTCCAGGTGATTCGGCCGTTCGCATCGATCTGCAGGGGGTCGGCGGCCTTGAGCTGTCCGGTCGCCTCGATGTGCGCGTCGGCGCTTTGCAGCCCTGCCTCAAAGAAGCGGATGCTCCGGTGCCGCGCGATACCCGATGCGTGGATGTCGCTGGCCTCCAGGCGAGTGCCGCTCGGCAGAGTCAGCACCGCGCTTCCGACGTGCGCGCGCTCGGCGCTCACGACCAGCCAGCGCGGCAGAAAGAAAGGCGCGGAGCGGCTGGGCGGCCTCGTCCGGCGCTTGATCTGGATGGAAATGCGATCCACCGAGCCATCCCGGGTTCGGATGGTCTGAAGCAGCAGCGGCAGAAGCTCCACGCGCCCCTGGATGCCATCGAAGCGCAGATGCACGAGGTGATGATCCACTTCCAGGCGCCCGAGGCGGACGCCGTGCGCAATCGTCCCGCTGGGATCGGCGAGCTCGAGCTGCACCTCGCCGACGCGCCGGGGAATGCGATTCACGAGAAAGCGAAACCCGCTCTCGGTGAAGGTCAGGTAGTACAGGCCGGCCGCCGGCACGGCGACGGCGAGAAAGATCAGGGTCCCGGCAACGATGAGGAGAAGGCGGCGCACGGCGCTTCACAGCTTGGGAGAGAAGTTGATATGCAGCCGCGGTCCGGCCCCCGGCCGGGAGATCGGCTGCGCAATATCCACCCCGAGAGTCAACACCGGCAACCGCACGCGAACACCCACGCCCACAGAGTACTCCAATGCCGGCGCACCGAAGCTGTTGAAGGCATTTCCATAGTCGAAGAAGGTCGCGACACCGAGATTGCGCGGCAAATCGCGGATCAGTTCCACCGTGCCCGTGATGACATCCTTGCCGCCAACCTTGACGGCACCGGTCACCGTCCGGCACACGCCCTGAGGCGTGAGGATGTTGTTCCCCTGAGGATCTTTCAGGCACACCGCTTCGGTCGGTGACAGATCGTTGTAGGCGAAACCCCGCACGCTGTTGTCGCCGCCGGCAAAGAAGCGCTCCACGACCGGGAAGTCGCCGAAGCGCGAGACCGCGGTCGCCCCGACCTCATCGCGCAGCAGCAGGTGCCAGCGCGGATGGATATTGAACACGCGCACCGCCTGCAGATGGAGCTGCGCAAATCGGGCACTCGAGCCCACGAGGCCGTCGGCTCCCTTGATCTCGACGAACAGCCCGTGCTGAAAAATCGGCTCGCCGAGATATCCCTTGGGAACCGACGCGATGTCGATGCCGGGGATGAGCAGCTGGTCCGTGCGCGTTTCGGCGGCAGACTCGCCCGTGGTGCGCATCGCCTGGACGAAGTAGATGTACTGCCAGCTGCCGCCCACTTTGGTGATACTGGGTTGCAGGTACTCGCTATGGGTGTTCACGTCGGCGAGCTGACGTTGCTCCACAACTCCACCGAGCGTCAGCTTCTCCACGGCCGGGTCGCCGATCGGGATGATGTAGTTGCTCTGCACCTGGTACTTCGTGACCTGCGCAGCCTGGACGATCACGCTGAACCGATGTCCGAGTGAGTTGATGCGGCGATTTTCCCAGCTCAACGTCCCGCGCGGACCGGTATCGGTGGCGTAGCCGCCGCCGATCGAGTACCAGTTGCGCCGGCTGGGGTCCGCCCGGATGTTCACCGGTACCGTGTGGCTCTGGCGGTCCGGCTCCCCGGGCAGCACCTCGAGATTGGCAAAATACTGCGCATCATCCAGTGCGAATTGCGTTCGCAGCAGCTCGGTGAAATCGAAAGGCTCGTTCTGCTGGTAGCGCAGGTAGCGGCGCACGAGAGCATCATTGATGACGCTCTGCTCGATCAGTGTGGCACCGAAGCGATAGCGCTCTCCGGTCTGCATTTCGAGCGCGATGGCTGCTTTGTGATTCGGGGGATCGACGGCAAGCTCGCTGCGCGTCAGCTTCGCATCGAGGTAGCCATAGGTGGCCGCCGTGCGCTGCAGCTCGCCCTTGAGGCTGTCGTACGCCGCGTGGCTGAGGCGATCCCCCGGATGAATGGGCAATTTCTGCGTGATGCGTGTGAACAGCGGATCGGTTGCACCCGGGCCATGAATCTGCACGTCCACCCGGTCGACGAGCACGGGAGGCCCCGGGTCGATTTCGATCGTGACATGCCAGTCGCCATGTCCGAGGTCGCGCAGGTCCGAGTGCACTCTAGGCTCGTAGTAGCCGAACGGTCGCAGCGCCGCCTGAACCTCGCGCTCAACGCGCTCATGCAGCCGTTCCAGGGTGTCGCTGCTCAGATCTGTCGTCTTCTTGTAACGCTCGAAACTCAGGTAGACGAGTACATTTGCCTTGATTGCATCATTCACGCCACGGATTTCCACGGTGCCGGTGGCGCGCGCGAGCGGGCAGGCGATCAGGCACAGCAAGACCGAAGCGGCCCGGCCGTACGCCCGAGCCGGCGTGAAGGAGTTTCGCTGCGCCATCTAGAACGTGCGACGTCACGGAAAATCGTGGAATTCTAGTTTATTGCCGCGCGTGGCCCGGGGCCTATCCACAGGGCAGCCGCCGCAGCATCCGCTCATTCCGGCTCAGGGCCAACTTCCCGCCTCAACGCTCAATGCAGTCTCGCCGTTGACAGCCCCGCTGGAATCGAAACGGCGCTCGGCAATGCAGAACGCCCCGGAGTCTTCCAGAAGCAGCACCGTGGAGCAGCGGGTCCCGTACTGCGGATGAATCACGAATGCAGAGGACAGCACCTGCTCCCACTCGTGGGACAGCCCGGTCCGAGGCAGCTGCTCGCCTGCGCCGGCCCGGGTGGGATCGGCCAGGATCTCGAACAACTCCGTGGCCGGTGCGGGGCTCGGCGCTGCCAGCCAGGCATCGAAGCGCCGGCGCACGCGCTGCAGCTTGGGCCATGGGGTATCGAGGAACTCATTCGAGAGCCCATATACCCCCGGCTCTAGCGCTCGTGCGAAGTTCGGAGCGCGATTGGAGGCGTACCAGAGCGAGCGCTCATCGGCCAACAGGAGGTTGAAGCCGGAGTAGGCCTGCGCAGTCGGCTGGAGCGCTGCCAGATAAGCGCCCGCGCCGACCGTGCCGCGCAGGTACGCGGGCACCAGGCCGCCGCGCGAGGGCGCCTCCGGCAGTGGCCGCTGCAGCTCGCGGAAATTCGTGACCACCCCGAAGCGACGCCCGCGATCGATGCCCAGCCAGGTGCCCCCGGCTCGCAGGTCGCGCCCGGCCAGGATGGCATCCGGGAGCGCCCACTTGCCCAGGGGGGCCGCGGGACGCTCGTGGTACTCATCCCGGTTGGCCGCGACGATCAGGCGATAACGGGGATGAGCTTCCCACGCAAGCACGAGCAGGCACATGGATCGAGCCTACTGCCCGGATTCGAGCCAGGTGGAGATGAGTCGATACGAGATCGAGTGCGACGGCGGCACGTGAGGGATGCCCTCGGAGCGGATCTCCTCCCGTGTGAACCAGCGGGCGTCTTCCAACTCGTGGCCGATCCGGATCGGGCTGTTCAGTGCGGCTTGCGCCTGAAAACCAATCATCAGCGAGGAAGGGAAGGGCCACGGCTGCGAAGAGTCATATCGGGGGCGTTGCACGGGCACACCGGTCTCCTCGAGCACTTCGCGGGACACCGCATCTTCCAGGCTCTCGCCAGGCTCGACGAATCCGGCGATCGTGGAATAGCGTCCTTCGGGCCAGGTCGCTTGCCGCCCCAGCAGCGCACGCTCCCCGTCCGTGACCAGAACGATGATCGCCGGATCGATGCGCGGGAAGAACTCATGCGGGGTGCTGCGATTGGTGCACCGAATGAGGTGGCCGGCGCGTTCGGGCAATGTCCGTGCGCCGCAGACTCCACAGAATCGTTGCCGCTCGCGCCAGATGGTCAGGGCACGCGCATAGGCGAGCAGTCCAGCCTCGTCCGCGCCGAGGAGCGGCGAGAGCGGCCTGAGCTCTTCGAAGCTTGCGCCGGCGGGTGCTTCGAAGGGCTGATCGGGCAAGAGCTCCAGCAGGACCGAGCGCACACCCTTGAACCATCCAAGCAGCACGAGCTGCGTCGGATCGGCCTGGCTCACGGCCGGATGCTCACGTGTCAGGAACGCAATGTGTGGCTGCGGAGCCGGATATACCAACTGGGTCGTGTCTCGCGCTGCGATATAGAGTGTGCTGGGATCGGACCGCGCGGCCGCCGGCCAGTCGGCTTCCTCGCGCACATCGGCACGCCTGTCCGCGTATGGACCCGCGAAGAAATTGGGCCGACCCTGCTCCATGAGCGCCGCTGAACTGCCGACGGGCGCTCATTCTATCAGTCAGCTGTGAGCGGCCGTGGCTCGTCCCGGCGAGTGACAGCGAGCGGGGCAGCGGCTGCTCAGCCGTGCGTCGCCAAGCTGATGCAGTCCTGGCAAGGCTTCTCACGGATCGGAAATCGCTCGACCACCATGAGGGCGCCGCAGCCGGCGCATTTACCGAGTCGGAGCTGATCGCCTCGTGCAAGCGCCAGCGCCAGGAACACCGCATGCTCGAAAGAGATCTGCGCGGAAGGAATGGTTGCCCGGTAGATCTCGAACGCATAGCAGAGCCTCTCGCCTCGCATCAGCCCCGGCAGCGAACCCGCCACCTCGGCGCCTGACTGCGCAGGCACGACGTGCAACAGGCTGAACAGGCTGGCGAGCTGCGCGGTCTCCCACTGCACGCGCAGCGAGCGCGTGAAATAGGCCACCTGGTGCGGAGATTTGCCGCGATGGCGCGGCACGAAGCGACTCGAGTGGCTCATGTACGAGCGGTACAGATTGCGGATCCTGTCGTCGGTGAGGCCAGTCCAGGCGCGGATCGTCTGGGTGCGGGCCTCGTGGCGCAGGAACCTCAATGCCAGATCCAGACACAGCCGCTCACGGCTGTAGCGATCGTCGGAGATGCGCATGGCATTTCCCTGTGGGGCGGCGGTGGCGCAGGCGGATTCCAGTTTTGGGAAAAAAATCCCAAAACTCAATCTTTAATTTTTGGTCATATTTGACCCTGTACCAAGCGGAGTTTCAGGAAGTCGCGTAGAGTCTCAATACCAAGCACAATTGCTGGTATTCTCGGTGCGGAATGCCTCACGACGTCCCACGGAGACCCGATGCAGCCCGCCATAATCGACGGTAGTTCTGACGGTACTGCTCGCGCCCCGGGGCACCGAATACCGTCAATTTGACAAGATACCGTCATGCATACCGCCATACGACGGCCGCAGAGAGGCGATCTCGATGCTCACTGACACAGATGTCCGCCAGGCGAAAGCTTCTGGCGAGCCCTATAAACTGGCTGACGGGGGCGGTTTGTATCTATTCATCGCCCACAGCGGGCGCAAGACCTGGCGATACGACTTTCGCTTCCTCCGCAGACGTCAGACGCTCACGATCGGTCCGTACCCCGAGGTCAGCCTGAAGGAAGCACGGCGACGGCACCGGCTTGCTAGAGAGCGCCTCGAGGCTGGGGAAAATCCAGCGACCGCTAAACAGCGCGAGAAGGCTGCACGCAACACCGCTGCTGCCAACACCCTCGCGGCAGTCGCGAACGAGTGGCTTGAGGAAGTAAGGCCCCACCGCTCGCATTCGTGGGGCGTCCTGATCGGCGGCTGGTGGGCCAATCACATCAACCCGGTGCTGGGCAGCCGACCGCTCGATGCCGTCGAGCCGTCCGATGTACTCGGGCTCATGCGCAAGATCGCCGCCGCAGGCCATCCGCGCACCGCTGAGTGTGTGCGGTGGGCGATCAGCCGCGTGTACGGCTACGCGATCCGCAACCTCAAAACGCGAGTGAACCCGGCGCGCGAGATCCAGCGCGCGATCCAGTTGCCCCCCACCCGCCATCATCCGAGCCTGACCGCCAAGGAACTACCCGACTTCCTCAGAAAGATCGACGGCTACCAGGGCCGGCCAGAGACGCGCATCGCATTGAAGTTGCTGGCACTCACGTTCGTTCGTGGCAGCGAGCTCGTCGGCGCGGCTTGGAGCGAGATCGAGCTGGATGACAAGCAATGGCGCATACCTCCAGAGCGCATGAAGATGAGCGAGCAACACATCGTGCCGCTTTCGCGCCAGGCGATCGCGTTGCTGAAGGAGCTCAAGCCGCTCAGCGGGCACTTTCCGCACCTGTTCCCGCACCTCGGCGATCCTAAGCGCGCGATGTCGGACGAGACCATCCGCGAAGCCTTCAA
>Ga0070741_10009847_pt1 | contig 18321 bp, 19 predicted proteins | sample Coa_R1_4_FD_66440 | JGI IMG/M metagenome (GOLD analysis project Ga0070741, IMG submission 66440) | Surface soil microbial communities from Centralia Pennsylvania, which are recovering from an underground coalmine fire - Coalmine... | ecosystem: Environmental > Terrestrial > Soil > Unclassified ...
CGCCACGAACAGACGGCGGCCTGCCTCGGCGTTTCCCTGCGGCGCCTGTGCGGGGCTCCCCTGCGGCGCCGACGCAGGGCTTCTCGGCAGCGCCTGTGCACCGAGCGCCGAGGGCAGAAGCACACCGAGCAGGCACAGCCAGGCCCTGACTGCCCGGTCGAAGCCGGCGCGCTGCGCCCATCTCGTCGGCTGTGCCGCCATCAGCTCCGCTCCCGGCAGACGAAGCTCGCCTCGTCGTCTGTGCTTCCGGTTCCCATGTAGGCTGCCACCTGGGGGTACGGGCACAGCGGCCGCGTGCGCTCGACGCGGCCCTCGCGCACGCGCGAGGCGACAATGCGCGCGGGCGCCCGCCCGCGCTCGACCCACTGCTCGAGCGCGGCGAGCATGTCGAACGTGTTGGGCCCTTCTCCGCCGCCGCAGTGCGCCATCCCGGGCACCATGAACAGGCGATACGACTGCTGCGTCCGGCGAACGCCTCCCATGACGGCCGCGACCCGCTCGTAGTACGAGGTGCTGTTTTCCGGCGAGATCTGCGGGTCGCTCCAGCCGTGGTAGTGAATGAGCTTGCCGCCGCGATCGAAGAACGGCTTCAGGTTCGGATCGAGCGCGTTGATCGTCCCCTTGTCGACCTCGTCCGCGCGATCGATGTCCGCGAGCGTGAACGACTGCAGGCTCCACTCCGGATTCTGAAAGACGATGAAGCGGAAGTGCTCCAGCCCGGCGCGCTGGGCGAACGCCGACCACCCGGCCTCGCTCCACCCGAGCTCGCTGCCGCGCGCCAGCCCCGCGATTTTCCGACCGCTCTTGGGACCGACCGCCGCCGAGTACACCAGCCGGGCCGTGGCGACCTGCGCCGCTGTGAGACACGCCCCGTCGTCGGCGCCCTTGCACTGCAGGACGCCGGGATCGAATCGGCAGCGCGTCGGATCCTCGAGGACGCCGTCTCTGACGCCGTCGAGCGCGTCGCAGGCCTCGAGCACGGCGCGGTGGAGGAGCTGCGCCTTGGCGGCCGGGAGACGCGAGGCTTCGTCGGCTTCGGTCCGCTGGGCGACCCGCACGGCCTGCGCGGCGCGCCCGATGTGGTCGAGCGCCGGCGACCCGGCGATGATGCCGTCGAAATCCCCCGGGAAGCGCTGCGCCTCCTTCATGGCCTGCCGGCCGCCGCCCGAGCAGCCGGTCCAGTACGAGCGCTTCGGCGCGGCGTCGTAATACCGCGCGATGATCGCCTTCGCGGCGACGGTCATCTCGTGGACGGCGCGATAGCCGAAGTCCACGACCTGTTCCGGGTGGCCCAGCGCGAACGCGGCGCTGCCGCCCTCGTGCCCGGTGTCGGTGGAGCTGACGGCGTAGCCGCGGCCGAGGGCGGTGATCATCGCGTCGTACGAGAGGCTGCCGGCCCAGCCGCCGTTCCCGACCGCTTGGTACTTGCCGTTCCAGTCGGCGGTCGGCATCCACACCTCGATCTTGACGTCGGAGTCGCTTGACGGCCTGAGGGTCGCCGCCACACGGCAGAACGCCGGCGTCCGGCGCGGCGCCGCGCCCCCGCGCCCGCCCTGCACACCCGGCGGCGTGAACCCGCCCGCCGGCACGCTCTCGGCCAGGGTGATCGCCCCGCCTGCCAGCGGCAGCGCGCGCAGCGCGTCGCAGGATCCGCCGCTCGCGGCGGGCGGCGCTCCCGACACGCCGGCACCCAGCGACAGGACGGACGCCAACCCGAACGCCGTGAACAGCCGCCGGCTCTGTCCGGTCATGGTAGACCTCCTGTGTGCGGGCTCGCGATACTCCGACCCGGACAATCGCCCGGGCGGCTCGCTCGGCTCGCGCCTCGGGCTCCTCTCGAGGGAAGCCTTCGCGCTCCTTCCGCGCTGCCCAGGGTCGATCATCTGGCGCTGCACGGCTCGGGTTCCCACACTGTGCTGCCCTCGGGCAGGGGCTTGAATCGGCGCCCTGGATGAATCGGTCGTCCAGACCGAATTGTTCCTGGATCGTCTACCACAACCTGCGGCTCGCGGCGATCAGGAATGTCCGTCGGCAGCCTCTTCTCAGGACCGCCCACTCGGTGTATCGTCCTCCCTGCGTGTGCGAGGCGCACGGCCGACAGCCCCCGCACACGACCGGGCCACGGCCAACGCGCGGTCGCCTCGAGCCCGAAGGAGAGGAGCGTCCCATGCCACGCCGCGACGACGAGGAGACTCTCCGGACCATCGACCGGCGGACCTTTCTCAGCCACGGATCGGCCGGGGCGGCCGGCCTGCTCGTGGGCGGCCACTGGGGCCGCCTCTGGGCCCAGGACACGCGCGGGCTGGCGCCGAGCGCGGTGATCAAGACCACCTCGGGCAGCGTGCGCGGGGTCGTGCAGGATCGCGTCAGCGCCTTCTATGGCATCCCGTATGGGGCCTCGACGGCGGGCGCGGGACGCTTCATGCCGCCGTCCCGACCGCAGCCGTGGACCGGCGTGCGCGACTGCCTGACCTACGGCCCGCGATCGCCGCAGGGACCCTCCGGGCTGATTCCCGAGGACGCGGCGGAGGACCGCCGCGAGCCGGCCGGCGAAGACTGCCTCCGCCTCAACGTGTGGACGCCCGGGCCGGGGGGCGGCGCCCGCCGCCCCGTGATGGTGTGGCTGCACGGCGGCGGCTTCGCGCAGGCGTCCGGCAGCTTCGTGATCTATGACGGCGCCAACCTCGCCCGCCGCCGCGACGTCGTCGTCGTCACGCTGAATCACCGGCTGAACGTGTTCGGCTTCCTCTATCTCGCCGAGCTGGGCGGGGCGAAGTACGCGAAGGCCGCCAATGCGGGCATGCAGGACGTCGTGCTCGCGCTGGAGTGGGTGCGCGACAACATCGCGGCCTTCGGCGGGGATCCGGCCAACGTCACGGTCTTCGGCCAGTCGGGCGGCGGCGGCAAGGTCTGTGCGCTGATGGGCATGCCGTCGGCGAAGGGGCTCTTCCACCGCGCCATCGCCATGAGCGGCTCGCTCATCAGCGGCACCAGACCCGACGCTGCGACGCGGAACGCCGAGGCGCTCCTCGCGCGGTTGAACTTGAAACCGACCCAGCTCGACGAGCTGCAACGGCTTCCCGTCGACCAGATCCTGGCCGCGATGGCCGCGCCGGCCGGTGCTGGTCCGGGCGGCGGCGCCGGCCGGGGCGCCGGACGCGGGCGTGGCGGCCCGGGCGGGGCCGGCTTGACCTTCGGCCCCGTGATTGACGGCACGGTGATCCCGGCCGACCCGTTCGATCCGGTCGCGTCGCCGCTCTCTGCGCCGGTTCCGCTGATGGTCGGGTCCACCGAGACCGAGGTCACCTTCAACCGCAACACGCCGCTCGACGAGATGGACGATCAGACCCTCCACGAGCGCGTCAAGCAGATCGTCGCCGCCGACGACGCCTCCGTCGATGCGCTGATTGCGACGTACCGGAAAGGGCGGCCGGGCGTGTCGACCATCGACCTCTATCTGATCCTCGCCTCGGACGCCAGCTTCCGCGAAGGCGTGCTGACGCTGGCCGAGCGGAAGGCCGAGCAGCGGCAGGCGCGAGTCTACATGTACTACTTCACGTGGCGGTCGCCCGTGCGGGACGGCAAGCTGAAGGCCTTTCATACGCTGGACATCCCGTTTGCGTTCGAGAACGTCGATCTGGCGACGGCCATGACAGGGGCGCACCAGTCCCGCTATCTGCTCGCGGACCGGATGAGCGCCGCCTTCGCGGCCTTCGCGCGGACCGGCAATCCCAATCACCCAGGGATTCCGGCCTGGCCCGCCTTCGACCCTGCGACCCGCGCCACGATGCTCATCGACAACGAGTGGAAAGTCGTGAACGATCCCAACGGCGCCGAACGGCTGGCGCTCAAGGCCCTTCGGGAGCGGACACGCCAGAACCAGGCGGCGGCGCGCGGGTGAGTCTGGAGCCCGCCGCCGCGCCCGCGCGGTAGAATCGGCGTCCGTGCTGTTCAGCGACGACTGGCTCGCGCGCGCGGCGGCGCGCGTCAACGCCGATCCCGAGCTGGAGATCATCGGCCGCTGGTTCAGCGTCGCCTTTTCGCTCTCCGGCGGCGACCGCCGCGTGATCCTTCGCTTCGACCGCGGCCGGCTTGTCGAGATCGTGCCCTCGCCGCGGCTCGACGTCCGCTGCGCCTTCGGGTTCCGCGCTTCTCCGGAGGTCTGGAGCCGGTTCTTTGCGCCGGCGCCCGAGCCCCTCTACCACGACGTGTTCGCGATGCTGATGCGCGTGCCGGGGTTCGTCCTCGAAGGCGACACCCTCGTGGCCATGCAGCACGCGCGCGCGCTGCACCGGGTGATGGCCGTCATGCGGCAGATTCCCCTCGAAGAGGCAGAAACCGGTCGCCCGGCGGCCGACGGGACACGCGCGGACGGAGCGCCCGCAGAGGGCCGGGAGCGCGCGGCCGCCAGTGGACCTCCCGCTCCGGGCCTCGAGCCACTGGTCGGCCGCTATCTGAACCTCACGGCGAACGGCACCCGCTACCGCATCTTCTTCGAAGAGTCCGGCGCCGGCATTCCGCTACTCTGTCTCCACACGGCCGGCGCCGACAGCCGTCAGTACCGGCATCTGATGAACGACCCGGCCGTCACGGCCCGCTACCGCGTCATCGCGTTCGACCTGCCGCTCCACGGGCGCTCGAACCCGCCCGACGCGTGGTGGCTCGCCGCCTACCGGCTGACGACCGCCGCGTATCTGGGCCTCGTGCGGGCGGTCTGGACCGCGCTGGGGCTCGAACGGCCGGTCGTCCTCGGCTGCTCGATGGGCGGGGCGATCGTCCTGAAGCTCGCCGCCGAGTATCAGTCGGAGCTGCGGGGCGTCATCGGCCTGGAGAGCGCGGCCTTCGCACCAGGTCGCTACAACGACTTCCTGCACCATCCGGCGATCCACGGCGGCGAGCTCGTCGCGAGCTACACGTACGGGCTGTGCGCGCCGCGCAGTCCGGAGGCTGCGGCGCGCGAGAACTGGTGGTACTACAGCCAGTCGGGCCCCGGCGTCTACGCCGGCGACGTGCACTTCTACAGCCTGGACTGGGACGGACGCGAGGACATCCGGCGCATCGACACGCGCGTCTGCAAGGTGTCGCTGCTGACGGGGGCGTACGACTACTCGTGCACGCCGGACATGACGCGCGAGGTGGCGCGGTCGATCCCGGGCTCGCGCCTCGTCATCATGGAGGGCATGGGGCACTTCCCCATGATCGAGAACTACGAGGCGTTCCGGAAGTTCCTGCTGCCCGAGCTGGACTTCATGGCCTCGTGATGCCCGAGCGCGCCAACCTCCGGCGACGAGATCAGACGCACGAGGCCAAGGGGCGAGGAGCGCCGCGGCAACTCACGCTGCCGCGACCTCCGACCGCGCAGGCTCCAGGACCATGACCGCGGCGCCGGTGTTCGAGATTGGCGCGTGATAGTGGGCGTGCCTTGCGACGACGTCTGGCGGCAGGGCGCCGCGCACGACCAGCCACGTCAGCAGCTCGGTGCCCTGGGCGCCCGCCTCCCGCACGATGTCCAGGATCGAAAGCCGAGTCATCGCCTCCGGATCGGTGGCAATCTTGTCGAGACAGAACAGGTCGAAGCGCCGGTTGATGAATCCCGCGCGCGCGCCATCGAGCTGGTGCGACAGCCCTCCGGTCGCCACCAGCAGGATCCGCGCCTCCCCGTCGAACGTGGCGAGCGCCCGGCCGATCGCGCGGCCGAACTTGAAGCACCGCGCGGGGCTGGGCAGCGGATACTGCACGTGGTTGACCGTGATCGGCACGATTCGGACGGATCGCTCGCCCGGCCACAACAGGGCCATCGGCACGGTCAGCCCGTGATCGACCAGCATCTCCTGGCAGGTCGTGACATCGAACTCGTCGGCAACCACCGACTCGATGATGTGCCACGACAGCTCGGGGTGGCCGGGGAACGGAGGCGCCACGGGAAGCCCCCAGCCTTCGTCGGCGTTGCAATAGGTCGCCGCCGCGCCGATCGCGAATGTCGGGAGCTTGTCGAGGAAGAAGTTCAGGCCGTGGTCGTTGTAGACGACCACGGCGACGTCGGGCCGCACCTCGGCCAGCCACTGCCGCACGGGCCCGTAGCCGTCGAAGAACGGCTTCCAGTACGGCTGATCCTGCCAGCCTCGTGCGATGGCCTTGCCGATCAGCGGAACGTGCGACGTGGCGACGGCTCCAACCACTTTCGCCATGGCGCTACTCCGCCCCTTCGCGAGCCAGCATCGCCCGGAACTCCTCTTCGGACATGCCCGTCTGCTGCGCGCTGATCTGCTGCACGTCGAGGCCGAAGATCCCGGCGAGCTTCGCCAGATAGTAGATGTTCCCCCCCGCCTCGATCAGGGCGACGACGTTGCGGTCCTTGACCGCCTGTCGCTGTTCGGGCGTCAAGCCGTATTTCGCGCAGTACGCCTCCTCGTCCTCGAGGAACGCGGCGCGGTTCTCCGCGGAGTTGAACGAGTAGCACATCTTGTTGAGCGCGTACCCCTTCATCGCTCGCCGTCCGTCGAACAGGATCGTGTCTGGAATGTGGCTGCCGAGCGAGGCTTCACCCATACCGTCTCCTGTATGCGTCCGGTCAGTGCGTCACCGGACCGCTCGGAAGGTCCCCCGCTGCAAACGCCAGCGCGAAGCCGAACGGGAGGAATGCGAGCTTGTCGTGGTCGACGAACGGATAGACGCCGGCCTCCGGCACGTAGAACTCCAGAATCGCGCCGGCCCCCGCCGGCACCGGGAACGTCTGCACCCCCTGCACCCAGGGCGCCCCCGCATAGACGCGGTCGAGCACGGTGCCGATCACGTGGGCGGCGGCGACGCCCGGGCCCACGTTGACGAAGTACATGCGCACCAGGTCGCCCGGATTGACCTGGACGGGCCCGTTGTCGACTCGACCGTTGAACATGGAGAACGCCTGGTCGTTCTTCGCGGCCCGCGCCGGATCGGTGCCCGGAATGTGCCCGCTCTTGTCCTGCGTGCCGTACACCGCGCTCTCGACGACGACAATCTCGCGTGCGGGGCGGAGCAGCTCGTTGCGCGGATACACGATCATCGCGCCGTGGATGCCGCTCTTGATGTGGAGGTCGGTGACCGGACCGACGGCGCAGTGATACATGAAGACACCCGGCGTATCCACCGTCTTCTCGATCCTGAGCGTGGTGCCGGGCGGCGTGGGACCGTACTTGCGCGCGTCGATCTTGAACGCGTGCGTGTCGAGCCCGTGCGAGGTGGTGCCCCGGTTCCGGACGTTGATGGTGACGTGATCGCCTTCGCACGCCTCGATCGTGGGACCGGGAATCCGGCCGTTGTACGCCCAGGCGGCGAATGTGATGCCCATGCCCAGCTCGATCCCGCTCGTCTCGACGACCTCGAGATCGAAGGTCTTTTCGCGCGGCCCGCTGCACGTCTTCTGCTGCCCGGCCACCGGGGGCATGTTCCTCGTCGACAGCGGTCCGCCCGAGACGGCCCGAGCGGGAGCCTGCGCCGCCGGCGCCGACGCCCCGGGCTGGCCGGTCACCGGGGCCGACGGGCCGCCGCAGGCGGACACCCAGATCGACAGCGCCCACGCGCCGAATGCGGCTGCTCGACGGAATCCCATGATGCGCTCCATGCCTTCTGGCCGGTCCGCTCGGGCCGGCCCTCTCACCCTTCGTCGCCACGATGCACGCCCGGTCGCCGGGCCCTGGCCCTTCAGGCGCCCGGCCCGCCGAACGCCGCCACCTACAATCCCACCGGGATCAGGCGGCCAAACACGATCACGGCGGTCCACGACACCAGCGAGATGCCTGCGATCGTCTTCGCGAGCGGCGGCGCCTCGTCGTACGCCCCGAGGCGATCGACCACCTTGTCGGTGCCCGTCAGGTAGAACGCCAGGAGGTTCAATCCGGCAATCGCCATGAACAGGAGCTTCAGCTGCAGGTAGACATCTCTCCGGATCACGTCGTAGGCGTTGTCCCCGTACAGGTTCGCGCCGATGCCCAGCGTGAAGCCGAGCCCGGTGACGAGACAGAGCACGAACCCGAACACCCCCCACGGAAGCAGCCGTTTGAGAGCCGACAGCGGCAGGCCCTTCCCGAACCCGAGCATCCGGAGGTCGTAGAGGCCGACGATGCCGAACAGCAGGCACAGACCGACGAAGTGAAACGTCTCGGCTGTCGGCCACGCCCAGTCCTTCGACATCACATGCTCGATGGAGGGCCACTTGAGCCAATATCTGGCGAACGCCGTCATGGTCCTGTCCTCCTTCCGTCTGAAGCCGCCTCAGTTCCTCACGGCCGTCTTCTCTTTCTTCAGGGCGCTCGAGTGGAACGTGCCCTCGGCCGGCTCGGCCCGCACACGACGGACCGCCGCGTAGGCGGCCAGCATCAGGACCGACAGGAGGAGCACGACGAACGCAGAGTGCAGCTCGACCGGGGTGCTGGGGTGGTAGGCCATCAGTCGCCCCGCGGTCAGCGCCACCATCCAGGCGACCAGCGCGGAGAATGCCAAGGTTTTCCCGTTCGCCGGGCCGGACGTCCGCGCAGCGGCGCGGCCAAACACCTCCGCCTTGATCTTCCGCATCAACACGACCGCCGTCGCAATCGCGCCCAGCTTGATGTAGAAGCCGGGATTGACCGTGGCCTTCGTCGGATACAGCAGGTAAAGTGTCACCCCCGACGCGGCATTCACCCAGAAGCCGAACCACATCCAGGGATAGAACTGCTCGAGCGGCGCGAGCGGCAGCTCCGACGCCACGCCGAGGATCCGCAGGCAGATGGCGGCGCTCAGCCCGACGAGGATGCCCATCCCGAGCCCGTGCAGGACCAAGGGAATGTCGTACAGCACGGCGCTCTCCTTGACCGCTACGGCCAGGTTGCTGTGCTCGATTGCGTAGAGGAACTCCATCATGGGTTCCGTCCTTTCGAGGCGGAGCCGCGAGGCGCGGTGCCAGCGACAGTCCAATTGGCTCGCCCTGTGCGCACTCGCAACAAGGATGCCTTTCCCTGGGACTCCTCTTCGGCCGCCCACGTCGAACAACCTGCTGCCGGCGGCAGCTCTCGTTGGCGCGCAGGAGCCCACATTGACGGATTGCCGCCGACAGCCCGTGAGGTTTCCGGCATCGCTTGCCGGAAATCCGACGGCTCGCGACCCGTGCGGCGCCTCGCCGGGACCGGAGGGCATCGTTCGAGACCTCGGGCACGCGTTCGGCGGCCCCTGGTTCGGCTGCCGCGACGAGGCGGTCGGGCATGCCGCTTGCCACGAGCGAGGACGATCTCGCGTCCTCGTGCCGATGGGCGCGCCCGGAAAGGAGAGCGATGCTGACCCTGCTCGACGCCATTTCGAACAGCGGATGGGCCACGTGGGTGCGCGACTCCGAGACGGTCTTCGGGTACGCGACGGTCCTCGCCTTCCATACCCTCGGGATGATCTTCGTCGTCGGCATCAGCAGCGCCATCGCGCTGCGGACGCTGGGCGTGGCCCGCGATCTGCCCATCGCGCCGCTGCTGGCGTACGCGCCGCTCATGTTTGCCGGCTTCTTCGTCAACCTGGCGACCGGCGTCGTGCTGTTCCTCCTCGACGGCAGCACCTTCGCGACCAACGTCGACTACTGGATCAAGATGGCGGCCGTGGCCGGCGCCATCGTGACGGCGCGAAGCCTCCTGGCGTCCCTCCGCGATCCCGCCGTCGCGGCCGGCGCGGCGGTGCCGCCGCGCGGCCGGGCCTTGGCGCTCAGGCTGCTCGTGTTCTGGCTAATTGCCGTCACGGCCGGGCGGCTGACGGCCTACGACGCGCTCGTCGAGCGCCAGAGCGCGGTGGCCGTGCTCATCGCATTCGTCGCCCTCGTGGTGATCGTGCGCTACGTCGCCCCTCGTCTGTTCGGGTGGGAGAGCGAGGCGGGCGCGGCAACCGCGTCGATGCGGGATTTGCCATCGAGACGGGCGGCGCGATAGCGGCATGATCTCGCCGGCGCGTCGGGCCAGCGTCGCGCTGCCCGGGCGCCAGCCCCGACGAGCCTCGGCGGCTCGGGTTTCGGGCTCGGCGCTCGAGGCTCAGCGCACGGCGAGGCGACAGGCTGCAGGGAGGGTCCGCATGGAAGCGTTCCTGAAGTACTGGCTGCGGTGGCCGTCGGTGGAGCATCTGTTTCAGCACAACGCCTGGGCGTGGCCGTTGTGCGAGACGATGCACTTCGTCGGCATCATCCTGCTCGTGGGCATCGTCGGCATGTTCGACCTGCGCCTGCTCGGGTTCGCCAGGGCGATTCCGCTCGCGCCGCTGCGGCGGCTCCTCCCCTGGGGCGTGCTCGGCTTCGCCCTGGCGGCGATCACGGGCCTGCTCTTCGTCACGGGCATCTACGCCAACGTCGAGATTCCGCCGTACACCGTGGCGATGAACGACGGCTTTCTGCAGCTGAAGCTGCTCTTCATGGCGCTGGCGGGCCTCAACCTGCTGGCCTTCTACGCGACGGGGGCGGCCCGTGACGTCGAGCATCTCGGAGCGGGCGAGGACGCGCCACCGAAAGCGAAGCTCAACGCCGGCCTCTCGCTGGTCTTCTGGCTGCTCGTCGTCTACTTCGGCCGCCTGATCCCGTGGGGTTCGTTCGCGCCGCCGTCTGCCCTCAGATAGCTTGCGGGGAACGGCCATGCTGGACCGACAGAAGGTGGAAGTGATTCTCACGCGGCGGTTTCGCGACGCGCCGCTCGGCGACATCGCGGCCGCGGTGAATGCGATCATGGCGCTCGACGCGCTGAGCGGGCGGGGCCAGGACTCGGCCGGTGCGGACCAGGAGGCGCTCGGTCCGCGCCGGCCGGCCACGGACCCGCGGAACGCGACGGCGACGGCACGCCAATCCCGCGAGGGCGTCCCTGGCTCGAGGAGGCCGTCGACATCCTCCTGAGCGCACGCGCGCGGTTCTTCCCGGGCACCCGGACCGGGGTGACCGCCGGCACGAGCTCGGCCGGGAGGAAGTCCGCCGCGCCGTCGATCGATTGGACGAGCGGATGGTGAAGCTCGATGCCGGCGCGGCGCCGCTGCACCAGCGAATCAACCTGCCGCTCGTCGCTGTCGATCTCGACCGACTGGCGCAGTGGGCACGTCTCCTGCGCGACTCCATCGTCCAGAGCTGCTTCGTCGGGGGACGAATCTGCCACACCGCGGAGGGGGGACGTCGACGACTGGATTCGGCGCGTGGCGTCGATCGGCGCCTGGATTGCGGAAGGTCGAGCGGGCGACGCTGGAACGAATTGCGGCACGGCTGCGCGAGGAGACCGGCATCGAGGCCTGCGTCTACCAGAACCAGGAGGAGGGTGTCCCATGGGCGCGCCGTCTGTCGATCGATCGGCCGGTGGGGGAACCGACTTCCCTTCCAGCCAAAAGCACCAACCGCAGGCTTGTCGCTGGAGCGACCTGACGCTCTGCTCGACGTTTCCGGCGTGGCTGTCTGCGTGGGACTCGCCGTGGACCTGCCGGCATCCCGCCCATCCAGGCCCGCTCCAGACGCGCGACACCTGCTGCAGCTGTCCCGACTGGACGCCGCGATGATCGGGCAGTCGCACCGTACCGCCGCCGCGGCGCCGAGAGGGGCGGCCGCTGTGATCGCCGCCCTGCTGGCGATCGGCGTCCTGTCGGGCGCTCCGAGGCCGATCCTGGCCGCGTGGTCGAGCGCCGCCTCGTCCGGGCACGCGGCGGATTCGGTGAATGGCAAACGCACGTACGCAGCCAAGTGCGTCGGGTGCCATGGTGAGACCGGCAGAGGCGACGGCAGCCGCGCAGGCATGCTGCTCAAGAAGCCCGCGGACTACACCGACAAGAGGGTAATGTCGAAGTGGACCGACGAGGATCTGAAGCGAGCGGTCAGGGAGGGGAAAGCGCCGATGCCGGCGTTCGGCAGCGTCCTGACCGAGCAGCAGATCGCCGACGTGATTGCCTACATCCGGACCTTCAGCCGTTAACCGCCGCCACCGTGCCGCGGGGCCCGCGCACGGCGCTGGCGGCGCGCGCCCGGCGGTCGACTCACTGGCGCCGCGGCTGCGTATGCGGGTACGGGTTTCTCCTGCAGGCGCCGGACCCGAGCGTCGGTGCGTGGTCACCGCCGCCGTGGCGATCGCGGTCTTCCAGGCTCTCGCCCGCCGAGTGTCTCGTCCGGCCCTGTCGAGACATCCAGCCGATCAGCGGCCGATGGGGGACGGCACCGCATGCTGCCGCAGGACGAGGATGGTGAGGTCGTCCTTCTGCGGCTCCCCCTGCATGAAGGCCTGGATCGTCTGCAGCAGCTGGTCCACGAACGCTGGAGGTGACACGGATCGATGGGACCGCGCAAAGGCCGCGATCCGTTCGTCCCCGAATTCTGCTCCGCTCGGGTCCACCGCGTCGGGAACCCCGTCGCTGAAGAGGACCAGGAGGTCATCCGACTCGAGCCGGATGACGCCCTGCTCGAACGCGGCCGGGGCGAAAGCCCCGAGGATGACGCCGCCCGTGACGAGCCGCTCGGTTCGATGCGCCCCGACGAGGAAGGGCGGATTGTGGCCGGCGTTGCAGTAGACGAGACAGCCGTCCGGCAACAGCTGGCCGTAGAAGGCGGTGGCAAAGCGCGACGGGAGGCCTCGCCGCAGCAGCGCCGCGTTGGCCAGCCTCATCGTCTCCGCGGGGCTTTGCCCGGAATAAGAGTGCGCGGCGAGGATGCCTTGAAGCTGCGCCGCCAGCAGGGCGGCTGGCGGCCCTTTTCCGGCGGCGTCCCCGAGCACGAAGCCGAAGGCGCCGTGCGGCAGATCGAAGTAGTCGATGAAGTCCCCCCCGATGGCGCGGCACGGCAGCGACGCGGCGGCGACGTCGAAGGTCTCGCTGCATCGGCGGAGCTCCGGAAGCAACGCCCGCTGGATGTCCGCCGCCACCCGGACCTCGTGCTCCAGCTCCGCCCGCTCGAGGATTTCTCGATACAGCCGCACGCTTTCCATCGCCGGCCCGAGCTCCCCGGCCAGCTGCAGCAAGAACCCGCTGAAGTCGTACACGCGCCGCTCGTGGACGATGAGGCCGTCCTTGAGCCTGAACAGGAAGACAACGCCGACGCGGTACGGGCGGCCTGTCGGCGGCAAGCCGGCGAAGCCGCCGGTGTCGGTGCCGGACGACACGCCCGTCTGAACGACGCGATCCCCCACGATCAGCAGCTCATCGGGCTCGACCCTGAGGTCCGGGATGGCGGCAAACAACAGCCGCGTGGCCCGGACCATCGCCTCGCGGCCCTGCAGCGTCCCCGCCATCGGACTCTCCACCACACAGTCCGAGGTGTAGTGCGAGGCGATGGCGTCGATATCGTGGCTGTTGTACGCGCGGACGTGCGCGGCGAAGAACGCCTCTATCTCTTCTCGAGTCATCGGTTCCTGCGCGTCACGGGGAGGCCGCCATCCGGCCGGCGGGCCGCATTCGGGCTCCGCCGAGAGCCCGGCAGCCGACTCAGGCATGAGGGGGCAGGGCATGTTTCGTGCCGCGGCACGCTGACTCATAGCATATCGGCGCCCGCTGCGAAGCCTGTAAACTCACGTGAGGACGTCGCCTCTCACGGGTCGAAGGCTGAGGCTGTTGGAGGATGCGCGCGATGGCCACGCAGAGCCTCGAAAACGCCCAAGAGACCGGGGGCTGGTTCGTCGTGCAGCATGTGCCGTACGAGGGGCCGGGACTGATCGCGCGCACGGCGCGCGCCCGCGGTCTCCGGCTGCACGTCGTGCGCCGGGATCGCGGCGACGATCTGCCGGACCCCGAGACCGTGGCCGGGCTGATCGTGATGGGCGGTCCCATGAGCGTGTACGACCACACTTCCTTCCCGGGCGTTGACGCCGAGCGCCGCCTCGTGGAGCAGGTCGTCGCGCGCGGCGCGTCGGTCCTTGGGGTCTGTCTCGGCGCGCAGATTCTCGCCGCGGCGCTGGGCTCGAAGGTGTATGCAGGCGGCCGGCCGGAAATCGGCTTCGGGTCGGTTCGTCTGACGGACGCCGCGCGAGAGGACCGGCTCTTTGCCGGCCTGGGCGATGAGATCCCCGTCTTTCATTGGCACGGCGACACGTTCGATCGCCCGGCAGGCACTGCGCATCTCGCGGCCAGCGCCGTCTACCCGAACCAGGCGTTTCGCGCCGGATCACACGCCTACGCCGTGCAATTCCACCTGGAGCTGGATCGGGCGCTCGCCGACCAGTGGCGCCCGCACCTGCCGGCCGGCATCGACATCGACGAGCGGCAGCGCGCCGCCGTCGAGCGCGTCGGCCGCGTGGTCCTGGAACGGTTCTTCGAGACGACCGCCTGAGGCCGGTTCGGCCGGAGCCCCGCGCCCGATTCCGCGGCCGACCGCCGCCGCTCACGAGAGCGGCGCGGAGGACGCCGCCAGGTGATCCGCGCGAGCGCCGTCGATGTCGCGCCCAGAGGCGCCCTCGAGCGCCTTTCCGAGACCGCAGCGCTCGATGCGGTCGCCGAGCGTCGAGCGCTTGATGCCGAGCAGCTCCGCGGCGCGCGACTTGTTCCCGCCGCTCACGCGCAACGCCCACGCGATGAGACCCGCCTCGACCTCGCGCAGGCGCTCGTCGAGCGAGATCGGCGCGGGCTCGGCCGGCGCCGCCAGGACCGGCCGCACCGCTTCAGGCGCCGGACGCGGGGACGCCGGTACGGCGGGCGGCGCCCCCGCCCGGAACAGGATGCTGGCCGACATGCACCCGACGCGAATCGTCCCGCACGTGCAGGTCTGCGCGATGCGCTCGCAGGCGTTCTCCAGCTCGCGCACGTTGCCGGGCCAGTTGTAGCGCACGAACGCCTCCTTCACGGCCTCGGAAATCGGCGGGACCTCCTTGTTGCGGCGGTGGAAGTAGCGCCCGAGAAAGTGCTGCATCAGCACCGGAATGTCCTCCCGCCGCTCGCGGAGTGGCGGCAGGACGATGGACAGCACATTCAGGCGGTAGAAGAGATCCTCACGGAACTTGCCCTCCTCGACGAGCCGCCGCAGATCCCGCTTCGTCCCGGCGATGACGCGCACGTTGACCGGCACCGCGCGCGTGCCGCCGAGGCGTTCGATGGTGCGGTTCTGGAGGACTCTGAGCAGCTTCACCTGCATCGAGAGCGGAACATCGTCGATGTCGTCGAGGAAGATCGTGCCGCCCTCGGCGAGCTCGAAGCGGCCCGGGCGGTCCTTGATCGCGCCGGTGAACGCGCCGCGCTCGTGGCCGAAGAGCTCGGATTCGATCAGCGTCTCGGAGAACAGGGCACAGCTGACGGCCACGAACGGCCGCTGGCGCCGGCCGCTCTGCTGATGGATGAAGGTGGCCGTGACTTCCTTCCCGGTCCCGCTCTCGCCCGTGATGAGCACGGTGCTGTCGCTGGTGGCAATTACCCGGAGGAACTCGAAGACCGCCTGCATGCGCGCGCTGCGGCCGACGACCAGCGCGTCCGGTCCAGAGGGTGCGGACGTCATGTCGGCCTCAGGTCACGAGCAGCAGCGTCTCGAATTCCGGAATCTCGTCCCGGAGCGCCGCCTCGACGCCGAGATGCAGCGTCATGTGGGCGCTCGGGCACGCTGCGCAGAACCCGGTCAGCCTGACGGTCGCCGACTGGCCATCAACGGCCACGAGCTCGATATCGCCCCCATCGGCCTGGAGGAACGGCCGCACCCGGTCCAGCACGGCCAGCACCTGCTCGCGGGACACCATCGGGCCTCCCTTCCGGACTCTCCGGCATGCAGCACCTGCGCGCATTCTGGCACCCCCTCCTCGAGCGGGCATATGACAGGCGTCATATCGACACCCCGCGCGCGGCGGCGGGGTGGGCTTCGCGTCCTCGCCGCGTATGACCGTTGTCATAGGGCGCCGACGACGAGTCGGTCATGCTGCTGGATGCAGATGAGCAAGACCCGGCACCGGTACGGCGCCGGCTGTCTGGAAGCCCTGGGCCGGCGAGGCTTCGGGTCGCCGCAGCGATTCCGAGCGGACCGCGTCGTCCGAAGGCCGGTACGCCTGCTGGGTCACGCCGCGCTGGCCGCCGCGATCGGCGCGAGTGGAGCCGCGCCCCTCGCGCAGGAGGCGGCTCCCCGGACGATCCCGGAGATGTGGACGGCGTGGTGCGCCCGCTGCCACGGCGCGGACGGACGGGGACGTGTCGCCGAGCCGACGCTTACGGTGCAGCCGCGCGACTTCACCGACTGCCGGCGGGCCACGACCGAGCCCGACGCCGACTGGGCGCTGGCAACGGCGAAAGGCGGGCCGGCCGTGGGCCTGTCCGCCCAGATGCCGGCCTTTGGCGCAGCGCTCACTGCCGCGCAAATCGACGGCTTCGTCGCCCATATGCGGCGATTCTGCACAGAGCCGGACTGGCCCGACGGCAACTTGAACCTGCCGCGGCCCATCTTCACGGAGAAGGCGTTTCCCGAGGACGAGCTCGTCGTCACGCCAATGACGACGCATGGCGGGGGCGAACGCCACTGGACGGGCGTGTTGACCCTCGAGAAGCGAATTGGGAAACGGGCGCAGCTCGAGGTCACGCAGCCGCTCGAGTCGGTCGTCGTCGACGGGCGGCGGTCCCGCGGCTTCGGCGATCTGGAGCTCGGCTTCAAGTACGTGCTCAACCCGCGGCGGCACAACCATCTCGCCGCTGCTGGCATCGACGTGAGGACGCCGACCGGCAGCTCGAGCGAGGGTCTCGGCGCCGGCGAGGCGCGCGTCGAGCCGTATCTGGCGACGGCGAGTGCATTCGGCCTCACCTACGTTCAGTCACAAGTCAAACTGGAGTTGCCCAGAAACCGCCCGTGGGCGGACAGGGTGGCGGTGTACCGCGTCTCGCTCGGTCGCGACCTGAGCCTCACTCCCCGGGCCTGGACCGTCGGCCTCGAGCTCACCGGGGAGAACGACGCGCTGGCGCTCGTGCCGCAAGTCCGCAAGGGTATCTCGCCCAGCGGGGCACTGGCGGGGGCCTTCGGCGTCAGCCTGCCCGTGAACCACAGCGACGAGCAGGGCCGGACGTGGGTGGCGTACGTCTTATGGGAGTATCTCGAGCCGGTCTTCTGGCGGCGGCGCTAGGTCCTGGGCTCGGCCTGCTCGGGCCGATGGTCCTCGGGTCGGACGCCCCTTCGAGCGGCGGGACGATCATCGGCTTCGTCAGCACGGCGGAGCGCGCCAGGCCGCCGGTCCGGGTGACCACCGACCGCGCCGTCTGCGGCGCAACGGTTCCCGACGAGGGACTCATCGTCGACTCGAACGGGCGCGTCGCCAACGCGGTCGTGACGGTCGTCGGCGTGCAGGCGCGCGCCCCCGCGGAGGTGCTGGTGAGCAACGAGAGATGCCGCTTCGTGCCTCACGTGGCGTGGATCCGGCCCGGCGGTGTCGTCAAGGTCACGAACAAGGATCCGGGAACGGTGCTCCACACGACGCACGCGGTCACGCTGGACGGCAAGGACCTCTTCAACGTCGCCCTCCCGATCCAGAACATGGTCCTCACGCAGTCGAGCGGCACTCGGAGCGGGCCGTTGAAGCTCACCTGTGAAACGCACACCTGGATGCGCGGGTGGCTCTTCGTGTCGAACGAGCTCTCGGCCGTCACCGGCGCCGACGGCACCTTCAGGCTCGAGCACGTTCCAGCCGGCGCGCGCGAGGTGCGGGTCTGGCACGAGGAATTGCGGAGTCCGACTCAGAAGGTGGTCGTCGAGGAAGGCGGAACGGTTTCCGTCACGTTCACGCTGAGGCGCTGACGCGCTCCAGCGGCGACACATCCCGCCTCCCGGGGGCCTGGCGCCGGACTCGGCGCGCGCAAACGGAGAATCCGCCACGCCGACGACTCTGGGCTTGCCGCGCGGCTATGGGTCGCGCGAGGCCGGCGCTCACGCCAACGCCACATGGTGGAGGGTCGCGCAAGCCGCTTCCTGCGGCCGTCAGACGCCGTGGCCGTAGCCGGGTTCTTCGAGCGAGCCCTCATCGTGCGGGCTCGGCAGGGCCTCCAGCTCCGGGTGCTCGGGATCGTACGGCCACGGCCGCGCCGGGACCGGCTCCTCCTGCGGGCTGCTCGTGTCGTGCGATGGGCCGTCCATGGACCAGGTGCTCCTTTCGAAAAACAAAAGGGCCATCACCCTCGCCGGGTGATGGCCCTTCGCACTGCGTTCGATTGGCTCTGGCTGGCTACATCACCCGGCGGCGGTCGGCAAACGCAGGCCGACGCTGCTAAGGACGAGGGCAAGGAGCAGCGAGAGCGACACCACGACCGCGGGCACCGAGAGACGCCGGGTTCCCACGGCCGGGCTCATGCCACGTAGTGTAGCACGGTTTGTCCGGGGAGGCGAAGAAAATGCGGGCGCCGCCCCGCCCGCACAAAGCACGACAGTATAGTATTCGGTCGATA
>Ga0070741_10009848_pt1 | contig 18318 bp, 21 predicted proteins | sample Coa_R1_4_FD_66440 | JGI IMG/M metagenome (GOLD analysis project Ga0070741, IMG submission 66440) | Surface soil microbial communities from Centralia Pennsylvania, which are recovering from an underground coalmine fire - Coalmine... | ecosystem: Environmental > Terrestrial > Soil > Unclassified ...
TGGATCTTCTCCAGCTTGCAGACCAGCCTCGGGTTCGCGATGGTGGGCGCGGTTGTGGGAGAGTATCTGGGCGCGACACGCGGTCTGGGGTATGTCATCTCACAGGCCGAAGGCACGTTCGACACGACCGGCGTGTTTGCCGGCATGACAATTCTCGGCATCGTGGTGGTCGTCGTCAGCACGGCGGTGTCGCGACTGGAGCGATGGTTGTTGCGATGGAAAGGCTAAAGCTCGCGCTGCTGGCGGCGCTCCTCACCGCCGCCTGCGTCAAGCCGCAGCAGACCGGAACACATGTGCGTCTCGCCGTCGGCGGCGCGAATCAGATGGTCTATCTGCCGACGATGCTCGCGCAGCAACTGGGCTTCTACAAAGAAGAGGGGCTCGACGTCGAGTTGCAGGATCACCAGGGCGGTTCGAAAGCGCTGCAGGCGCTCGTTGGCGGCAGCGCGGATGTGGTCTCTGGCTTCTACGATCACACGATTCAAATGGCGGCCGACGGCCGTCAGTTCGTGGCGTTCGTCAACATCCTGCGATTTCCGGGGCTCGTGCTCGTGACCTCGCCGCAGAGCGCCGCCGCCCTGACGAAGATCGAAGACTTGAAAGGACGGATCGCCGGCGTCACGACGGCCGGGTCGTCGTCGCAGATGCTGCTGACGTACTTGCTACAGCGTCACGGCGTTACTGCTGATTCGGTCAGCATCACGGCAATCGGATCGGCGGCAACGGCGATTGCGGCGGTCGAACACGGCAAGGTCGACGCGGGCATGATGGCGGATCCCGCGTTCACGATGCTGACTCGACGCAGTGCGCACGCTCGCGTGCTCGCCGACCTGCGCACGGAAGCCGGCGTGAAAGACGCGTTTGGCGTTTCCACCTACCCGGCGTCGGTGTTGTACGCGAAGGCGGACTGGATCGCCGCGAATCGTGAGACGACGATGCATCTGGCGCGCGCGATGGTGAAGACCTTGGCGTGGATGCACGCGCACACGCCGCAGGAGATCACGGCGAACACCCCGAAAGAGTTCCGCGGCGAGGACGACACGCTGTATGCCGAAGCGGTCAAGAATTCGATGCCGATGTTTTCCCCCGATGGCGTGATGGACGCCTCGGGCGCTGCAGCGGTCCACACACTGCTTGCCGGGTCGATGGACAAAGTCCGCGGTGCGCAGATCGACCTCTCGAAAACCTACACGAACGAATTCGTCCATGGACGCTAAGAGCTTCCTCTTTCTCGGCCTCGGCATCTTTCTCGTCGTGTACGCTGTCGCGTTGATCAACGGCGGCTTCGAGTTGCCGTCGTTTCTGCAGAGCGCCATTGGATTCGTGACGGCGTTTTTCGACACGCTCGGCATCGGATCGTTCGCCACGACGACATCGGTCTTCAAGCTGCGCAACATGGTTCCCGTCAAACTGATCCCGGGCACACTGAACGTGGGCCACACGTTGCCCACGATCGCGCAGGCGTTTATCTACACGCGCATCGTGCCGGTCGAATCGACGACCTTGATCTCGATGATTGCGGCTGCCTGTCTGGGCGCGTGGCTCGGCGTCGGCGTCATCGTGCGCTGGCCGAAACGCAAGATTCAGATCGGGATGGGTGTCGCGCTCTTGATTGCGGCGGTCGTGTTCGTGTCGCAAGCCTTCCAGTTGCTGCCGCCCGGCGGCACGACGCTCGGATTGCGCGGCACGCGGCTCGCCATCGGGCTTGCCGGGAATTTCGTGCTGGGCGTCCTGATGATGCTGGGCATCGGGCTCTATGCGCCGTGCATGATTCGTCAGCCTGCTCGGCATGAATCCGGCGGCGGCGTTCCCGATCATGATGGGGTCGTGCGCATTCTTGATGCCGGTGAGCAGCGTTCGCTTCGTCCGCACGAAGACGTACCACCGTCAGGCGACGTGGGGGCTCGCGCTCGGCGCCGTTCCCGGCGTCCTGCTCGCCGCGTACGTGTTCGGCTCGTTGTCGATGACCGCCGTTCGCTGGCTCGTCATCGTCGTCGTCAGTTACACGTCGATCAATATGTTGATGACCGCTCGCGATGCGTAAACCTGTCGTTCTGATTACCGGCGCCGGCGGCGAAATCGGTCACGGCCTCGTCACCCGGCTCTCCGAAAGTGGATCACCGATCATCACGCTCGACGTCAACCCGCTCGATGCGTCGCTTGCGCCAAAGGTCACGCGCGAGTTCCACGGCTCGATTACGGACACCGCTGTGCTCGATCGCATCCTCGCCGAGTTCGAAGTCGATCGCGTGTTCCATCTGGCCGCGCTGTTGTCGACACGGTCGGAGTTCACACCGGTCACGGCACACCACGTCAACGTCGAAGGCACGCTGAACCTGCTCGAGTTCGCGCAGCGGCAAGGCGAGTCTCACGGACGCCCGGTGACGTTTATCTATCCCTCGTCGATCGCCGCGTTCGGTCTGCCGAATCTCGAGACCAAAACGCGCGCCGGACGTGTCCGCGAAGACGAGTACACCCATCCGACGACGATGTACGGATGCAACAAACTGTACTGCGAGCAGCTTGGCGGCTATTACGCGAGGCACTACAAGCAGTTGTCGGCGGACGCGATTGGCCGGGTCGATTTCCGGGCCGTCCGCTTTCCCGGATTGATCTCGGCGGTCACGGTGCCCTCCGGCGGCACGTCCGATTACGCGCCAGAGATGATCCATGCCGCGGCGAAAGGAGAGCCGTACGCCTGTTTCGTGCGTCCCGACACGACGATTCCATTCATGGCGATGCCCGACGGTGTCGACGCGCTGCTGGCGTTGTGTGCCGCGAATCGCGCGCGACTGACGCGCACGACCTATAACCTGACCGCATTCAGCAAGTCGGCCGCCGACATGCGCGACGCGGTGACGCACGCGTTTCCGGCCGCCCAGATCGACTACGTCGTCGACGCGAAGCGGCAGGGCATCGTGGATTCGTGGCCGGCCGACGTCGACGACTCGGCCGCGCGCGGCGATTGGGGCTTCAGTCCGCAGTTCGACTTCGAGCGCGCGTTCCACGAATACCTGATCCCGACGATCCGCCGGCGCTACGCCAAGTAAGATATCTGCCGCATGGCAGCGGTTACCGCATTTGCGCCGGCCACCGTGTCGAACGTCGCGTGCGGCTTCGACGTGCTCGGCTTTCCGCTCGACGAGCCGGGAGATGAAGTCTCCGCGCGCGTGACGCCGCGCGGCGTCACGATCGACGACATCCTCAACGACGGCGGCCGCCTCCCGCGCGAGGCGGCGCGAAACACGGCGAGCATTGCGGTCCAGTCGCTGCTGACGCGCATCGGCGAGACCCGAGGGGTCGCATTGACGATCCGAAAAGGGCTGCCGCTTTCGAGCGGACTGGGTGGAAGCGCGGCGAGCGCTGTCGCCGCGGTCGTCGCCGTCGACGCGCTGTTCGATGCGAAGCTCTCGCGCGAGTTGCTGCTCGAATGCGCGTTCGAAGGCGAGCGGTTCGGTGCGGGATCGGCGCACGCCGACAACATCGCGCCGTGTTTGTACGGCGGATTCGTGCTCGTCCGTCGCGCCATGCCGCCTGACATCGTCCAGCTCCCGGTGCCATCGGGGCTCTCGGCGGTCGTCGTGCATCCCGAGTTGGAGATCGAGACCGCGCGCGCGCGCGCGATCCTCGGCGACACCGTGTCGCTCGCCGATGCGACGCGCCAGTGGGCGAACCTCGGCGCGCTCGTCGACGCGCTCCACCGCAGCGATTTCGATCTGCTTTCACGATCGTTGGAGGACGTGATCGCGGAACCGCGGCGCGCCTCGCTCGTGCCGGGCCTTGCTGACATCAAGCGTGCGGCGGCTGATGCGGGCGCGCTGGGGTGCAGCCTGTCGGGATCGGGGCCGTCGCTGTTCGCGCTGTGCCGCGATCTCGGTGTCGCCACGCGGGTCGCCGATGCGATGACCGCCGCGGTCGTTCGGCACATCGGCGGGAAACCGCAGACGTACGTGTCGCTGATTTCGATGCGCGGCGCGCGGATCGTGTCGGCGGATCCGAAAGGACCCGCCCTACAGGTGTAGAGCGGGAGTTGTAGGCTGGGTCCCGGCGTTTGGCGGGGCCGGTTGTAGGCCGGGTCCTTTTTGGATCCGGCACGAGGGCATGCGTTTTCTCAGCACACGCGGCGGTTCGCCAGTCACCTTCAAGACGGCGCTCTTCGACGGTCTCGCGCCGGACGGCGGCTTGTACGTGCCCGAAACGATCGAGCGGTGGTCCGACGCCGAGATCGATCGGCTGCCGCGGCGCACGCTGACCGAGATCGCGCTGCGCGTGCTTCGACCATTCACGCGCGGTGAAATCGATGCCGCCGTGCTCGAAGCGGTCGTCGTCGAGGCGCTCGACTTCGACGTTCCTCTCGTCGAAGTCGAACCGGACGTCTACGCGCTGGAGTTGTTCCACGGTCCGACGCTTGCGTTCAAGGACGTCGGCGCGCGCGTGATGGCTCGCCTGATGGCGGCGCTCCACGATGCCGAGGAACCGTTGACGGTGCTGGCCGCGACATCGGGCGACACGGGCAGCGCGGTCGCGCACGCGTTCTACCGGGTGCCCGGTACCCGCGTCGTGATCTTGTATCCGGACGGCCGCGTCAGCCCGACGCAGGAAGCGCAGTTGACGATGTTCAACGGCGAACGCGCCAACGTGCGGGCGTACGCGGTCGCCGGCAGTTTCGACGACTGTCATCGCCTGACGCGCGAAGCGTTCGGTGACGCCGATCTGCGGCGGCACATGCGCGTGACGTCCGCGAATTCCGTCAATATCGGACGCCTCCTGCCGCAGATGGTGTACTACTTCCACGCGCTCGGCGAGCGTGCGAACGGATCGGCGGCCGTCAGGTCGACACTCGTCTGCACGCCGAGCGGCAACTTTGGCAATTTGACCGCGGGCCTCTTCGCGAAGCGATCCGGGCTGCCCATCGAGCAGTTCGTCGCCGCGACCAACATCAACGACGTCGTGCCGACGTACTTGACGACGGGCCGCTTCACTCCGCGGCCGTCCGTGCACACGTTGGCGAACGCGATGGACGTCGGCCATCCGAGCAATTTCGAGCGCATGTTGTGGCTGTATCGCGACGCGGTCGACGCGATGCGGCGCGACGTCAGCGGCTGCGCCTTCACGGATGAGGATGTGCGCCTCACCATTCGGGACGTCTTCGAACGGCGTGGATACCTGCTCGATCCGCACAGTGCCATCGCCTACCGCGGGCTCAACGGCCGCCCGGGAATATTTCTCGCAACGGCGCATCCCGCGAAGTTTGCCGAAGTTGTCGAACCGATCATCGGCCGGCCGGTGGAGAAGCCCGCGGCGCTGGCGCACGCGCTCGCGAAACCGCGGCACGTGATCCGAATCACTGCGAGCTACGACGCTGTGCGTGCGACGGTGACAGGGTGACGTTCACGTATCGTCAGGACATCCTCGATGCGCTCTGGCGGCACGGCGTCCAGCCCAAGGCGACGACGGATCCCGAACTCGTGCGCGGGTATGTTCGCGATCTCTACAAGTACGAAATTCGCGCGTTGCGCGAGCGGTACATGCGGCACGAGTTTCCGAAACCGGAATATTCGGACCGTGTCGATGCCTTGCGCCGGTCGTATCCGGTGCTCGCGCTGCCGGCACGCTTGTGGGTAATCTAACGCGCGATGGCTGACCGCGAGTCGTTGGCGGTGTCCGCAATTGCGCCGGAGGTCTACAACGAGCTGCGCCGCGTCGCAGCGGCGTACATGCGCCGCGAGCGTCCCGGTCAGACGCTGCAGGCGACGGCGCTCGTCCACGAAGCCTACCTGCGCCTCGCCGACGCCGGGACGCCGTGGCACGACAAGCGCCATTTCGTCGGTATTGCCGCGCGATCGATGCGGCAGATCCTCGTCGAGCGCGCCCGCGCGCGCGGGGCGCACAAACGCTGGGCCGCCCTCGATCGCGTGACGTTGTCGGATACGCTCGCGGTCGCGGCGCACGAAGACGCGATGCTGCCGGCGCTCGACGACGCCATCTCGCGGCTCGAGCAGGCCGACGCCGAGCTCGCGCGCATCGTCGAACTGCGATTCTTTGCGGGCCTCAGCATCGAAGAAACCGCCGATGCCCTCGGATCGTCGCCCGCAACGATCAAACGGCGCTGGGCGTTGGCTCGCGCCTGGCTGCATCGCGACCTTTCAGGCGAATGACATCCGAGCAGCAGCGACGCGTCCGCGATCTGTTCGAAGCGGCGCTGGATCGCGATCCGGCGTCGGCTGCGTCGTGGGTCAGAGCCGCCGCGGTGGACGATGCGGCGGTGGCCGAGGACGTGGTGTCGCTGCTCGCGCACCACGCGCGCGCTGGGGCATTCCTGTCGAACCCGATCGTCGAGCGCGCGCCGGACCTGCTCGTCGACGACCCGCCGTTGAGAGACGGCACGGTCGTGGGGTCGTACACGATCGTGCGCGAACTCGGGCGTGGCGGCATGGGACGTGTCTATCTCGCGAAGGACGATCGCCTCGGACGCACCGTTGCGCTCAAGGCGCTGGCTCCTGATGCGATCGACGATGCGAGCCAGCGCGAGCGGCTGCGCCGCGAAGCCCGCGCCGCCGCCGTCCTGACGCATCCGGGGATCTGCACCGTCTACGCACTCGAAGAAATCGACGGCGAACTGTTCATGGCGACGGAGTTCGTGGACGGGCACACCCTGCGCGACGAAATCGATCGTGGTCCGGCGACGGCGGATCAGGTGCGGCGCACGGCCGAGGATCTCGCCGCCGCGTTGGCGAGCGCCCACGCCCACGGCATCGTCCATCGTGACCTCAAGCCCGAGAACATCATGCGCTCGCGTGAAGGACGGCTGAAGATTCTCGATTTCGGCCTGGCGCGGCTCGTCGAGCCGTCCGACGCTGCGGCTGGCCCGCTCCGCGTCACGCACACCGGTGTCATCGTCGGCACGCCGGCCTACATGGCACCGGAGCAGTTGCGGCGCGAGACCGTCGATGCGCGCGCGGATGTGTTCGCGTTCGGCGTCGTGATGTACGAGTACGCGTGCGGCGTTCATCCGTTGCGAGCGCGCGAGGCGACGGCCATTCCGGGCGCGATCGGTCACGTGATCGGCCGCTGCATGCGCGAAGTGCCGGCGGATCGGTTTGCGTCGGCGGCAGAGGTGCTCGTCGCGCTGCGCGCCTCGGATGCGACCCACTCCGCGCGGTGGTGGCGCATGCATCAACTTGTCGTCAGCGTCTTGTACCTGGCCGGCGCGGTGCTGGCGTGGCAGTTGAAAGAGTGGCGCGAGACGCCGATCTCTGTCGCGTTGTTTCTCGGTCTTAGCGCGGCGGCGACAATTGGGGCCGTGCTGCGCGGTCACCTGATTTTTACCGAGCGCATGAACCGCGCGCGACTGGATCATGAGCGGCGGCGAATGACACGCGCGATGCGATTCGTCGATGTCGCCGTGACGACGATGTTGGCCGCCGACGGCGTGCTGATCGCCGGCGTTCGCGCGCTTGGCGCCGTCGGGGCATTCAGTCTGGCTGTGGGCGTGCTGCTCGCGGCGGTGGTGCTCGAGCCGGCCACGACCGCCGCGGTGTTTGGGGACGAACGATGATTGCGATCGAGATTCGAGAACCGGGCGAGCCGGATGTGTTGACGGCCGTCGAGCGGCCGATGCCGACGCTTGCGGGCGGCGATGTGCTGATCAAGGTTGCGGCCGCCGGCGTGAATCGGCCTGACGTGTTCCAGCGGCGCGGACGGTATCCGCCGCCTCCGGGTGCGTCGGATATTCCCGGACTCGAAGTTGCCGGGACGATTGCATCGGTCGCGTCCGACGTCACGGCGTTTCGACCGGGCGACCGCGTCTGCGCGCTGGTCGCGGGGGGCGGATACGCGGAGTACTGCGCGGCGCCGGCGGTGCAGTGCCTGCCGGTGCCGCGGGGTCTCGACATGACGGCCGCCGCCGCGATTCCGGAGACGTGTTTCACCGTGTGGACGAACGTCTTCGATCGCGGCCGGTTGCGCGCGGGCGAGTCGGTCCTGATTCACGGCGGCTCGAGCGGGATCGGTACCACCGCGATCCAACTTGCGAGCGCCCAGGGCGCGCGGGTGTTCGCGACGGCGGGCTCGGCGGAGAAATGCGCGGCGTGCGAACGTCTCGGCGCCGAACGCGCGATCAACTACCGCGACGAGGACTTCGCCGTCGTCGTGAAGGCACTGACGCAGAGTCGTGGCGTCGACCTGATTCTCGACATGGTCGGCGGCGACTACTTCGCGCGCAACATCGACGCGCTCGCCGTCGAAGGACGCCTCGTCGAGATCGCGACGCTGCACGGCGTCAAGGTCGAGATGAACATTCAGACGATCATGCAGAAACGGCTGACGGTCACGGGATCAACGCTCCGTGCGCGCCCCGTCGCCGACAAAGGCGCCATTGCCAGCGCTGTCCACGCACACGTCTGGCCGCTCCTCGAGTCGGGTCAGGTGAAGCCGATCATCTTCAAGACGTTTCCGCTGCGACAGGCGGCCGCCGCGCACGCGCTCCTCGAGTCGAGCGCGCATATCGGGAAAATCGTGCTTAGCGTCGGTTAATTGGGTAATTGGGTAATTGGGTAATCGGGTAATCGGGTAATCGGGTGATTGGGCAGCGGGGTGATGGCGATTGCTTGAAGGTTGGCACAGCCGATGCGACGAGCTTCGACATGAGCAAAGAATCCGAAGAACTCAAGGCGCGGACAATGAGGTTCGCACTCGATGTTTGTGCGCTAATTCGTCAGCTGCCCATCGAAGAACCAGGACCCGTGGTGAAACGGCAGTTGACGCGCGCAGCAACTGGCGTTGCGTTTAACTACCGCGCGTCTTGTCGTGCGCGGAGCCACACTGAGTTCACCGCGAAACTCGGGATCGTCAACGAAGAGGCCGACGAGAGCCAGGGATGGTTGGAATTCATTGAGGGTAGCGAATTAATCCGATCCGCGGATATTGCGCCGCTGCTGCGTGAGGCGACAGAACTCTGTGCGATCTTCTCGGCGTCGGTGGGCACGGCGCGGTTCAACGAACGCAAGAAGCGCCGCTGACTTCGACAACAAACGTTGACAGGCACCGTCGATGGTCCAACCCGTTGCTCGATCAGCCAATATCCAATTACCCAATTACCCAATTACCCAATTTCCCAATGTATGATCGCCCGATGGATAACATCACGAGCTTGCAGGTGAGTGACTCCAAGGTTGGCAACGGCGCGACCGCGACGAGCGGCAAGCAGGTCACGGTTCACTACACCGGCTGGCTCTACGATCCGAAAGCGGCCGACAAGCACGGCAAGAAATTCGACAGCTCCAAGGATCACGGCGAGCCGTTCTCGTTCAAGCTCGGCGCCCGGCAGGTGATCAGTGGATGGGACATGGGCGTTGCCGGCATGAAGGTCGGCGGCACGCGCACGCTCGTCATCCCGTCGGACCTGGCGTACGGCTCGCGCGGCGCCGGCGGGGCGATTCCTCCGAACGCCACGCTCGTCTTCGACGTCGAGCTCCTCGACGTTCAGTAACTTGGAGTACGTTCGACTCGGTCACACCGGGCTCAAGGTGTCGCGCCTCTGCCTGGGCGCGATGACGTACGGCACGTCGCAGTGGCGCCCGTGGGTCCTCGACGAGCCCGAGAGCCGTCCGTTCATCCAGCGCGCGCTCGAGCACGGGATCAACTTCTTCGACACCGCCGACATGTACTCTCGCGGCGAGAGCGAACGCGTCCTCGGTCGGGCGTTGAAGGATTTCGCCAGACGCGACGAGATCGTCATTGCCACGAAAGCGTTTTACTCGCTCGGAGCAAACGCCTTTGCCGGCAACCCGAACACGCGCGGCTTGTCACGCAAACATCTGATGCACGCGATAGACGAGTCGCTGCAGCGGCTTGGCACCGACTACGTCGATCTGTACCAGATCCACCGCTTCGACTACACGACGCCGATTGAAGAGACCGTCGAAGCGCTGCACGACATCGTCAAAGCCGGGAAGGCGCGCTATGTGGGCGCGTCGAGCATGTACGCCTGGCAGTTCGCGACGATGCTTCACGTCGCCGACACGAACGGGTGGACGCGATTCGTCGCGATGCAGAATCACTACAACCTCGTCTACCGCGAGGAAGAGCGCGAGATGCTGCCGCTGTGCCGCGCGGACGGCATCGGCGTGATCCCGTGGAGTCCGATGGCGCGGGGATTTCTCGCCGGCAACCGCACGAAGGCAAAGGGCGGCGAGACGCGGCGATCGCAGACCGACGACTTCGCCCACGACATGTATTACGCCGACAGCGATTTCGCGATCGCCGACCGTGCGGCCGAACTCGCGGCGCGGCGCGGCGTCAAGCCGGCGCAGATCGCGCTCGCGTGGCTGCTGGCGAAGCCGGGCGTCACCGCGCCGATCGTCGGCGCGTCGAAGATGTCGCACCTCGACGAAGCCGTTGCCGCGCTGGACATCACGCTGTCGCCGGATGACATGACGTTCCTCGAGGAGTTGTACCAACCGCACCGGATCCTCGGTCATTCCTAGACGTGATCTCACGCGAATCGTTCGTCGCGCTGCAGCACAGGAACTTCAGGCTGATCTGGATCGGGCTCCTGGTGTCGTTCACCGGGTCGATGATGCAGAACGCCGCGCTGCTCTGGCACGTATCGCTGCTCGTCCCGCCGGACAAGAAAGGGCTCGCGCTCGGTTTCGTCGGGCTCGTGCGCGTCGTGCCGGTCGTCATCTTCTCGATGTTCGCGGGCGTCGTCGCCGACGTGTGGGATCGCCGACGGCTGATGCTGTTCACGCAGACGGCCGCCGCCCTCGTCGCGCTGGCGCTTGCGGCGCTGGCGTTCGCCGACATCCGCAAGGTCTGGATGATCTACATGCTCGCGGCGGTGGGGTCGGCCGTCGGTGCTTTCGATCTGCCGGCGCGCAATGCGCTGGTGCCGACGCTCGTCCCGCGCGAGCATCTTCCGAACGCGATCAGCCTCAACACGATCATGTTCCAGACCGCCTCGGTCGCGGGCCCGTCGCTCGGCGGCATCCTGATCGCGATCACGAACGTCGGGTGGGCGTACGTCGCGAACGCGATCTCGTTCGGCTTCGTGATCATCGCGCTCGTCATGATGCGCAACATCCCCGAGCGGGAGCCGTCGGCGCCGGGCACGCGCGACGATGTGTCGTGGCACGCGGCGCGTGAAGGACTGCGGTTCGTGTTCTCGCAGCCGCTGATCCGATCGACGATGCTGCTCGATTTCTTCGCGACGTTCTTCTCGTCGGCGATGGCGCTGCTGCCGATCTTCGCGCAGGACATCCTGCAAGTCGGTGCGAAGGGTTACGGCTGGCTGTATGCCGCGCCCGCGGTGGGCGCGGTCGTGATGAGCGCGATCATGGTGCCGATGACCGAACGGATTCAGCGGCGCGGCCCCACGCTGTTGTGGGCCGTCGTCGGGTACGGGATCGCCACAGTCGTGTTCGGCATGTCGCGGTCGTTCTGGGTCACGTTCTTCTGCCTGGCGATGACGGGCGCGACCGATACCGTCAGCATGATCATCAGGAACGTGATCCGTCAGCTCGAAACGCCAGACCGGCTGCGGGGGCGTATGACCGGCGTGAACATGGTGTTCTTCATGGGCGGTCCGCAGCTGGGCGAACTCGAAGCGGGCGCCGTGGCCAACTGGTTGGGCGCGCCGTTTTCGGTGATCAGCGGCGGCGTCGGTTGTTTGATCGCGACCGGATGGGTCGCGGCGTCGACGCCGGCGCTGCGCCGTTACCGCAGATGATGCGCATCGGGCTGATCTCGGATACGCACGGCCTCGTGCGGCCCGAGATCGCGGACGTGTTCGGTGAGGTCGATCTGATTCTGCATGGCGGCGACGTCGGCGGAGCCGCGGCTCTGAAGGCGCTGCGAGCGATCGCGCCGACCGACGCGGTGTACGGCAACGTCGACGATCCGCACGATCCCGCGCTCGCCGCGGAACTGACCTTGACCTTCGACGGCGTCACGATCCACGTCAGCCATGGGCACGAACTCGGACGTCCGACGCCGGAACTCGCGCTGGCGCGCTACCGCGGCGACGTCGTGATGTTCGGGCACACGCATCGACCCATCATGATCGCGAACGACGAAGGGCGAATCGCCGTCAACCCCGGCGCCGCCGGTGCGCGACGGTTCGATATTCAACCGAGCGTCGCAGTGCTGACGATCGCGCGCGGGAAGCCGTCGATCGAGTTCGTGTCGCTAGCGGTTCCAGATCCCGACCGCTGAAGTGATCAACCCGTCGGCGCCGAGCACGAACACGTTCGTGCCAGTGGCCTGCGCCTGTCCGTCCGGACCCATACCCGTCGCCGTCCAGTCGGAGAGCACGGTTCCTTGGCAGTGCCGAACGGTACCTGCGCGGTGCAACCGCACGCCGCGCATGAACCGGATCGCGCCGCCGATCTGGGCGTGCAGTTCATCGAGCCCATCGACCGTGCTGTACGGATCGCGGAACGTGACGTTCGCCGCGACAATGTTTCGCAGCATCCGCTTGCGCTCGTCATCGTCTGTGGTTGCCCACGCGGCAAACCACGCGTCGACGAGTTCGGCGGCGTTCGCGTGGAGTTCGTTGACGACGACGTTGCTGAAGAGCGACAGCTGATAGCGCCACCCTTGCACGTGCTGATCGCGCGTTGGCGCATCCGCGAACTGATGCTGCAGCGTGACGAGCGTGCCGTCGCGATGCGGTTCGACCTCGATCGTGACGCGCGATCCACCCGGCGGAATCAGTGTGCCGCTCGCGTAGCCGTACGTGAAGACGATCCGCGACGGCGGTTCGACGTCGACGACTTCGCCGACCGCCTCGGTGCCGTCCGGATAGCGGATCTTCATCGCGCCGCCGCGCCGCGCGTCGATGGACGATCCCTGGCCCCACCAGGCGGCCCATCGCGCGCTGTCGGTGAAGTAGCGGAACACGAGGTCGGGCTTCGCGCGAATGACGATGGTGCGATCGAGCAGTTCGGTGAGCACGGTCATGATCGGTGTCTCCGGTGCGGTCGTGTGGCGTGCCGCCGCGGTCCTCGTCGTGTCTGTTCGAGTTCGGCCGCCAGTTTCAGCTTCCACAGCGCGTCGTCCCACATCTCCTCGAGCAGTTCGCGGACGGGACCGAGCGCGTCGACGTTCGCGCGGTAAAAACGATGTCGATGGTCGGCGCGGATGTGGACGAGTCCGGCGTCGGCGAGCGCGCGCAAGTGCAGCGAGACGGCGCCAAAGGTGACGTCGGGCATCGCCTCGGCGATCGCGCCGGCCGGGAGTTCCCGATGCCAGACGAGTCGAAGGATCTCGCGCCGCCGCGGCGAGGCGATGACGTTCAGCACCCAGTCAATTTAGTTGAAACTAAAATGGCAAGTCAAGCGCAAGATTTTAGTGAGGCGCGAACTCGATGGTGATCTCGGGATCGAGATTGATCTTCAGGCCAGGTGTCGCTTTGACGACGTCCTTCACGTCGTCCACGGATTTGGCGCTCTGCAGCCGCGGCACGAACGTCGCGTCGCCGAGCACGCGATCGACGTCGACTTCGAGCAGCGTCACGCGCGAACCGTCGACGTACGGGCTGCTCGAGCGGACGAAGCGCCCGTTGGGTTCCATCGTGATCAAGAGGTGCGCGCCCGCCAGCATCGCCTTGATGCCTTGCAGCTGCTCGATGACCGCCGGATTGATGCGGCCGTTCGGATCGAAGAGCGCCGGCGGCGGGATGACGATGTGCAGGACGACGTTGCCGTTCGGCTCGTGTGACAGCGACAGCGTGATCGCAGGCGCGTCTGTGCCGATCGCATCGGTTTTGATCGTGATTCCGCCGGGCGGCTGCGGCGTCTCGCTGACGCGCAGCTGCGACACGTCGTTGAACGCATACAGCGAATCACGTCCTTCGCCGTCGTCGTTGTTGATCACCGTGGACGACACGTACGTCACGCCCGGTCCCAGCGTCGTCGCGAGGGCGCGGGCCTGATCTTCGGACAACGGATCGAGCGTCGCGCGCCCGCGGCCGAGCGCCGAAAAGCTGCGCAACTGCGCCAGCGCCGCCTTCTTGACGATCGTGCGCTGTTGCACGGTGCCCGTCCCGTCGGCACCGACACGCAGGACGAGGGTCGATTCGAAGCACGCGCTGCACGAGAGCGCGGTCAGCAGGAGCGCGAGGACGGGCGCCGATCGTTTCAACATCGCTCCAACATTGCCATAGAATCCACCGCATGCTGAAACGATCTCTGGCCGTCATCGCCATCTGGACCGTGGCACTGTCAGCCCAGGCGCCAAAGGGCAAAGACGTCACGGTGCTGGGGTTCAAGCTCCATTACCTCGAAGCCGGCTCAGGCCCGCCGGTCGTGCTGCTGCACGGTCTCGGCGGCGACGGATCGCGGTGGGGACCCAACATCGAACCGCTCGCGAAAGACTTCCACGTCTACGCGCTCGATCAGATTGGCTTCGGCGAGTCGGACAAGCCGCTCGCGAACTACCACACCGGCATGCTCGCCGAGTTTCTCGTCGACTTCCTCAAAGCGGCGAAGGTCGGCCGTGCATCCCTCGTCGGCAACTCCATGGGCGCCGGCGTCGCGCTGTACACGGCCGCGAAGTTCCCGGAGATGGTCGACAAGATCGTTCTTGCCGATGGCGGCGGATATAGGGCGGATGGGGCAGGTGGGGCGGGTAGGGCAGGTGGGGCGGGTCGGGCAGGTCGGGGAGATGCGGAGGCAGCGCGGAGGCGCCAGCTGCAGAACAGCGTCACCCGAGAGGAAACGCGCGAATTCTTCAAGATCCTGTTCCACGACAAGAGCCTCGTCACCGACAAGATGGTGGAGGAGCAGCTCGCGATGCGGCTGCGGTCGGCATTCACGATCACGAAGATTCAAGAGTCCGGCGAGAAGGGTCTTGGCGCGCTGACCGAGAGCGACGTGCGGGGCGTGAAAGCTCCGACGATGATCGTGTGGGGCAAGTACGACGAGCTGGCGAATCCGGCCGGCGCCGATCGTCTCGAGCGCGCGATTGCCGGATCGAAGAAAGTGATCATCGACGACTGCGGTCACATGCCGCAGCTCGAGAAAGCCGCGCAGTTCAACGCGCTCGTTCGCGATTTCTTGAAAGGCGACGCCAAAGCGACGCAGCGATGATGTCCATTGCGTTGGCGCTCACGATTATCGCGGCGGGTCCGGAAGGACCGGCCCTGCGCGGTCGTGTCGAGTCGGTCATCGCGAAGAGCGGCGCCGACGTCGCGGTCGCATTCCGCACGCTCGACGGCCGGGAAGCACTGCTGATCAACCCGGACGTCGAGTTCCACGCCGCGAGCACGATGAAAGTGCCGGTGATGATCGAACTGTTCCGGCGGGCCAAAGCCGGATCGCTGAGGCTCGAGGAGCGCGTACCGATCACGAACGAATTCCACAGCATCGTCGACGGCAGCCCGTTCGCGCTGAGCCCCGGCGACGATTCCGACGCTGGCGTGTACGCGCACGTCGGCGACACGATGTCGTATCGCGAGCTGTGCGAAGCGATGATCACGGTCAGCAGCAACTTCGCGGCAAACATCCTCATCGAGCATCTGGGCGCGAAAGCGATTCAGCGCACGACCGACGACCTCGGCGCATCTGGCATGCACGTGCTGCGCGGCGTCGAAGACACGAAGGCGTTCGACAAGGGGCTGAACAACACGACCACGGCACGCGCGTTGATGACGTTGATGGAGAAGATCGCGAGCGGCCAGGCCATCGACACAGCCTCCAGCAAGGAAATGATCGCGATCCTCGAACGTCAGCATTTTGCGAGCCGCATTCCCGCCGGGCTGCCACCCGGTATTCGCGTGGCGCACAAAACCGGAGAAATCACGAAGATTCAACACGACGCGGCGATCGTCTTTGCGGATCGGCCGTACGTGCTCGTCGTCCTCATTCGCGGGCTCCAGGATGAAAAACAGGGTTCGGCGCTCGCCGCCGAGATCTCGCGCCTCGTCTTCCACCGTTCCGCTCAATAGAGCGCTGTCGAAGCTGGGGCTGCTGTCGCGCGCGCAGGCGACCGGCGCGATCATCGCCGGCCGCATACGGGTTGACGGCCGCGTCATCACCGATCCGCGTCGCGCTGTCGTGCCCGAGCGGGTTCGAATCGCCATCGACGACGCGCCGCAGACGCGCGCCGCGTGGCGTGCTCTCGTGTTTCACAAACCGCGCGGCGTCGTCACCACGAGGCACGATCCAGCAGGACGACGAACGATTTACGACGTGCTTGGGGAGTCGGGCACAGGCCTCGTCGCGGTGGGACGGTTGGATCTCGCGACCTCGGGACTTTTGATTCTGACGACCGACACGCAGCTGGCCAATCGGATCACCGATCCAGCCAACGCGGTTCCGCGCGTGTATCTCGTCACGGTTCGCGGCGAGATGACCGCGACCATGCCCGGCGTCACGGTCCGCAAGCGATCGAAGCGCGAGACACACCTGGTCGTCGAACTGCACCAGGGGCGCAACCGGGAAATTCGAAAGATGTTCGCGACGATCGGACACGAGGTGACGCGGTTGAAGCGCGTCAGCGTCGGCGGGCTCGAGCTTGGCGACCTCGAGCCCGGTCAGTGGCGCGAACTTACTCGCGACGAGATCCGGCGAGCGTTTCCTTGACGCCGCTCGGCTGGTAGTACGACGAATCCCACCAGGTCGGCGTCCGATAGTGTGACCAGATCTCGAACCGCGTGTAGGCCGGCTGCGATCGATCGATCGCCTCGTTCGGACAGCACTCGGCCGCCATCCCTTGTGCGATCCGATACAGGTCATCCTCAGACAGTTTCTTGAACTCGTCGAGATCGAACCCCGGGTAGCGGCGCACGTGGTCCTTGGTGACGTCGGCGATGAGCTTCCGTGACTCGCTGTCGAGCGCCACGTGGCCAATCGGCAGGAGGAAGTGTTTCGATCGGAACCAGCCGCCCGCGTCGCACACGACGTAGTACGGACGAGCCGAATTGACGTCGAGGATGAAACCTTCGAGCTTGCCGAGCTTTTCGCCCGCGGGATCGTCGACAGTGAAGCCGTCGAACGTGCGCCTGTCGCCGTCGAGTTCACTGACGCTGATGTACCTCAAACCTGGGCGTGGATGATCCATGGATGCCTCCCACAGATGTGCGCAGCAAAATTCACACCTGCCATGGTGAATCGTTGTGCTGCGCTATGATTCCGACATGGACTCGGCGGCCCCCCAGCTTCGCGAACGTCATGAGATCTCGGATCGATTCAAGTGGAACCTGACGCACATCTTTCCGGATTGGTCTGCGTGGCAAGCGGCCTATGACACGCTCGAAAAGCAGATTGCCGCGTACGCGGCGCTTCAGGGGTCGCTAGCGAAAGGGCCCGAGCAATTGCTCGCCGCGATGCATCTGTCGGATGACATCGGGCAGTTGACGTACAAGGTCTGGTATTTCGCGTCGTTGAGATACGACGAAGATCAGCGCGACAACCAGGTCAACGCGAAGCGGCAGCAGGTGCAGATCCTGTTTGCGAAAGCGAGTCAGGCCAGCGCATGGTTCAACCCTGAGTTGCTGGCGATTCCGCTCGCCACCATTCAGGCGTGGATGTCGGCGAACAAGGACCTCGCGGTGTACCGATTCGCCCTCGAGGATCTCTACCGGCAGCAGGAACACGTGCTCGATGAAAAGGGCGAGCACCTGCTGTCGCTGTCGAGCCGGTTCTCCTCGTCGCCGTACGACGCGTACGCGGCGTTGTCCACGGCGGATGTGAAGCATCCGACGATTGCGTTGCCATCGACCGGGCAGGACGTAACGCTGACGTACGGCCAATATCGCGCGATCCTCGCGACCGATCGCGATCAGCGCGATCGTGCGGCAGCGTTCACCGCCTTTCACAAGGTCTACGAATCGAACGTCAACACGTATGCGTCGCTGTACAACGGCGTGTTGCAGCGCGACTGGTTTCACGCCGAAGCGCGAGGCTACTCGTCGACACTCGACGCGGCGCTCCACGGCAACAACATCCCGCCGGCGGTCGTCGAGAACTTGATCGAAACGACGAAAGCCGGAACCGAGCCGCTGCGCCGGTACCACCGGCTGCGCAAGCGGGTCCTGGGCGTCGAGTCGTATCACACCTACGATGCGACGATCCCGCTCGTCGATTACGACCGCAAATATCCGTATGCCGATGTCCTGGACTGGCTGCCGGCATCGGTCGCGCCGCTCGGTGACCAATACAAGAACCAACTGCGCGACGTACTGTTCGGCGACTGGATCGATGTGTACGAGAATCCGGGGAAGCGCAGTGGTGCCTACTCCGCTCCCGTGTACGGCGTCCACCCGTACATGCTGTTGAACTACAACGACACGCTCGATGCGGTGTTCACGCTGGCGCA
>Ga0070741_10009849_pt1 | contig 18315 bp, 17 predicted proteins | sample Coa_R1_4_FD_66440 | JGI IMG/M metagenome (GOLD analysis project Ga0070741, IMG submission 66440) | Surface soil microbial communities from Centralia Pennsylvania, which are recovering from an underground coalmine fire - Coalmine... | ecosystem: Environmental > Terrestrial > Soil > Unclassified ...
GAAAAAAATAATCTTTGCTGTCGATTTTCTTTTTTAGCTCGTCGCGGCTGATGGTGTCCAGTTCGGTGGGCATTAAGATTCACTCCTGTTTTATTCGATGCAGGAGACATGGATTGATGCCGAGAAAAAATCTCACAGTTAAGAGCATAGAAAAGAGAAACAAATCTAAGGATTTTGATGTGCCGCTTGTAGGCTATCTTGCTACTTCCGAATATGGCCGTGTGGCGATTATCCTGAAAAGCCCAGTGTGCTCATGAACCCAATAGCAAATTCCCAGAAAAAATATTTTGCGCTCGCCTGTCTTTCAGCAGCCATGATTTTAGGAGCAATGACTCTTGCAGGCTGCCGCAAGCCAGCGCCGGAAACGCAAGCGCAGCCAACCCCAGCGACGCAGGGGAAAGCAACGCCAACGCCGACACCCACACCCGCGCCGCCAGAGCAAGCTGCGCCCAGCGGTGAAGCTCTTTCCACCGTGGCAGTACAGGTACTGAATGCGGCGCATCGCGGCGGGGGCGTGGTGCTGCACAGCGAGTGCGGGCCACATGGTATTGAAGAGCAGTACCATTTCCCGCAAGAACCCACACTGGAGCCGATGGACCAGGCATTGCAGGCAGTGTCAGAGAAATATCAGAACATCTTCTGGCGTGAGTCGCCGGCCACAGGCGTACGCATTGCCGACGCGAAGGTAAAAGCCAGATTGCTGGCGGTGCGCGTGCGAGAGTTTCGCATTGTGGAAGATCGCGAACCCGACCGGGTGATGAGCTTGCTCTGGCAGACGCCCGAGGTTCAGGCCTTTATGCGCCACGGCCACGCCAAGTTTGCCCGCCGCGCTGACGGCGTAAAAAAAGTCCTCTCGCCGCCGATGATTGTGGAGATGAAAAATGCGACGGTAGCGGAGATTTTGGACCGCGTTGCCGCCAGCTATCGCCATGACCCGCCTAAAGTTTGGGTGTACCAGGAATGTACAGAGAAAAAAGAGATGTGGATCGATGTGCAAATGCGGTGAAACCGCAGCGATCTTGGTTGGCAGAACCGGCAAAAAACATACCACGGATAACACTGATTAAGAGAACGCGGAGTTTTTCAAAGTGTGGAAGGAAGCAAACGATTTTTTAAATTGACTGTTCGAATCGGCAGCGCATTTGCTTCGCTCTGGTTGATCCCGTGCAATCCGTGGTGAGGTTTTGCTTTTCTGCCAAGATTTCCACTGTTAACCAATTTGCTACTCCCTCTGGGAGGTGATCCCGGTTATTCTGCATGGAATGGCAATGCGGATGACCATTCTGGCGAGCGGCAGTCGAGGCAATGCTGCTGTGCTCTCCAGCGAGAACGCTAGTATCCTGGTGGATGCTGGCATCTCCTGCCGGGAAACGCTCAAGCGCATGAAGGCCGTGGGAGAAGATCCGCATAAGCTTAAGGCCATTGTGATCTCCCATGAGCATAATGACCATGTAGCGGGGCTGGAAGTGCTGGCGCGCAAGCTGCGTGTGCCGGTTTACATTACCGAGCCTACCTACCATACCTGGCGGCGTGCAACGCGCGGGCCTGACGGCAAGCCGGTAGAGTTGGAACGCGTGGAACATTTTCAGGCCGGGAGAAGCTTCCAGATCGACGATATTACCGTCAGCACATTTACTACTTCGCATGACGCTGCTGATCCCTGCGGGTTTACCTTCCGGGCTGATGGCATCAAATTCGGCGTTGTCACTGACCTGGGCTATATGAGCGCTAACGTAAAAGACGCGTTGCGCCACTGCGATGGGCTGATGATCGAGTCAAATCATGACCTGGAAATGCTGCGCACCGGGCCTTACCCATGGATGGTGAAGCAGCGGATTATGAACAAGAAAGGCCATCTTTCCAACGCTGCCCTGGCGGAATTCTTTGCCCATGACTACGATGGCCAGGCCGCCTTCCTCGTGCTGGGGCACCTCTCTGAGCACAATAATCACCCGGAATTGGCGCGAGAAACCGCTTATCAGGCCCTGGGCGGCAAGATGAACCTTTTTCAGGCCTGTTCACTGGCCCTGGCCCAGCAGGACCAGCCATTGCAGCCTCTCTGCCTGGGGTGAGAATATACCTGTACGAAACCACTGCTCCGGGATGAAAATAGAGGTAGGCCGGAAGCTTCGAATCTGCAGAATCTAGGGTTTGGCAAGTCGATGAGCACTGCTTGTACAGACAGGGTTATTGGGGACATCTTAGCCGGGTGGAGGTACGACATCTCCGGCCTTGCGGTAGAAATGCGCTCCGATTATGAGACCCATCTGGCAGAGTGCGCCCGCTGCCATTCCCGCCAGGTGTTGCATCGCACCATTGATATTGGTTTGATGATTGTGGCCAGCGTCTCCGCCATTATGTTTCTGGTGGCCTTTGGAGCCGTACGACATTTCTCTCCGCGACGCGCGCTGGTGCTGGAACTGATCGCCCTGGCCGGCTTTCTTTTCTTTAGTGTTGTATGGCTGATTGTGGCCGTAGCCACGCCTGCGCCGGTAGTGGTGGCCGATGTTGCCCGGATACAGGCCCGTCGCCTGCATGATCGCCTGCCCAGCCAGGTCCGCGACAAGCTGCCGGAAATTACTCAGGAATTTCTGAAAGAACGCTAAAGCAAAAATCAGAGTTGCTATAGTTTCAGTTTCATGTTGGCTGGCATTGACAGAGATGTTGGCACAGCCGCCTTCGGCTGTACGGGATACAGCTTCTCTGGTTTTGCTTTAGCGTCATAATTCGGCGCGCGAGCCAACGCTCTTTCCATCGCATGTAAGTTTGCCGACAAGAAAAAGCCACCATCTTTCAGGTGGCTTCTTCTCCCCGAGCGCTCTCTCATCTTTAACCGCGACTACGGCTGCGTCCAGATATAACCGCTGATGCCCTGGCTCTGATAGCCTCGACTCACCACCTGGTCGCGCTCTGCGGCGTTGGTGGTATAGAAGTGGCTGGTGCCGTCGGCGCTGGCCATGGCAAACAGTGGCTCGGTCCCCGACACCGGCGACTGCGACACGTAACCGATCACGCCTTCGTCGCGATAGCCCTGGCTTATCAACGTAGCGCGAGAGTTGGCGTCAGTCGTCAGAACATAATCGCCCTTGGCACTCGCCAGACGATATAACGCCGTGGTTCCCGGCCCCTGCGAACTCATCACATAGCCGGCAATGCCCTCCGGCTTCCAGGCTTGCGAAGACTGCTCTCCGCTGTTCGTCGTATAGAGATGTCCTGCGCTCGACGTGCTTACCGCGCGATACAATGGCACCTTGGCTCCCGCAGATGCCGCAGGCGCAGGCGCTCCGGTTGCAGGCGTTGCGCCGGCGTTCACATCGGGCGCGGTACCGGTGGCCGTACCTGCAGACTGGAATTGCCCTGCGGTGCGCACGTCGCCATCACGCGTGAGGATCTGCCATTCATAGGTCTTTCCCGGCTCCAGGCCGGTAAGTTGAATGTTGTGGCTGGTCCCACCGCCCGCAGTAAGCCGATTTCCATGCGCTGTTGCTTCCAGCCACGCGATAGCGCACGTGGTTCGCTCCTGCGCTGCTGGTGGTCCAGCTAACGTTGGCGGAAGTTCCGGTAATGCCGGTGATGCTTGGCCCTGACGTGATTTTTACATTCTTCTCATTTTGCTGGTCCATGGTGCTTTGCGCCAACGCCACGGCCGCCATCAGCAGCAAAAACCCCGATATCGTGAATATGCGTTTCATAACTTGTGTCTCCCTTGTCCAAAGCATTTGACGTACTGGTTCATCCACCCTCGGCAAACCGCACCGTTGCCGCTGATCCATGCGGAGCCAGTGGCTCCTTGATAATCATTTTGTCTGCGCAGGGAGCTTGGTTATGAGCTTCAGGTTTGTATGACACCAACCTTAAATTCTTTTACTTCCGGGTTCAGGCATGCCGCTTCCAGGGCGGTGATCAAGGCCTGGCGCGTTTCCTTGGGATCGATAATTTTGTCAATCCACAGCCTGGCGGCGCTGTACCTTGGGTCGGTCTGTTGCTCATATGTTGCCTTCACGGAGTTAAATAGATCACATTTCTCCTGCTCACTTAGTTTTTGCCCTTCTCTCTCCATTTGTTTAATCTTGATCTCCACCAGCGTTCCCGCGGCAGAGGTTCCACTCATGACGGCATAACGCGCCGTCGGCCAGGCAAACACCAGACGAGGGTCGTAAGCCCTGCCACACATGGCATAATGACCGGCACCGAACGAGCCGCCAAGGATCACGGTAATTTTGGGCACCACGGAGTTGGCGACAGCATTCACCATCTTGGCTCCTGCCTTGATAATCCCGCTCCATTCGGCATCACGACCGACCATGAAACCATTGACGTCGTGAAGAAAGATCAATGGCACAAGGCTCTGGTTGCAGTCCATAATGAAGCGCGCAGCTTTCTCCGAACTTTCCGTGTAAATGACGCGGCCGAACTCGATGCGTTTTTGGCCGGAACGCCGGTCCAGTTGCTGCACGTGCTGCGCCTGATTGGCAACGATCCCTACGGCGTAGCCTCCAATGCGCGCGTAGCCGCAAACCACGGTCTGACCGTATTCGGCTTTATATTCATCCATGCGGCTGCCATCCACAATGCGAGCAATGATCTCCTTGATGTCGTAAGACCGTCCGCCATCAGCCTCGAAGATACCGTAAATCTCCTCCGCCGCATAAACCGGTTCTTCACTTTTCTGGCGATCGAAGCAAGCTTTTGGTCTTTCTCCCATTCGGGCAACAAGGGACCGAATCCGCGCCAGGCACAGGTGATCATTGGGTTCTCGATAGTCCACAGTTCCGGAAGTCTGGGCCTGCATGGCAGCTCCGCCCAACTCTTCGGCGGAATATTTAGGGCCAATGGCCGCCTGCACCAGTGCCGGCCCGGCAAGGAAGAGGCCGCTGTTTTCTGTCATCAGGATGGTGTCACACATCACTGGAAGATAGGAGCCTCCACCCACACACATGCCCATGATGGCCGTAATCTGAGGAATACCCATAGCAGACATGACAGCGTTATTACGAAAAATGCGGCCAAAATCGTCAATGTCCGGGAAAACATCTTCCTGGAGCGGCAGGAAAGCGCCGGCGGAGTCGACCAGATAGATGGTCGGAATATGGTTTTCAATAGCGATGTTCTGGGCGCGGATAACCTTCTTAACGGTCATAGGGAAAAATGCGCCAGCCTTTACCGTGGCATCGTTCACAATCAGCATGAACAATCGCCCGTGGATCCGAGCCAGGCCCGTAACCACTCCCGCACAGCGCGCGCCGCCCCATTCTTGGTACATTTCAAATGCAGCGTAAATTCCCAGTTCAAAGAAGGAACTCTTGGGATCGATCAGCAGGTCAATGCGTTCGCGTGCGGTCAGTCGTCCTTTGCTGTGCTGCGATTCAAGACTTTCAGGTCTGACCTGGCGGATCTGCTCTTCTTCATTGCGGATAGTAAAAACCAGTTCCGTCATGCTGCGCATATTTTTTTTAAACTGCGCGCAGGTCGCATCCGTTTTACTTGCGAGTTTATTAATCTGCTCATTGCTGGGTATCTCTGGCAAGCGTGGATGGCCCTGTCCGTAAGACTGGAGGGGCTGTATGGTTTTCGCGTCTTCCGTGCCAAAGGCAGTTTTATGCATGAGGCCGTGCTCAGAGTGCGGGGTAATTGGACGAGCTTTCCTTGGTGGCAGGTACTGAAGTGTTATCGGCTGCTGCTGCTGAAAGTTCGAAGTTTTTTATGTTGGCGTGAGTAATGAAGTTGTTTAACCACATGGATTCTGGTCGGGACCATGTAGCGGGCAAGTTTCTTTTTGCATTCGGCCCTTAGCCGCTGGATGAAGACTTGTTCCGGTTCGTCAGTTCTGGCTACAACTTGCGCTACAACTGTGTTGCCGACAAAGGCATTCGGCTCGCCTGAAACCAGGGCATCAGAAACACCTGGCTGTGACAGCAAAAAGCTTTCTACCTCCGCAGGATAAACCTTTAGTCCAGCCACATTGATGAGTTCTGATTTGCGTCCCAGGAAAGTAATAAACTCACCTTCCATCTTTACCATGTCACCGGTGTCAAACCAGCCATCTTCAGTGAATCCTGCATCGCCATTAAGATAGCCTTCCATGGCGTAATCTGAGCGCACCCACAGAATCCCATCGATGACCTTGGCCTCAAATCCCTCCCCCACTACTTTGACTGCCAGAGAGCCGGGATCACGGGATATCACCTTTACCTGGCCAAGCTCAGAGAGCCCGTATGTCTGCCGCAGGCTTGCATTCGGGAATCTACGGCGCAGGTTCTGCAGAGTTGTTTCCGGCATCAGCTCACTGCCATAAGTAATGATTTTCAGCGAGCTCAGATCATATGCATCAGCCGCTCCTGAAAGGAGCAGCAGATTGATAAAGCTGGGCGTGGTGGGAAGAAGTTCAATCCGGTGCTCTTGAATCAACCTGCATGCTTCATCGGGCCTCTGGCTTGATGGAAATACAATCAGACCGCCATTCGAGAGAATATAAAATACAGTATTCCAGCCCCCGAAGTGATCAATCGACGAAAACATCAAGGACCGATATGTCTTGCGGTGGGCCTGAAAACGGCGAAGCACTTTGGGGATGCTATATAGAATGGCCTTTTTTTTCCCTGTAGAGCCGGAAGTAAACATAATGAGCCCGGCTTCACCTCGTTCGAACTGACGCTTTAAGAGCGGATTCTTAACAGAACGGGAGGTACGGTCAATGGTCCAGTTTGCATTGCTGGAAATCGAGAGAATGTGGGTGGCATTGGCTACATCTTCACATTGGCGGATTTCATCTTCTCTGCCTAATAGGGGCACGATGGTCGCGCCCAGTGCGCTTAATGCAAAAAAAAGCGAGAGATGCCGCAGCAGGCTGTTACCTGCAACAATCACCACATCACCTGTGCCTATTCCTGCGGACTGCAAGTTGCGGCGATCTTCACCGATTTCCCGCAAAAAATCTCCATAGGTCCAGGAAGTTGTTCCGGACACCACGCACGGTGTGTCGTGATGATGGCGGAAGAGGTCTTCAAAGTACTGTATTGAATTCTCGGCTAACGTGGTCACAAGTCACCCTCTTTGCGCGCGAATACGCATCTTTGGTCAAACACTTTGATAGTTGGGAGCAGTACAGTTGCTTTTAAAAGAATGTTGCGGACGGCAAGGACAGCCCTTCTTCCTCTCTCGTCTCAGTTAAGCAGGTGTTTTCCAGGAAGGCGGCCAGAGTTGCCACATCGCGCAAAGGATTCTCCTGGGAAAGAAGCTGTTCATCGAGTAGTCTTACCTGATGATTAAGGAATAGAGTAAGTTCGTCTTCCAGCTTCACAATAAGTTCGACCACTTCCAGCGAATCCAGAAGCCCCTCTTTACCCAGCAGCTTGGTATCCACCCGCAAAGGAATTGCGAACTCGGGGGCCCGCCCGGCATTAAGTTCCTTGAGCCCGTCATAAATCAAGTCAATCATGTTTACTTTTGTCAACATACTTATTCCTTCCTGCTTTCACCTCGCATAGACCGGCGTTTCAATGCTGGCAATGCTGTGTCTTGTGGACTTTTTTTTCAGTTGCTCCTTGGGCCTGCTTAATACGTAGGCCCTTTGCGGTTGCTTGCGAACTGCCAATGATAAAAACCTGTCGCCTTCACTAAACATGAGTCCTTGCTCAACGAACTTAGCCAGCAGCGCCCGGACACTCCGTTCGCTCGGCGCCTTTTCTTGTGTTTCCCCCAGTTTCTCCATGATGGCGCTTACCGACCGCACCTCGTCGCAAAACAGATATATGGTTGACTGTATTTCGTTCAACACCTGGCGCCAGACAACCGGTTTTCCGTCCCGTCTATCGAAGCGGCTATCGTATAGGATCACAAATCCCGGACCGACCTCATATTGGAATACGACATTGTTCAACTCCCAGAGGGCAAGCCACTGTTTAAAGGTTTCTGTGATGGGCTGCAGGTATGCGGGAGAGCCGTTTTCCAAACCAGGACCGGTGCCATCGAAATAGTATGCAATCTTTTCCAGGTTTACGCTGTCTGGAGGATAGAGAAAGCGATAATCGGGCCAGGGATTAAGCTTGAGCCCATATTTTTCACGATCAAAATGGTAAGGACTGAACCGTTGAAAGGTCACGGGAGAGATGCCAATTGGCGGCTTCAGGTGAAAGATGCACCGCATGATCCGGGGAAAGTCTTCGTATTGCTCTGCTTGCTCGCCTGGAAATCCATAAAGGATGTTCCACACGGGATCTATCCCGAACTCACGGCACCACTTCAAAAGCTGAATGTTCTGGATAGCAGTCACACCTTTATTCATCAATTTGAGCAGGCTGGAGCTGAGGCTTTCAATTCCCGGCTGGATTTGCGTAATCCCGGCAGCCGCCATTAACCTGACCTGCTCTCGTGTCAGGTTGGCCTTGACTTCATAGAAAAGAGCTAGATCATGATCTTGTTCTGCAAGATGCGGCAGGAGTTCATGAAAGTATTTCATATCAAGAATGTTATCGACCGCTGCCAGCGTGAGATTTTTGTAGCGTCGTGAAAGATCGAAGATTTCCTGGTAAACGCGCTCGGATGACTTCTTGCGGAATGCCATGGTTGTGCCATTCAGTCCGCAGAACGTACAGTGCTTCTTGGCTCCCCACCAACAACCTCGAGAGGACTCAAATAATATGCCCATCTTCATCCGGCGATTGAGTTGAAGCCGGTTGGCTTCCTGAAAATACTCTGAATAATCGGGAGCTGGAGAGTTGTTCAGATCGGCAAGAGGACGGGCGGATTGGAATCCAATCGTTACTTGACCATCATGGCGGAAAGAAACTCCCGGAATTTCGGCTTGGTTTTCACCAAAGATGATCTGACGCAGCAACAGTGGAAAGGACTCTTCCGCTTCGCCATGTACAACATAATCGATCCAGGAATAGGCTTTGAGAAGCTCGGCTCCCATTTCAGCATCCGCGCTCGATCCACCCATGACTATCTTCAGATGGGGGAACCGCTCCTTCAATACTTTGGATAATGTCAAGAAAGCAAACGTCTGGGCAAACACCAGCGAGAAACCTATGATGCGATAGGATGACCAATCGGCCGCTTGCAAACACTCGGCAATGTACCCCGGAACAGCCGCTGCCACCGTTTGGCACGTCTCTGCTGATCCACCGCATAACTCGACGATCTTGTCGGCCATGGCTCGGCCTTCGTGGGAACCTTGCAAGTCTTCCCAACGATTATGCAGACGCACAGGTTCTTCAGTGGTGGACAAATGTGAAGCAAAGAACCACTCTGGATAAAATGCCGACGCGGAGGTAATTGATTGATAAAGTTCCGGGCCAATTTTCTCGGCGAACTTCATATTAAGGTAGTGGACGTGAGTGCGGATCCCTGCCCGGATTGCACATTGTTTTAGGATGCCCAGTGCCATAGAAGGCCGTACAATCGATCCCCAGGGGACGCTCACCAGGGCCAATTCAGCGGAATTCCCGTTATTTTCCATTTCGGCCGTCCTTTGCCGCCAAGCTACATCAGTCTCCGAGCAGAGACTGCAATATTCATTTGAGAACAACGTGCTTTGTTCAGGAATCAGTATTCGATGATTAGAACAAGGTTGGTTCGCAAGCACTCACCAGATGCGGCAAGCATTCTCGCGGACCATTTTATTGTGACGGTCACAGGAAAATGCGGTCGCAAATTCAGGCATGTTCTGGACCACGCCATTCACTCGCCATGGACCCAACGAGTGCTCATTGTTTAAAGTGCGCTGGCGGATATATCCCTCGCTCATGTTCTGGCACCATAGCTGCGCATAGGCCAGGAAAAATCTTTGGGCGGGCGTAAATCCGTCCTTGCCGGTGCGTTGTAAGCTCGGATCTGCCTGCAAAGAGCTCATCAATGCTTCATAAGCGATGCGCACTCCGCCATTGTCGGCAATGTTTTCACCAACAGTTAATTTCCCGTTTGCCTTCAATCCGGGCAGCACCTCAAATCCGTTGTACTCATTTACAAAACATTGTGCGCGTTCATCGAACTGTTTTGCATCGGTGTCTGTCCACCAGTCGTGAAGGTTACCGTGTAGATCAAACTTCCGGCCTTCATCATCAAAACCATGAGTGAGTTCGTGGCCAATGACTACACCAATCGCGCCGAAATTCGTGGCCAAGTCAGTATTGTTGCCATAAAACGGGGGCCGCAGAATGCCTGCAGGAAAATTCATGGTATTTTCCTGCGGGTTATAGCTGGCATCAATAGTCTGCGGCGTCATGCTCCATTCGCGATCAGACGCCGGTTTACCGATTTTTTCCAGAGAGTGCCTGGTTACAAATCTGCTAGCGCTTATGAAGTCCTGAAATGGGTTGTCGTCGTGAATCCGCAAAGAGGTGTAATCCTGCCATTGGTCCGGGTAGCCGATTCTTTTAACAACCCCAGCCAGTTTGGTTAAGGCATTGCGTTTTGTTCCCTGGTCCATCCAAGTTAAAGAATTGATGTCCGCAGCCAATGCGGATTCTTCCGTTTCAACAATCTTCAGCACTTGGCCTTTGCTGCCAGAAGGCAAAGTTTTTGCAACATATATCTGCCCCACTGCGTCGCCAAGTTGATCATTTACGAGTTCGACACATCGCTTCCACCGCGCCAAAATCTCTTTTCTGCCTGCCAGAACCTTGCCCCGGAAGTTGAAATCCTGGATGGCAAAGCTCTCCGGCAAAACTGGCGTGAAGGAATCAATGATCCGCCACCGCAAGTAACTCCTGATGTTGCTGCGTGGCTCATGCGCGAGAAGACCGTCAAGAGCTTTCAGATATTTGAGATCTGCAATATTGAGACGGTTAACAGGAGGAATACCTATATCTTGAAAATATTTGGGCCATAGTATTTCCGGCACCAGCCTGGACACCTCCTCGATACTGGCCATGTGCTTAAGGTTGTCCGGATTGCGGCGAGCACTAAGCTCCAGGGTTGCAGCAGCCATCGTGCTTTCAACTTCCAACACGGCCCTGGCTTCCGTCTCTGCCTGTGTTTCTGTATCCCCAGCCAAATGAAACATTCGGGCAAGATGGTCTAAATACTTCTTGCGTATCTCGGATATTTCAGCGTCATTTCGCAGATAGTAATCACGGTTTGGCAAGGTGAGACCGCCGCTGTCAATTTCGGCAATTACCGTGGATGAATCCGATAGGTCTCGCCGCGACTGCATGGTGAACAGTGCACTGAGCCCCAGGCCATGCAGCTTTGCCAGTTCTCTGGTTAGGTCTGATTTCGACTGGAGCGAGTTAATCGAATGGAGTTCAGCCCTTAACGGCGCCGATCCGCGCCGGTCAATTGCCGCTTCATTCACGCAGGCACTGTAGTAATCACCCACTAATTGTTCAGCCTTAGTGCGATTACGAGCTTTCTGGCCTGCATTCTCCATGATTTCCCGAAGCAGGAGATCATTGTCGGAAAAAAAGTCGCTGAATCGTCCCCACCACGCCTGGTCTGGCGGAATCGAATGATTCTTCATCCAGTTGCCGCAGGCATATTGATAAAAGTTTTCGCATGGAGAAAGAGTTGAATCAAGAGCCGAGAGATCAAGTCCGGCACTAATAGGAAGGTTGCCGCTGTTCCGTGTGACAGGCTGGGCGTCTACGGGTACAAACAGCAGCACAGCCAGCATCCACGCACACAGAATAGTCAGAATGGAATGTTTGGGCGAAAAAATGAGAGTGTTCATCAAATCATCTTCCTGTTCGTCGTCTACCGAACTGCACCGCGACTACTGCGTTGCGATCTATCCATTAATAATTGCAATGCCCGAGCAGAGTGCGCTACAGCATGCTCCATACCCAGTTTTTTGAAGCCTCGAAGGGCGTTTTGCAGCAGGATACAGGCCCTGGCGTGCCGGCCGCGGACGGCATAAATAGAGGCGAGATTGGCGCGTTGAGTTGAAACAATGTCTTCGCGCTCCAACTTTTGGGCCATCCGCAGAGACTTAAATAACAGTCTTTGTGCCTGATGAAGATTGCCTCGCCGTTTGAAAATCAGACCTAGGTTGCCGTAAGCAACCGTAATTACTGCATCTTGATGTGCAGGAGAACCAAGCTCAAGGGCTTTACATATGGCCTCTTCTGCGCTATCCAGAAGTCCAGCCGATAAATAAACCCCACCGAGAAATTCATAATCGGCCATCATGCCGGAGGTGTTACCCAGTTTCTTATCTAGATCCAGCGCGCGCTCTATTTGGGCTTGGGCCTGTTTCATCTGACCACGCTTGCGGGAGATTTTGGCCAGGCCGCGATGCGCCTGCGCCAAAACTGCCGAATCGCCAAAATCACTGAAATGATCCAACACCCGCAGGAACGTTTGCTCGGCTTGCACAAATTGGCGTTCAGCTTGTTGTCGATCGCCTGACGGTAAATGACGGCGCGCTTCTTCCAGCGTCATTTCACAGCTCCGTTAAAGTCGAAATTGGCTTTATGCAAGAGCCTTGACCGCAATTGTAGCGAACGCACTAAATCATTCATGTGGGTAGATCCGGTACTTTAGAAAGCGCCATAAATACCCAGCGCGGTTTTTGGAAGCGGGTGACTGACAGGAACTTCCACCATCAGCCATCCGCTTTGATCCAGCTTCGCATTGAGTTTAGGGGAAGAAACTGCATTAATACTTGCCGTTCCGTCCACTAGACTTGTTTTATGCCACTTGCTACGCAGTTGCAGTTCGTATCGTTCCAGGCTACAAATTCAAGGCGCTCGTCGAGTTCCATGATGGAGAACTCTTCAAGGTCAACCTCTTTGTTGATTGAACGATCATTGTCATTCATGGTTTTGCTCCTTTCCTTGCAGCGCACTGATTTTCTCTGCCGCTTCATTGCTGGTGCAGCAATTCCTTGCTTGTTGCCGCCAGCTGTGTATCTGGTCCAAGAAACGGTAGATTGAAATCCGGACGCTGCAATTTTTTTGCTTCCCAAGAACTGAAATATTTTTCGAGAACCCCGGGCACAAGGAATTGCTCAATTTGTTTACGCAAGGTGTTTACGTAGGAATCTTGCTCCACCTGGTTTCCGTTGACCGGCAAATCCTTCCGAACATCCACGCTCGCGCGCATCTGTTCGGCCACCCATTTCAGGAAGTCCACACCGGTGTGGCTGACAATTGAAACTGTCAGGTGCATGCAAGGTTCATTCAATGGAAAAGCTACGTGCCACCAGCCACGAGGCATGAAGAGCGCCTCTCCATCATTCAAACTCCCCTCCCAATAGGCCGGACCTTCGGGTTTGGGTGCAGGCTCAATATCGGGGCGCAACGGATGTTGCCGCGTGGGGGCCCACACCTGCCATTGCTTGCGGCCATATACCTGCAGGATGAACGTATCCTGGTCGTCGAAATGCATCGTAAATCCCGGATCGGTTTTCCATCCCGCATAGAGATTAACGACTACAGTCGTGCGGAAGAGTCGCTCAAGCGCTGAAGCCAGATCGCGCAGGGGACAATAGGTCTCATCCGCGTGATTTAGGATGAGAGTCGCACCATTTGCCAGTTGTTTCACGAACTCCGTCGAACGAAGCCGGTAGTCTCCTGGACCGGCCAGGTACTGTACAGTTTCGATTGGCTTAGCATTGCGAGAGAGCCGCAGCCGTCCTGGTATCAGCCGGTGCTCTCCCAGAACGTGATTCAGGTGCTCCCAGGAATAAAGACCCTCAAACCTTCCGGGTGAACCCGGAAAATGGGTAAATGATTGTGTCCAGCAAGAACTGAAGAATTCTTTTTCGGATAAGGGAGCAATAATGTCTTTGAGGCTATTAACCATAGCTATCCTCTTTTCATTCACAGGAGCCTGTTCAAAGGTTCTTTTTATTCGATAACTGTGCGTTCTTGAACTGGGGAAAAGGAATCGTTCTCGCCAAGAGTTATGTTTGGGATGGAATGCCTATGGTTACGGCTGCACGTCGCCGACGCGAAGTCAGCCACCCAATCCCACGCTGCACGGCATTTTTGGCAAACATGAAACATCCGACGATGAGGAAGGTCTTCACAAATAGTTCAAAAATCTGCCTAAGTATTTGTCCTGCATCCATGCTGCCAGGATGGAGGATGCCGGAACCCAGACGTAGCCACAAGCCCGGATATCCCGGGATCACATGAAATATCAGCTGATAACTCACCATTACGAGCAGGTATCCGCAAAAAAATGTGAATACTGTCGAATAGATGGCCAGTATCCAAATGGAACGCGGCAACATATCGCGCAAGCCCGGCTCTGAGGACCACCCAACTAGCCGCCGATACAGATATCTAGCAAGATCAAGCGACTGTTTGCGCAGATTCCACATGCCGCAAAGGTCAGTGAGAAGCCAGTATCCATCCAATCGGAGAAAAGGATTGAGCGAGCTTGTCATAGTGATATCAATCGTGAATATGGCATAGAGAAATGCTGTCTGATGCCATATGTAGAACAAGGCTAGAAATATAAGTTGGCAGAGAGCGTGAAAGTAAATCCCTCCGGCATCCACGAGCGCCCTTTGCAGCGGTTTCAGCCGCCAGGCTTCAGAGACATCGGCATAGAGCACTGGCAGATAAAGATACAACCCAAAACCAATTTGCAAATTTTTACACCCATGCTTCGCAAGCGCCGTGGCATGCCCGAGTTCATGGCAAAATGCTGCGCCGATCAAGAGAGCCGTCATCGCCAGCAGTTGAAGTGGGCTGATGCTTGCAATGTTGAATCCGGAGGCCGGCAGCAATTTCCAGTAAAACCAGAAATGCATTAAGAGCGACGAACTGAGCAATATGAGCAGAATGGGACGGGAGTAGAGCCAACCTAAACGGCGGGCGATGGAATAAACAAATGCATGTGAAAAGAGCTTAAATTTCACGTACATGTAACGCGGCGCTAAGATTTCTTGATTGCCTGTAGCGGACGGAATGGATGCTGACGCAGGATCGATCAATAAGGAAGTAGGTATGCAATATCCTCGGACAAGTTTTTCCAGACTGGCAACCGTATATTTGGATTGCCTGTATGCCAGTTTGTGCTCCGCCAGCACCGCTTCGATCTCCCGTGTTCCATCGAAGAGCCGCAGTAAGTGCGCCAACTCAGAATTCACCAGGTCTCGGCGCATACTTCCATTTGTCCGGGGAATTTCACACAGATACCTTTGTTCACTGCCGACGCCGTGAAAGAGACTTAAGATCACTCCCGGATTTTTTAGATATTTCACTTGTATGCTGCTCTTTCTAGCTTCAGGTGATTATCCAGAGATTAATGAAGTGCTTCCTGGACACATTTGCCGGTATTGTGGAACTGCAGTATTCCAACCCGGCAGCCGTATTTCCTGTATCTAGCAGTAAGATTTTTATGACTTCTGGTTGTTTAAGGTAATCAGTTTGGCTTTGCTGCGGCCAGCTTGAAAAGCGGTTATCAGGTGATGATGAATATTGGGTTTCACGGTAGCGGCGCAGGGGCTGGCATCCTGTTCAAACCGCAACCATGGGCACGACATGCCCTGGCAAGAGGGGAGTAAATAGCATTTCTGGCACCCCTTGTCGCCGGCAAAGGCCGGCTCTACCCATTTAGCCCACTTCTCAGGATCCAGAACCAATTGGCCGCCGTCGCGGAGATGCCCCACAATGTTGGAATCGGCTTGATCAAGTGCAACCGTGCATTTCATGATCGCACCGGTGGCGCCAATAATGAAATTGTAAGGGCGGGCGGCGTAACAGACCTGGCCCCCGAAAACATTGCCGTCCAGAAAAGTACTGCACGCCAGTCCGCGTTCGCTCGACTGTTCATGCAAGGCCTGCATAACGCTGAATGATTCCTTGGTGCCGCAGACATCGAGATTATCGTCGTTTTCTCCTCCCCATTTGCCGACCGGATGGAACGCCAGCCGGAATCGGGGATCGGTGCCGAAGCTTTGCTGAAGCCGGTCCAGGAATTTAGTCAAGTAGGGATGCGTATCATTGTCAAAGTTAACTCGCAGGCGCACTACGAAAGGATCGGGGAATTTTGCGAACTCTTGGAGATTGTCGAAGATAGTGTTAAAAGTGCCGCTACCGTCCCGGGCAGGACGATTGAGATTGTGTTGCTCCTCAACGCCGTCAACAGTGATTTGATAGTTGCGGACCTTCCATGACAATAATTTCGCTGCTGTCTCCGGCGTGAGCAGGTATGCATTGGTTGTTATTGTGGCGGAATAATTCCAATGGTGTTTGTCGGCCATTTCGGCAAAGAACGGCGCCAGATCCTCAATTGCCGCAAACCCATATAGAGGTTCGCCACCGAACCAATGAATGTTCAAATTACGGAGCGTTTCCGCCCGGTTCTTCACCAATTGCTTAACATTGTCCCGCACTTCCGGCAACATGGTGCCCCGCAGAAATTGTTCATAACAATATTTGCAACGGAAGTTGCAGTCTTCCGTGGAGAGCAGGATCAGTTCCATGGTGTCATTGCGGTAATGTTGTTCGCCAAAGAGCGTCTGAAACTGCCTATATTCGTGCGTATTTTTTGCAATAATGTATCCTTTTTTGTGCAGATACTCTCCCATCCTATCTAGTTTTCCCTTGTATCCCTGCTGCGTGAGATAGGGATCAAGCAGCTTCTTTTGTTTAGCGTTAAAAACTGAGAATGCGCCGCTTTTGGAGTTCCAAAGGATGACATTTCCTTCATCGTCGGTGGTGCGGGCATTGAATTGTGATGGATACCATTCCTCGGCCGGCTGTGTATTGATTTGCACCAAAGGCGCTTGCTGCGCCGTGCAGCCCGTGTCATACGGAGACACTTGCTTGATATCAGTTGACGTTTGCATGGATCTGCCTCCTTGAAAGGATCTAGGGCTCTTTTCTATTGTTCCGTGATTTGTGACAGGCCTCTTGGAGAAGCCGAGAGAAAGCTCTACAACAATGTGTTTTCAAGCAACGGTAATCGCCATTCGATCTGAAAAGAAAATCAGGGATTGGAACAATTTGTTGACAGCGTGAATTGCATGAGTTTGCTGGGCAGAGCAGCACGGCGTCTGTGCAACTCCGTACCATGCCCGTTCTCTTGTCTCGAGTATGATGGCGTAAGTCTTTTCACCATGAATATCCTGAAGGCCTGCATTTGTCAAAAGGTGCAGGAATTCGCATATGAGCGGCACGTCGTCCAGTTGCAACGCAGCTCTGTAACCCAACCAGGCCAAATCCCGGCACTCCTCCTGGGCATCCAAATGTAGGAGCAGGCTGCTGGTCCGCAGCAACAAAGTGAGACGGTTCATCAATGTTAAAGGCTCATCTCCCAGTTTGGCTTGCGAGCGCACAAAGATGTTTTTTAATTTCAACAAAGCATTCAGGGCCACTTCGCGCTGCCCAGATGCTGCAAGAACCTCAGCAAACCGGAAAAGGAACACAGTTGGGTCGGCACATGCCGAATCGTGCAAATATCTTTCCACCATCCGCCGGGCAAGCCCGAATTCTTCCTTACAGCAGAACGCAACTGCCTGGGCTTCAGCAAGAAACTGCAGCAATAAAGCATCCGTGGACGAATCTGCCGCGAGTTCGCAAATCTGATCGTACATCTCCGCTTTCAACAGAGTTTTCAATCGCTCGATCATGCACATGTTATTTAGAATCGTGAGCAGTTTGTTGTCCTGGAGAATGATGCGCAGCACATCATCAGAAACTGCCAGGTGGTACAGCCTGATGGAGTGCAAATTGAGTCCTTCATGAAGAACGTCGAGCTTTGATAGCGCTTCGGCCCAGAACCCATTGATTCGGTCAAGCCTGGCCAGATTAACGAACGGTTGAAATCCGTTCTTGTAGCACTCAATATTCCCGGTTTGAGCAATGAGGCCGTGAAGCCACGACAAGGCCCGTCTGCACAATTCCTCCGCAAGGTGTTTCCTGCCGAAATGAACCTCTAACAATGCAGCTTGATTGAAACATGTCATCACGCCCATTGCGGCCCTCGGCAGATCGTTTGCCAAACCGTCTCGTTCGCGATCTAAATTTGTTTGTATTTCATCCACCCACTCTGGCAGAGATCTCCGCCGCGCCCGTTCGTGCGGAAGCAGGACATCCCTGTAAATGAATGCGCTCTTCGTTACCATGTTTTGATGAGTTGCTTGGAGGTGATTAAAAAGATAGTCAATCAACTTCCCTGGTTAGGGAAGCCATTCTCACTGAAAGTAGGCTAGCTCACAATTTGTTTTCGATTAAATCTGATCAACCGCCGAGCGCCCTGTTCATTCTGAACGGAGCAGGTCCATGGGACGTGCTGCTAGCGCTCGCTTCAATGGCAGAGAGACGGCGATAGCTCCCGCAACGAACATTGTCGTCACAACCATAATCAGCACCCATCCCACGTTGGTGTTGGCCTGATAAACGATGCCGGCGATCA